>Ga0302154_10000292_pt1 | contig 50034 bp, 48 predicted proteins | sample I_Bog_N2_3_FD_193507 | JGI IMG/M metagenome (GOLD analysis project Ga0302154, IMG submission 193507) | Peat permafrost microbial communities from Stordalen Mire near Abisko, Sweden - I_Bog_N2_3 | ecosystem: Environmental > Terrestrial > Soil > Wetlands > Peat | place: Sweden: Abisko, Stordalen... | reverse complement strand
GCTGTTCGGCCCGATCATCCTGGTCTGGTTCAGCGGGCTGGCCATCGTCGGAGGACTGCACATCGCGCAGGCGCCGGAGATGCTCAACGCGCTCAACCCGATCTACGCCGTCCAGTTCCTGCTCGGGCGCGGCTGGCACGTGCTGGCCGCGCTCGGCGCCATCGTGCTGGCGCTCACGGGCGCCGAGGCGCTCTACGCCGACATGGGCCACTTCGGCAAGACGCCCATCCGCCTGGCCTGGACCACGATGGTGCTGCCGGCGCTGGCGCTCAACTACATGGGCCAGGGGGCGCTGCTGATCCACGATCCGACCGCCATCGCCAACCCGTTCTTCAGGATGTTCCCGCAGGCCTGGGTGGCGCCGGTGGTGGTGCTGGCGGCGATGGCCGCCGTCATCGCCTCGCAGGCCGTGATCTCGGGCGCGTTCTCGATGGCCAGGCAGGCGATCCAGCTGGGCTTCCTGCCACGCATGGAAGTCGTCTACACCTCCGTGCGCGAGGCCGGCCAGATCTACCTGCCGCGCGTGAACTGGGCGCTGATGGTGGCGGTGGTGTGCGCGGTGCTGGGCTTCGGCAGCGTGTCGGCCCTGACCGCGGCGTACGGCATCGCGGTGACGGTGACCATGCTGATCGACACCACGCTCACCTATTTCGTCGTTCGCTACGGCTGGGGTTTCCCGCTGTGGGTCGCGCTCGGAGCCACCGGCTTCTTCATGTTCATCGACGGCCTGCTGGTGGCCGCGTGCTCGCTGAAGTTCCTGCACGGCGGCTGGTTCCCGCTGCTGCTGGCGCTCGCGATTTTCGCGGTGATGTCCACCTGGAAGCGCGGCCGCGAGCTGCTGCTGGAGAGCATTCGCCGCGACGACCCGGACCTGATCCCGTTCATCACCGCGCTGGCCCAGGACGACATCGTGCGCACGCCGCGCACCGCGGTGTTCACGGTGGCCAACGTCGGCACCGTGCCGCAGGCGCTGCTGCACAACCTCAAGCACAACCAGGTGCTGCACGAGACCAACGTCATCCTCACGGTGAAGTTCCACGAGGTGCCGTGGATCCCGTTCGCCGCCCGCGTGCAGGTGGAGCCGCTGGCGCGCGGCTTCTGGCGCGTGACCGTGAACTACGGCTTCAAGAACACGCCCGACATCCCGCAGGCGCTCACGCTGTGCCGGCCGCACGGTCTCGAGGTGGAGGAATTCACCACCAGCTACTTCCTGAGCCGCGAGGTGGTGGTGCCCACGCGCGGCGACGGCATGGCGCACTGGCGCGAACGCCTGTTCGCGGCCATGACGCGCAATGCCGGCAGCGTGGTGGAGTTCTTCCGCCTGCCCAACAACTCCGTCATCGAGCTGGGCACGCGCGTCCGGATATAGGGACCTGCGAGGCTCCCTCAGGTCCCGCCCCGGATCACGCGCAGTGGCGGCTTGCCGGGCAGCGTCGGATCGGTCTCGACGACGCGCGTGCAATTGCGGCCCGCATGCTTGGCCGTGTAGAGCGCCGCGTCGGCCTGGGCGATCAGCTCGTCGATGCCTTCGCCGCCGGCGCACACCGTGGCCACCCCGATGCTCACCGTCACGGCGGGCACGCCACGCGGCAGCGGACGCGGGCCGGGCGCCTGCTGCCCCACCGACTGGCGCAGCCGGTCGGCGATGATCGCGGCCGTGCCGAGATCGGTCTCGGGCAGGATCGCCACGAACTCGTCGCCGCCGTAGCGTCCGAACAGGTCGGTGCAGCGGAGCACGGCCTGGCCATGCAGCGCGACGTGGCGCAGCACCGCGTCGCCTGCGGCGTGTCCGTGGGTGTCGTTGATCGTCTTGAAGTGGTCGATGTCGACGATGAACGCGGCGGTGAAGGTGCGCTGGCGCCGCGCGATCTGCAGGTCGCGCGACGCCTGTGTGTAGAGCGCGCCGCGCGACAGCGCGCCGGTGAGGTGGTCGGTGCGCGCCAGCTGCAGCACCCACTCGTGCATGCGGTCGGTGATGATCAGCACGAAGCCGACGTTGCACAGCACGTCGAAGATCAGCAGCGCGCCGATGTAGAAGGCGATCACGGGCGAATGGAGGTCGACGAGCGTGCCTTCGTCGATCTGGCGCGCATGCGCCCAGATGCGCGAGAAGTTGGCCAGCGCCATGCCCGCAAAGCCCACCAGCGTCACGATGCGGCTGATGCTCAGCGGCGCGCTGATGAACAGGGTGAGCGCCGCCCACGCGGTGAACAGCCCCATGCCGGACACCATCACGAGGCTGCGGCCCGGAAAGCTGGGCCACACCAGCAGCGTCGCGAGCACGCCCGCGATGAACCCGGCGCACAGCGCGCCGAGCCAGAGCACCGGCACGACGCGCCGATCGAGCTGCTGGCACGCCGCCACCGAGCACGCGCGGCCGACGAGGATCAATGCGTTGCCCACGATGGCCGGCACCCACAGCGGCGCGATGCCCTGCAGGCCGTGCAGCGCCGCCGCGATGCCGACCAGGAACGCGGACACGGCCCACAGGCGCAGGCCCGGGATCGGCTGGCGCAGCCGGCGCTCCAGCGCCAGCACGATGAGACCGAACAGTATGCCCAATGCGGCCGCCACCGCGAGCAGCGAGCGTCCGTCGATCGTCATTGCGCAACGTCCGTCGACGTCTCTCCGCGCCTGTGCATGGGGAGCACCTCCTGCCTCGAAAAATTCTAGGCTTCCCCCCGACGGCTGGAAAGCACTAACGTGGGGATATCGCGTGCCCGGCCTTGGGATGTTTGGATCGCACGGTGGGATTCGATAGCGCGAGTGCGTTGCGCAACAGTGGCGCCAGCGTGTCGACCAGCGGCGCGATCTGGGCGACAGGCGTCGCGGCGAACGACAGCACGAGGCCGCGCCACGCCACGCGCGCGGCGTAGACCGACAACGGGATCGCGGTCACGCCCAGTGCGATCGCGTCGCGCGCGACGGCACGATCGTCCACCTCGCCCGGCAGCGCCAGCGTCAGGTGGACGCCGCGCGCGCCCGAGACCACGCTCAGCCGCTGCGCGGCGAACTCGCGGGGCAGGGCATCGGTCAATGCGCGCAGCATCGCCTCGCGGCGCAACGCGTACTCGCGCCGCAGCGTTCGCACGTGGGCCGCGTAGTGGCCCTCGCGCATGAAGTCGGCCAGCACCTGCTGCACGATCTGGTCGCCGTCGCGGTAGAAATCGGCCGAGGCGTCGGCGAACACGCGCTGCAGCCCCTGCGGCACCACGAGGAACGCGACGCGGATGCCGGGATAGACGGTCTTGCTGAAGGTGCCCAGATAGATCACGCGGCCGGCCGCGTCCTGGCCCTGCAGCGACGGGAACGGCGCGCCTTCGTAGCGGTATTCGCTGTCGTAGTCGTCCTCCAGCAGCAGCGTGCCGTGGCGGGCCGCGAACTGCAGCCACTCGAGCCGGCGCGCCAGCGGCATCACGCCGCCGGTGGGGAACTGGTTGGACGGCGTGAGGTAGGCCAGGCGCGGCGCGCGCTGGCCCGGGCGCAGCGTGGGCACCGGCAGGCCGTGCGCGTCGACCGGCGCCGCGTGCAGGCGCAGGCCGTGGTCGGACAGCACCTGCGTGGCGGCCCAGTAGCCGGGATCCTCCAGCAACACCGCGTCGCCGGGGTCGCACATGAGGCGGGCCACGAGATCGATCGATTCGCCGGTGCCGTCGGTGATGATCACCTGGTCGGGCGCGCAGCGCACGCCGCGCGTTGCGCGCACGTGTTCGGCGATGGCCTGGCGCAGTTCGGGCGCGCCGCCGGGCTCGCCCTGTTCCAGCTGGATCGGGTCGGCGCGCCGCAGCTGGCGTTGCTGCAGCCGGTTCCACAGCCGGTGCGGAAACAGCGCGAAATCGAACTGGCCGGGGCAGAAGGGCTGGCGTGTCCAGAACTCGTGCAGCGGGTGGCTGTGATAGCGGCGGCCGCGGTGCGAGAACGCGGGCGGCGTGGCCGCGCGCGACCGCGCCACGGGCTCGGCGACGGCGACCGGAGGCAGGACATCGGGCGCGATGCGACAGACGTAGGTGCCCGAACCCTGGCCGGCCACCACGAAGCCTTCCGCGCGAAGTTGCTCGTAGACCGGCACCGCCGTGTTGCGCGCGATGCGCAGCGCCCGCGCGAGCGCGCGCGTGGACGGCAGCCGGTGGGCCGGCGCCACCACGCGCTCGAGGATGGCGCGGCGCAGCAGCTGCGTCAGGCGCGCGCCGATGGGCAGGCGGCCCTCGTGGCCGGACGGATGGGCCCAGGCGTGCTGTAGCCAGTCGACGAGGGAATCGGCGGAGGTCGGCGATGTCATGGTGGTCGCCATGCTACGCCTTGCCGCGAAAAGTGGCCCAGTCGGTCCAACGCCAATTGGCCCTTCCTGTTGGGCCATTGTCTGTTTAAGCTCTCGCCCATGAATGCCCTTCCCACGCCCGACCGCAGTGCCGTCCTGGCCGCGCTGGCGCAGCTGTCCGCCGCGCCCGTCGCAGCCATCGAATGCGCCGTCGGCGACTTCACGTCGGTGGCGCGCGGCAAATCGGTGGGCCTCGCCGATTTCGTCGGCATGGCCGGCTGCCGCTTCCCGTCGGTGGTGTTCGGCCTGACGCTGACCGCGGGCGAACCCGAGACCGTGTTCGGCCCGCTGTTGCCGGCGTCCTACCTCGACATCAGCCTGGTGCCCGACCTCGCCACGCTCAGCGCCCAGCCGGGTCGCGAAGGCAGCGCCGCCGTCATCTGCGAGCCCGTCGGCCCGCTGCACGCGCAACGCTACGGCCGTGCGATCTGCGCCAGCGAGCTGTCGCCGCGCGCCGCGCTGCGCCGCGTGCTGGCCCGCCTCGACCAGGCGGGCCTGGTCGCCACGGTGGCGCCGGAGCTGGAGCTGTTCCTGGTCGACCGCCGCGAGCACGACGGCCAGGTGAGCCTGCACGCGCCCGCGTCCCGCGAGGGCGCGCCCGCGCGCGAGCGCGCCTGCGAGGCCTACTCGCTGGAGCGCACCGGCCACTTCGCCGCGTACTTCGACGCGCTGTTCGCCGCCTGCCACCTGCAAGGCATTCCCGTGTGCGGGCACGCGCACGAGGCGGCGTACTCGCAGTACGAGGTGAACTTCATGCCCGGCGAGCCGCTCGCGCAGGCCGACGCGGTGTTCCGCTTCAAGCGCCTCGCGCGCCAGGCGGCCGCGCAGTTCGGCTTCCTCGCCACCTTCGCGCCCAAGCCGTTCCTCGACCAGCCCGGCACCGGCATGCACTGGCACTTCAGCCTGCAGCACAAGGACGGCGCGTCGGCGTCGCACACGAATGCATTTGCGCATCCCGACGGCAGTGACCGCGACACGCTGGGCGCCTTCATCGGCGGCTTGCAGCGCCACGCGGACGCCGCGATGGCCTTCTTCGCGCCGCACGACATGGCCTTCGACCGCATCCGCCTGAGCAACGCCTCGCCGTCGTCGGCCAGCTGGGGCCACGACGACCGGGGCGTGGCCTTGCGCATCCCGCAGTCGAGCGCGCAGAACCGCCGCATCGAGAACCGCCTGCCCGGCGGCGACGCGAATCCCTACCTGGTCGTGGCCGCCACGCTGGGCCTGGGCCTGGCCGGCATCGAGCAAGGCTTGCGGCCCGCCGGCGAATCGGCCGGCGTCGCGTTGCCGCGCACGCTGCCGCAGGCCTGCGACGCGCTGGAGGCCAGCGCGCCGATGCGCGAGCTGTTCGGCGATCCGCTGGTGGATCTGTTCGTCGCGCTCAAGCGCCACGAGAGCGCCGAGCGCAACGCGGCCGCCGACCCGCGCCACCACTGGGACCTGGTCCACCTCGTCGAACTTGCCTGAGAACCGCCACCATGTTCCGTTCCTCCCCCGAGTATGTCGACTCGTACTACACCGCCTCGTCGCGCCACCTGCAATCGAACCGCCCGTCGCTCGAGGAGAGCCTGGACGTGGACGTGTGCGTCGTCGGCGCCGGCTTCTTCGGCCTGTACAGCGCGCTGGAGCTGGCCAGGGCCGGCAAGCGCGTGGCCGTCGTCGAGGCGAGCCGCGTGGGCTGGGGCGCGTCGGGCCGCAACGGCGGCCAGATGATCATCGGCTTTCCGTGCGGCATGCAGCGACTGAAGGGCGCGATGGGCCAGGAGCGTGCGAAGCGCATGTTCGACGCCTCGCGCGAGGCCGTGGCCGACATCCGCGCCATCATGGCCGGGCACGCGATCGACTGCGACCTGGTGCAGGGCCACCTGGAGGTGGCGGTGCTCCAGCGCCGCGTGGGCGACCTCACCGACTGGATCGAGGAATGCGTCAACGAGTGGGGCTACGACAAGCTGCGGCTCGTCGGCAAGAAGGACCTGCCCGGATACGTGAACTCGCCGCGCTTCCAGGCCGGCATCATCGACCCGGAGGGCTGCCACATCCACCCGCTGAAGTACGTGCTGGGCCTGGCCCGCGCGGTGGAAAGCCAGGGCGTGCGCATCTTCGAGCAGAGCAAGGTGGACGGCTACGTGGAGAAGTCGGGCCGCGTGGAAGTGAAGGTCGGCCCGCACACGGTGCGCTGCGACCAGCTGGTGCTGGCCGCCAACGCCTATGTCGACAAGCTCGAACCCAGGCTCGCCTCGCGCACGTTGCCGGTGGGCACCTTCATCGGCGTCACCGCGCCGCTGGGCGAGGCCCTGGCGCGCAGCCTGATCCCGCACAACCACGCGGTCTACGACAACCAGTTCATCCTCGAATACTTCCGCATGACGGCCGACCACCGGCTGCTGTTCGGCGGCAAGTGCAGCTACCTCGGCGGCACGCCGGCCAACCTGCCGCAGGCCATGAAGCGCAACATCTCGCGCGTGTTCCCGCAGCTCGCGAACGTGCAGATGGACTACGCCTGGGGCGGCCACATCGACATCACGATGCGCCGCATGCCCGACTGGGGCCAGCGCGATGGCCGCGTGTTCTGGGCGCAGGGCTTCTGCGGCCACGGCCTGGTGCCCACGCGCGTGGCGGCCAAGGTGGTGACCGACAAGATGCTGGGCCGGTCCGACGAGCTCGACTGGTTCGCCCCCATCGTCAACCCGCCATTCCCGGGCGGCGAGGCCGTGGGCGGACTGATGCAGGCGGTGGGGATGACCTACTACCGGGCGCGCGACTTCGTCTGAGGCTTGCGGTCGTCAGGCGGGCGGCAGCAGGCCGGCCCCGCACCACGGGCAATGCGCGATCGTCAGCGCGGGTGTCCCGACGATCGACGTCTTCAGGCCGTAGGTCTTCGCGTTGTCCGCGTAGACGATCGTGCGCCCCAGTTGCGCGCGCATCGTGTCGCAGCAATGGGCGATCTCCGGCTCCTCGTCCGACGGATGCCGGAAGAACACCGCCCGCTGCGCCTTGAACTGCCGCTTGCGTCCGCGGTCCTTGCACAGCGCCTCGATCGCGAGCAGGAACCCGGTGTTCGCGTCGGCCGCGGACTGCATCGCGTCCCTGGAGGCGAATTCCACCTTGAAGACCGGCTCGCCGTACGAGTAGCTCATCTCGAACGACGGCAACGGCGAGGTCGTGGCGTAGACCTTCTCGAACGCGGCCGTGCAGGTGGCCTTGAGGCGAACGTGGCGCCAGCGGTCGAAGACGACGTAGCCGGCGATCAGGAGCAGCAGGGCGGCGAAGAGGATGGTCAAGGGTTCGTGAAGGCTGGCTGGGGCGCACGCAGCTTAACCGATGGCCCCACGCCTCTTGCACTTGCCGGGTTCGCCCTAAACTGCCCGCAATCCCCTCCCGGAATGCCTGCCATGAAGATCGATTTCGTCTCCGACGTCTCCTGCCCGTGGTGCGCCATCGGGCTCGCCTCGCTCGAGACCGCGCTGGAGCGCCTGGGCCCCGAAGTGCCGGTCACGCTGCATTTCCAGCCCTTCGAGCTCAACCCGCAGATGGTGCCCGAGGGCGAGGACACCGCCGAGCACATCGCGCGCAAGTACGGCATGCCCGCCGAGCAGGTGCAGAAGAACCGCGAGGCGATCCGCGAGCGCGGCGCTGCGGTGGGCTTCACGTTCAACATGGACAAGCGCGCCCGCATCTACAACACGTTCGACGCGCACCGCCTGCTGCACTGGGCCGAGGTGCTCGACGACGAGCAGGGGACCACGGGCGAGAACGCGCTGGCGCTCAAGCACGCGTTCCTGAAGGCCTACTTCACCGACGGCCAGGATCCCAGCTCGCACGACGTGCTGGTGCGCTATGCCACGGATGCCGGCCTCGACGGCGAGAAAGCGCGGCTGGTGCTCGCCAGCGGCCGTTACGCCGAGGAAGTGCGCGAGCGCGAGCAGTACTACCAGCAGCGCGGCATCCACTCGGTGCCGGCGATCATCATCGACGACAAGCACCTGATCTCCGGCGGTCAGCCGCCCGAGGTGTTCGAGCAGGCGCTGCGCCAGATCGCCGCGCATCCGGCGGCTTGACCGGAGCCCCTTCGGTCACTTGTAGCTTTGCAGGTGGATGGAGGTCTCGGTCGCCCCGATCCCCTTGATCAGGCGCACGCGTTCGAGCACCGCGGCCAGGTCGGCCAGGTTGGCGGAGCGCACCTCGGCCAGCAGGTCCCAGCGGCCGTTCGTGTCGTGCAGTTCGCCGATGCCCGGCTCGCCCAGAAGGATGGCGATCACCTCGCGCGTCTGGTTGCCTTCGACGGCGATGCTCATCCAGGCGGTGATCTCGTTGTGCTCGATGTCGGGCCGCAGCCGCACCGTGTAGCCCACGATCGTGCCGCCGTCCTCCAGCTTGGTGATGCGATTGTTGACGGTGCCGCGCGACACGCCCAGCCGGTGTGCCAGCGTGGCCACGGAGGCGCGCGCGTCGGCGCGCAGCAGGGCGATCAGTTGTTGGTCCAGCGTGTCCATGGGTCTAAAAATTCCATCAACATGAATTGTCGAAATGGCAGATGAGGCTGCCGATATGTCAAATTATTGATCGAAACGACGCACTACTGCCCATTTCGCTTGCCAGCGAGTCCAGAAACAATCTCCCTATCGACAACGGAGACATTTCATGACGACCCTGCTCACCACCCGCGACATCGGCGCCATCGTCGCCGCGAAGGGCCTGGCCGCCTGCCTGGGCACGCTGGTCACCTACCTCGAGGAAGATTTCGCCCGCTGGAGCGAATTCGACAAGTCGGCCCGCGTGGCCAACCACTCCAAGGACGGCGTGATCGAGCTGATGCCGATCTCCGACGCCAGCCTCTACAGCTTCAAGTACGTCAACGGCCACCCCAAGAACACCCGCGCCGGCCTGCCCACCGTGATGGCCTTCGGCCTGCTGGCCGACGTGGATACCGGCCGTCCCGAGCTGCTCAGCGAACTGACCCTCACCACCGCGATGCGCACCGCCGCCACGTCGGTGATGGTGGCGCGCCGCTGCGCGCGCACCGACAGCCGCGTGATGGCCGTGATCGGCAACGGCGCGCAGAGCGAGTTCCAGGCGCTGGCCTTCCACCTGCTGATGGGCATCGAGGAAGTGCGCCTGTTCGACGTCGACCCGCACGCCACCGCCAGGCTGGTGGCCAACCTGCATGACGCCGCTCCCGCGCTGAAGACCGTCGTCTGCGCGAGCACCGCCGAGGCCGTGCGCGGCGCCGACATCGTCACCACCGTGACGGCCGACAAGACCAACGCCACCATCCTCACGCCCGACATGCTGGCCCCGGGCATGCACATCAACGGCGTGGGCGGCGACTGCCCGGGCAAGACCGAGCTGCACGCCGACGTGCTGCGCGCCGCCGCCGTGTTCGTCGAGTACGAACCGCAGAGCCGCATCGAGGGCGACCTGCAGCAGATGCCGGCCGACTTCGCGGTGACCGAGTTCTGGCGCGTGCTGGCCGGCGAGGCGCCGGGCCGCAGCTCGGCCGAGCAGGTCACCGTGTTCGACTCGGTGGGCTTCGCGCTGGAAGACTTCTCCGCGCTGCGCCTGCTGCGCGACCTGGCCGCCGAGCTGGAACTGGGCCGCACGATCGACCTCGTGCCCGACATGGCCGACCCGAAGAACCTGTTCGGCGAGCTGCGCATGCCCGCCGTCAGGGGACTGCCCGAGGCCTTGCGCGCCGCCATGGCGATCTGAACGCCTGTCGCCGATGCGACGCTTCGCCTTGCGCTCGCGCAGGCGCGCTCTCGCGGTGACAATCTCCCGCATCGCGGGGGCCCGTCATGCCGCCGCTTCCACTCGAGTCGAGGCGCCATGATCACCGTCCACCACCTGAACAACTCGCGTTCGCAACGCATCCTGTGGCTGCTGGAAGAGCTCGGGCTGCCGTACGAGATCAGGCGCTACGAACGGGATGCGAAGACCATGCTCGCGCCGCCCGAGCTGCTGAAGGTGCACCCGCTGGGCAAGTCGCCGGTGATCACCGATGGCGACATCACGGTGGCCGAGTCCGGCGCGATCGTCGAGTACCTGCTCGACACCTACGGCGAGGCCTCCGGCCTGCGCCCCGCCAAGGGTGGAGCCGACTATCGGCGCTACACCTATTGGCTGCACTTCGCCGAAGGCAGCGCGATGCCGCCGCTGCTGATGAAGCTGATCTTCCTGCGCATCAAGTCGACGCCCATGCCGTTCTTCGTCAAGCCGATCGCGCGTGGCATCGCCGACAAGGTGTTGACCAGCTTCGTCGACCCGAACCTGGAACGCCAGACGGCGTTCATGGAGGCCGAGCTGGCGCAGCGTCCGTGGTTCGTCGGCGAGCAGCCGAGCGCGGCCGACATCCAGATGAGCTTTCCCATCGAGGCCGCCAACCAGCGCGCCGGGCTCAGCAAGGCGAAGACGCCGCGGCTGCTGGACTGGCTCGCCCGCGCGCATGCGCGTCCCGCGTACCAGCGGGCGCTGCAGCGCGGCGGCAAGTACGACTTCGCCTGACGACGCTCCGTCATCCTGCGATTGCGCGCAGGATGACAAGGCGTCTCAGGTCTTGGCCTTGGGCCTGAAGATGTGCACCGCCTCGCCGCGCGCGAGCATCTCCACCAGTTGCGCGACGCGACGCGCTCGCGTCTCGGGCTTGACCGCGGTCTGCACCCGCCACGTCACGGCGTAGCGATTGCTGGCATTGAGCGTCGCGAAGAAGGCCTTCGCCTCGGGATTCGCGTCCAGCGCCGCCTGCAGGTCGTCCGGCACGCTGGACGTGCGCGCGCCGTCGTAGGCCTGGGCCCAGCGGCCGTCGGCCTTGGCAGCCTCGATCTGCGCATGGCCGGATGGCTGCATGCGACCGGCCTCGATGAGCGTGGCCGCCTTGGCCACGTTGATCTTCGACCAGATGCTGCGCGCGCGGCGCGGCGTGAAGCGCTGCAGGAAGTGCTGGTCGTCCAGCCCCTTCTTCTGGCCATCGATCCAGCCCCAGCACAGCGCGATCTCCACCGCCTCGGGATAGGTCACGCTCGTCTCGTTCGCACTCTTCTTGGCGATCTGCAGCCACAGCCCGTCTGACGCGGCGTGGTGCTTCTTCAGCCAGGCCTCGAAGGCCATGGCGTCGCGGAACAGGGTGGGGGAGTCGGATTCGGCATCAGGCATCCCTGAAGCTTAGTGCACGTTGACGATCTCGCGATGCATCGGCGCCAGCCGCGCCAGCAACCGGTTCTGCGCGGCGAACGGCACGTGCTGCGCGTCCATCGAGGCCTGCAGCACCTCCACCAGCGCGTTGAAGTCGCCCTTGGAGATGTCCATGTCGTGGTGCGCCCTGTCCATCGGCAGGCCGGTGTACGTGCAGCCGCCGCCGGAGACCACGCAGAACTGCTGCGCCAGCATCTCCTGCAGGTGCGCCTGGTTGGTCTTCTTGAAGAACTCGCTCGTGCGCGGATCGGCCACGAGCCGCGGCACGAAATCGCCGACGATGGCGGCGATGCCGGGCCGGCCGCCCAGGTCGCGGAACAGCGCGTCGTCGGCGGGCGCGGAGAAGCCGGGCGACGGCGTGGCGGCCGGGGCCGCGGGCGCCGCGGCCTGGGCGCAGGCGGTCGTCGCGGCCAGCAGCAGGACGAGGGTCGGCAGGAACTTGGTCATGGGATGTCCTTGGCTCTTTTCAGAACGCGATCTGCGCGGAGGCGTACGCGCCATCCTGCTTCTTCGTCGCGACGGCGGGCACGATGTGGCCGAGCTGCACGTAGGCCAGCGTCAGCGACAGGTGCTTGGTGGGCGCCCACGCGGCGAACAAGTCCCACCAGTCGTCTTCCTTCAGGCCGGCGCCCAGCACCGACGGGTTCAGGTTGTCGGGCTTGCGGCGGTACTCGGCGCCGAAGGCCAGCGTGCGATCGGCGAGCCACGCCACGGAGACCTCGGGCTCCAGCCGATATTTCTCCTGTGCGGTGCCGCCGAAGCCGAGCAGGCCGTTCTGGTTGGCCTTCGTCGCGCGCAGCGTGCCATCGACGAGGAGGCCTTGCGCGAGGAACAGCTTGGTGGCGCTGAGGTACCAGTCGACGCCCTGGGTGCGCGCGCCGAGGGCCTGCAGCGTCGGCTTGAGAGAGTCGGCATCGGTCTTCTTCACTTCGACGCCCACGGCCACCTGCGGCATCCAGCTGTCGCTGTCGAGCACGGCGTCGCCGGCCACGCGCAGCTTCGCGCCGATCACGTCCATCTTCAGGTGCAGGCCTGGCAGGCCCAGCGCGCGGCCGGTGGCGCCGGTGGCGAAGTCCTGCCGGGCGATCGAGAGCTCGTAGCGGTCGTCGAACGCCAGCAGCAGGCCTTGCACCTGCATGGTGTAGTTGCGCGTCGAGACCACGGAGCCCGTGGCCGTGGCGCCGAACTCGCCTTCGGTGGCATTGCTGCCGATCACTGCCCATGGCGTCAGGCCGCCGCCCGCGGCGCCGTCGATGCTGGTGACGCCGCCGGTCAGCAGCAGCTTGTCGGTCTCCGCGTGGGCGCCGGCGTGCGCGAGCGCGAGGGTGGCCGCCGCGACCCAGGGCAGGGCGGCCACGAGCGGGCGCGCGGGGACGGTCTTGAGGACGGCGAGGGGCATGCGGGATCCTGTCGAAATCATGGGGTGATCAACTGCGACGGCGGCGCGGCTTGGGCGGCGTGAAGTTGAGGGCAGTGTCGAAACTGATGGCGGCGCCGACGACCTGGCGCGACGTGGCGGCCTGGTCGACGAGTTGCTCGGGACTCCAGGTGCGCAGGTCGGCGGCGCCCTCCGGCACGTCGGGAATCGTCGCGCGGCCGTTGACGTCGGTCACGGCCACGTACGGCGTCTCGCTGATGAACAGGTGGCCGCGCATCGAGCTGTGCAGGTGGCAGCCGAGCACGACCACGCCCACCTTGTCGAACCGCACGTCCGCGCTCGCCACCTTGTCGGCGCTGGCGGCGGCCAGGCGCATCTCGAACTCCTTGGCCGGCGCGATGTTGCCGAACGGGCCGCCCGGTTCGGAGCGCAGGTGGTGGTCGTAGGGATCCTGGTTGGTGAAGCGCACGGTGGCACCGACCGGCACCGCAGTCAGGTAGGGCACGAAGTGGATGTCGCGCTGCGCGATCACGTAAGGCGTCGCGGGCGGCTTGTAGGTGCCCGGATGCGCGGGCAGCAGTTGCACGACCACGTTGGCCGCCGGCTGGCCGTCGGCGCCGTTGACGACCACCGTGACGGTGGCCGCGGGCGACTGGACGGCGAGCGCGAGCAGCGCGCTGCAGGCGGCGAGACGGAGCAGTAGGTGTCGGGTCATGAGTCGACGGTACGAATGGCCGAGTCGAATGGATGCGGGGAGAACGTGCCTTCCTGCAACTTCGGCTCTCGCGTGCCACGGCCGCGTGAAGAAGTTGGCAAACCGGAGGCCGGCGCGGTGAATAATCCGGCCATGACCGACGTCCTCGACCCCTTGCTCGATGCCACCTACAAGGGATTTCCGCACGGGGCCACGCCGATGCCGCGGTCGCGGGTGGGCGCACAGGGCTGGAACGTGCTGGCGGGCGACCTGCCGCTGCCGCTGGCCGTGATCCGGCGCGAGGCGCTGGCCCACAACGTCGGCTGGATGCAGCGCTACGCCGACGGCGCCGGCGTGCGCTTCGCCCCGCACGGCAAGACGACGATGTCGCCGCAGCTGTTCCGCCGCCAGCTCGACGCCGGCGCCTGGGGCCTGACCTTCGCCACCGTCGCGCAGCTGCAGGCCGGCCTCGCCGCCGGCGCCACCAACCTGCTGGTCGCCAACCAGGTGCTGGACGCCGCCGACCTGGGCGCCATCGCCGCGCTGCGCGACACGCATCCGGACGTGCGCGTGATCTTCCTGCTCGATTCGCTCGCGCAGCTCGCGCTGATCGAGACGCTGTCGTCGGATGCGCCGTTCGAGGTGCTGCTGGAGGTGGGCGTCGCGGGCGGGCGCACGGGCGTGCGCGCGCATGACGACGCACTGGCGCTCGCGCGTCGCGCGCACGCGAGCGGCGCCGTGAGCCTGGTGGGCCTGGAGTGCTACGAAGCCGTCGGCAGCATCGGGCGCGGCGACGACGACCAGCCGGCGCTGACCGACCTGATGGACCGTGTCGAACGCCTCGCGCGCGAGTGCGCCGCCGAGGGCCTGTTCGACGCCGACGAGATCATCGTCTCGGCCGGCGGCTCGGCGGTGTTCGACCTCGTGGTGCCGCGGCTGCGGCTCGCGCTGGCGTTGACCGTGCACGGACTGCTGCGATCGGGCTGCTACGTCACGCACGACCAGGGCCACTACCAACGACTCGTCCGTCTGGTCAACCGGCGCCTGGGCTGCGACGACGCCGACGGCCTGCGCGCCGCGCTGGAGGTGTGGGCGCTGGTGCAGTCGATGCCGGAGCCCGGCCTCGCGATCCTGGCGGTGGGCAAGCGCGACATCTCCTTCGACCTGGGCATGCCGATACCCCTGGCCGTGTGCGCCCGAGCGAGCCGCGAGCGCGCGGCGGTGCCCGAGGGCTGGGCGATCCGGAAGCTCAACGACCAGCACGCCTACCTGCACCTGGGCTCGGACGCACGCGGACTGCAGGTGGGCGATCGCCTCTGCCTGGGCCTCTCGCATCCCTGCACGAGGTTCGACAAGTGGCGCTGGATGCCCGTCGTCGACGAGGACTACACCGTCGTCGATGCGATCGTGACCTGTTTCTGAGCTGCCTCAAAGTGACAGCAATGCTGTCATTGACTACCACGCAGGCTTGCAAAGGAGACGGTCGTGGCGACGTTGACCATTCGCGACCTCGACGATGGGCTGAAGCTCAAGCTGCGCCTTCGGGCTGCCAGCCGGAATCGTTCGATGGAGGAAGAGGCGCGGCAGATCCTGCGCACCGCATTGGCGGAACCGGCCCTGCTGCTGGGCAGCTTTGTCGCGCGGGTGAAGTCGCGATTCGAAGGGCTGGGCGACGTGCACCTGGCCATCGAGGCACGAGAGCCGATTCGCCAGCACCTCGGGATCCATGAACCCGATGCCGGGTACGGCGCATCGGCCAGGCCCGCCGTGAAGGGGGCCTGGCGTCCCGCAACGCGCCGATCGGCACGATGAGCATCCTGCTCGACACCGATGCGCTGTCGGAGATCCTGCGAAGCTCGCCATCGGACACGTTCTGGCGCGCCGCTCGGGCACGTCCGAAAAGCCCCCAACCTCTGAGTCAGAAGATCGACTGCCCCGTCAGCGTGGTGAATCGTTCCAGTGCCAGCGAGCCCGCCAGCGAATTGCCCGACGGCTCCAGCGCGGGCGACCAGACGCACACCGCGTACTGCCCGGGCATCACGGCCAGGATGCCGCCGCCCACGCCGCTCTTGGCGGGCAGGCCCACGCGGAAGGCGAAATCTCCGGCGGCGTCGTAGGTGCCGCAGGTGAGCATCAGCGCGTTGATGCGCTTGGCCAGGCTGGTGTCGAGGATCGCGTTCTCGCCGCCGGGGTGCGAGCCGCCGTGCACCAGGAAGGTGGCGGCGCGGGCGAGCTCCACGCAGCTCATCTCGATGGCGCAGTGGCGGCAGTAGGCGTCCAGCACGTCGTCGACGTCGTTGGCCAGGTTGCCGAAGGCCTTCATCAGGTGGGCCATCGCGGCGTTGCGGTGCGAGGTGCGGCGCTCGGACGCCGCCACGGCGCGGTTGTAGTGCACGTCCTTGTTGCCGCACAGCGTCCGCAGGAATTCCACCACGGCGTTCTCGGGCACGGCGTAGCGCGTGCACAGGATGTCGGTGCAGACCAGCGCGCCCGGGTTGATGAACGGGTTGCGTGGCTTGCCGCTCTCGGCCTCCAGCTGGATCAGCGAGTTGAACGGCGTGCCCGAGGGCTCGCGGCCCACCCGCTCCCACACGCGTTCGCCCTCCAGCTGCAAGGTCATCACCAGCGTGAACAGCTTGGAGATCGACTGGATCGAGAACGGCACGCGCGCGTCGCCCACGGTGTGCAGGCTGCCGTCGACGGCCACCACCGCCATGCCGAAGTGGTGCGGCGACACCTTGGCGAGCTCCGGGATGTAGCTCGCGACGCGGCCCTGGCCGATGACGGGCTCGAGTTCGTTGTGGATCTGCTGCAGGACGGGCGTGTAATCCATGGGTGGACGGGTTCTCTTGTGTCGTCGAGGAGTATGGCGCGAACCCGTGGTGGTCAACTCGGGCAACTGCCCCGACAATCGCCGCCAAACCGATGCCTCCAGGGGAGTGACCCATGTTGATTTCCGTCGTCAATCGCAGCAGGACCTTGGCCGACGCCGACCTGCAGAAGGCCGTGCGGGCCATCAACCGCCAGCTCGAGGAAGACTTCTATCCGCACTGGCAGTTCGGCGCCCAGTTGCGCCTGGACAGCGCGGGACGCGTGCCCACGCAGCGAGACCGCAAGATCGCGCTGCCCACGCTGCCGGGCCGGCGTGGCGATGCCGTGATCTACATCGTCGACAAGCCCACGATGGCGGCCACCGAGGGCTACCACGACGACAACAACGCCGACGTGCCGTTCGGATTCGTGTTCCTGAAAGCCTGCGGCGAGGGGGCCGACGACTGGACGGTGGCCCTGTCGCACGAGGCGATCGAGCTGGTGGGCGACCCGCTGAGCAACCTGCTGGTGCAAGGCCCGTACCCCAAGGATCGCCGCCACCTCGTGTTCCACCAGTTCGAGCTGTGCGACGCGGTCTCCGGCGAGTACTACGAGATCGAGGGCGTGAAGGTGCAGAACTTCGTGCTGCCCGGCTGGTTCGCGCGCAAGCCGGTCGTCGGCGCGCGCAACGACTTCATGGGCCGCGTCGAGCCCGGCACGTCGCTGGCGCCGTTCACGGTCGCGCCCGGCGGCTACCTGATGTTCTGGGACGAGCGCGCGCCCACGGGCAAGAAATGGACGCCGTACTACGACACGGGCGACGGCATGGCCGCGCGCAGGGTGGCGGCCAAGATGAAGCTGAAGCTGAGCCGGATATGCCGGCGCAGCAAGCGCTAGCGCGCCACCATCTTCCACGCCACGAACAGCAGCACCACCGCGATCGCGGTGCGCAGCGGCCCCACCGGCGCGCGCGTGCTGATCCACGAGCCCACGAGCACGCCCGGGATCGAGCCGGCCAGCAGGTTGAGCATCAGCACGAGGTCGACGTTGCCCAGCGCGAGGTGCCCCATGCCGGCGATCAACGTCAGCGGGATCGCATGCGCGAGGTCGGTGCCCACCAACCTGCCTGCAGACAGGCGCAGCGGGTACAGGTAGACCAGCATCGCGGTGCCCAGCGCGCCGGCGCCCACCGAGGTCAGCGTCACCATGACGCCGAGCAGCACGCCGCACACCACCGTCATCGCGGGCTGCATCGCCTTGAAGCGCGCGCTGTCGCCCAGGCGCAGGCGCGTGCCCAGCGAGTGGATCTGCTTCTTGAACAGGATGCCCAACGCCGTGACGACCAGCGCCAGGCCCAGCGTGGAGGTGATCAGGCCGGTGCGCAGCTGGCCCACATGCGAGACGTGCATCCACGCCAGCGTCAGCGCCGCCGCCGGCAGGCTGCCCAGCGCAAGCCGGCGCACGATCTGCCAGTCGACGGTGCCGGCCTGGTGGTGCACGGCGGTGCCGAACATCTTGGTGATCGACGCGTAGAGCAGGTCGGTGCCCACCGCGGTGGTGGGGGCGACGCCGAACAGCATCACCAGGATGGGCGTCATCAGCGCGCCGCCGCCCACGCCGGTGACGCCGACAATGGCGCCCACGAGCAGGCCGGCCACGCCGTGCATGAGATCGAAGTTCAAGAGGGACCTGCGGAACGGGAAAGTGACGGGACGCGCCGCGGCCCCGTGGGTGTGCGGCTTCGGGAAAACGGAACTGCGGCGTGTGACGGCACGCGCGGAGGCAGGTCGAACCCGCATTTTCCGGTTTGGTGGCTATAGACGTTATGCTAAAACCGAGTATCCATAACCGAAGCGCCGCGCAGACGCGGTTTCGGCTTCACGGCGTCGCCCGGGACGGCTTAAAGTCGGGCGATTCCCCTGGAAACCTGGCCATGACCCTGCCCATCGACTTCCCCCACATCTCCCGTGCGCACCTGCTGTCGCTGCTGCGCGCGGCGCCCAAGGCCGAACTGCACATCCACATCGAGGGATCGCTGGAGCCCGAGCTGATCTTCGAACTGGCCGCGCGCAACGGCATCACGCTGCCGTATGCCGACGTGGCGGCCTTGCGCCGTGCCTACGCGTTCACCGACCTCCAGAGCTTCCTGGACGTGTACTACGCCGGCGCCAGCGTGCTGATCACCGAGGCCGATTTCGACGCGATGGCCTGGGCCTACTTCCAGCGCGCCGCCCACGACAACGTGGTGCACTGCGAGATCTTCTTCGATCCGCAGACGCACACGACGCGCGGCATCCCCATGGGCGTCGTGCTCCGCGGCCTGGATGCCGCCGCCCGCCGCGCCGAGGCCGAACTCGGGCTCAGCGTTCACCTGATCCTGTCCTTCCTGCGCCACCTCGACGAGGACGACGCGCTGGCCACGCTGGACGCGGCGCTGCCTTATCGCGACAAGTTCGTGGGAGTTGGCCTCGATTCGAGTGAGATGGGTCATCCGCCCGAGAAGTTCGCGCGCGTATTCGCGCGAGCGCGTGAGCTGGGACTGCGCCTCGTGGCCCACGCGGGCGAGGAGGGGCCACCCGCCTATATCCGTTCGGCGCTGGACGTGCTGCACGTGGAGCGCATCGACCACGGGGTGCGTTGCCTGGAAGACGCCGAGCTGGTCGAACGCCTTGCCCGTGAACGCATCCCGCTGACGGTCTGCCCGTTGTCCAACGTGAAGCTGTGCGTGTTCGACGATCTCGGGCGCCACAACATTCCCGCGCTGCTCGCCGCGGGGCTCTGCGTGACGGTCAACTCCGACGATCCGGCCTACTTCGGCGGCTATGTCAACGACAACTTCGTGCAATTGTTCGAATCGCTGCCGAACCTGACGGCGCGCGATGCCTACACGATGCTGCGCAACAGCTTCGAGGGCTCGTTCGTCGGCGACGAGGACAAGGGGCTGTGGATCGGCGAGCTCGATTCGGTGTTCGCGGCCAACGAACCGTGAGGGCGGCTACCAGCCGTCCGGCGCGATGAACGCCGCGTTGCGCAGCGACACCACGAGGTGGTCGCGCCAGGCGCCGTCGATGTAGAGGTACTCGGGCGCCAGGCCTTCCAGGCGGAAGCCCAGGCGCTCCAGCACGCGTCCGCTGCGCTCGTTCTCCGGCCGGTACGCGGCCTGCACGCGGTGCAGGTTCACGCGCGGCGAGAACATCTCCTCGAGGCCGGCCGTGATGGCCTCGGTCATCAGGCCCTGGCCCACGTGCACCTCGTCCAGCGCGTAGCCCAGCATCGCGCTCTGGAATGCGCCGCGCGAGACCTGGCTGAAATGCAGGCTGCCGATCACCTCCACGTCGGACGACGGCAGGCGCGCGCCGCCGGCCCGGGTGGCGTCGATCAGCCAGTAGCGGTAGGCGGTGTCGTTCTGGAACGCGGTGAGGCCGGTGGCGACGCGCGTGGCCTGGGCTTCGGTCGTGTAGAAGGTGTCGGCGGTGGGCGGATCCCAGCGCGCGAAGTGCTGCCGGTTGCGGCGCTGGAATTCGCAGACGGCTGGAGCGAGGCCGGCGTCGCCGGCGACGAGGCGCAGGCGTGCCGTGGTGATCTCGGGACGGGCGAGGGGGGCGATACCTAACATGGACGTGAGTCGGCGGAGACGCGACAAGGGATCCGCATCGTACCCGGCCGAGCTTGCGCCCGTCACGCCGTCGCGGCCACGGCCTCCAGCGAGCGCGCGAGGGCGGGCGCGTCCGCGCCGAACGCGTAGGCGTCCATGCCCAGGTGTCCGCCCGCGACGCTCGCGTGCACGCGCATCGGCGCGGCGTGCGTACCGCCGGCGCCGGCGGCGATGAACCAGGGCAGCAGGTGTTCGTCGGTCGGGTGCATGTACTCGGCCTCGGGCGCCAGCGCGCGGTAGTGCCACAGCGCGTCCCAGTCGCACTCGGCCGAGCGCTCGGCGAACCAGGCGCGGAATGCCGCGCTGGCAGGGATCTCGGGCACCGGATCCGGCCGCGGCAGGCCCAGGTTGTGGGTGATGGAGCCGGTGCCGATGATCCACACGCCTTCGTCGATCAGCGAGCTCAGGGCGCCGCCGAGTTCGAACAGCTGCGCGGGCGTGCGGTCGGGCGCGAAGGCGACCGGCAGCACCGGGATGTCGCCGTCCGGACGGATGTCTCGCAGCGGCACCCAGATGCCGTGGTCGAGGCCGCCGGCCTCGGCGTGCTCGACCTCGATCCCGGCCCATTGCAGCAGTTGCTCGACGTGCGGCGCGAGGCACGGCACGCCCGCGACCTCGTAGCGCAGGTCGTAGAGCGCCTGCGGGAAGCCGCCGAAGTCGTGGATGGCCTTGTGGCGCGCGGCCGCCAGCGTCACCGCACGGCGCGCCAGCGTGTGCGCGGACAGCGCGACGATGGCCGTCGGGGGCGCGCCGCCGGCGGCGACCCGGGCGTCGATGCTGCGGCCCAGTGCGCGCCAGAAGACGCCGGCCGCACCGGGTTCCAGCGCCGTCATCGGCGAACCGTGAGAGAGGAAGACGGGGGCGTAGCGGGAGTCCATGCATTCATTGAAGCACCGGCGCCCGGCGGCGCCGTTCGAAGCGATTGGCGACGCTGTTCAATGCCATTGACGGATGGCTTTCCCCCCCGGGCGTGGCCGTCCGGGGCGCGAATCGAACGATCCGCGCCGGGCGACCGCGGCCGCTTCGGTGTACCGTAGCGGGCATGACGAACGACAGTGCATTGACCGGCATCAAGAAGCGGCCGCAGGCTTCCGTGTGGCAGCTGGCCGGCCGCCAGGTGTGGCGCGATTTCATCGCCGGCGAGTTGAAGCTGCTGCTGTGGGCCGTGGTACTGGCCGTGGGCGCGTTGAGCGCGGTGGGGCTGTTCGCCGACCGCATGCGCTCGGGGCTGGTGCGCGACGCCGCGCAACTGCTGGGCGGCGACGCCGTCGTGCTGGCCGACAAGCCGCTGCCGCCCGCTTTCGCGCAGGCTGCCCTCGAACGCGGCCTGGTCGTCGGCCAGGCGGCCAACTTCCCCAGCATGGCGCGCGCCGCGGCCGCCCAGGGCGGCGCGGCCCGGCTCGCCGCGGTCAAGGCGGTGGATGCCGCCTATCCGCTGCGCGGCAGCATCAGCGTGAGGTTCGCCGAGTCGGCCGCGGTGCAGGCCCTCAGGCACGGGCCGGCCGCCGGCACCGCCTGGATCGATCCGGCGCTGGCCGATGCGCTGTCGCTGAAGGTGGGCGACCGGCTGGAACTGGGCGACACCACGCTGCGCATCGCGGCCCTCATCGCGATCGAACCCGACCGCGGCACCGGCTTCGCGTCGCTGGCCCCGCGCGTGATGCTGGACGTGGCCGATCTCCCCGCCACGGGCCTGGTGCAGCCGTCGAGCCGCGTCACGTGGCGGCTCGCGGTGGGCGCGCCTGGCGGCGACGAGAAGGCGGCGCAGGCCTGGGCCGACTGGGCCAGGGCGACGATCAAGAGCGACAGCCTGCGCGGCATGCGGGTGGAGAACCTCGCCTCCGGCCGGCCGGAGATGACGCAGACGGTGGACCGCGCGCAGCAGTTCCTGAGCCTCGTGGCCCTGCTCACCGCGTTGCTGTCGGCAGTGGCGGTGGCGGTGGCGGCGCGCGATTTTGCGCAGCGCCACCTCGACGACTGCGCCATGTTGCGCGTGCTGGGGCAGACGCAGAACCGCATCGCGGCCGTGCACGCCATCGAGTTCTTCGGGCTGGGCCTGGTGGCGAGCCTGGCCGGGCTGGGCCTGGGCTTCGTGCTGCACCTGGGCTTCGTCGCGCTCCTCGGCAACTGGCTGCCCAACGGGCTGCCGTGGCCGGGCCCGATGCCGGCGCTGCTGGGCGTGGGCGTGGGTCTCACCCTGCTGCTGGGCTTCGGCCTGCCGCCGGTGCTGCAACTGGCGCGCGTGCCGCCGCTGCGCGTGCTGCGCCGCGACGTGGGCACGCCCAAGGCGGCCGGAGTGGGCGTGCTGGCCGGGGCGTTCGCGGGTTTCGCGGCGCTGATGGTCGTCGCGGCGCGCGACGTGAAGCTGGGCCTGATCAGCGTGGGCGGCTTCGCCGGCGCGGCGCTGGTGTTCGCGCTGGTGGCCTGGCTGGCGGTGAAGGCCTTGCAGCGATTCGTGCCGGAGTCGCGGGCGCCGCGCTGGCTGGTGCTGGCCACGCGCGCCATCGCGGCGCGTCCGGCGTTCGCGGTGCTGCAGGTGGCATCCATGGCCATCGGCCTCATGGCGTTGTGGGTCCTCGTGCTGCTGCGCACAGACCTCATCGACAGCTGGCGCGCGGCTACGCCGCCCGACGCGCCCGACCGCTTCGTCGTCAACGTGCAGCCCGACCAGGCGCAGGCCTATCGCGACATGCTCAAGGCTTCGGGCGTGGTGGGCGACGACTGGTTCCCGATGATCCGCGGCCGGCTGGTCACGATCAACGACGAGGCGGTGGGCAAGCGCTACAAGCCCGACACCGACCCGTCCAACATGATCCAGCGAGAGCTCAACCTCAGCAACTCCAGCGAATTGCCGAAGCAGGCGAAGATCGTCGCCGGGAAGTGGGTGCCCGGCGAGGCCGACGGCCTCAGCGTGGAGGAAGGGCTGGCGAAGTCGCTGGGCCTGAAGCTGGGCGACAAGCTGGTGTTCGACGTGGGCGGCCAGCCGGTGTCGGGTCACGTCACGTCGTTGCGCAAGGTGGACTGGGGCTCCATGCGCGTGAACTTCTTCGTGATGTTCCCGCGCGCGAGCATGGGCGACCTGCCGCTGAGCTACATCAGCGCGTTCAAGGCACCCTCGGTGCGCGGCTTCGACAACCGCCTGTCGGCGCAGTTTCCCAACGTGACCGCCCTCGACGTGTCGGCCACCATCGCGCAGGTGCAGGGCGTGCTCGACCAGGTGATCCACGCGGTGGAACTGCTGTTCGCGTTCGCGCTGGTGGCCGGGCTGGTGGTGCTCGTGGCCACGGTGTCGGCCACGCGCGAGGCGCGCGCGCGCGAATTCGCCGTCATGCGCGCGGTGGGCGCGTCGGGCGCCCTGCTGGGCCGGGTGCAACGCGTGGAACTGCTGGGCGTCGGCGCACTGGCCGGCCTGCTGGCCGCCAGCGCCGCGGTGGCGGTGGGCTGGGGCCTGGCCACCTGGGTGTTCGAGTTCCACTGGAGCCCACCGTGGTGGGTGCCGTTGGCGGGCGCCGCCAGCGGCGCGGCGCTGGCGCTGGCGGCCGGCTGGTGGAGCCTGCACGAGGTGTTGGCGCGGCCGGTGATGGAGACGCTGCGGCGGGCGGCACAGGAATGACGGGCCAGGCGGATTCCAGGCCGGCACATCGATCGATCGCATGATTCGAATCGGACTGATCTCGGACACCCACGGCCTGCTCCGCCCCGAGGCCGTGGACGTGCTGCGTGGCAGCGACTTCATCGTCCACGCCGGCGACATCGGCGAGGACGTGATGGAGCCGCTGGCCACCATCGCCCCGGTGACCGCCGTGCGCGGCAACAACGACCGCGCGCCCTGGGCCGCGCGCATCGCGGAGACCGAACTGCTGCGCTTCGGCGAGGTCACGCTGCACGTGTTGCACGACCTGGCCGACCTCGCCATCGATCCCAACGCGGCCGGCGTCGACGTGGTCGTCACGGGCCATTCGCATCGCCCGAAGATCGAGCGGCGCAGCGGCGTGCTCTACGTGAACCCCGGCAGCGCCGGCCCGGTGCGATTCAACCTGCCTGTCTCGGTGGCGCTGATGCAGATCGCGGGCAAGGAGGTGACGGTGCGCATCGTGGAGCTGGAGTCGCTGCGCGGTGCCTGAGGGCACGCGTCGCGCAACGGCCGGGCAAGTCGCCAGGGGGTGAAGCGGCGGGGCATCATTGCTCGCGCCTTGCCTGCGTTCGGGCCGTGTCGCATCTCTGCCTGCTCGCGGGCAGGCGGCCCGCGCATGCATCGAGCGCGAACGGGCGCTGGCGCCGCGATGCTCGGCCTTCGACGACGTCGAAGCTCGCCTGAAGTGGCGAGCCGAGGAAGCCATCTTGAACGACTCGAGGCTCAACGGATGAGCAGCGACGCCGACTGGCGATGAAAGGCCCTCAGGCGTCCGCGCCCACCCACTCTATGTTCGCCCCGAGCGACACCAGGTTCTCCACGAAGCGCGGATGCGCGCGGCGGATCGGCGTGGCGTTGTAGATGGTGGAGCGGCCCTCGATGCTGGAGGCCAGCATCAGCAGCGCGATGGCCACGCGGATGATGTACGGGCTGTCCACCTCGGCGGCCACCAGCGGCTTGCCGCCGAAGGTGATCACGCGGTGGGGGTCCGACTGGAACGCATGGGCGCCGAACTTCGACAGCTCCGAGGTCCAGCCCAGCGCGCCGTCGTAGACCTTGTTCCAGAACATCACCTGGCCCTCGGCGCGCACGCCCAGCGCGATGAAGATGGGCAGCAGGTCGACCGGGAAGTAGGGCCACGGCGCGGCCTCGATCTTCTGCAGCATGTTGCGCGTGAAGGGCTCGCGCACCTTCAGGCCGGCGGGCACGTAGGCGCGCGACCAGCCGCCCTCGTGCGTGATCTCCACGCCCAGCTTGGCAAAGCTGCGATCGATCAGGGGGAAGAACTGCGGCGCGCTGTTCTTCACCTCGACGTTGCCGCCGGTGATGGCGCCCAGCGCGAGGAAGGTGACCACCTCGTGGAAGTCTTCCACGAAGGTGAAGTCGACGCCGTGCAAGTCGGCGACGCCTTCGACGGTCAACCGCGACGTGCCCACGCCCGAGATCTTCGCGCCCATGCGCTGCATGAAGGCACAGAACTCCTGCACGTGCGGTTCGGAGGCGGCGTTGGTGAGCTCCGACTCGCCGTCGGCCAGCGCGGCGCAGAGCACGAAGTTCTCGGTGGTGGTGACCGAGGCGTAGTCGAGCCAGCGGCGATGCGCGTGCAGCGGACGGCGGGCGTGCACGATCAGCGCGCCGGGGCCGCGCTCGACCTGCGCGCCGAAGCCCTCGAAGACCTCCACGTGAGGATCGATCTCGCGCACGCCCAGCGTGCAACCCTGCACGTCGTTCTCGATGCGGGCGCTGCCGAAGCGCGACAGCAACGGCGGCACCAGCATCACCGACGAGCGCATCTCCTCGGGCAGCTTGTGCACGGCCGGGTCGAAGTTCGTGTGCTCGTGGTGGATGCGCAGCACGCCTTCCTTCAATTCGCCCTCGACGCGGCTGCCGAGCTCGCGGAAAACCGCCAGGATCTTGCGCACGTCGGTGATGTCGGGCACGCCGCGCAGCGTGACGGGCTCTCGCGTGAGCAGCGTGGCCGACAGGATCGGCAGCACGGCGTTCTTGTTGGCGGAGGGCGTGATGCGGCCGCCGAGAGGGCGGCCGCCATGGACGATGAGATCGGGCACGTGGACTCGTTTCGGGTTCGTTGTGAACGTGGCGCCATCTTAGGGACGAGCAGGCGGCCGCGGCGTGAGACTTTCTTCCGCGGGGACAGTGTGGCCCCCCACGCTCGCTGGCAGCTCGCTGCCCCCCCCCCGAGGGGGAGCTCCGCGAGCGGCCCGGCAAAGCCGGATCCGCCGCTCCCTCGAACTTCTCTTGCCGAGGACCGGCGGCGGCGCCGGATGAGGCTTGCGCGCGCGGCATCGTTCAGATCGGGTTCAGCGGCCCGGAAACGACGAAGCCGCCAAGAGGCGGCTGCTTTGCAAGGTAGGGTCTGGTGATTACGGCGCTGCCGCTCGTTCATCCTGCATGAAGTGCAAGGGAGCGGCGGAACCGGATTTGCCGGGCCGCTCGGGGAGTGGAGCCGGCAAAGGACTCGCGAAGCGAGGCCCCGGCGCAACGGCATCCGGCCTGCAAGCCGGATGCTTCCGAGCTGCCAGCGACCGTGGGGCTGTCAGCTCGCCGATTCAATGAGGCCCATGTCCGACGCGCTCATCAGCGCCTCGATGTCCATCAGGATCAGCATGCGCTCGCCGACGTTGGCGATGCCCGTGATGAAGGACATGTCGACGTGCGAGTTGAGCGTCGGCGCCGGCTTGATGGCGTCGCCGCCCAGTTCGCAGACGTCCGAGACGGAGTCGACGACGGCGCCGATCACGCGGCCCTTGACGTTCAGGACGATGACGACCGTGAAGGCGTTGAAGTCGGCTTCCTTGCATCCCAGCTTCAGGCGCAGGTCGACGATCGGCACGATCACGCCGCGCAGGTTGACGACGCCGCGCAGGAACTCGGGCGTGTTGGCGATGCGGGTAGGCTGCTCGTAGGAACGGATCTCCTGCACGCGCAGGATGTCGATGCCGTATTCCTCGCCGCCCAGGCGGAAGGTCAGGAACTCGCCCTTCGCGCCCTTGGCGGCCGCGGCGGAGCGATCGGCGCTCTGGCGGGCGATGTGGGTGGCTTCCTTGATCATGTCCATGGCGGATCCTCTGGGCTTTGCGGTTCGATGTGTTGGGGACGAAAGGCTTCTGTTTCCGTTATCGGCGATCGCCGGGCGGAATGAAGTGACTTTTTGACGGTTTGGCGGTGTTGCGGGCACAAAAAAGGGCGCCGGTGCGCCCTTTCCTGGAACAGCGGGAGGTCAGAACGATTCCCAGTCGTCGCTCGCTCCGGAGGCGGCCGCGGGGACGGCTGCCGGAGCGGCGGCGACGGAGGCCGGCGCGGCCTTGGGGGCCGCGGGCTTGGCCACCGGCTTGTGCGCGGCGGTCTTGGCGGTGGCGGTCTTCGCGGCGGTCTTGGCAGCGGGCTTGATCGCGGCGGCCCTGGCGATGGCCTTGGCGGCCACCGGCGCATGCGCGCTCGACGGCGGGGCGAAGCTGGGGATGTCCGAGCCGCCACCCAGGTTGTAGTTCGCGACGACGGTGGTCATGCGATGGGCCTGGTCCTTCAGGCTCTCGGCGGCGGCGGCGGATTCCTCCACCAGCGCGGCGTTCTGCTGCGTCATCTGGTCGAGGCGGGTGACGGCCTCGTTGACCTGGCCGATGCCTTGCGACTGCTCGAGCGCCGCGGCGCTGATCTCGCCGATGATGTCGGTGACGCGCTGCACGCTGGCGACGATCTCGTCCATCGTGGAGCCGGCGTCCTGCACCAGCTTCGAGCCGGTCTCGACCTTGTCGACGGAGGTGCCGATGAGGCCCTTGATCTCCTTGGCGGCCTGCGCGCTGCGCTGGGCGAGCGAGCGCACTTCGGAGGCGACGACCGCGAAGCCGCGGCCCTGTTCGCCGGCACGTGCCGCTTCCACCGCGGCGTTCAGCGCCAGGATGTTGGTCTGGAACGCGATGCCGTCGATCACGCCGATGATGTCGGCGATCTTCTTGGACGACGAGTTGATCTCTTCCATCGTGGCCACGACCTGGGAGACCACCGAGCCGCCGCGGCGCGCCACCTGCGTCGCCGAACTGGCGAGCTGGTTGGCCTGGGCGGCGGCATCGGCGCTCTGCCGCACGTTGCCGGTGAGCTGCGACAGCGAGCTGGCGGTCTGCTGCAGGTTGCTGGCGGTCTGCTCGGTGCGCTGGCTCAGGTCCTGGTTGCCGGTGGCGATCTCGGAGGACGCCGTCGACACCTCGTGCGTGCCCGCGCGGATCGCGCCGATCGTCTTGCGCAACTCTTCCTGCAGCGTCTTCAGGGCACGCAGCGACACCGTCGTCGCGGCGGGGCCGCTGGTGCGGATGCTCGTGCTGAGATCGCCCTGGCCCATCGAGATGGCGTGGGCGGTGAACTCGGTGATCATGCGGCGCACCAGGATCATCCCGGTGGCGAACACGTAGGCGGTGGCCACGCACATCGCGACCCCGATCGAGACGAAGACCGCCGGCGACCAGCCGAACACGAGTCCGGCGATCACGACGGCCTGGCTGCCGAACAAAAGTGAGAAGAAAAGCATGGCGCGGGCCTGGATGGAAAGAGAGCTCAACATGGGGATATCCGTTTCGAAAGAACGTCGTTCGGATGCGTTTTGACGCCGGGTCTCAATGACGGGTGCGGCGGACGAGCGAGCCGGTATCCAGGATCAGCGCGACGCGGCCGTCGCCCATGATCGTGGCGCCGGACACGTCCTGCACCTTGCGGTAGTTGGCTTCCAGGTTCTTCACGACAACCTGTTGCTGGCCCAGCAGCTCGTCGACCAGCAGGGCCACGCGGGCGCCTTCGGCCTCGACGACCACCATGATGTTGCTGACGTGCTCGAAGTCGAAACGCGGCACCTCGAAGACGCGCTCGAGGTCGATGACGGGCATGAACTCGTCGCGCACCTCCACCACGCGGCCCGAGCCGCCGATCGTCTTGATCATGCCCGGGGCGACCTGGAACGATTCCACCACCGAGGCCAGCGGCAGGATGTAGCACTCGTCGCCGACGCCGATGGACATGCCGTCCATGATGGCCAGCGTCAGCGGCAGGCGCACCTTCACGCTCATGCCGTAGCCTTCGGCGGAGTCGATCTCCACCGTGCCGCCGAGGGCCGTGATGTTCTTCTTGACCACGTCCATGCCGACGCCGCGGCCCGACACGTCGGTGACCACGTCGGCCGTCGAGAAGCCCGGCGCGAAGATCAGCGCATAGACCTCCTGGTCGGTCATGGAGTCGGGCGCGTCGATGCCGCGCTCGCGGGCCTTGCTGATCAGCTTCTGGCGCGACAGGCCCTTGCCGTCGTCGCGCACCTCGATCACGATGGATCCGCCCTGGTGGGACGCGCTGAGCGTGATCGTGCCGTGCTCGGCCTTGCCCCTGGCCAGTCGTTCGGCGGGCAGTTCGATGCCGTGGTCGCAGGAGTTGCGCACCAGGTGGGTCAGCGGATCGGTGATCTTCTCGACCAGGCTCTTGTCCAGCTCGGTGGCTTCGCCCTGCGTCACCAGCTCGACCTTCTTGTCGAGCTTGGCCGCCAGGTCGCGCAGCATGCGCGGGAAGCGGTTGAACACCATCGACATCGGAATCATCCGGATCGACATGACCGCTTCCTGCAGGTCGCGGGTGTTGCGTTCGAGGTCGGTCAGGCCGGCCAGCAGTTGCTGGTTCAGCTGGCCTTCGCGGCTGTTCTGGGCCAGCATCGCCTGCGTGATCACGAGCTCGCCGACGAGGTTGATCAGCTGGTCGACCTTCTCGATGGACACGCGCAGCGTGGCCTGGTCCGGTGCGGCAACGGATTTCTCGATCACCTTGGCGCCGGCCTTCGGCGCGGCGGCGACGGCCGCCGGGGCGGGCGCGGCGACCTCGTTCGTTTCGTCGGAGACCGGAGCCGGCGCGGCTTCGACCGGGCTGGCGTCGGGCAGCGGCTCGAAGAAGCCGTAGCCCGGATCGACCGGGTTTTCCTCGGGCGGGGCGCCGGCGTTCTCCGGGAAGAAGCCGAAGCCCGGGTCGCTCGCGCGCATCTGGATCAGCTCGCGCGCCACGTGGAACGTGAACAGGTCCAGCAGCTCGCTGTCGGACGTGGTCGTGACCACGCGGAAGCGGCGCATGCCGTCCGCGGCGCGGCCGCCGTCCAGGGGTTCGATCGTGCCGAGGTCCTCGATTTCCTTGAACAGCTCGCTCAGGGCATCGGCGGTCTCGGGCTTTTCCAGCGGACCGATGACCAGCTCGATGGCGCGCGTCTGCGCCTTCGGCACGGGCATCGACTTCAGCGTCGAGCTCATGACGACCGTCGCGGTGGACGCGGCGGCCTTGGCCACCGGCGCGGGCACCTGGCCTTCGGCCATCGCGCGGATGCGGCCCAGCAGTTCGCTGGTGTCGGGCGCGCTGCTCGCGGAGCCCTGGTGCACGGCCAGCTGTGCCTTCAGCGCGTCGCCGGCGGCCAGCAGCACGTCCACCATGGCTGACGTCGGGGTCAGTTCGTGGCGCCGCAGCTTGTCCAGCAGCGTCTCCATCTGGTGGGTCAGCGCGGCGACGTCCGAGAAACCGAACGTGGCGGCGCCGCCCTTGACGGAGTGCGCGCAACGGAAGATGGCGTTCATCTCCTCGTCGTCGGCGGCGTCGACGTTGAGCTCCAGCAGCTTCTGTTCCATGAGCTCCAGGTTCTCGCCGGCTTCTTCGAAGAAGACCTGGTAGAACTGGCTCAGGTCGATGCCGGCCGAGCTGCTGTTGTTACTGATCTCACCCATAACTCAATTCTCCTGATCCGGAATTCTTCTGTCCGTCCTCGCGTGGGGGACAGCGATTCAGCGCACGACCTTGCCGATGACTTCGATCAACTTGGCCGGATCGAACGGCTTCACGAGCCAGCCGGTGGCGCCCGCGGCGCGGCCGGCCATCTTCATCTGGTCGCTGGACTCGGTCGTCAGGATCAGGATCGGCGTCTGCTTGAACTTCGGGTTCTCGCGCAGCTTCTTCGTCAGGCTGATGCCGTCCATGCGGGGCATGTTCTGGTCGGTCAGGACGAGGTTGTAGTCGCGCTGGGTGGACTTCTCGAACGCATCCTGGCCGTCGACGGCTTCGATGACGTTGAAACCGGCGTTCTTCAGGGTGAACGCCACCATCTGGCGCATCGAAGGGGAGTCATCCACGGCAAGAATCGTGTGCATTGCAGTTCTCCGGAGGGGTCTTGAATAAGGGCTTGAAGGAGGAGGTCGGGTCAGAACAGGTCGATGGAGCCAGCGTCCATCTCGTCCTGCGTCACCGGGTTGGGTCGCATCGGGGCGTCTTCGACGATGGCCTCGCCATCCTCGTCGTCGCCCATCGCATCGCGGGCGATCCGGTCGGCGCAGTTGCGCAGCCGGCGCTGGGTGTGCGCGATCAGCTGCGTGGCCATGTCCTGGAACTGCAGCGCGGTGATGGCCCCGGCCAGGCTCTGCATGGCTTCGCGGATCGGCGCGAGATCCAGATTGACCTTCGGCGCTTCGTCCCTGAGCACGTTCATCTGGGTGGACGCGCCGTAGAAATGACCCATCAGCGCCTCGCCGGCGTCCTCGAGCAGGCGCTGCAGGCGCTCGAGGTCGTGCGAAGCGACCATCAGGTGATCCTGAAGGTCGGCCGCGGCGACCAGCGGGAGGCCTCCGCCGGGCGATGGGTTCTGGGCGTCACTCGTCAGCATCGTGGCTCCAAGCTTTCGGTTTGTGTTCTTCGGGCAAGGCCAGTCGCAGCCTCGAACCCTTGGGGATTGCGCTTGATTCTTCGGCACATGACCCCTGAACATTGAGCGGATCACGACAGAAAAGCCCATCCATTTCTCGCCAAGCGTGGTCGAGTTCCGGTCCGGCGCCGCTTTTCGTGCTTTTTCGTCCCCGTCCGGGAGCCTGGCGGACGCGAAACCGGCGGATACACTCGACCCATGCCATCCCTCGCCGCGCCGGTCCGCCGCACCTCCTTGCGCGTGCTGCACCTGGAGGACTCCGAGCTCGACCACGAACTCGAGATGGCGCACCTGCGCCGGGGCGGCACCCAGGTCGAGACGCTGCGGGTCGATTCCGAGCCGGCCTTCCGGGCGGCGCTGGAGGATCGCTGGGACATCGTCCTGTCCGACTTCAACGTGCCGGGCTTCTCCGGCCTGGCGGCGCTCGAGATCGTCAAGGCGCTGGATCGCCCGCTGCCCTTCATATTGATCTCGGGCGAGATCGGCGAGGACGTGGCCGTGGCCGCCATGCGCAACGGCGCCAGCGACTACCTGCTCAAGGCCAACCTGTCCCGCCTGGCGCCCGCCGTCGAGCATGCCATCGACGCCCACGAGGCGGGCCAGGCGCGCGAGGTGGCCGACCAGCAGCTCGCCCACTCGCGCCAGCGGCTGTCGGAGCTGGCGCAGCATCTGCAGACCAGCGTCGACAACGAGCGCGCCGCGATCGCGCGCGAGATCCACGACGACGTCGGCGGCTCGCTCACCGCGCTGAAGTTCGACATCGCCTGGATCGCGCGCCATTCAAGGGACGCGCTGGTGCAGCAACGGGCCCAGGCGGCGCTGGAGGTGGTCACGCACGCCATCGAGTCCAGCAAGCGGATCATGCACAACCTGCACCCGGCCATCCTGGAGCAGGGCCTGGTGGCCGCGCTGCAGTGGATGACCACGCGCTTCGAGAAGCGCACCAGCGTCGCGTGCACTTTCCGCACCAGCCACGAGACGCTGCAGCTGCCCTCCGGCGTGCCCCTGGTGGCGTACCGCACCGCGCAGGAGGCGCTCACCAACATCACCAAGCACGCCAACGCCTCGCGGGTCAGCCTCGACCTGTCGCTGGCCGGCGGCGTGCTGTCGCTGGAGATCAGCGACAACGGGGTGGGGCTGCGCGGCGCCGACCTGGCCAAGGCGCGCAGCTTCGGCATCCGCGGCCTGCACGAGCGGGCGCACACCGTCGGCGGCTGGGTCGATCTCTCCAGCACGGCGAGCGGCACCACGCTGATCCTGTCGGTGCCGCTGGCGGATGCCCAGGGCTACGCCTCCGAGTTCGGCCCGGACACCGAACCGCCGCGCTTCGAAGACTCCGCCGATCCGTCCGTTTGGGGAACCCTATGATCCGCGTCATCCTCTGCGACGACCACGCACTGATCCGGCGCGGCATCCGCGACACCTTGTCCGACGCCGTCGACATCGAGGTGGTCGGCGAAGCCGGCGACTACCCCGAGCTGCGCTCGCTGCTGCGCAGCCAGACCTGCGACGTGCTGGTGCTCGACATCAACATGCCGGGCCGCAGCGGCCTGGACGTGCTGTCCGTGCTCAAGGACGAGGGCGCCACGATGAAGGTGCTCATCTGCAGCATGTACCCGGAAGACCAGTACGCCATCCGCGCACTGCGCGCCGGCGCCTACGGCTACGTCAACAAGGGCGGCGATCCGCAGCAGCTCGTCACGGCGGTGCGCACCGTGTCGCAGGGCCGCAAGTTCGTCACGCCCGACATCGCGCAGATGCTGGTGGAGAGCCTCACCGCGCCCGAGTTCGCGCATGCGCACGAGAAGCTGTCGGATCGCGAGCTGCAGACGCTGGTGATGATCGCGTCGGGCAAGCGCCTGTCGGACATCGCCAGCGAGCTCACGTTGTCGCCCAAGACCGTCAGCGTCTATCGGGCGCGGGTGCTGGAGAAGCTGGCGTTGACGAACAACTCGGAGTTGACCGTGTACGCGATCCGCAACGGGCTGGTGGGCGAGTAGGGCCGCCTGTCGTTGTTCGCAGCAGGCGCCTGCTGCCGCCCAGACTCCCGGCTCATCCGCGCGCCGACTCCAGCCTGAAGTTGCCCACGACCTCCGCGAGCGCGAGCGCCTGCTGCTTCAGGCTCTCGGCGGCGGCGGCCGACTCTTCCACCAGGGCCGCATTCTGCTGCGTCATCTGGTCGAGCTGGCTTACCGTGGTGTTGACCTGGCCGATGCCCGCGTTCTGCTCGGACGTTGCCGCGGTGATCTCGCCGATCATGTCCGAGACGCGCTGAACCGAGCCGACGATCTCGGCCATCGTGACGCCGGCGTTGGCCACCAGGCGCGAACCCGCCTCGACCTTGTCGACGCTCGCACCGATCAGGCCCTTGATCTCCTTGGCGGCCTCCGCCGAACGCACGGCCAGGTTGCGCACCTCGCTGGCCACCACCGCGAAGCCGCGCCCTTGCTCACCCGCGCGGGCCGCCTCGACGGCCGCGTTCAGCGCGAGGATGTTGGTCTGGAACGCGATGCCGTCGATCACGCCGATGATGTCGGCGATCTTCCTCGAGCTCGTGTTGATCTCGTCCATCGTGGTCACGACCTGCGAGACCACCGTGCCGCCGCGCACCGCCACCTCGGCCGCGGACGATGCCATCTGGTTGGCCTGGCGGGACGAATCTGCGCTGTGCCTGACCGTTCCGGTGAGCTGGGCCATCGAGGAGGCCGCATGCTGCAGGTTGGAGGCCGCCTGCTCGGTGCGATGGCTCAGGTCCAGATTGCCGGTCGCGATCTCCGAGCTGGCGTGCGAGATGCTGTCGGCCGTGATGCGCAGGTTGCTGACGATCGCGAACCAGCGCGCGCGCACGGCTTCCAGCCGGGACAGCAGCTGGCCCATCTCGTCGCTGCGCTCCACCACGACCGGATGGGAAAGATCGCCTTCGGCCATGAGGTCGGCGACCGCGATGGCGCTGCGCAGCGGACGCGTGATCGAACGCATGATGGTGATGGACGCCGCCACGGCGATCGCGACCGCCGCCGCGGCCACTGCCAGCAAGAGCGCCATGCCCTGGCGCGACCGCGCGACGATCGCCTCCTGGTGCGCATCGATCACCTGGGTGACCTGCTTCTGGAGCGAATCGATCTCGGCCAGCCAACGGTCCTGCGATCGGGTCGCCCCGGCCAGGTCCATGCGCAGTTGCATGCGAAGCAGCACGGCAATGTCTTCCGGGGTGCCGGTCGCGCCGCCCTTCTCGACGGCGCCGCTGAAAGTCGACATCGCCTCCTTGTGCGCGGCCTCGAGTCGCGTCAGTGCCGCGGCCTCGTCGGCGAACAGGAGCGAGATGCCGCTGCGCTGCTGGAGTTCATGCGCCACCTTGTCGTAGTTCTGGTACGCGTCGTTCAGTCGAACGTACTCCTGCTTGAGCTCTGCCGGATCGGCCAGGATCGCCACGTTGCGCAACGACGTCCCCGACTGGTTGACCAACTGCTTGAGTTGCTCGACCAGCTTGACCGTCGGGGTCAACTCCTCGATCACGACGCTGACGCGGTGATTGGTATCGCGCATGCTGTACACGGATACCGCGGTGATCAAGGCCATCAGGGCGGTGACGAGCCCGAAGCCGATCGACAGCCGCTTTGAAATGGTGAGGGAGCTATGAAGCATGGCGTTTGTCCCGTTTTTAGATGTGAGAGGCGTTGCGTGGCGGTCCGGCCGATGTCGCTCCGTCAACCCACGACGCTTTGTGACATATCGGTACGATGGCCTCGCTCCTTGACTCGGGCGGTCGAAGCGCCCGCGGACCGGAGAAGTTCGTCACGTCTGCGCTCTTGCCTTGATCCAGCGGAAACGCCCGCGAACTGCGGGCGTTTCTTCGTGAGCGAAGGGAAAGGTCAGAACCCGAGGCTCGCCAGCAGGTCGTCCACTTCGCCTTGGTCCGACACCACGTCGGTGCGGCCTTCCGGATTGACGACCGGGCCGTTCAGCACGCTCGGGTCGACCTGTTCGCGCACGCCCTCCGGCACCACCTGGATCAGCAGCTTCACGAGGCTGTCTTCCAGGTCGTTGGCGAGCGTCACGACCTTGGCCACCACCTGGCCCGTCAGGTCGTGGAAGTCCTGCGCCATCATGATGTCGGTGAGATGGTCGTCGATGCGCCTGGTCGATGTCTCGACTTCGTGCACGAAGTTCATCACGGCGCCCGAGGCCACGGCCTTGACCGGGTCGGCGACGATCAGGGCGGCCATCGCGCGGGTGGCTTCCGAGATCTGGCGATGCTCGTTCTTCGCGGCATCGACCGTGTTGAGCACCTTGTTGGCGGCTTCCGCGGTCTTCGTCGCGATGTAGCTCAGTCGGCTGCGCGCGTCGGGCAGGCCGTCGGTGGCGATCTGCAGCTTGGGCATCACGCCCAGTTGCTGCATGGTGTCGTGCAGCAGGCGCGTGATGCTGCCCAGCTGCTGGAACACCTCGGGCGAGACCGCCAACGCATCGGCGGGCCTCATGTTGGCAATATCTTCCATTTTCATGATTCGCTCCCTCTGGTCAGGCCGTGGCCGCCAGCTTTTGCATGATCTTCTGGACCTTCTCTTCCAAGGTCGCCTTGGTGAAGGGCTTGACGATGTAGCCGGCGGCGCCCGATTGGGCGGCCAGCACGATGTCTTCCTTGCGCGCCTCGGCGGTCACCATCAGCACCGGCAGGTGCTTGAGCGAATCGTCGGCCTTGATCGCCTTGAGCAGGTCGAACCCGTTCATGTTGGGCATGTTGATGTCCGAGACGACGAAGTCGAACTTCACCGCCCTGAGCATCTGCAGCGCGACCGCGCCGTCTTCGGCTTCCTCGCAGTTGTTACAGCCCATCTCCTTGAGCAGGCCGCGCACGATGCGGCGCATGGTGGAGAAGTCGTCGACGACAAGGAATTTAAGGTCGGTTGGATTGCTCATGGTGTCCTCAGGGCGAAGTTCTTCAGTGTTATCGGTCAGTGGGCGGGCGCGCTTGAGTCGGCGGCCGTGGAATTCGTCGCACTCGAGGCCGGAGAATCGGCGGATTCCGGGGCAAGCTTGTCGGGATCGGTGCGGAACATGCGGTCTTCCGCGTCGCGGTTCATCACGATGATGCTGATGCGCCGGTTGGTGGGCGCCAGCGGATCCTTGTCGTCGAACGGCTGGCTGGACGCCAGGCCCTGCACGCGCAGCACGCGGTCGTCGGCCAGGCCGCCGGCGATCAGCTCGCGGCGCGAGGCGTTGGCGCGGTCGGCCGACAGTTCCCAGTTGCTGTAGCCGCGATCGCCGCCCGGAAAGGCCTGGGCATCGGTGTGGCCTTCCAGGGTGAGCCGGTTGGGCACCTCGGTCAGCACGGAGCCGATCGCGCGCAACAGGTCCTTCATGTACGGGGCGATCACGGCCGAGCCGGAGGCGAACATCGGGCGGTTCTGGTCGTCGACGATCTGGATGCGCAGGCCGTCGCGCGTCATGTCCAGGCGGATCTGCGAGCTGACGTCCTTCAGCTTCTCGTTGCCGGCGAGCTTCTGCTGGATCTCCTGCTTCAGGTCTTCCAGGCGGGCCACCTCGGCGCGCACCTGTTCGGCCTTGAGCTTGTGCAGGTTGATCGTGTTCTTGCTGGCCTCGACGTCGCCCTTCTTGACCTGGCCGACGGTGGACGTGAGGCTCTCGCCGCCGCCCTTGAGCACGGAATTGGAGTCGCCCGAGCCGGAGCCGCCCGCCATCGCGATCTTGAGCGGCGACTGGAAGTAGTCGGCGATGCCCTTCTTGTCGCCGTCGGTGGTGGAGCCCAGCAGCCACATCAGCAGGAAGAACGCCATCATGGCCGTCACGAAGTCGGCGTAGGCGATCTTCCACGCGCCGCCGTGGGCGACATGGCCGCCCTTCTTGACGCGCTTGATGATGATGGGCTGGAGCTTCTTCGAATCACCGGCCATGGCTTGTTCCGGGGTTCACTTCTTGCCCTTCACGTGGCTCTCCAGCTCGCCGAAGCTCGGGCGGTCGGGCGAGTACAGCACCTTGCGGCCGAACTCGATCGCCACCTGCGGAGCGTAGCCCTGCATCGAGGCGAGCAGCGTCGTCTTGATGCACTGGAGCTCCTTGCCGTTGTCCTCGACCTTCTGCTCCAGCAATCCGCCCAGCGGCTCGACGAAGCCATAGGCCAGCAGGATGCCCAGGAACGTGCCGACCAGTGCGGAGCCGATCATCCCGCCGAGCACCGCGGGCGGCTGGCCCACGGAGCTCATGGTCTTGACCACGCCCAGCACGGCCGCGACGATGCCGAAGGCCGGCAGGCCGCCGGCGAGGCGTCCGAGCGCCGCGACGGCGGCGTGTTCCTCGTGGTGGTGCGTCTCGATCTCGGAGTCCATCAGCGACTCGATCTCGTGCGCGTTCAGGTTGCCCGAGACCATCATGCGCAGGTAGTCGGTGATGAACTCGACGACGTGGTGGTCGTTGCCGACGATGGCGTATTTCTGGAACAGCGCGGAGCTGTGCGGATCCTCGACATCCTTCTCGATGGACATCAGGCCTTCCTTGCGTGCCTTCTGCAGGATGTCGTACAGCAGCGCCAGCAGCTCCATGTAGCGCGCCTTGTTGAACTTGCTGCCCTTGAAGCAGGCGCCCAGGCCCTTCAGCGTGCCCTTGATCACCTTCATCTGGTTGTTGGCCAGGAAGGCGCCGCCGGCCGCGCCGAAGATGGTGACGAATTCGAAAGGCAGCGCCTTGATGATGACGGCGATGTTGCCTTCTTCGGCGACGTACACGCCGAAGATACAAGCCAGTGCGACGACCCAGCCGACGATCACAAACATTTTGGGTACGCTTCCAGTTCTTGATGCAGGGCGGCTCTCCGCCACATGGGGAGCCATGCGGCTTTATCGACTTGTCCGGCGCGTGGCTTGAGGACGAGTTCGCCTTGAAACGGGAGAATCAGGGCCGCAAGCCGGCCGGCGGGTGCCCGTTGCGTGGGGAAGTCTCGACTCGGGGCGGCGCGCGTCATGGCCCGACCCGGTAGATCCAGATCGGCCGGCCCGACGCCATCTGCAGGCAGGCGTGCGGCTTGCGGTCCGCGGCCTCGAATTCCAGGCTCACCACCCAGGTGCCCGGGCGCATCTCGCCGTCGGCCTTGGCCAGCGCGCGCGCCATGCTCTCGGGACGCTGGAACAGGTAGACGAGGTCGTGCGCGGCCCACGAGCCGCGCCACATGTCCCCGCGCGCGACACGCGCCCAGGGACAGCGCAGCTTCGTGGCGAGCGCCAGCGGCCAGCTCCATTCGACGCCCGCCAGCCGCGCCTGCGGCCACACGGTGCGCAGCGCCCGCAGGCCGTGGCCCAGGCCACAGCCGGCGTCCAGCACGCTGGCGTCCGGCGCCAGCGCGACGTGGCGATCGAGGCCGGCGAGCGCGTCGCGCGGAGTCGGGAAGACCGGCGCATCGCGCCACGCGGTGACGGGATAGGCCAGCGCGAGCGCGGCCAGCGGCAGCAGCCAGGCCCAGGCGGGCAGCAGCCCGCCGATGCCGGTGGCCAGCAGCGACACCGGGAATCCGGCCGCTACGATCACGCGGCGCCAGAACGTGGCGGCGAACAGCGCGGGCGCGGCCGCCACCGCGAGCCCGGCGGACACGCACAGCGCCGGCGGCAGAGCGCCCGAGCGCAGCAGCCCGAGCATCGCGATCCAGCCCGCGACCCACGCGAGCAGCGCTGGCAGCGGCCAGCGCAGCGCGGGCAGGCGCGGCACGGACGTGCGGCGGATGGGCGGTGACGTTGCCATGCACCCAGTGTCCCGGGCCGGGGCACCGGCCGCCCGATGGAAAAGGGCAGGAAATCCGGCCGTCTCGACAGTGGGACGCAGCCTGCGGACAAAGAAAAAGGCGATCCTTTGGGGATCGCCTTGGAAAGCACAGGGGTTGTGCTAGGAGGAGACAAGCAAGAAAAACGATGACTGATGGACTCGATATCGGGCGGAACGTTCCGCCAATCAAGCCCGGCTCTGTAAAGAATCCTGTACCGGACGGTGGGGAAAGCTCGACGTCGCAGACGTTGACGCGTCGAGTCGCCTGCTCGTCAGTGGGCCAGCGACAGCGCGCCGGCGGCCTTGCCCTTGCCGGCGCGTGCCGGCGGGTTGCACAGGCCGCAGACGAAATGGCGCGACATCTCGTGCGGGTGGGTGACGAAGTTGCCGCTGCACTTCGTGCACTTGGTCAGCGTCAGCATGCCGTTGTCGACGAACTTCACCAGGCGCCAGGCGCGGGTGACGGAGAGCAGCGGCTCCAGGCCCTGGGCCTCGGTCTGCTCCATGTAGAGCTGGTAGGCCTTGATCACCGTGTCGATCTCTTCCATCGCCGCGGCCTTGTTCAGGTACTCGTGGATGTTGAGGAAGAGGCTGGCGTGGATGTTGGGCTGCCAGGTCATGAACCAGTCGGTGGAGAACGGCAGCTGGCCCTTGGACGGGCTGCGACCCGAGACTTCCTTGTAGAGGCGCAGCAGGCGCTCGTACGAGAGATCCGTCTCCGACTCGAGCACCTGCAGTCGGGCGCCCAGCTTGATCAGCGTGACGGCACGCTCGATCTGGCGGGCCTCGGTAAGGATGCTCTTGACGCGCATGGTGGTCTCTCCTGCCTGATGATCTGTTCGTTGTGACGCGGAGACTGCTTAAGCGGCTTCCTGGTGGCGGCCGGCCATCAGGATGGAGGCGTGCAGGCGCGAGACGGTCTCGTTCGCGGCGGTCTTGCCGTGGCTGGTGATCAGGCTCCAGACCAGGTCGTCGTCCATGCGGAAGCGGCAAAGCAGCGTGTTGCCGGAGGCGATCTTCATCATCTGCGCGGGGGTCAGCGACGAGATCATGTTGGCGGTCTCTTCCGAGATGCCCAGGCGGAACAGCGCTTGTTCGCGATCCGAACGGATCAGGCTTTGGGCCAGCATCATGTACGACAGGTTGGCTTCGCGGATCTCGGCCAGGATTTGAGTGGTTTCCATGATGCTTGTCCTTGTGTCGGGTGGAGGAAGAAACGGTGTCAACGTGAGATGGACTTTAAAGCCGGGAACTGGGTGGGAACATAAGCCCACTTCCGCGACTTGAGTCGTCCTGGCGCCACGTCGGCTGTAAGGCAAATTCCTACACGTCGAACTCGGCGGTACGGCAGTGGGTATCTGGCACCACTGCTGTGCATTTCCTGGATTTGGGATATATTTCCCAAATGCTTGAAGACTCGGTGCTCGTTTCCGCCATCGGACTGGCCCTGGCCAAGCTGCTGCGCCCCCTGGTGCGGCTGCTGCTCAAGCACTCGTTTCCCTATAGCGCGTTCGAGTCGATCGCCAAGCGCGTGTACGTCGAGACCGCCATGGAGGACTTCGCGCTGCCCGGCAAGAAGCCGTCGATTTCGCGGGCCTCCATCCTGACGGGCCTCACCCGCAAGGACGTCAACCTGCTGCTGGCCGAGCCGTCGTCGCGCAGCGACGTCTTCACCGCCCACTACAACCGGGCTGCGCGGGTGCTCACCGCCTGGGGGCGCGAAGCGCGCTTCACCGGCGCCGACGGCACGCCCCGGCCGCTGCCGCTGGACGGCGCCAACGGCTTTGCCGAACTGGTGCGCGCCCACGGCGGCGACGTGCCGGCGCGGGCGGTGCTCGACGAGCTCCAGCGCGTCGGCGCGGTGCAACTGCTGGCCGATGGCCGCGTGGCGCTGCGCCAGCGCGCATTCGTGCCGCACGACAGCATGGTGCAGAAGCTGGGAATCCTGGGCACCGACGTCGGCGAGCTCATCGAGACCATCACCCACAACATCGAGCACGGTGCCACCGACGCGCGCTACCAGCGCAAGGTGATGCACGTGGGCATTCCCATCGACGCGTTGCCGGCCTTCCGCGAGATGAGCGCGCGGCAATCGCAGGCGCTGCTCGAGGGCCTGGACGCCTGGCTGACCGAGCACGACATCGAGCACCTGCCCCCGTCGGGGCTGCCGGCCGGCGATACCGCCCGCGTGGGCGTCGGCATCCATTACTTCGAACACCTCATCAACCCGCAGGAAGTCCAGCCATGATCCGCACGACCCTTCTGACCGCCGTCGCCCTCGCCGCCCTGTCGCTCCTGACCGCTTGCGGCGGTGGCGCGGCCGGTGACGACAGCGTTGCCATGAACTCGCAGGCCAGCAGCGTCAACGTGGGCGGCATCGGCGGCAGCGGCGTTGGGGCCGCGAGCGTGAATGTCGGCGGGATCGGCGGCAGCGGCGTGGGGGCCGCGAGCGTGAGCGTCGGCGGGATCGGCGGCAGCGGCGTGGGCACCGCGAGCGTCAACGTGGGCGGCATCGGCGGCAGCGGGGCGGGCAAGGCCAGCGTCTCCATCGCGCACGCCTGCAGCCTGCAGAGCGTCGATGTCACCGTCGCCGGAGCGCGCGTGAACGCGAACGGCGCGGCCGACCTGGGCAGCCCGGGCTGGGTCGACGTGGCGGTGGCCGCGCCGGTGCGCGTGAACCTGCTGGCGCTGGCGTCCGGCTCGGCCCTGCCGCTGGACCTGTCGGCCTTGCCCGACGGCCACTACGGCCAGATCCGCCTGCTGCTGGCCACCAACGACGCCGCCTCGCCGTTGGCCGACGATGTCGTCGCGGGCGGTCTCGAGTCCGCGCTCTCGGTGCCGTCGGCCGCCCAGGGCGGCCTGCCGCTGGCGGCCAATATCAGCGTGGCCAGCGGCCAGGTGTCGGCGTCCTGGCAAGGCCTGGACGTCTGCACGGCGGTCGCCGCCAACTCGGGCACCTACGCCCTCGACGCGGTGACGGCCGGTTCGACCGTCGTCGCTTCGGCCAACTGAGGCGCTTGCCGCGCTTCCAACGAGCGAGTCCACGATGCCCCCGTTCGACGATATCGGCTTCCTGTTGATGGACATCGCCAAGATGTGCAACGTCGATGCCGCGCGCATCGTGACAGGCGACGCCATCGCCACCAGCCTGCTGGCGCGCGACCACTCCGGCTTCCACCTCGTGGACTCCGAAGCCTTCCAGGCGCCCGACGGCACGCAGGCGCGGCTGCTGCTGCTGAGCATCCAGCCGCGCCGCCTCACCGAGCGAGAGCGCGCGACACTGCGGGCAATGGCGCTGCACGCGCAGATGCAACTCGTCTAGGGCAACTGGACGGCCTAGGGCCGCTATTTCGACGGATCGACGCGGGTCGCCGGGCCGGATCATCGGGGCATTGCCCCCATTGCGATCCGGACCGCCTCGATGGCCACCCTCACCACGCTGATCCCCGCCTACAAGAAAGCGCATCTCGCCGAGATGTTCGTGGGCCTGGCGCGCCAGACCTTCCGCGACTTCCAGGTTATCGTCTCGGACGACAGCCCCGGCGACGAGATCACGGCGGCCATCCACGGCGGCGAGTTCGGCAAGCTGGTCGCCAACCTCGACCTGCAGGTGGTGCGCGGCCCGAAGAACGCGCGCCTCAACTACCAGCACCTGCTGGACCTGTGGGGCCACCGCTCGCCCTATGTCCACATGCAGCTGGACGACGACGCGATCTACCCCGACTTCTACCGCACCCACCTGGCCGCGCACGCCACCGGCACCTTCGGCGTCTCGGTGAGCCGGCGCTGGATCACGTTCGACGACATCCGCCCGGTGCACGGCATCAACCTGCCGCGCTGCGTGGCGCAGAGCCCGCTGCTGTTCGTGCCGGTGTCCGAGCCCGACCTGTTCCAGTCGATGGTGCCCACCTGCAACAACTGGGTGGGCGAGTTCAGCAACATGGTCATGTCGGCCGCGGGCGCCAGCCACTTCCCCATGCCTCCGGCCAGTGGCCTGTCGTACTACGGCTGGCCCGACGTCGGCTTCCTGCTGGAGAGCATCCAGCGCCTGCCGATGGTCTACATCCGCGACCACCTGAGCATCTTCCGCCAGCACGCGCAGCAGAGCACGAACAAGGTGCTCAACCACAGCGGCCGCGTCTCGGGCATGGCGTGGATCGCGGCGGCCCTGCACGCCTGGGAGCAGCAGCGCATCAGCTACGCCGAGGCCGTCAACGCCATCATGTACACGGTGGGCGAGTGCCTGAAGAAGTTCGACGAGTCCGACCCCGTGCTCAACGAGATGTACGACATCGTCCAGCGCCACGGCAAGAGCCTGGCCGAGCTGCACGCGGCGTTCACGCCGTACTGGCTGCGCGTGCTCGCGAGCCATCCGTCCACCGATGCCGCCACCTTCTCACGCGAGCCGGCGTTCGCCTGACGAAAGAGGAATCCCCCATGTCCGCCAGGAAGCCCATCTTCGTCACCCAGCCCGAACTGCCTCCGCTGGAGGAGTTCCTGCCCTACCTGCAGAAGATCTGGGACTCGCGGGTGCTCACCAACGCCGGCCCGTTCCACCGCATGCTGGAAGTGGCGCTGTGCGAGCACCTGGGCGTCAAGCACATCTCTCTGTTCACCAACGCCACCATCGCGCTGGTCACGGCGCTGCAGTCGCTGCGCATCTCCGGCGAGGTCATCACCACGCCGTACTCGTTCGTGGCCACCGCGCACTCGCTGATGTGGAACGGCATCAAGCCGGTGTTCGTCGACGTCGACCCGGTCACGCTGAACATGGATCCGGCCAAGATCGAGGCGGCGATCACGCCGCAGACAACGGCCATCATGCCCATCCACTGCTACGGCACGCCGTGCGACGTGGACGCGATCCAGCGCATCGCCGATGACTACAACCTCAAGGTCATCTACGACGCCGCCCATGCCTTCGGCGTACAGCGCGAGGAAGACGGCGCGCTGCGCAGCATCCTCAACCACGGCGACCTGTCGGTGCTGAGCTTCCACGCCACCAAGGTGTTCAACACCTTCGAGGGCGGCGCCATCATCTGTCCCGACGCCAAGACCAAGCAGCGCATCGACCACCTGAAGAATTTCGGCTTCGTCAACGAGACCACCGTGGTCGCCACGGGCATCAACGGCAAGATGAGCGAGTTCAACGCGGCCCTCGGCCTGGTGCAGTTGAAGCACGTGGACAACCACATCGCCAGCCGCGGCACCGTCGAGGCCCGCTACCGCGAGCTGCTGCGCGGCGTGCCGGGCGTGCGCTTCCTCGATCGTCCCGCGGGCGTGACGCCCAACCATTCCTACCTGCCGATCCTGCTGGGCCCCGACTACGCGCTGGGCCGCGACGGCCTGTACCAGCGCCTGCGCGAGAACGACGTGATGGCGCGGCGCTACTTCTATCCGCTGATCTCCGACTTTCCGATGTACCGCGGCCTGGCCTCGGCCGACCCCGCCGGCCTGCCGGTGGCGCGCGCCGCGTCCGACCAGGTGCTGTGCGTGCCGATCTATCCGGCGCTGCAGGACGAGGACGTCGTGCGCATCGCCGACGTGATCCGTTCGGGCGCGGTGCGCGCCGTGGCGCGCGAGGAACAGCCGCTGTTGCTGGCGGCTTGAGGAAACGCAAGGGGCCTGGCATCTCCTCGGATCGCGCCGGGCCGCTGCCGCAAGCAGGTGGCTCCATCGCGATTCGAGGCCATGCCTGACCCTTCGGATCAGCCGAGCGCCGTCATCAGGAACAGCGGGCGGTTGATGAACTCGCCCACCGCGTCGTTGCGCGGCAGGTTGACCGCGTCCACCGGCCGGAACTCGCCGTCGAAGCGCGGGTCGGCCACGACGATCTCGTCGATACGCCAATGCGACGCCGTCCCGGCGCGCACCCAGTCGATCAGGCTGGCCTTCTGGCCGCCCTCGAACAGCGGGCGATGGCGATCGCCCTTCCAGTTGAAGCCCACCTGCAGCACCAGCGTGCGCGTCCACGCGGTCATCGCGTTGATCGCCGCCAGCATCTGCTCGCGCGCCTGCGAGATCGTGAGCGCGCTGTCGCCGAAGTCGTCGGCCAGGTGGTGGACGACGTTGAGGCACAGCGTCACGTCGAAGCGTTGGTCGGCTTCGGGCTCGAAGTTGAAATAGGCGGGCACCACCTCCAGGCGATCCGACACGCCCAGCGCCTGCGCGGCCGCCTCCATGAAGCGCGCGTGGGCCGAGTTGCCTTCCTGGCTGCGCACGCTGCGCGCCCCCGATTGCAGCGCGGCGAACGAGAAGTAGCCGGTGTTGGCGCCGATGTCGAGCACCGTGCGGTCGGCCATCGGCACCGCGTGCTCGAGCCAGCGCTGGCGCTGCTCCTCGAGCTTGCCGGCCGGCAGCCCGCTGGCGTCGCCCAGCAGCGGCAGCAGGGTGGGGTGGATCAGCTGGTAGGACGAGTGCTTGCTGTGGGCGTCGTAGAGGGCGCGCAGGTCGGTGGTGGTCATGCGAAGGCCTTTGTTGTTCGTTGGGCGCGCGGTCAATGCGTGCCGTGCAGCGCGGCGGTGTCGGGCGCGGCGTAGATGTCGTGCCGCTCCAGCAACCGGTCCAGCTGCGCGGCGTCCCCTTCCAGCGCCGCGGCGGGGTAGCTGCGGCAGGCGGTTGTGCGGGCGCCGTGCGCCCACGCATAGTAGTGCGCGCGCGAACCGACGGGCGCCGACGGCGCCACGCGCGGCGTGGCGCCGTGGTCGAGCACGAACAGCCGCAGGATCTCCGGGCACGCCGCCAGCGCGAGCTGCAGCGGGCCCCAGAAGCGCGGGTTGATCTCGATGTAGTGCGCGTGGCCGCGCGCGTCGACCAGCACCTCCATCATCAGCGGTCCGCGGTAGCCGATCATGTGCAGGCCGTCGAAGAAGCGGTCGGCGTCGAAGGCCGGGGTATCGACGGTGCGCGCGAGCACGATGGACTTGCCGCCGGCTTGCTGCAGCAGGTTGTCCTGCCAGAACCAGGCGCGGCGGCCGTCGGCGGCGAGGTAGCCGCACAGGTAGCGGCTCTGGCCGTCCACGTAGTCCTGGGCGAACCAGTCGCTCGCGCGCAGGTCGGTGCGGGCGGCCGCCAGGATCGCCTCGTCCAGGCACAGCCGCGGGTACAGCACGCGGCCGTCGCGCACGTTCACGCGCGGCTTGAGCACGCAGGGCACGCGCAGCGCGTCCAGCGCTTGCGGCCGCGGCGGCTCGATGCCGGTCAGGCGGGTCACCAGCGACTGGCTCGCGAGCTTGCTGGTCAGGCGCTCGTAGACGGCGCGATCGGGCAGGCCGACGATCCAGCCCGCGGCCTCCACCGCGTCGCGGTTCGCGAGCACGAAGTCGTTGACGAACTCGGTGGTGGGGCAGTGGATCGCGATGCCGCCGACGGCGTCGGCGATCGCGGCGAGCCAGGCGACGGTGACCGACCTGTCCAGACGGTTGAAGATCACCGCGTCGGCATAGGCGGTGCGGTGGATCGCGTCGTCGCGGCCCGAGGCCACGATGGCGAAGGGGAGGTCGGCGGCGCGCAGCCAGCGGCACAGCGTGATGACGGCGCGGTCGTTGTGGCCCGAGAGCAGGACGAACGTCGGCTCCGCAAGTGCGCCGCTGGCGTGCGTGCGCGAGCGCGGGTCCGTCGTGTGCGTTCTCACGCGTCGGCCGTCTCGAACTCGGGCTTGGAGAACGCGAAGAACGGCTCGTGGCGGTTGCAGCCGAACTCGAGTGCGTCCATGTCGCCCAGCAACTGCTCGTGCGCGAGCAGGTCGCCGCGCAGGCCGGCCTCGCGGAAGTAGCGCGCGATGTCGCGACCGAACAGGCGCACGTGGTCGGCCTGGCCATAGAACAGCGTGCGGAATTCCGAGGTCGTCTGGCTGTCGAGCTCGAACGTGTGCGTGAGGTGCGGCGCATAGGGCGTCTGCGCGATCAGCATGCCGCCCGGTGCGAGGCAGCGCTCGAACTCGGCCAGCGCGCGCGACGGCGTGCTCACGTGCTCCAGCAGGTGGTTGGCGATGATGAGGTCGAAGGCGGCATCGGCAAACGGCATCGCCTCGGCGTCCACGCGCGTGATGCCGGCGCGCGCCGGGAACAGGTCGCCGCGGACGTACTGCGATGGATTGCAGGCGCGGATGCGCGGTTCCAGCGACTGCTCGGGTGCCAGGTGCAGCACGCGCTGGCCGGCCAACTGCTCGGGCAGGCCGGCGGCCGACATGTACATCCACAGGTGGCGGTCGCGGTCGTTGCAGCCGCAGTGCGGGCAGCCGTAGATGGACAGGTCGGAGCCCACCGTCTCCATCATGACCATGAACTGGCTGCGTTCGGCGCGCTTCGCGTAGGGCAGCCAGGCGTTGACGGGTCTTTCGCAGAGGCAACAGAAGGCCATGGGAATTCCTGGACGATGAAAGGAGAACGGATCAGGCGGCGAGCGCCATGTCCTGCATCGGATGCAGCACGCGCTTGGGCGCGTCGAGCGCGGCGGCGCCCACCGGCGTGGGCTTGCCGAGCACCTGGCGCACCGCGGCGGCACGGGCCGCACGTTGTGGCTCGGCCGGATGCAGCACGATCGCGCCGCGGCGCAGTTCGGGGAACGCCGACAGCGCACGGTAGCCCATGGTCTCGAGCAGTTGCGGCTCCCAGCCGGCCTGGTACCAGGCGAGCAGGGCGGCGTCGGTCGCGGCGGCGTCGCTCTCGGTCGCGCTCCACCACACCACGCGGCGCGTCGGATGCGCGGCGGCGTCGGCGGCCAGCGCGCCGAAGGCGTCCACCGGCATGTTGGCGGCGAGCAGCAGCTCGGCCTCGCCGTGTGGCGTGTCCTGCCAGCCCGGGTTGGCCAGCGCGAGTTCCATCACCCAGGTCGTGCCTTCGCTGGCGGGTGCGCCACGCAGGCGCGCCGCGTCGGTCTGGCGCAGCACCTCCAGCAGGCCGGCGATGTCGCGGCGCGGAGCGGCGGTCTCGTCGGTGTCGGGCTTGCGGGTGCCGTCGCCGTTGAGGATGAACGACTCCATGTTCATCGCGATCTTGGCCAGCAGGTTGGTGCGCGCCAGGTGCAGGTAGCGCAGCGGGCCGTAGCGGGAGGGCACCGGCTCGCGCAGCGCGTCGGCGGCGCGGTTGCGGCCGGGGCGGGTCGACTGGGCGTAGTCCAGCGCCACCTCGGTCAGCGTGTCGGCGTCGAGTCCCTGTCCGTAGACGGCGCGCTCGTAGAGCTGCTGCCACTGGAAACCGGCGGTGGGCACGGCGGCGTGGCGGTTCTTCACGAGGTAGGCCTGCCAGCCGTTGATGACCTTGGCCGACAGCTGCTCGACGCTGCGCACCGGCAGGTGCACCACAGAGACGCCCTCCATCGCGCGCACCGGCGGGCGTGTGCCGTCGGCGAAGTGCACGTTGTGGTTGCCCTGCTCGATCACCAGGCGCTCGTCGTCGCGCGGGTCGCGGCGCACCACGGCCTTGTAGTACGTGGGCTCCTCGCGGCGGCGGCGGTCGGGCATCGCGCCCAGCGGGTCGGCCAGCACGCGGGCCGGGTCCACGTCCGCCTCGGGCAGGTGGGTGCGCCACGGCAGCAGCACGACCTGGCCGGCGGGCACCGCGGCGAACGCGGCGTCCAGCGCGGCGCGCGAGGGCGCGTGGATGAATTCGTCGGCGTCGAGGAACCACACCAGGTCGGGGTTGAAGACAGGCACCACCTTGCGATAGACGTGCGTGACCTTCTCCGACTGCCAGTAGCCGAAGATCGGGTCGTCGAACACCACCAGCGGCAGGCCTTCGCGCTGCAGCGAGGTGAGGATCTCGCGGGTGCCGTCGGTGGAGCCGTTGTCGATCACCACCAGCAGGTCCAGCAGGCAGAGGTTGTGGCGCACGAAGGCCTCGACGATGTCGGCCTCGTTCTTGATCATCGCGATCGCAAGCGTGTTCATGTCGTTTGTCGTCTCTGTGTCGGGAACGTCAGACCAGCGCGGCGGCCTCGTCGTCGGCGAACTGCTCGTCCGAATCCAGGCCGCCGAAGTCGGCGCGCATCGTGCGCGCGGTGGTGCGCTCGCGCGGGGTCGTCGCGATCTTGCGCAGCGCCACGCGCATGAACGCCGCGTTGTCCTTGCCGCAGGGCTGAACGTTGGCGTCCAGCCATTGCGATTTGGCGATCTCGAAGCGGTGCTCGAACCAGCCGAGGTACCAGAACCAGTCGGTGTAGTAGAGCCACGAGTTCTCGTTGAGCGCGCGCAGGTGCGTCGGGTCCTGCCAGGCCGTCAGTGCCTTCTCGTAGGGCACCTCGATGGAGAACGCGCCGCCCAGCTTCAGCAACGCGAGCGCGTTGGTCATCAGCATGGGCAGGTCGGGCACGTGCTCCAGCACGTTGTTGGCGTAGATCAGCTCCAGCGTGCCCGCTTCCAGCAGCACCGTGCCGCCCATGCGGGTGGACGCGGCATGGGGCAGTGTCACCGGCTGGCCGAGGTCCAGCACGAGGTCGGGCTCGGCGCGGTCGAGGATGTCCACGTTGAGCCAGGTCGGCTTGTAGTCCTTGCCCGAGCCCAGGTTGATCGCGCGCGGGCGCCACGGGCCCGGGTCGCGGCTGCGGGCGAAGCCCTGCTGGAAGCCGCCTGCGAAGGCGAGAAGGTCGGCGTACTGCTCGACCGGATCGTGCGCGGCGTCGGGCGTGCGGAACGCGGCGAGGCGCTTGTTCGCTTCCTCGTAGAAGGCCGGGGTGCCGAAGTGCAGGCGGAACCACTCCTCCACCTGTTCGGGCAGCCACAGCACGGCGTCGACGAACGCGGGCGCCGGATCGGTGGTGGGCGTGTATTCGGAGATCACCGGCGTGCCCAGCGACAGGCAATGGAACGCGCGTGCCTGCTCGAACCGGTTGCTCTCGTAGAAGTGGCAGTTGAGCACCGCCTTGGCG
>Ga0302154_10000290_pt1 | contig 50077 bp, 42 predicted proteins | sample I_Bog_N2_3_FD_193507 | JGI IMG/M metagenome (GOLD analysis project Ga0302154, IMG submission 193507) | Peat permafrost microbial communities from Stordalen Mire near Abisko, Sweden - I_Bog_N2_3 | ecosystem: Environmental > Terrestrial > Soil > Wetlands > Peat | place: Sweden: Abisko, Stordalen... | reverse complement strand
ATGATGCTACAGTTCTCGGTGTATGCACGGGTCTGCCGTGGCGAGGACGGGGCGATGAAGCATATCGCGCGCGTAACCCGGAACCTTCCGGGAAAGGGCAGCGTGCGGGCTCTACAGGTAACGGACCGGCAATATGAGCGGATGCGGCTACTCTTGGGTCAAGCAACCAAAACCGAGTCGACAGGCGCCCGACAGATGGTTTTGCTGTGAAGTCCGGCCCGGCAAGAGGCCAAAATTCACAACAGCGCCAAACAGATACGAGCAACCTAGCCTACCACGGGGAAATCGGTAGGGAAGCCACGGCGTTTCACGGCGCCGACGCGGACCTGTCTCGAGCCTACCACGGGGAAATCGGTAGGGAAGCCACGGCTGACTTCATTGACCACATCAACGAGAGCGCAGCCTACCACGGGGAAATCGGTAGGGAAGCCACGGCCGCCGCCAGCAAGGAGACCATAAGCGAGCTAGCCTACCACGGGGAAATCGGTAGGGAAGCCACGGCCAACAATGTTTGAAGCAACAGATGAAAACGAGCCTACCACGGGGAAATCGGTAGGGAAGCCACGGCCGCAGTAATCGCCATAGAACAGGCTTCAGCAGCCTACCACGGGGAAATCGGTAGGGAAGCCACGGCGTTGTGGGGCTGGGCCGGCGGGGCGTTGGCAGCCTACCACGGGGAAATCGGTAGGGAAGCCACGGCCGCAACCGACGATGCTTCCGTGATGTCGTCAGCCTACCACGGGGAAATCGGTAGGGAAGCCACGGCAACGGGGCTGTCGTAGCTCAGGGGTAGAGCAGCCTACCACGGGGAAATCGGTAGGGAAGCCACGGCCAGAGGAGTCGCGGTGTTGTAAGTCGATCCAGCCTACCACGGGGAAATCGGTAGGGAAGCCACGGCGACAATGACGACGACGTTCGGGCGCAGCTTAGCCTACCACGGGGAAATCGGTAGGGAAGCCACGGCCAGTTTCCGGTTGTTCCTGGGAGGGGCGCTAACGCCAGCCTGCCTCACGACCGTCCCTGCCACGCCCCTCCCAGCAACAACCGGAAGGGGCTGTCGCGCCAAGGGCTCAGGAGGGCGGTGGATCTGACCTCGCGTCTATCCCCCCAGTCCCTCAGACCGAACCCTACGCCGCAGCCCGAATCGCCGCAGCCTTCACCTCGTCCGCCACCCCGGCCTCGAAATCGGCAAAGTTCGCCTCGAACCGGGCCACCAGCTCCTTCGCCATCCGGTCGTAGGCGTCCTTGTCCGCCCAGGACTGCCGAGGGTCCAGCACCTCGGCCGGCACGCCTGGCACGTGCTCGGGGATCGACAAGCCGAAATACGGGTCCTTGTGGAACCGTGCATTCGCCAGCGTCCCGTCCAGCGCCGCGCGTAGCAGTGCGCGCGTGTGGTGGATGCTCATCCGCGACCCGACGCCGTATTGCCCGCCGCTCCAGCCGGTGTTCACCAGCCAGCAATCGGCGTCGTAATCGGCGATCAGGTCGGCCAGCATCTGGCCGTACACCTCTGGCCGGCGCGGCAGGAAGGGCGCGCCGAAACAGGTGCTGAACGTCGCCTGCGGTTCCGCCCCCAGTCCCTTCTCGGTCCCCGCCACGCGGGCGGTGTAGCCGGACAGGAAGTGGTACATCGCCTGGGCCGGCGTCAGCCGAGCGATCGGCGGCAGCACGCCGAACGCATCCGCGGTCAGCATCACCACGTTCTTCGGCTGCCCGCCGCGACCGCTCCGTTCGACGTTCGGGATGAACTCGACCGGGTAGCAGGCGCGGGTGTTCTCGGTCAGCGACTTGTCGTTCAGGTCGAGCCGCCCGACCGCGTCGCCCACCACGTTCTCCAGAACCGTGCCGAACCGGTGCGCCGCGGCCCAGATCTCGGGCTCGTGCTCCTGCGACAGGTTGATCACCTTGGCGTAGCAGCCGCCCTCGAAGTTGAAGACGCCGTTCTCCCCCCAGCCATGCTCGTCATCGCCGATCAGCCGGCGGTGCGGGTCGGACGACAGCGTGGTCTTGCCGGTCCCGGACAGGCCGAAGAACAGCGCCACGTCGCCTTCCTGCCCGATATTGGCGCTGCAATGCATCGGCAGCACGCCGGCTTTCGGCAGCAGCCAGTTCATCACCGTGAAGATCGACTTCTTGATTTCGCCGCCGTACTCGGACCCGGCGATGACGATCAGCTTCTGCTCGAACGACAGCGCGATGACGGTGCCGGAACGCACCCCGTCGGTCGCCGGATCGGCCTGGAAGTGCGGCGCGTGCAGGATCACGTAGTCGGGCTCGAACCCGACCAGCTCGGCCTCGGACGGGCGGATGAACATGTTGCGCGCGAACAGCGCCTGCCAGGCGCCGGTGGAGACCAGCCGCACGCGCACCCGGTTTGCGGGGTCGGCGCCCGCGTACAGGTCCTGGGTGAACAGTTCGTGGCCTTGCAGATAGGCCTGCACCCGGCCCTTCAGCACGGTAAATTTTTCGGGCGACAGCGGCTGGTTGATCTTGCCCCACCAAATCTCGCCGCTGACCGAGGGCTCGTCCACGACGAACTTGTCCTGCACCGAGCGCCCGGTGTGCACGCCGGTCTGCACCATCAGGGCGCCATCGGCGGACAGCCGGCCCTCGTTCCGCCGCAGCGACTCGGCCACCAGAGCGGACGCCGACAGGTTGGCGTGCACCGAACGGGACGCCTGGACCCCGGTGCCGGCGAGGGCCTCGGCGGCAAGGGACTTCCAGGCTTGGTCGTGCGTGGCGGTTGCGATGTCGACGGTGCTCAATTCTTTCGCTCCTGCGCGATCGTTCTCAAAGCCCCCGTTATACGACGCCTGCACGCGTGCAAGGGACCTAAGAACGCACATATCGTTGATGTGTGCACCGCACAACCTTTCGGGCGATGGTGACCGCGGCCGGGGGCTGCGCTATGAGCGGCGCACCGAGAGGAAAGCCGATGAACAAGCCCCTTGCTTTTCTTGCCCCTGGTCATGCCCCTGGCCATGGGCCCAACAGCCTGCGCGGCGGACCGGACCAGCGCGGCCGGTTCGGCGAATTCGGCGGCCGCTTCGTCGCCGAGACGCTGATGCCGCTGATCCTGGATGTCGAGCGCGCCTACAACGCGGCCAAGGCGGACCCGGCCTTCCGTGCCGACCTCGACTACTACCTGAAGCACTACGTGGGGCGGCCCAGTGCGCTGTGGTTCGCCGAACGGCTGACCCGGCAGCTCGGCGGGGCGAAGATCTACTTCAAGCGCGACGAGCTGAACCATACCGGCAGCCACAAGGCCAACAACTGCATGGGCCAGATCCTGCTGGCCCGCCGGATGGGCAAGACGCGGATCATCGCGGAGACCGGCGCCGGCCAGCACGGCGTCGCCACTGCCACCATGTGCGCGCTGTTCGGCCTGCCCTGCACCGTCTACATGGGCGCCGTCGATGTGGAACGGCAGAAGCCCAACGTGTTCCGCATGAAGCTGCTCGGCGCCGAGGTGAAGGCGGTGACCTCCGGCGCCGCCACGCTGAAGGATGCGATGAACGAGGCGATGCGCGACTGGGTCGCCAACGTGACCGACACCTATTATCTCATCGGCACCGTGGCCGGCCCCCACCCCTATCCCGCGATGGTGCGCGACTTCCAGTCGGTGATCGGCGAGGAGGCGAAGGTCCAGCTCCAGGAGGCCGAAGGCCGCCTGCCCGACGCCGCGGTGGCCTGCATCGGCGGCGGATCGAACGCGATGGGGCTGTTCCACCCGTTCCTCGATGATGCCTCGGTCCGGCTGATCGGCGTCGAGGCCGGCGGCCACGGTATCGAGACCGGGGAGCACGCCGCCAGCCTGTCCGGCGGCCGCCCCGGCGTGCTGCACGGCAACCGCACTTACCTGCTGCAGGACGAGGACGGCCAGATCGCCGAGGCGCACAGCATCAGCGCCGGCCTGGATTACCCCGGCATCGGCCCGGAGCATTCCTGGCTGCACGATATCGGCCGGGTCGAATATGTCTCGGCCACCGACAATGAGGCGCTGGCGGCGTTCCAGCTCTGTACGCGCACCGAGGGCATCATCCCGGCGCTGGAGCCTGCGCACGCGCTGGCGCATGTGACCAAGCTCGCGCCGACCATGGGCAAGGATCAGATCATACTGATGAATCTGTGCGGACGGGGCGACAAGGACATCTTCGCGGTCGCCGAACGCCTGGGGGTGTCGCTGTGAGGCAAGGTTGGGGCTCTGCCCCAAACCCCGCTAAGGGGCGACGCCCCTTAGAACCCATTACTTTAAGTGATGGGGGTCTGGGGCCTCAGGCCCCAGCGGGGTCCAGGGGCAGCGCCCCTGGCCTTCCTTCACACCAAAAGGGGCCAACACCATGAGCCGCATTGCCGCGCGTTTCGCCCACCTGAAGCAGCAGGGCCGCGGCGCGTTGATTTCGTTTCTCGAAGCCTGGGACCCTGACCGCGACAGCTCGATGGCGCTGCTCCGCGGCATGCCGGCGGCGGGTGCCGACCTGATCGAGATCGGCATGCCCTTCACCGATCCGATGGCGGACGGCCCGACCATCCAGGCGGCCGGCAAGCGGGCGCTGAAAGCCGGTGCCAAGGTTGCCCTGGTGCTCGCCATGGTGCAGGACTTCCGGCGCGAGGACGACACCACGCCGATCGTCCTGATGGGCTATCTCAACCCGATCCTGTCCTACGGCACCGAACGGTTCTGCGCCGATGCGGCCTCAGCCGGGGTCGATGGTCTGATCGTGGTCGATCTGCCGACCGAGGAGGCCGACCTGTTGCTGCCCCACGCCACCGCCAACGCCCTCGACGTCATTAGGCTGGTCGCCCCGACCACCGACGACGCAAGGCTGCCGATCGTGCTCGAAGGCAGCTCGGGGTTTGTCTACTACGTCTCCATCACCGGCATCACCGGCACCCGCACCGCCACCGCGGCGCAGCTTGCCGAAGCGATTCCGCGCATCCGCCGCGCCACCGACCTGCCGATCGCGATCGGCTTCGGCGTTCGCAGCCCTGCCCAGGCCGCCGAAGCGGTGCGCGTCGCCGACGGCGCGGTGGTGGCTTCGGCGCTGATCGACACCCTGGCGGCGAGCCTCGACGAGCACGGCCGGGCGCGGCCTGACTCGGTGGACCGCGTGCTGGATCAGGTTCGCGGCCTGGCGGAGGGCGTGCGCGGCGCGCGCGTGGCCGCATGAGCTGGCTCGCCGGCTACGTCCGCCCGAAGATCCGCACCCTGTTCACGCGTGAGGTGCCGAGCGATCTTTGGTGCCAGTGCAGCGCCTGCCAGCAGATGATCTTCCATCAGGACCTGGTGGCGGCGATGAAGGTCTGCCCGCATTGCGGCTATCACATGCGGGTCTCCGCGCACGACCGGCTGGCCTGGACCTTCGACGACGGGCAATTCAAGCGCATCGAGTTGCCGAAGGTACCCGCCGACCCGCTGCGCTTTCGCGACCAGAAGAAATACGTCGATCGGCTCAAGGAATCGCGGGAAAAGACTCACCATGAGGACGCGATCCTGGTCGCGCACGGCAAGGTCGGCGGCCATCCGACGGTTGTCGCGGCGATGGAGTTCAGCTTCATGGGCGGTTCGATGGGTGCCGCCGTCGGCGAGGGCCTCGTCTCCGCCGCCAGACTCGCCGTGCTGCAGGAAGCGCCGCTGATTGTGTTCACCGCGTCCGGCGGCGCGCGCATGCAGGAAGGCACGATCAGCCTGATGCAGATGCCGCGCACGGTGATCGCGACGCGCCTGGTGAAGGACGCCGGCCTGCCCTTCATCGTGGTGCTGACCGACCCGACCACCGGCGGGGTGACGGCGAGTTTCGCGATGCTGGGCGACATCCACATCGCCGAGCCGGGCGCGATGATCGGGTTTGCCGGCGCCCGCGTGATCGAGCAGACGGTGCGGGCAACTCTGCCCGAAGGCTTCCAGCGTGCCGAGTATCTGCACGCCCATGGCATCGTTGACATGGTGGTGCCTCGCGGCGAGCTGACGCCGACGCTCAGGCGCATCATCGGACTGCTGCTGACGAAGACGATCTTCCCGAACCCGCCCTCTTTCGCGCCGCTGCCGGAGGAGCATGAGCCAGCCGGCCCCGCCGAGCCGCCGCAAGCGGACGTGGTCCCAGCGTGAACGCTGTCACCGAAGTGACCGATCCGCCGGTCCGGGCCGACCGGATCGAGGACATCGTCGCGCGGCTGCACACGCTGTATCCGCAGCTCATCGACCTGAGCCTGGACCGGCTGCGCCGGCTGCTGGCGAAGCTTGGGCACCCCGAGTGCCAGTTGCCGCCGGTGATCCATGTCGCCGGAACCAACGGCAAAGGCAGCACCTGCGCCTTCCTGCGCGCCATGGCGGAGGCGGCGGGACTGACGGTGCATGTCTACACCTCGCCACATCTGGTGCGCTTCAACGAGCGCATTCGGGTTGCCGGGGAACTCGTGTCCGACGAGGACCTGGCAGACGCGCTGGAGACGCTGGAGCGAGTGAACGCTGGCGCGCCGATCACCGTGTTCGAGATGATCACGGCGACGGCGCTGCACCTGTTCGCGGAAGCGCCGGCCGATCTTTGCATACTGGAAGTGGGGCTCGGCGGGCGTGGCGACGCGACCAACGTGATCGACCGTCCCGCCGCGTGCGCGATCACCTCGATCTCGATCGACCATCGGGAGTTCCTCGGCGACACGCTGGCGGCGATCGCGGCGGAGAAGGCCGGAATCATGAAGCCGGGCGTGCCGGTCGTGGTCGGCGCGCAGACCGAGGCTGCGCTCGCCACGCTGACCGAGGCGGCGGATCGCGCGGGTGGGAAGCTGCTGCTGCGCGACCGGGATTGGCACCTGCGGCCGGAATGGCGCGGGTTTCGCTACATCGACCGCCGGGGCGCACTGGTCCTGCCGACGCCGTCGCTGCCCGGTGCCCACCAGATCGACAATGCGGGAATCGCCATGGCCGCGTTGCGCGCTTCCGGCGTTACCGTGCCGGATGCGGCGGTCGCCACCGGCATCGCCTCGGCGACCTGGCCGGCGCGGCTGCAGCGGCTCGATGGCCGGCTCGCCGCGGTACTGCCCCCCGGCTGGGAGCTGTGGCTGGACGGCGGCCACAACCCCGGCGCCGGCGCCGCGCTGGGCGAGCACCTGGCCGGCTGGACGGACCGGCCGACGCACGTGGTTGTAGGGATGAAGCGGGCGAAGGACACCGCGGCGTTTCTGCGGCCGCTGCTGGCGCGCGCGGCCAGCGTCTGGGCGGTGGCGGAACCCGGGCAGCATCTGGCGCTGTCGGTCGAGGCGATCATCGCGGCATCGGGCGGCGTGGCGCGGCCGGGACCTCGGGTCATCGACGCGCTGGGCGGCATCGTGGGCGAGGACGCCAGGCCGGCACGGGTGCTGATCTGCGGCAGCCTGTATCTCGCCGGGGAAGTGCTGAAGCTGGACGCATGAGGCTCGTTGCGGCCCTGCTGGTTGGGCTGCTGCTGGTTGGGTTACCACTGGGCGGAACCGCTTCGGGGGCGAACTGGCCCCACTATCAAATCATCGAATATCAGGCGCGCAACGAGGCGCAGCTTGCCACGCTGAAGCAGCTCGGCGTCACCGCCGGCATGCTGTTCGCGGATCGCGACGACCGGCTGCCGCCGGTGGATCAGCGCGCGGCTTCCCTGATCGCCGCCGGCCTGCCCTGGTATGTCGAGAATATCGGCACCGACTTCTATGCGCCCTACCACCGCTGGCTGCCGGGCCGCGACGTGAACGCGCTGTTCATCGAGGCGCAGCGCCGGGCGTTGGCCGATCGGACCGACCTGTCGGTGTTTGTGCGCACGCCGAGCCTGTCCGACACCCACTGGCAGCAGCGCATCCGCGACCGGCTGACAGCCACGGTGCAGCGACAGGCACGCTACCGGCCGCTTTACTACAGCCTGGGCGATGAAACCGGAATCGCCGACCTCGCGGCGTTCTGGGATTTCGATCTGTCGCCCGAGTCGCTCACCGGGTTCCGCGGCTGGCTTAAGCAGGGCTATGGGACGCTGGACGCGCTGAATGCGGAATGGGGGACGTCGTTCGGGCGGTGGGACGACGTTGCGCCGATGCTGACGGACGCGGCGCTACAGCGCTCCGACGGCAATTTCGCCGCCTGGGCCGACTTCAAGGCGTGGATGGACGAGTCGTTCGCGCGCGCTCTCCGCCAGGCCACCGACGCGGTGCACGCGGCAGACCAAGCGGCGCTGGCCGGCATCGAGGGAGCACAGATCCCCGGCTGGGGCGGCTACGACTACACCCGGCTGGCACACGCGGTGGACGTGATGGAGGTCTATGACAGCGGCGACAACCTGCCGATCGCGCTCTCTCTCAACCCTGGGCTGATCGCGCTCGGCACCTCGTTCGGCGCCGATCCGGCCTCGCTGCACGGCATCTGGCGGGAATGGCTGCGTGGCACGCGCGGGCTGATCCTGTGGGACGAGGACAACGGCATCGTGGCGCCAGACGGCACGCTCGGCGAGCGCGGGCGGGCTTATGCGCCGGTGTTGGCGGAATTGCGCGGCCCGCTCGGCTCCCTGCTGATCGAGAGCCGGCGCGTCTACGATCCGGTCGCCATCCTTTACTCGCCCGCCAGCTTCCGCACGCAGTGGCTGCTCGACCGGCAGGCGAAGGGCGACGACTGGCGGCAGCGAAGCTCCGAGATTGAGAATGAGGACAACGCTGTTCGCGTCGCGATGCGGCTTTATGCGCAGACGCTGACGCATCACGGGATTACGCCGCGCTGGGTGACTCCGGCCCAGGTGGCGCGCGGCGCGTTTGGCGATGCGCGGGCGCTGATCCTGCCGCATGCGATCGCACTGTCGGAGGCCGGCGCCCGGGCGATCGCCAGCTTCCATGGCACGGTGATCGGCGACGCGCCGGCAGGATTGTTCGACGAGCACGGCCGCCGGCGGGACAAACCGCTGGTCGCGCCGGCACTGGTGGCGCCGGAGGACGCGGATGGCCTGATGCGGCAGCTTGCGGAGGCCGGGGTTGTGCCGGCCGCCGGCCTGGATGCGACCGACGTCACGACGCATGTTTTCCAACATGGCGAGACGACCATCCTGGCCCTGCAGCGCGATTTCACGCCCGAGACCGAGGGCCGGACCGTCACGCTGAGCTTCGCGGAACCAACGGACGTCTACGACCTGCGACGCCAGCACCCTCTCGGCCGGGCGCGGATCTTCACCCTCGCGCTCGACCCGGTGGCGCCGACGATTCTGACGATCGCGGGCGGCCCGAACCAGGATCACCAGCCAAGCCGGTAGAAGACCAGCGCGAACACCCCGTCCAGCAAGATCGTGGCGACAATGCCGCCGACGACTGCGGCGGTCGCTGACAAGCCCACCGCGCGCGGCCCGAGGCCGGTGGCCAGACCGGCGCGACAGCCGATCGCCGCCACCACGGCGCCAAAGCACAGCGCCTTGAACATGCCGCCGTACACGTAGCTGGGGATGGTCGCGTATTGCACCTGATGGCTGATGGTGACCAACGGGAACCCGAAGCTGGTCATCACCGTCGCCATCCCGGCCAGCCCGGCAAGGTCCAGCACCAGCGCCAGCGCGGGCATGACCAGCATGGCCGCGATCAGCCGCGGCAGCACCAGCATGGTCATCGGGTCGAGCGCCATGGTGGTCAGCGCGTCGATCTCCTCGTTCACCTTCATCGAGCCGATTTCGGCCGCGAATGCCGAGCCGCTGCGTCCGGCCAGAATGACCGCGGATAGCAACGGCCCCAGTTCGCGAATCAGGCTGATCGCCACAAGGTTGGGGACGAACAGGTCGGCACCAAAGCGGCGCATCGGGATCGAGGACTGGAAGGCGAGGATCAGCCCCATCAGGTAGCCGAGCAATATCACCAGCGGCAGCGCGCGAACGCCTGCCTGGTCGATGGTGCGCGCCAGATCGGGCAGGCGCAGCATGCGGCGCCGCGCGGGCAGCCGCACCAAGGCGACCGCGGCCTCGCCCAGGAACGCGATCCCGTCGCCGGCGGCGCGCAGCCCGGCGCGCGCAATCTCGCCCAGGTGTTCCTGGGCATGGGGCTGCGTCGGACCTTGACCTTCCCCGGGGCCTTCCCCGGCGCGGACCAATGCCAGCAATGTCGTGACCTTTGGGTCGGCGCCGCGCAACTCGGCCTCCTTGCCTGCCGCGCGCTCGGCGGCGGCCAGGAATGCGGCACCCCCGACGTCGCAGAACGCCACCCGGCTCAGGTCGAAAATAAGCGGGTCGGCCTTGCCGGCCGTGCGCATGGTCTTCCGCCACAGCGTTGCCACGCCCGCAACGTCCAGCCTGCCGGAGAAGGTGAAAATGACGCGGCCGTCGCTCTGCTCGACGGCCAGGGTTGCTGGCCCACCGTCCGGCGCGACAGCCACCGGTCCTCCGGTGCCCGGTGGAGCGCCCGGTGGAGTGCCGCCCGGTGGAGCGCCGCCCGGTGGAGTGCTGGGTGGCGTGCCCGGTGGAGCGCCGGGCGGGGTGCCCGATGACTCGTGGCCGGGCTCGCTATGAGGCAGCTCAGTGGGCAAGCCAGGCATCGAAGCGCTGGCTCAGCTTGGCTTGGTTGTCGTGCCAGAACCCCGCGTCGATGTGCAGACCGGCGGTCAGGTTGGTGGGATTGCTCGGCGACAATCCCGCCACGTCTGGCGCCAGCAAATCGTTGGCGCCCTTTGCCAGACCACCTGTGCCCGCAACCGGCACAAGCTGTCCCTGGATCGCCGGCGTGCCGGCGAAATACAGAAACTGCAGCGCCTGCCTGACATTGCCGGCGCCCCGCGGCACCGCCCAGCTCAGGAACTCGTACAGGCTTCCGGTCCACTGGACGCCGAAATTGCGATGGTCGCTGCGGTTGGCTGCGGCAACCCGTTCCGCGGGTGCGCTGGTCATCAGCACGTCGCCGGAGACCAGCAGGTGCGCCGCCTCGGCGCCGTCCTGCCAGAATGCGAGATAGGGGCGAAGCTGGTCGAGCTTGCGGAATGCGCGGTCGATGCCGTCAGACGATCCCAGGGTTTTGTAGACGTCCCCCGGCGCCACGCCATCGGCCATCAAGGCGATCTCCAGGTTCCCGCGCACGTTGCGCGGCAGCGCGCGCTTGCCTGGAAACTTTGCCACGTCCCAGAAATCCGCCCAGCTCGGCGTGCCGGGGAATTTATCGCGATCCCACGCCAGCACGAGGGTATTGACCACGGCCCCAACGCCGCAGTCGAACGTGGCCGCGGGGAAGTAGTGATCCCGGCCGCCGATCGCCGACCAGTCGATCCGTTCGAATATCCCCTCGTTGCAGCCGGTGGCCAGTTCCTCGGCATCCACCTGGACGATGTCCCAGACCGAATCGGCGCCCTTCGCCTGGCCGCGCAAGGCGTCGAGCCCGCCGTCCCAGCTTTCGGTCTGCGTCGGTATCGCCGCGGCACCGGCGAACGGGGTGGCGAACACCTTGCGGGTGGCGTCGTTCAAGGCCTCGCCGCGTGAAACGACGGTGAGGTCCCGCGCCGAGGCGCCGGCTATGGTCGCGGCCAGCAGAACCGCGGCGGCCGAAAGCGTGCGGGGATGTATCAATCTATGGGTCCTGGTCCATGCCGAGCGGCAGGTCGCTACTTTCCGCCAAAACGGTTCCTGTGGCCAGAGGGACACGCGGCTTCTGTTCGCGTGTGCGAGAGGCGGCGGCTGCTCGCACGGGTAGGATGGACAAGCTCTTGCGCCGTCCATCAATGCCGCAAGCCGCACCGCGGTGGATAGCGCAATAGGCTTATCCACCCTACCGCCCCGCCAACCGGGCGAACGGCCTGTTTGCGGCCCGTTTAGACGACCAGGGCGGACCGCTCGCTGGCGGCGCGTGACCACGCCGCGTCCATGTCCTCGTCGAACAACTCGGTGAGCTTCTTCATCATCGTTCCGCCCAGTTCCTCGGCGTCCACGATGGTCACCGCGCGGCGATAGTAGCGGGTCACGTCGTGGCCGATGCCGATGGCGGTCAGTTCCACCAGGTCACGTCCCTCGATCTCGCGGATCACCTCGCGCAGGTGCCGTTCCAGATAGTTTCCGGGGTTCACCGACAGCGTGGAATCGTCGACCGGCGCGCCGTCGCTGATCACCATCAGGATACGCCGGTGCTCCGGCCGCGTCAGCAGCCGCCGGTACGCCCATAGCAGCGCCTCGCCGTCGATGTTCTCCTTTAGCAGCCCCTCGCGCAGCATCAGTCCCAGGTTCTTGCGCGCCCGCCGCCAGGGCGCATCCGCCGATTTGTAGATGATGTGCCGAAGGTCGTTCAGCCGCCCAGGGTTGCGCTGCTTGCCCTCGTGGACCCATCGCTCACGGCTCTGCCCGCCCTTCCACGCCCGCGTGGTGAACCCGAGCACCTCCACCTTCACGGCACAGCGCTCCAGCGTACGGGCCAGGATGTCGCCGCACATCGCGGCCACCGTGATCGGCCGCCCGCGCATCGAGCCGGAGTTGTCGATCAGCAGCGTCACCACCGTGTCGCGGAACTCGGTGTCCAGCTCGCGCTTGTACGACAGCGCCTGCAGCGGGTTCACCACCACCCGCGACAGCCGGCCCGCGTCCAGCATGCCCTCGTCCAGGTCGAACTCCCAGGCGCGGGTCTGTTGCGCCAGCAGCCGCCGCTGCAGCCGGTTGGCGAGCTTGGAGATCACGCCATGCAAATGCTGCAACTGCTGGTCGAGCTGCTGGCGCAGGCGGGACAGCTCGTCCGGGTCGCACAGCGCCTCGGCCTCGATTTCCTCGTCGAACTGCCGGGTGAAGGCGCGGTACGCCGACGATTCGCCGGTGTCCGGCCGTTCGCGTCGCGGCTGGGGACCGCCCGGCCGGTCGTCGCCCTCAACCAGCGCCGTTTCGTCCTCGGCGTCGCTGCTGTCGTCGTCGGCCGCGTCGCCTTCCACCTCCTCGGGCTGAGCGCCGAGCACGGACTCGGCTTCCGACTGGCTCTGGCCCTCGCCTTCCTGCGATGAATCCTGCTGGCCGGATTGCTCGCCGCCGTCCTCGCCGTCCTCCGTGTCGTCGGCCGGCTCCGCCTCGGTCTCCGCCTCGGCGAGATCGAGCGCCGCGAGCAGCTTGCGGGCGGCCCGCGTGAAGGCAAGCTGGTCGTTCTGCGTCGCCCGCATCTCGATCAGCGCGGCATCCGCCGCCGGCCCCAGCGTGTGGCGCCACAAATCGAGGATCCGCTGCGCCGCCGCCGGCGACGCCTCGCCGGACATCTGCTCGCGCGCGAGCAGGGGCAGCGCCGCGGCGATCGGCAACTGGTCCTTGCGCGTCATGCAGTCGTAGCCTTCGGCCTCGCACTGCTCGGCGAGTTTGGCGCGCAGATTGGCCGCCACGCCAGCCATGTGAAGCGAGCCGACCACTTCGCAGCGTGCCTGTTCCAGCGCGTCGTAGACGTCCTTGGCTTCGCGTTGCGCCGGCATGCGGGCGGCGTGGACCGCATTGTCGTGGTGGCGCAGCCGCAGCGCGATCGCGTCCGAAGCGCCGCGCAACTTGGCCATCTCCGCCACCGGCAGGGCACGCGTCGGCAGCGGCAGGCGCGCGCGCTTGCCGGTGAGGCCCGCCGGTCCGGCCTGGAACGCCACCTGCACGTCCGGCATTTCGGCAACCGCGCGCAGCGCGCCGGCGGTGGCGCGCTTGAATTCCTCAGCCCGGGTGTTGTCTTTGCTGGGTCCGCCCATGGTCTGTGGCCGGTTGGCAGGCTCAGTGCTTGCGCAGCAGCATGCCGGTCGGGATCTCCTCGTTGAAGCAGCGCTGGTAATATTCGGCGACCGTCGCGCGCTCTGCCTCGTCGCATTTGTTCAGGAAGGTCGTGCGGAAGGCGAATCCCACATCGCCCGCGAAAATGCGGGTGTTCTCCGCCCAGGTGATTACCGTGCGTGGCGACATCACCGTGGAAATGTCGCCGTTGATGAAGCCGGCACGCGTCAGGTCGGCCAGCGCCACCATCGCTTCGACGCGTTTCCTGGCCGCGCTGTCCGCCGGATCGATCGCAAGTTTGGACAGCACGATCTGCGTCTCCATGGCATGAGGCAGGTAGTTCAGCGTCGCGACGATGTTCCAGCGGTCCATCTGGCCCTGGTTGATCTGCTGCGTGCCGTGGTACAGCCCGGTGGTGTCGCCGAGCCCCACGGTGTTCGCGGTGGCGAACAGCCGGAACGACGGATGCGGGCGGATCACCCGATTCTGGTCGAGCAGCGTCAGCTTGCCCTCCACCTCCAGCACGCGCTGGATCACGAACATCACATCCGGCCGGCCGGCGTCATACTCGTCGAACACAAGGGCACAGGCGTGCTGCAGCGCCCAGGGCAGGATTCCCTCGCGGAACTCGGTGATCTGCTTGCCGTCGCGCAGCACGATGGCGTCCTTGCCGATCAGGTCGATGCGGCTGATGTGGCTGTCCAGGTTGATGCGGATGCACGGCCAGTTCAGCCGGGCCGCCACTTGCTCGATATGCGTGGACTTGCCGGTGCCGTGATAGCCCTGGATCAAGACGCGCCGGTTGAAGGCGAAGCCGGCGATGATCGCCAGCGTCGTCTCAAGGTCGAATTGGTAGGCGTCGTCGATATCCGGCACGTGCTCGGTCCGCACGGAGAATGCCGGCACCTGGATGTCGCTGTTGATGCCAAACACCTCGCGCGCCGAGACTTTTGTGTCAGGCAGGTCGATCGCGGAGGTCGGACGGACTTCGGCGAGGGCGGCGACGTTGTTCATCTCGCGACATGTCCTGTGTGTTTCATCAAAAACAAGCCCTGCGTGCCGGTCGGGAGTCTAGTGGCGGTGAAGGCCTGCGCAAGGGAAGCAGGCCGGGTTCCCGTGCCGTGCAGTCCGCTTGATCGCCCCCGGCTATCCGGCCGCCGCCAGCGGCGGTTCGGCAACCAGGCGGGAGCGCACGGCCGCGTAAGCCAGATTGATCGTCTTGATCCGTTCTTCCGCCGCCTGGTCGCCACCGTTGGCATCGGGGTGGTGGCGCTTGGCCAGTTCCTTGTAGCGCGTCTTCACTGCGTCCAGCGTGGTTGGCCAACTCAGGCCCAGCGTTGCCAGCGGCTCCCGCAACTCCGGCGGGGTGTCTTTTTCCGCCCGCCGTGCCCGGTTGAACCGGCCGGCCGCAAGAATGTTCAGCGGATCGCGCAACACTTCGTCCTCCCAGGCCACCGCACCCAACCGGCCGAGCGGCCAGCTCGGCCGCTGCCAGGCAGTGTCGGCACGAAGCTGCATCTCGATCTCGCCCGGCGACATGCCTTTGTAGAAGTCCCAGGCGGCGTTGTACGCCCGGACATGCTCCAGGCAGAACCAATGGTAGTCGTTCAGGTTCCGCCGCGATTTGGGCGCACGGTACTCCCCCATGGACTGGCAAGTGGGCATGTCGCACATCCGCCCCGGCGCGGCCGGGTCGGGCGCATAAGCCCTGGGTCGCGATGGACGTCGGGTCATGACGAAGTTATGTGCGCCGCGCCGACCGGTTGGCAACTGGCGCTTGGCGGAACGTCCGGATTGGCGGATATGTGAGCCATGCAGTCTCGTAGCCATCGGATGGAAGACCTCCTGACCCGGACATTCGCCCCTGCCCTGCTCCGCGTGGCGGATGAAAGCGCCCGCCACGCCGGCCACGGCGGCGCCCGGCCGGAGGGCGAAACCCACTACGCCGTCCTGCTGGTGTCCGAGGCGTTCCGCGGCCAGAGCCGCGTCGCCCGCTCCCGCGCCGTGCACGATGCGCTCGCGGCCGAGTTCGATAACGGCCTGCACGCGCTGTCGCTGACGCTGCGCACGCCGGAGGAGCACGCGGCGGCGGGCTGACGTCTCGCCCGCCACCTGGGGCCGTCACGCACGACAGGTAGCAATCGCAACGGTTTGCCGTGCGGGCAGGCTTGGGCGCAGGCAGGACGATGCCTTCCCCGTCTCGCAGCCTCGGCCCGCTACCGGTTGATCAGATGAGGCCGCTGTGGCGTCGCCCACATTCATCGGGCAGTCCCCCGGGCATAGTCGCAATTTCGAGACGGTGCGTCGCGTCGGGCGGCCTGACGGGTCGGCTGTGCTTGTTGCGATCGGTCTCGATCAGGACGAACAGGACGACTACAGGGTGCCGAGTTGCTACCTGATCGAGGCGGAGAAGGTGGAAAGCCGCCGCCGGCAAGGGCACCTCAAGCTGGCGAGGCCCTGCAGCGCGACCGAAGCGGCGCGGGTGCCGCGCCGCTTCATCCCCCCTAACGGGCCACGGGCCGCGAGGGATCGGCGGTCCACTCGGACAGCGATCCATCGTAGAGCTTCGCCCCCTGGTGGTTCAGCACTTCCGACAGCACGAACCAGTCGGCGGCGGCGAGGTATCCGGCGTTGCAATAGGCGATGGCCGGCTTGTCGCCGACTTCGGCGAACAGCGATTGCAGCGCCTCCTTGGGCTTCAGCCGCCCGTCCGGCGTCAGCGCCGCGCGCTGGTCCACCCACACCGCGCCAGGCAGGTGCCCGTAGGCACGCACGACCGGTGACTTGGCCGTTCCCTGCCACTGCGCCTGCGGCCGCGCATCGACCAGCAACTCGGTGCCATCCGCCACCGCGGCGCTCACCTCCGGCAGTTCGGCACGCAGCGCCGAGTCGTAGCGTGGCGTGAATGTCGCCGCACGAGGCTCGACCGGACCTTGCTCCGCAGGACCGGCCCAGGCGTGCCAACCGCCATCCAGGACCGACACCGCATCGTGTCCCAGCACCTTGAACGTCCAGTAGACGCGCGCCGCGCCGGGAAAATCCTTGCCGACGATCACGACATGGGCAGCGTCGCCCACCCCGAGCGCGCCGATCGTTTCCGCAAGCCGCTCCACCGGCGGCAGCGCACCGACGGCGCCGTCGGGCCGGGCCACCTGCCAGCCCGCCTTGCCGAACTCGGCCGATACCGCGCCGGGGACGTGGCCCGAGGCGTGCTCGGCGGCCGGGCGGATGTCCAGCACGACGACCTGGCGGTCGGCCAGGTGCTCGGCCAGCCATTCGGCCGACACGAGCGGCTGGGCGGCGGATGCAACTTGTGCCCCGGAAGCGGCACCAGCGAGAGCGGCAGTTGTGCGGAGTCGGCTCATGCGAGAAAATCCTTCCATGCGAACCGCGAAATGGCCTATAAGACAAAAACTCTTACCACATATGGCCCCTAAGAAAGAAGGAGAAACCATGGCTGCCGACAAGGAGCTTGATCGCCTGGACCGCGACATTCTCCGCCTGATCGCTGCCGACGCCTCGCTGTCACTGGCCGATATCGCCGCCAAGGTCGGGCTTACCCCGACGCCGTGCTGGAAGCGCATCCGCCGCATGGAACAGGCGGGCGTGATTCTCGGGCGGGTCGCGGTGCTCGACCCGGCGAAGGTCGGACTGCCGGTCTCGGTGTTCGTGGCGGTGGAAACCGCCGACCATTCGGACGGCTGGCTCAAGCGATTCGCAGAGGTAGTGGCAGAGATGAGCGAGGTCGTGGACGCCTGGCGCATGAGCGGCGACGTCGATTACGTCCTTCACGTCGTCGTGCCGGACATCGCCGCGTATGACGGGTTCTATCGGAAGCTGATCGCCGCCTTGCCGCTGCGCAACGTCACCAGCCGATTCGCGATGGAGCGGATGAAGGCGGCGCCGCTGCCAATCTGATGACCGCGACCAGCCGCCAACAGTTGGCCCGCTTGCACCGGGTGTGCAACACCACCGGGTGGTCACGCTATACGAGCTGCAGACGGCGCCCTGGCGGCGCCACCCCGTCGTTCGGCGGGGGACTGGCGGCAGACTACGCAGGCGTGTCGCGCTCAGCGAGACACGCTCTCGCAACGCAACAACCTTCTCTTAAACCGGTTGTGGTTCGATCCGCCGGTTTCAAAGGAGGGGCGACCGTGACCGGCAGTCGACTAATCAATCGCAACGTCGTGGCGGGGCGCGGCCGAACCAGTATGCGGCTTGAGCCCGAACTCTGGGACGCCTTGCAGGAGATCTGTGAGCGCGAATGCCAGGACATGAACCAGCTCGTCCGGCGGATCGAGGCGGGCGGCCACGACGGCGGCCGCACCAGCGCGGTGCGGGTCTTCATCGTCGAATACCTCCGTTCCGCCGCGACCGCTTCCGGTCACGTTGCGGCCGGACACGGCGAGGTCCGGGGCTTCGCCGCACGGAGCGCAACGGAGGGGCTAAGCGCCTGACGGCGCTTCGGCCATCGCGCCGGCTAAGCCATCTCGGGCTGGACCGTGTCCTGGTCCGGCCCGGTGTAGAGATGCGGCCAGCGCCGCTTGATCACCGGGCTGTCCGTGCCGTAGCCGATGCATGTGTTCAGGATCGCCGCCGGCCCGCCCATGGCAGCGGCGACCCGCGCGTCGTAACGGTCCGAACCGGGGGCTGTCGTGCCTTCGTCCATCATCGCCTGGCGCGCCCGCGCCGGTTTGATGGTCTGAAACGCGGCGGTCCCCATCTGCTGCAGCAATTCCCGCAAATGCGTGCAGCCATGCGTGCCGCCGACCCGCGCCGCGGCCGCCTTGAGGAAACCCGGCCCGATCGTCAGACCCGCCAGTGAGGCGAAGTTGGGCGCCGCCCGGGGACAGATCGCATACGGCGTGTGGTCGCTGGCCGCCTCGAAGGCAACAATCGTCATGCCTTCGTCCACCGTCATCCGCGCCCAAAGCCCGTGCAGCGGCTCGCCCGGCTGAATGTACCCCCGATCCGGGTTGCCGTAGCCGTAGCTCTTGGTATCCATGAGGTATGCTTCGATATCGTAATCACCGTCGGTGCGCCGATAGCCGCGCAACTCTATGTCACGGAGATGCAGAAGCTCGCGGTCGGCGGGCTCACTGAGCGGCATCGCAGGCTACTCCTCGGTGTCTGTTGCGACGCAGCATATGGGCGGCAGCGCCCGGAGCGTCAACTGCAAGCTGCGTGACGGGCGCAGCTCGTAACCGTTCCCGGCAGCGAGCGATCCGCGGCTGCGAACAAGGGGGCACCTGGGTCTGGGTTCACGACGGCCGCCCGGGCTGGTGCCGGCATGACGAGTCGGAGACCCGCCCATTGCGCATGAGGTCCGCCGTCAGTTTGCCGGCGCGCGCAGGTGTGACAGGCGACAGCGTGTGCCGGCCAAGGCAGAGAGACCTGGCCGCGAAATTCACGCTGGACTTACGCCGCCGGCCAGCGGAAGGTGACGGAATGGCCAAGACGGTCACCATAGCCGCCCGGGTCCATGAAAACCTGGATGCGGCGCTCGCACAGCTCGCGACGGCCACAGGCCGGTCGAAATCGGCGCTGCTCGCGGAGGCGCTGCGGTCTTATGTGGAGACCGAGTGGCCGCTCGTCGCAGCCCTCGAAGCCGGACTGGACGTCCGCCGGACCGGCCGCTTTCCGGGGCACCGGATGGCGGGAGGCAGGGCGGTTCGGGGCCGCGCCTAGGCGGCGCAGCCCGCGTCGCGCAGCAATCCCACGACCATGTGCTCCGGCACCTCGGCGGACGTGAACGCTTGGCCAATGCCGCGGGCCAGAACGAAGTGCAGCGCCCCGTCCCGCACCTTCTTATCCCGCCGCATGTGCCCGATCAGCCCGGCGGCCGAGAATCGCCGGTTCAGCGCCCGCAGCTCCGCCGTCAGCCCCACCGCGACGATGTGCGCCGCCACCCGCTCGGCATCCGCCACGCTGCAATAGCCGATTCGCGCCGACAGCCGGAACGCCAGGACCGTGCCGAGGGCGACGCCCTCGCCGTGCAGCATCCCGTCGCCGTAGCCGTATTCGGCCTCCAGCGCGTGGCCGAAGCTGTGGCCCAGGTTCAGCAGTGCCCGTCCATTGTTCGGCTTCTGCTCGCGTTCGTCGTCGCCGACCACCGCGGCCTTGAAGGCGCAGGCGCGGCGAATCGCCTCGGCCTGGGCGTCCGGGTCGCCGCCGACCACCGCGGCGCCGTGCTGCTCGCACCAGGCGAAGAAGCCGGCATCGCCGATCAGCCCGGCCTTGGCGATTTCGGCATAACCGGCGCGAAGTTGGCGGGGCGGCAGGGTGCGCAACGTGCCAGTATCCGCCAGTACCATGAGCGGCTGGTGGAACGCGCCGAGCAGGTTCTTGCCCCGGACGGTGTTCACCCCGGTCTTGCCGCCCACCGACGAATCCACCTGCGACAACAGCGTCGTCGGCACCTGCACGAAGGGTAGCCCGCGCAGCGTGGTCGCGGCGACGAACCCCGCGAGGTCGCCGACCACCCCGCCGCCCAGAGCAATCACCGCGGTCCGCCGCTCCACCCGCGACTCCAGCAAGTGATCGACCAGTCCGGCATAGGTTTCGATCGTCTTCGAGCCCTCGCCGGCCGGCACGACGATCTGGGTCGCCGCGATGCCGGTCTCGGCGAGGCCGCGGAGCAGCGCCGGCAAGTGCAGCGGGGCGACGGTCGAGTCGGTCACCACCACCGCGCGCTTCTGCGGCAAATGCGGTGCGAGCAGCGCGCCGGCGCGTTCCAGCAGCCCCTCGCCGATCACCACGTCGTAGCTCGCGCTCGGCAGCACGACCGCCAGGCGCCTTGGCGGACGCCAGCCGAGCAGCGCCGCCAGCACCTGGCCGGTGGTCGCATCGGGGCTCTCTTCGCCGCAATCGATGACCAGGTCCGCCTCGGCATAGACCGGGTGGCGGACCGCCATCAGCCGTTTCAGGATCTCGGCCGGGTCGCCGTCGGCCAGCAGCGGCCGGTTGTCGCGCCCGGCGACTCGCCGGAGCAGAATCGGAAGCTCGCAGCGCAGCCAGACCGACACCGCTTCCTCGCGCACCGCCTGGCGCGTTTCCGGCGCCATGAACGAACCGCCGCCGGTGGCCAGCACGATCGGATCACCGGCGAGCAGGCGCCGGATCACCCGGCGCTCCCCGTCGCGGAACTCCTGCTCGCCGTAACGCGAGAACAGCTCCGGAATGGTGCAGCCGGCCGCCAGCTCGATCTCGGCGTCTGCGTCGCGGAACGGCAGGCCGAGTCGCGCGGCCAGCCGCCGCCCGATGGAGGTCTTGCCGGCGCCCATCAACCCGACCAGCACGACGCTGCGACCGGCGAGGGACTCGGGGAACGGAACTATCTCTTTAAGCGCACTGTTGCGTGGCATGGCGGTGAAGGCTAGCACACCCGGCGTCGGGCAAGCCAAGGCTGGCCGCCCTGAACCGGAGCGCCGGGCGATGACCCGCATCTTTCTGATCGTCGTGGCCGCTGGAATCATCCTGCTGTCGGTCGGCGCGCTGATCCTGGGCGCGTTCCCGCCGAACCCGTCGCCGCACGAGGTGCAGAAGGTCCTGCCGAACGACAGGTTCCAGACGCACTGAATGGACCGCCACATCGAGGCGTTCCTGGAGATGCTGGCGGCGGAACGGGGCGCGGCGCGGAACACGCTGCTGGCCTATCAGGCCGACCTGGGCGATTTCGCCGCGTTTGCCGGTGCCAGGGGGGCCGCCGGCCAGGGGATGGCCCCGGCGGGGGCGGATGCCGCAACGCTGCAAGCCTACATGGCCGGGCTGCAGCGCGCCGGGCTGTCGGCCCGCACCGCGGCGCGGCGGCTGTCGGCACTGCGCCAGTTCCACCGGTTCCTGCTGCGCGAGGGCGTGCGCGCCGACGATCCGACATCGCTGCTGGACTCGCCGCGCCTTCCCAGGCCGCTGCCGAAATACCTGAGCGAATCGGAGGTGGACGCGCTGCTGGACGCTTCCTTGCGTCATCCCGGACGGCCGGGCGCCGTGGCATGGGCAGCTCTGGAGATTCTGTATGCGACCGGGTTGCGGGTCTCCGAACTGCTGTCGTTGCCGCGCAGCGCTCTGGCCGGGGACGCCGCGGTGCTGCTGGTGCGCGGCAAGGGCGGCCGCGAACGGATCGTGCCGCTGTCGGACAAGGCGAAGGCAGCGGCCGCGGCACTGGTCGCTGTGGACGACGCGGCGAGCCGCTTCCTGTTCCCCGGCCGCGACCCCAAGCGGGCGCTGACCCGGCAGGGGTTCTTCCAGTTGCTGAAACACGTGGCGCTGGAGGCGGGGCTCGATCCGGCGCGCGTGTCGCCGCATGTGCTGCGGCACTCCTTCGCCTCGCACCTGCTGGCGCACGGCGCGGACCTGCGCAGCTTGCAGATGCTGCTGGGCCATGCCGACATCGCGACGACCCAGATCTATACCCACGTGCTGGCCGAGCGCCTGCAGCGCCTCGTGGAGGCGCACCACCCGCTGGCGACGCGGCCGGCCAGTGGTGGTCGCGCACCGGGGACGGTTGGGGGCTGACCAGGGCACAGTGCGCGGCGTTTGCAGGCCCCGTGCAAGGCTCGTTGCTTTGCCCTCGCCCGCCTACGGCGCACCTCGATGCCAAATTCCTCGACCTGGCCAAGCGATCCGGACTGTTGCACGTCAACATGGGGATCGAGAGCATCTCGCAGAACACGCTGCAGACCATGCACAAGGAGTTCAACCGGTCGCATAGCTACGACGAGATGATCGGCAATCTCAACCGGAGAAACATAAGCTATTCCTTCAATTTCGTGTTCGGCACCGACACGGACGAGCCTGATATTTTCCCCGCGACCCTGGCGTTTCTACGTCAGCACAAGGTTCCGGCGGCCTACTTCAACCTTATGGTTCCGCTGCGTGGCATGCCGCTTTATGACCGCGTGAAGACCGAGGACCGCGTCATCGACGAACCCAACATGGAACGATGGGCCGGCGTTCGCTGCCACTATCCTCCGACGCGGATGTCAGGCGATGAACTGGTGGACCAGGTCAAGAAGCTGCAGCGCGACTTCTATTTCGCTGCGCTCGATAGCGGCGCGTCTGCGGAGTCCGCGCACGCAGGCCGATCTGGCGTCGTGGAGCGTCAATCTGACCCGGAGAAAAGTGGCGCTCCATTCGGACACCATGAACGAGTTCAGCGAATACTGAAGCCGTCGCCGGTTCGGCCTGGGCCGAAAAGTCGGGCGAGCCGGACGACGCACAAAGCGCGTCTCAACGGGACGCACGGCTCCAGCCTGCCGTGCGTGGCTGGTGACGCCGCTTTGATGCCGGTGCGTGGCAAGCGCAGCCGCGATCCAACTCTCGGTTGCAACCCTCGACAGCCGGGTTCCATCCAGTTCGGCGGCTCGGCAAGGTCCGTCCTCATGATTGGACGCCTCCGGTTCAAGGAGGCCGGCAGAATCGCTCCGTCACACCCTTTTCAAAGCTGCCGTCGCTCACAAGCTCGTGAGATAATGAACGGCGGCGGCTTAACCGTGCTGGGGTCGTTGGTGGGGACACCACATCGCGATGCGACATCACGGTTGGCTGCAAGCCTTACAATGGGTCAAGGGGGCAAGGTCGTGAAAGTTGGGGAAGTGGTTTCCGATATGGCGAACAAACTCATCGCCCAGGTCGAGGACGGCGCAGACGGCCCGGCAGTTGAACGAACCACACATGCGATCGTCGCCGAATGGCGAAGCGGCATTGAAGACGGCCAGGCCTTGGCCCGGCTGTTGCGCAAGCTCACCGATAATCTCCTGGAACAGCGGGAGGCCTACAGCCGACGGGCATCGAAGCGCTCCAGGTCGGCCAACCAGCCGGCGGCAGACCGGCTGCGGCACTGGGCCGAGACGATCAACGCGGCGATACAAACGCTGCGTGACGAGCGGGCGGAGTTGAAAGCCCAACGCCCCGGGGCCGTGGTGGATGTGCGACGACCTCAGCCAACCGCGCAAGCAGCAGCCCAGCGGTAAGAGACACTGCCTGCCGGCGATGCCGCCGGTCCGGTTCGGCTCGGCTGGTTATCGCCCGAACCCTTCGAGCACGATCTTTCCCCGGGCCCGCCCGGTCTCCAGAAGTGCGTGGGCGCGTCTGAGGTTCGCGGCGTTGATCGTGCCGAAGCTCTCGGCGAATGTCGTCCGCAGCGTGCCGGCATCCACGAGCCGTGCGACCTCGTTCAGGAGCGCGCCCTGCTCCGCGATGTCGGCAGTCTCGAACATCGAGCGGGTGAACATGAATTCCCAATGCAGCGAAACGCTCTTCTGCTTGAGCCCCGAGACGTCCAGTGCCGCGGGATCGTCGATCAGCGCGAAACGGCCCTGCGGGGCGATCAGCTTCGCGACCTCGGCAAAATGGCTGCCGGTGTTCGTGGTCGAGAACACGAACGCCGGCGCCCCGATACCAAGCGCTTCCACCTCGCCCGCCAGCGGCTTCGTGTGGTCGATGACGTGGTGCGACCCGAGCGCGTGGCTCCAGGCCCTGGTCTCGGGCCGCGACGCGGTCGTGATGACGGTGAGATCCGTGAGCTGACGGGCGAGCTGCGTAGCGATCGAGCCGACACCTCCCCCGCCCCCGACGATCAAGATAGCGTTCGTGGCACCCGGGACGGGCTTGCGGACGTCGAGGCGGTCGAACAGCGCTTCCCAGGCCGTGATGGCCGTCAGCGGCAAAGCGGCCGCCTCACCCCATGACAGCGAGGACGGCTTGCGGCCGACGATGCGCTCGTCAACGGCGTGGAACTCGGCGTTCGTGCCGGAACGGCCGAGCGCGCCAGCATAAAACACCTCATCGCCAGGCTTGAAGAGCGTCGCGTCGGGGCCGACCGCCTCGACGGTGCCGGACGCATCCCAGCCGAGCACCTTCCAGCTCCCCGGGGTGGGCTGGGCGCGCACCCGAACCTTGGTATCGACGGGGTTCACGGAGACGGCGCGCACGGCAACCAGGATGTTCCGTCCGCGCAGCTCCGGTGGCGGCAGATCAATGTCGACCAGAGAGGCTTCGTCCTCGATCGGAAGCGACCGTTCGTATCCAATCGCGCGCATCAGACTATCCTCCGTTGCTCGAAGTGGAGCTACCACGATCGGGCGGAAGCGAAGCAGGCAAAGCCTGGCGGATACAAGCTTGCTGAGCTTCCCATCAGCGCCGTGCCGAACCCGCCCCGCCGCCGGGACAGGACCGGCGGCGGGGTCAGGCGTGCGGCGTCCAGCGTCACTTGGTGACGGGGAGATGAAAGTCGGCCAGTGACGGCGGGGTCACCGCCTTTTCCGAATGAGGCGTGCCAGCCGGCACCCAATCGTACGGAACCGGCTGCGCCCGATAGACCCAATTGCTCTGCGCCGTCCGTCCGCCGCGCAGCTCGGTCGGAGCAAAATGCGGATTGACGTATTCCCATGCGATCTCGCCCTTCGGCGTCACCTGGAAGATGCGGCCGGTCATGCCTTCGTCAATCAGCGTGTTGCCGTTGGGCAGGCGCCGCGCGCTGCTGATGAACGAGCTGTAGAAACCCCAATTCGGCTGTTGCGAATCCAGTGCCGTGTATTGCCAGACGATCTCGTTCTTGATCGGGTCGATCTCCAGCACGCGCGAGCCGAGCTGCACGCTCAGCCGCGCCGGCGGAAAGCCCGCAGGTCCTTCGTTGTCGAACACCAGCATGTTTCCGGCGCCGGGCAGGCCCTCGGGGATGATATGGGCATCGTGCTGGCCGCTGGTCTGGTCCACCGGACGGGGAACCGTATCGCTGAACACCGGACGCAGCGGCGCGATCTGCGCGCTGAAGCCGGGACGCGGGGGCGGCGGACGAGTCGTCGGATAGTCGGGACCCAGCCGCCAGACGATGGTCCCGGTCTTCTTGTCGATGATAGCGATGAAGCTGGCTTCTCGTGAATCAACGACGATGTTGTCAGGGTTGAAGCGGTCGTCGCCAGCCTTCGCCCACTTGTTGGGGCCGATCACCTCCATGTCGTTGATCGTCAGGAAGCCGTGGCCCTCGAAGCCGTTGGCCAGCGCCTTCCGCAGCAGATCGAGCCCCTCGGCGGAGAGGCCGAATTCATTGATGTGGTCTGAAACGATCCAGGTCCAGACGATGTCACCTGCCGGCGTGACCTCGTGGATGGCCTGGTCGGCGATCGGCTTGTCGCTGAACGCGGCGATGACATGGTGAAGCGTGGTCACCACCAGCGTATTGCCGTTGGCAAGGCGATACCAGTCATGATTCTGCCGCGCGGCGCCGCCGGGGGCCTGCTCGCCCCATTGCCAGACCACCTTGCCGTCCCAGTCCAGCTCGCCGATGGTTTTGTTGTTGAAGATGCCGTTGAACGCCTGCTCCGACTGGTCGATGGCGGACAACTGGACCAGCACATGGCCCTTCTTCCCGCCGGTGACCTTCGGGTCGAGTATTTCGGTGGGGAAGCCCAGATAGGGCCACGTGTGAACCTCGTTGCCGTTCATGTCGATCAGGTGGCTTTTGCCGTCCGGCGCGCCATAAGCGACGTAGGTGTTGTAAGCCTTGGCCGGGTCGTAGACCGTGACCCCTGTTGGATAGACGCTAGGCGCCGCCTGGGCGGTCGCCACGCAAAGGCCGAAGGTCAGCACGGCCAGAAAGTTCCGTCGAAATGCCTTCATCGTTGTCAACGCCCGTTGTGAAGATGCGCGTGCACCCATTGTTTCGAAGGAATGCAACTGCTGGCCGTAGACCATCAGATCTTCGCCCGGAACGTGATGCCGAACGTGATCGGCTGGCCGACCTGCGCACCGATCGCGCCCGAGGTCGGGCTCCACACCGTTTGCTGCGTCACGTATTTCGAGTCGGCGGCGTTGTGGACCCAGGCCGACAGGTCCCAGCGGCCGGATTCCGGCGTGATACCGGCATGCAGGTTCAGCAGCCCGTACGCGGGGACGATGGCGTAGCGAGAGGCGTCCGGATTCGAGAAGAACTCACTCTGCCAAGTATAATCGAAGCCGGTATAGCCAACCATTTCCTGGTTGAAGAGAACGCCGATCCGGTGCCGGTACTCGGCGCCAACCGCTGCCGCCCACAACGGTGCCAGCGCGATCGCCGAACCGCTGAGGTTGCAGGTCGGCTTGTTGCTCCATTCGATCGGGCACGGCGAGTTGGCAAAGGAGTTGTAATACGCATCGTCGTAGGAAACGTTGGCGAAGGTGGTAAGACCCTCCACCGGCGTCGCCCGCACATCGAGCTCCAGCCCGCGGGAGATCACCGATTTGGCGTTTGCCAGGTAGGCCTGCGTGATGCCGTTGGCGATCGACGCCGCGGTCGTCTGGTAGTTGTGGTCATTCATCCAGTACGCCGCGGCGTTGAGCAGCAGCCGATTGTCGTAGAAGGCGTTTTTGACGCCAACCTCGTAATTGTCCACAAACTCCGGCAGCACGGTGGCCGGGGCGCCGGCCGGCAGGTTCACCAGATTGACGCCACCCGACTTGGCGCCGCGCGAATAGGTCGCGTAGACCTGCGTCTCCGGCGTGAGGTGATAGGCCGCTGTCGCCAGCGCGGAGAATAGGCCATTCGATACACTGGCCGTATCGAAGTATGCCCGGCCGAGCGCATTGCGCTGGGTCTGCGCGATCAGCGCGTTGGCCGGCGACAGGAGCGACAGCGGGAGCGCTCCGGCCTGGTACTGGTTGAAGCTGCCGCCCTTCCATTCGTACGTCTCGCGAAGGCCGGCGATCAGATCAAGCTTGGGCGTCGCATGGAAGGTTGCGTTGCCGTACCCGGCCACGGAGTTTGTGATCGGAATCGCTTGCGATATGATATTCAGATTGGTGAGAGCGACGTTAGTGGTGTTAAGCTGTGCCGCGGTTTTCGGGTTGTTGATATACGCCCCCGCCTGATTGCCGTACCAGTACCGGGTGTCATCCTCAACCTGCTCCCAGAAATAGAACAGGCCGGTGGTGTATTCCACCCGCTGTCCGCGCGGCGATTCGAGACGAAATTCCTGAGTCGCCTGCTTCTGATGGATCTGCCCGGCAGCGTTCAGCGTGACTGAAAGCCCGGTCATATCCTGGTCGTTATGCGGCCAGAAGTTGTACAAACTCGCCGCCGAAATCGACGACAGTTTGTAGCCATCCCAGTCATAGGCAATGTGCAGCGAGGCGCCCGCGGTCTCTTGAATCACCCGGGTCGCGGTGTTGAGTGCGACGGCATAGGGCTTCGATTCGGCAGGCAGCGGGATGTAACTCAGCCTGGCAGCCCGCTGATAGAAGTTGTTCGGGTAGGGTGCGCCGTTGGCATAGTTGGTCAGCACGCTCTGAAGGGGATAAACGCAGCACTCCGTATCGACATGGTTGTAGTCCGCGATCAGCCTGACCGTGAGGTTATCCGCCGGCAGCAGCAGGACCTGGCCGCGCAGCGCAGCGCTCCGCCAATCCTGGTACTTCTGGTTGTTCAAGACGTTCGTAACGTAGCCGGTATAGTCAGACATCAAGCCATCAAGCCGGATCGCGGCTTTGTCGCTGTCGAACATACGGCTGCTCGCGCCGACCTGCGCGTTGTAATAGCCGTAGTTGCCGAGTGACACTTCGCCATAGGCTTCAGGCTTGAAAGACGGCAACCTCGTTGTGACGTAGATTGCACCGCCGGTGCTGTCGGCGCCGCCCGTCGTGCCTTGGGGCCCCTTCTTGACCACGATGCTTTCGAGGGAAGGAATATCGAATATCGAGGCACCCGGTCTCGCCTGGTAGACGTCATCGAGATAGACCGCAACGCCGTCCTCGATGCCGTCAAGCGCGTTGGCGGAAGCCTGCCCCAGTCCGCGGATATTGATCGCCACGTTGCGCACATTGAGTATCCGGATCTGCAGATCCGGCGCAAGCTTCTGTGCTTCCTGCACATTGGTGATCTGGTCGGCCTGGAGCTGCTCCGGGGTCAGCACGGTGGCGGGTGTCGGCTGAGCCTGCTCCTTCTGGATCACCGCCTTCGATTGCGATGGTGCCGCGACCACAACGTCGGACACACCCGAGGCATCTGGCGCCGACACGCCGTTGGCGTCCGCCGCGGGCGCAATGCCGGAATTATCAGCCGGCGTCACGTTGCCGCCGGCACCCGCCGCTGCTTGCGCCAGGGCGCATGGCGCAGTCATCATCGCAGAACCAAGCGCCAGCGGCACAACCAGGCCAATCGGCACCCAGGACGGGCGGGAAGGCAGGGATCGAGTCATCTGTTCAGTCCTTATCGAAGCGGCCCGTTGTTGGTCCGGGACGTAACGCGCGCATTTTCACACGATTTCCACGCGCGTATTGCTGGTTGGATGGGAAGGGCAGGAGACATGGCAGGTGCAACGCGGCGTAGCTAAGGGGCGGCTGCCAGACCTCGACTCGCTAGAGCCGACAACGCGATGCGGAAGCGGCAGCGCCGCCCCGTCGCGTATCGCCCAAGCCAGCAGAACATCGAGCCCCTCTCATAGACGTGAGCATATACCGCGTCTGCGGAGTGTGTAAATGGCCTTTGCCCTCGCCGTTTGTGTGGTAAGGAAACGAGCTACCGGCGGATGCCGGCCCAGACGCTACGATCGCCCGTCTTGCTCTCAAAGTTCCTGGGCAAGCAAAGGCAATGCGGAGCGTCCCCCGCCCCCCTCACCGCGCCGAACCTTCCCGCGCCACAGCAACACCACCGCGAGCAGCGCATAAAGCGGCACGAAGACCAGGAACGCCGCCTGGATGCCGAACCAGCCGGCCAGGATACCCGCCATTGCCGGGCCGGAGGCTCCTCCCAGGCTGGCCGAGGCCATGAAAAGGCTGACCGCGCGTCCCTTGCCGCCAACCAGCGTTCCGGCGCAGGTGGTGGTGACCAGGTTGAGCAGTCCGAGGCCGAAGCCCAATGTGAGCGCGAAGCCGAACAACAAGGGCACCAACGCCGTTGCCGCGAACCCGATCAGGCTGCCGGCGACGACGATGGCGCCAATAACCAGAGCGACGTGGGGTGACAGGCGCTGCACCAATGCTCCGGCGGCAAAGACGGCGATGATGAAGGTCGCGCCCTCGCTGCCGGACAACAGCGATGCCGTGGCCGGCTGCAGATGCAAATCCTGAACCGCCAGGACGATGATGAAGGTGGAGAACGCGGTGAACGTCGCCGTCACCAGCGTCTCGGTGGCGAGACACAGCGCGACGTAGGGTTGCCGCGCGAGCGACCACAGCTCGCTGAACGCGCGTGCTGCGCCAACCGTCAGACGCCCTTCCTGCCGTGGCCGCGGCGGCGGCGTGTCGACCAGACTCATCAGCACGTTCGCCAGCACCATCAGCCCGATCACCGTGGCGAACACGACGTCAAACGAACCACTCCCCAGCAGCGTGCCAGCCAGAACAGGACCGAGAAAACTCAGTCCGATCGACAGCGCCCCCTTGTGCCAGCCGACCCGCCTCGCGCCAAATCGCGGCAGGGCATTGTAGAAGATCGCCGTGACGGCGTTGAAGCCGAGCGACCGGAACCCCGAGTCGATAAATCCAAGCACCGCCAGTTGGCCCGGGCTCGAGACCAGGCGGAACGACAGCACGCACAGGATGTCGGCCAGGCTGCCAAGATGATAAGCCCAGCGTGCACCGATCCGATCGACCGCGAAGCCCGCGGGGATCACGACCAGCAGCGACCCGATGCCGGAGGCGGCGCGAATCAGGCCGACATCCGCCGGCGTCGCCGACAGGCTCAGCGCGTAGAACGGGATCGTGATCGACATCACACCGACAGCGAGGCCGGTGGTCAGGCTTAGCAACAGAAAGACTGGCAGACGACCGTGCCGCGGCGAGGCTTCAAGCATTCGAGTGTCCTGTTGGGACCAGACAGTGTGCCGGCGGGACCGGCCAGCCGACTGGGCGGCACGGCACCGTGCCGCCCGTTGCAGGTTGACGCTACAGCCTGGTTGCGATGGCAACGATCCGCGTGCCGCCGAGTGGAATCCCATCCGGGGTGCGCAGCTTCTCTAGTTCGGCCGCGATCGCCGCACGTGCCTCGGAGCGAATCGCTTCGGGGAGATGACCCAGGAAGTTGCCGAACGAACTGGCCTCGGAGAAGCTGATCGTGGCATCCCCGCTCGGCAGGAAATGCGCGTTCGGCACCAGTTCGAGCCTGCCGACCGCATAGCCGGTGAGCTTGAGCAGATCGTCGAGTTCCGCCGCGGTGACGGCATAGGGCAAGCCCAGGCCATCATCTTCTTTCTGAAAGCGATTGAAAGGCGCACGTGAAAGCACGTCAGCCTTGATGGTCTGCAGCACGTTGTGGTGTTCACGGGAGCCCGTGGAAATGCCAAGCCGACCACCCGGCTTCAGCACGCGGGCAATCTGGCGCAGCGGCTCCAGCTTCTCCGGAAGCCAATGGAAGACCGCGTTCAGGTAAACCGCCTGGAAGCTCGCGGGGGCGAACTCGCTCAGGTTATCGGCGGTTCCGACGCGGAAGCCCGCGTTCGGCACGCCCTTCTGTTTGGCGATCGCGACGCGCAGCGGCAGCGGGTCGAGGCCTTCGACCCGGCCGGTCGGCCCGACCAGATCGGCCACGTAGCGGGCCAGCAGGCCGGTGCCGCTGCCGATATCGAGCACCCGGTCGCCGGTCTTGATGCCGAGTTCCGCAACCAGCGCCTGACCAAACCTGAACTGCCGGTCGGCGCTGGCCTGCTCGTAATGCTCCGCCAGATCGGCGGTATCCAGGGCGAGACTGAGGCGAGGCATGTTACCGTTCTCCGTTCTAAGTGAAACGATGGGGGTGGGAAGCGGCGTGCCCGCTCATGGCTCAGGCCGTGCCGGGACGGCCGCGCAGCAGCCGGCCTTCGAGCAGGGAAGCGATCTGATTCATCAGGAATCCCACCAGCCCGAGCAGCACCATGCCCAGCAGCACGAGGTCCATCTGAAACCGCTCGCGTCCGGCAATGATCAACCCGCCGATGCCGGGACCGAGCGTCATGAAGTATTCAGCAGCCACGCTCGCGACCCAGGACGTGATCAGCGCCAGGCGGACGCCGGTCAGAATGGAAGGCATCGCTGCCGGCAGGAAAAGCCGGCGGATGAACTGCCAGCGCGAAAACCGCAGCATGGTACCAACCTCCAGCAACTCCGTGGAGGTACTGCGGCAGCCCTCATAGGTGTTGACGACCACAGGCGTCAGCGCCGCAAGGGCGATGAACACGACCTTTGCGGGGTCGCCGAAGCCGAACCATAGGGCGATCAACGGGATCCATGCCAGGACCGCGATCTGCCGCGCAGCGTTGAAGCTCGGCATGACCAGCCGGTCGGCCAGCCGCGAGATGCCGAGCAGCGCGCCGAGGGCGATGCCGAGCGTGGTTCCCACACCGAACCCCGCAAGATCGCGCCCGAGGCTGACCCCGAGGTGATAGATCAGATTGCCATCCACCAGTTCATGCAGCGCCGTCTGGCCGACGCGCTCGATCGGCGGCAGTATGCGTGGATCGAGCTGGCGGCTGTGGCTCGCCAGCTCCCATGCGCCCAGCAGCAGCGCCGGCAAGACCATGCCACGCAAAAGGCGCACGCGGGCGGCAGCTCGATTCACAGGGGCGCGACCAATTTTCCGCTGTCGGCGACACGCCAGCGTTGCAGGCGACGCTCGATGCGTTCCAACGATTTATCAAGCGCGAAGCCGACCAGACCGATCAGCACCATGGCCAGCACCACGGTGTCGTACCAGAACATCTGGCGTCCCCAGACAAGCAGATACCCCAGTCCCTCCGACGAGGCGAGCAGTTCGACCGCGACCAGGGCCATCCAGGCATGCGTCAACCCGTAGCGGATGCCGGTGAAAACCTGCGGCACGGTGGCGGGAAAATGCAGCTTGCGCAGCGTTTGCAGCCGCGTCAGTCGCAGTGCGCTTGCGACCTCTTGATAGCCGGGCGGTATGGCCCGAATGCCGGCATGCGTGTTCATCACAATCGGAACGCACGCCGCCTTGGCGATGATGATGATTTTAAGCGGCTCGCCGATACCCACCAACAGCATCAGGAATGGTATCCAGCCGAGCGAAGGAACCTGCGCGATCGCAAGGAAGAGCGGCCTGACGTAGTCCTCGACCGGACGGGACACCCCCATGCTCACGCCGATGACCAGTCCGGCCACCGCGCCAACGGTGAACCCCTCGAACACACGCAACAGGCTGATCGCGATATGCGCCTGCAAGTCACCTGTGCGCCACAGATCCACGCCGTTCTGCCAGACATCGGACGGCGGCGGCAGAATTTGCGGTGGGAGCCAGGATTGCGCCGACGCCGCCTGCCAGAGCGCCAGGAGTGCAAGAGGCAACAGCAGGCCGACTCCCGCTATCCGCAGCGGCTGCGAGCGATCACGCCACGCCGCGCCAGGCAGGTTGACGGCGACGTCGCTCATCAGGCCGGGCTCAGCTTCTTGCCGTCCGCGCCATATGCCGTCCACAGCTCCCGTTGGGCATCGCGCAGTCCGGGCTGTTGCAAGGCCACATCAAGGAAGCGTGGATCGAACCACCCGGTGATGTCGACGGGGCGCCGCAGCAGGCCGTAGCTGCGCGAGTCCTCCGCCTGCTGCTTATACTGAGCAATCAGGAACGGATCGAGCAAAGGCGAGTTGCGGTAAGCCAATGCCTGGCCGGCAAAGTCGTCGCGGAAGATGGCAGCGGGAATACCGCAGTTCGCCCAGACATCGAACAGCGCATCTCGGTTCTGCTCCTGCGAGGACCAGAAGGCTGCGCGCACCAGGGCATTCACGATGCGCTGCGCGATGTCGGGATGCTCGGCGATGAAGGCGTCACGGGCCAAAATGGTCGCGTGCCGCTCGAAGGCCGGGTTGTCGCCCTTGGTATCGTAAATCACCGACGCCAGGCCCTGTCTGGCCAGGTTCAACAATTCATAGGTGCCGAAGGCGGCATCGACCTGGTTGGCGACCAGCGCGGCAGCGGTCGTCGCACTGTCCATATTGATGACCTGCAGGTCGCGTTCCGACAGCCCGTTTGCGGCAAGTACTTTCACCGCCGTCAGATGGAGGTTGGTGCCGCGGAAGATCGCGACCTTGCGGCCCTTCAGATCCTTGATGCTCTTGATGTCCGATGCGGACGGCACGCCGACATAGGTGGGAGAATGCGAACCACTCGACAGCACCATCGTGGTTTTCAGGCCGCTGGCACGGCCGATCAATTGCGGCAGGTCACCCTGACTCGCAAAATCGATCTGGCCGTTGGCGAACGCCTCGTTTACCGCCGGTCCGGCGCCCTTGAAGAAGATCCACTCGGTCCGGATGTCCGGCGTGTCAGCGAACTCCTGCTCGACAAAGCCCTTCGCATGCGCAAGCGCTGCGGAACTTCCGCCCGTGAACGGCCGGTTGTTCAAACCGATCGACGCAAAGCCGAAGCGGACGATCCGCGGCGTCTGCGCCCGCGCTGGGCGTTGTGCGAGCAGCGCGGCCGCACCAAGCGCCGCAACCTGCCGGCGTGCCAGCTTTGGCGCCATGCGTGCCGTTCCATCGGCTGCCGGGGACCCGGATAATGCCATGCTGCGCCCTCCTGGACACGGAGCACAGATGTAGCGAACCGTACCCAGGCCCCATGATATTACACGCCGACAGAATGTCAAACGCGTTTGGCACGTGGCGGATAAGTGTAAATGCGCGCCATCTCGGCCGTCGCCGGAGAATTGGTTCGAATCCGCGACCGCCGCCTACCGCCTCCGCGGAATCGCGATTCATTGCTTCAGGCGGTGGCCGCGCGGTCCGTATGCTGCAGCGTGTAGCGATTGACCGGGCGCCGCAGTCCAAGGTTCTCCCGGAGGGTGCTGCCCTCATACTCGGTGCGGAACAGGCTGCGCCTTTGCAGGACCGGAATCACGTGGTCGATAAAGTCCGTTAGCCCCGTTGGCAGAATCGGCGGCATGATGTTGAAACCGTCCGCTGCGCCATTGTCGAACCACTCCTGGATGGCGTCGGCGACCTGCTCCGGCGTTCCCACCACGGTGCGGTGACCGCGCGCCGTCGCGAGCGAAAGATAGAGCTGCCGCAGCGTAAGCTTGTTCCGGGACGCCAGATCGGACACCAGCTTCAGGCGGCTTTTGTTGAGGTTGGTGTCGCCCGGCAGCGGCGGGGCAACGTCATCCAGCGAATAGCCCGACAGATCGTACCCCTGGTACTGCTGCTTCAGGATGCTCCAGGCGACGGCGGGATGAATCAGGGATTGCAGATACTCGTACTTCTGGTTCGCCTCCGCCTCGGTTCCGCCGATGACCGGGAAAATGCCCGGCAGGACCAGCAGCTCATCCTGCGACCGGCCGTATTTGGCCAGGCGGGACCGGATGTCGGAATAGAACGCCTGGGCGTCCTGCAGAGTCTGGTTGGCGGTGAAGATGCCTTCCGCGGTCCGGGCGGCGAGTTCGCGGCCCGGCTCCGACGCTCCGGCCTGAATGATGACCGGATGGCCTTGCGGCGGCCGCGCCACGTTCAGCGGGCCGCGGACCTGGTAGTATTTTCCCTTGTGGCCCAGTTCATGGACCTTGGCCGGATCGACAAAGGCGCCGCTGTCCTTGTCCCGGATGAATGCGTCGTCTTCATACGAATCCCACAAACCCTTGACGATCTCGACGAACTCCTCGGCACGCTCATAGCGATCGGCGTGGTCGGGATGCGCGCGAAGACTGAAATGGGCCGAGACATCAGCTCCGGTGGTGACGACGTTCCAGGCGGCGCGTCCGCCACTGATATAGTCCAATGAGGCAAATCGGCGGGCCAGCAGATAGGGGTCTTCGTAGGTCGTGGAAGCGGTCGCGACGAAGCCAATGTTCTTGGTAACGACCGAAAGCGCTGACCAAAGCGAAACCGGCTCGAAATGCGCCGTCTTGCCGTCGCGGCTGATGACGTCGGGATCGCCTTGCGAGTTCCAGCCGGCGGGGCTGTCAGCCACGAACACCAGATCGAACTTTCCGCGCTCGGCTGCCTGCGCCAGCTCGATATAATGGGCGATATTGAGCCCTGCGTCGGCCTGGGCATCGGGATGACGCCAGGAGGCTATGTGATGGCCGGTGGCCTGGAGAAACGCGCCGAGATGAAGCTTGCGTCGATCTGCGCTCACGTTTGAAATCCTTTGCTCAATCTTGATGTAACCGGATTGCCGCTCTCCCCCCGCCGGCACGAAGCGGCAAATCAGCCTCCCTCGGTGACGTGCGGCCGGAACGGGTTCAGCGCGTTGGTGTAAACGTCCTGGGGCCGGAGCCGGCCGATCGCCGGCGAACCGTTCTTCGCGTACCAGTCGATGAACCCGGCGAACGCGCTGTCGTCGAGCAGACCACCGCGGTGCGATATCCCGTACGAATGCCAGTAGCGGACGAGCCTGTCGTTCTCGTGGCGGCCGCGGCGCGAGATGATGCTGCTGAACCGCTTCACGACCTCCTCGGGCGGCTGCGTCTGCACCCAATCGATCGCGCGCGCGGTTGCCTCCACGAACCGGCGCGACGCGTTCGGCGCATCGCGGATGAAATCGGTCCGCAACACGTAGGACGCCAGCGTGAGTTCACCGTACAGATCGTATTCGTTGGTGATCAGCCGCAGCCCGCCACGCTCCAGGGCGATGTCGCGCAGGATGCCCCCGAGCACGACCGCGTCGATCTGCTTCTCTCTGAGTGCCTGCTCCGCGTTCAGCGGCGGGAGAACAACCTCGACGACCCGCGCGATCTCCTCGGCCGATGCGCCGTTGCGCTGCAGGCAGGTCGCGATGTCGAACTCGTATTGCGCACCAAGCGTATTGACGCCGATCTTTGCACCGATCAGATCCCGGGCCTGCCTGATCGGACTGTCCTCCAGGACGTAGATGCCCGCCCAGGTCCGCTCATCGGAGCCGAGCGCACCCACGACGGCCTGGATTTTGGCTCCCGCGGCGACCAGCCTGATGATCGATCCATTGAAGGCGCCGCCGAAATCGACGTCGCGCGTCACCGTTGCCTGGATGTCCTGCGGCCCGCTGATGGTGTTGCCCAACCAGTTGAGCCGGATCGGGGCCAAATAGCCAAGGTCCTCGGCGAGTTCTGGGTAGGTAACGGAGTAGGCCACCCCCTGATAACGCAGCTCCGATACTTCGACGGCGCCGGTGCTTGGGTCACTTGCCGTGGACCAATACCGGCTGGGCCGGCCGGCCCGCAGGTTGGGCGGGATCAGCGCCGCGGCGCCCCAAAGCCCTGTTGCCCCGGACAGAAAAGCACGTCGCTGCATCGTGGTAGACTCTCTCTGAATCGACTTTCGCGTCGCCCGTTACCAGGGTGCCCGCGGTCCTGCCGATTCCGCCAGGTCCCGGGAAGCACATGTCGCACTGCCGATTGCCGTTGGTCAAGTCTTTTGTACTTATATGGGACGTCTTTTAGGCTCCCGTTCCGGGGTGCTGCGCGCCGAAAATAAACGTTCTCATTCGGCTTCCGGGTCCCCGGCCGAGCATCCGGTGGTAACCACGCCCCCTCCTTGTCATGGCAGACATAATACGCTAGCTCACAGTTGTAACGCTTACGGTTTACGACGGCGCCTTCGGATCGAGCAGCCTGCGGTGGCTCAATCCGGCGGCGCGAGTTTCCATTTGCCCCGATCGGCCTAGGTATCGCAATGCAGTACACCAGACTGGGTTCCACAGGTCTAACAGTCTCGCGCTTTTGTCTTGGCACGATGACGTTTGGACTGCAAACTGATGAAGCGACATCGCATTCCATCCTGAGCATCGCCGCCGAGGCCGGCGTCACTTTTCTTGATACCGCGGATGTTTATCCCTTGGGCGGGGACCTTGCGACCGCCGGCCGGACCGAGGAGATCGTCGGGCGTTGGCTGAAGGGAAAGCGTCACCAGTTCATCGTGGCGACCAAATGCGTCGGCCGCACCGGACCGGCGGCGTGGGATCAGGGCGCGTCGCGAAAGCATATCCTCGATGCCATCGATGCCTCCTTGCGGCGGCTGGGAACGGACTACGTCGATCTCTATCAGCTCCACTCGGACGATCCGTCCACGCCCTTCGACGAGACGCTCGAAGCACTCGACGCGGTGGTGCGCAGCGGCAAGGTCCGCTATATTGGGGTCTCGAACTTCCTGGCCTATCGGCTCGCCCGGGCCATCGGTCGGGCGGATCTGCATCGCCTCACCCGTATCGTGTCGGTGCAGCCACGGTACAGCCTGCTGTTCCGGGAGATCGAGCGCGAACTGTTGCCGCTCGCCCAGGAAGAAGGCCTCGGCGTCATTCCTTATAATCCCTTGGCCGGCGGCTTTCTCACTGGCAAGCACAACGTCGGGGTCCCGACACCCGGCACGCGGTTCACCCTCGGCAATGCGGCCGCACGCTATCAGGAGCGATACTGGAACGATCAGGCCTTCGCCAAGGTCGAGGCGCTGCGGGGGATCGCGGCTGAGGCCGGGTTCTCGCCGACCGGCGCCGCCATCGCCTGGGTGCTCGCCAATCCGGCCATCACCGCCCCGATCATCGGCGCCAGCCGTCCCGAGCAGCTTGCCGACACACTGGCAGCGGTCGATCTTCGGCTTGATGACGTGACCAAGCATAGACTGGACGAGCTGACGGTGGAATTCCGCAGGGGCGATTCGGCGCGTTGACGGTCCAACGGCATCGAGTGTCGGGAGTTGCCGCCAGCGCCGTCACCGACCGGGCATTATGCGCTCGGGCATGGGTTCATAGCAGGCTGATTTGACGGGTGGAGCATTGCATGACGATCTCGGACCACAACAGGACGGCTGGCAAGGCTGTCGATATCGTAACGGACCAGGGTGTCATCGACGCGCACCTGTTTCATCCTGATGAGGCCGGATCGTGGCCCGGCGTGCTGCTCCTGACCGACATACGCGGCGTCCGGCCGGCCTTCGAAGCGATGGGCCGGCGCCTGGCGGCGAGCGGCTATGTCGTGCTCCTGCCCAACATCTATTACCGCGCGGGCCGAGCACCGGTCGTCGATCCTACGCTTCCGATCAATGACGAAGCCGCCCGAACCCGCCGCTCGGAGCTGCGCGCCACGCTGACGCCGGAGGTTGTCCGCGCGGATCTGGCAGCGCAACTGGACTATCTTGCCCGCGACAGCGACGTTCGGGGCGCCCAGGCGGGCGTCGTCGGCTATTGCCTCACCGGCGCCTTCGCCCTTCGCGCCGCGGAGGATTTTCCGCAGCGGATTGCGGCAGCGGCTTCGTTCCACGGCGGAGGCCTCGCCAGCGATGCCCCCGACAGTCCGCATCTGCGGGTAGATCAAATCAAGGCGCGTCTCTATCTGGGATACGCGGACGAAGACCCATCGATGCCGCCCGCGATGATCGAACGGCTGGAGACGGCGTTGCGCGCGGCCGAAGTCCGGTTCCGCTCGGAACTTTACGCCGGAGCGCGCCACGGTTTTGCTGTGGAAGATGGTCAGGCGTTCGATCGCGATGCGGCCGAGCGTCATTGGCACAACCTGATCGATTTGTTCGACAGCGCTTTCGGGAAGAACCCCTAGGCCATGTGCGCGAGACGACGCCGACACGGGACCTTTCGTTGACCGATCTCCGGTGGCTTCGGGCGGCCGGCCCGGTTGCTTCAGCATTGGATCGCCCCGCCTCGTTGGCAGCGTCTTGGACAAGAGCAGGCAGCAAGCACATGACTTTCCGGTCGGCGTCCTCCGCGGGGTCTTCCCCCTCGCCCCAATCCAATCCTCCCGACGATTCAGACCTGAGCGGCGCGTCGGGGATACTGGGCAGGGTGCTGCGGCTCGCGCTGGTTTACCGCTGGCGATTTGCGATCGCGACGCTGACCAGCCTGCTCGCAACCTTCTTCAATCTGGCCATGCCGCGCCTGCTCGGCTGGTCGGTGGACCATGCCCATACGCTGTTGCGACAGGGGGCCGCCCACGCGGATGCGACGCTTTCGGCGCTGGCCTACACGGCCGTCCTGTTGGTCGCCGCCGCCGCGCTGCGGGGCCTGACGCAAATGATTTCGGGCTTCCAAAGCGAGTATATCGGGCAGAGCGTCGGACGTGATCTGCGCATTGCTTTCTTCGAGAAGCTTCAGCGCGTCGGCTTCGATTTTCATGACCGGGTGCATTCCGGCGATCTGATCACGCGCGGCATGCTCGACCTGGAGGGCGTGCGCGGCTTTATCGAGATGGGTTTTCAGCGCTCGGTCTCGCTGCTTCTGCTGGTCGCGCTCGGATCGGCCCTGCTGATCTCGCAGGACCCGCTGATGGGACTGCTCGCCATGAGCTTTGTCCCCCTCGTCGGCTGGCGCGCGGGGCGCATGGGCCTGCTCTTGCGCGTGGCATGGACCAGGCTGCAGGAACGCATGTCGGTGCTGACGCGCGTCATGGAGGAGAGCCTGCAGGGCATGCGCGTCGTGCGGGCTTTCGCGGCCGGCCCGTTTGAAATGGAGAAGTTCGACGCCGCCGGCGATCGCGCGCTGGCGCTGTCGAACGAGCGCATTGCCATCCGGTCCGGGTCGATGGCGGTGATCACCCTCGGCTACTACCTCGCGATCGCTTTGGTTCTGTGGGTTGGCGGCCACAGGGTTCAAGATGGGCAACTGACGATCGGCCAGCTCACCGAGTTCCTGACCTTGATGACGCTGCTGCAGCAACCCGTGCGCCAGATCGGCATGATCATGAATTCGTCGGCGCGCGCCGTCTCCTCCGGCCGGCGGCTGTTCGAAATCCTCGACCTTGAGCCGACGATTCACGACAAAGAGGGCGCGCGCCCTTTGGTCCTTGGCGAAGGCGTGTTGCGCTTCGAATCGGTCAGCTTCGCCTACGATCCGCAAGCGCAGGCGTCGCCGACCTTGTCCGAAGTTTCGTTCAGCGTCGGACCCGGTGAGACATTGGGCATTGTCGGTCCCTCCGGCGCCGGGAAATCGACGCTGGCTCTGCTGATTCCACGCTTCTACGACGTCACGGGTGGGCGGATCACACTCGACGGCCAGGATATTCGCGACGTCACGCTCGATTCGCTGCGCAACGCGGTTGGCCTGATCCAACAGGATGTCTTCCTGTTCGACGACAACATCCATCGCAACATCGCCTACGCCGATCCGGACGCGGAGCAGCACGAGCTGATCGATGCCGCCATGACCGCGCAGATCCACGACTACACGGCCACCTTGCCGCTTGGCTATGGGACGCGGATCGGCGAGCGGGGCGTCAGCCTCTCCGGCGGCCAGCGCCAGCGCCTCTCGATCGCGCGCGGCATGGTACCAGACCCCGCGGTGCTTGTGTTCGACGACGCGACGTCCGCGGTGGACGCCGCGACCGAGCACGAGGTACGTGCCGCCCTGCGGGCCGCAACACGGTCTCAGGCGACAATCATCATTTCCCATCGGCTCGGATCGCTGATGCACGCAGATGAGATCATCGTTATCGACCATGGCCGGATCATCGAGCGCGGCCCGCATGACGCGCTGATCGGGCACGACGGATACTATGCCGCGTTGTACCGGTCGCAAAGCCAGGGACCGTCGCTGCCGGAGCGAGCGGCCTGCGAGGAGAGGATTGGCGCATGAGCGATTTCGGCGGCCGCGGCGGGCATCATGGCGGCCCACAGGGCGAGATCGACGAGGACATCTTTGCCCCCTTCGACGCCAACGTGTTCGGGCGAATCTTCGCGTTCGCCAGACCCTACCGGGCTGGTTTCGCGGGTGCGGTCGCCGCCGTTTTGGCATTCGTCGCAGCGCAGCTCAGCATTCCCTATCTCATCGGTGCGGCGGTTGACAGCGCGGTCGGCAAGGCCGGCAGTCACGCGCTCGACACTGTCCTGGTGGCCTTCGTCGTCCTGATCGTGCTGAATGTAGCCACGAACTACCTGCAGGAGGTGACGGCGGCACGCCTGGCGCAACAGATCATCTTCGATATGCGGCGCGCGATGTTCGAGCATTTGCAACAGGTCTCGCTGTCTTTCCTGGACCAGACGCATGTCGGACGAATCATGTCGCGGCTTCAGGGCGACGTGAACGCGTTGCAGGAGTTTTTCGAGACGTCGATCGCGGCGACCGGCGACCTGGTGCTGCTGTTCGGCATCATCGGCGTGCTGTTCGTGATGGAATGGCGGCTGGCGCTGCTGACGCTGGTCGTGCTGCCCGCCATGATCGGGATCCGGGCTGTCTGGCTGCCCCAGGCGAAAGAGAAATATCGCCGCGCGCGCGATACGTCGTCGATCGTCAACGGCGCCCTCGCCGAGAACATCGGCGGCGTGCGCATCGTGCAGGGCTCGCGGCGCGAAGTCGTCAATTTGCGAGATTTTTCTGTCAAAGCCAACGACAATTTCGACGCGCAGGTCGCCGCCGCCTGGACGTCGCAGATCATGGTGCCGACCGTGGACATCTTGACCGGGCTGGCCATGGCGGTGATCGTGCTGGTCGGCGGCCGGCTCGTGCTGACGGGCGACATGGATGTCGGGGTCATGGTCGCCTTCATCTTCTATGTCCAGCGCTTCTTCGATCCGATCCGGACGGTGTCGCAGCAATACACCATGATGCAGCGGGCGATGGCTGCGAGCCACCGGATTCTCGAAGTCCTGGATGTGCCGGTTGCCATCACTGACAAGCCGGATGCCATCGCTTTGGGTGATATCGAGCCTTCCGTCGAGTTCCGGGGCGTGACGTTCGGCTACAAGCCGGGCCAGCCGGTGCTGAAAGACATCAGCTTCAGGGCGGCGCCGAGACAGGTTGTCGCGCTGGTCGGCCCGACCGGCTCCGGCAAGACCAGCATCGCTGCCCTGACACATCGCTTCTACGATGTTTGGGAGGGGCAGGTTCTGGTCGGTGGCCGGGATGTGCGCGATGTCACGCTCGCGTCGCTCGGGCGAACGATCGCCATGGTGCTGCAGGAGCCCTTTCTCTTCAGCGGCACGGCGGCCGACAATATCCGCTATTCCAGCAAATGGGCGAGCCGGGCCGACATCATCCGCGCGGCGAAAGCCGTTCGGGCGCATGATTTCATCATGAACCTGCCGAACGGCTACGACACGGAACTGGGTCAGCGCGGACAGACCCTGTCGATTGGACAGCGTCAGCTTCTCAGCTTCGCCCGGGCCCTGCTGGCAGATCCGCAAATCCTGATCCTTGACGAGGCGACCGCCAGCATCGACAGCTTCCTGGAGGCGGAGATCCAGGCGGCGTTGCGCGTTCTGCTGGCCGGCCGGACAAGTCTGGTGATCGCGCACCGCCTGGCGACCGTGCGGGATGCCGACCAGATCATCGTCTTGCGCCAGGGCCAAATCCTCGAACAGGGCAGTCACGATGAACTGGTGGCCAATCGAGGTCTTTACGCCGACCTGTACCGGCGCAACTTTTCATCGTTCGATGAGGCGGCTTAATCTGGCCGATACGCCAGACGGAGCCCGCGGAATGGCGTCCAGGAAACGATCGGGCCGGTGGCGGGATCGTGAAAGCCTTGGATGGCGGACTTCGCGAAGGCGACCGACCTCTTGATCACACCTGCTCCGTAAACCCGTCACACCGGGCGTGTTGCCGCGGGCGGGCGAGCGTGCTAACTGGCCGCTCCGCTCTCGTTGGGGGATAGTTTAGCGGTAGAACTCCCGGCTCTGACCCGGGCAGCCTTGGTTCGAATCCAGGTCCCCCAGCCAAACGCCTTGACCGCTCGCCGATACGTCAGGCTAACGCGCCTGGACAGGAAACGGCGTTCAGCCGGTCAAAAACCACAAGCGGAACAACAGGGTTTCCGCCGGATTCTGCCGGTGCAGGCCCGGCAGGAACAGCGCCCTGAGCCGCGCCGCCGGCCCGCGCGACAGCGATCGGTCGATCGCCGCCAAGTCACGCCGCGCCGACGCTGCCAGCAGATGGGGCTGCGCGACAAGCGCGGCGACATGGGCGCGTAGCATGGCCATGAACGCCCCCGGCCCTCGCCGCAGAGCCGCCACCGCCCGGCGCCGCGCGGAGACCGGGGCGCCGATCAGGTTGGCGTCGTGCTGCCGGTACAGCACCACCGGCTTCGGATCGGTCAGCACCTGCCCGGCGGCCGCGGCGACCAGGAGGTAGCACCACCAGTCGTGCACGGTGCCCGCGGGCGGGTGGCTGTCGGCGATCAGCCCAGCCGCGGCGCCGTTCAGCATCACCGTGCAGCCGGTGGCGATGTTCTGCGTGAGCGCCGCCGGAAAGCCGCCGGGGCGCCGCAGCCTGGGGGATTCCCCGACACGCCGCAGCGCCGCATCCACCAGCACCTGCCGCGCGCAATACAGCCCGGGCGTCCGCCACGGCACAGTGGCGAGCGCACGCACCCCCCGCTCCAGCTTTTCCGGCAGCCAGACGTCGTCCTGGTCGGCGAAAGCGACCCAGGGAGCATCCGCGGCATGCGCGGCACGCAGCAGGCGCAGGAAGCTCGCCGCGCAGCCGATGGAGTCGCCGTCTTCGATCGCAACCGAGCGGCCGGGATCGAGCCTGTCCAGAAAACCGCGCATGATCAGCCTCGTCTCATCCGACGATCCGTCATCGCGCCAATACAGCACCCATTGCCGATGGGTCTGCCCCAACAGGCTATCGAGCTGTTCACGCAGGTAGGCCGCCCCGTTGCGCGTGGACAGCAAAATCGCGACCGGCCCGGAAGCCGGCGTCGGCTGCGTCATCCAGCCCTACCCGGATGCGATGATGGCATCGACGGCCGGCGCCAGGCTGGCCCGCCAGGGCGGCAGGGCCAGGCCGAACACCGCGGCAAGCCTGCCGCAGTCGAGCCGGGAATCCGCCGGCCGCCGCGCCCGGGTCGGCCAGTCGGCGGTGGCGATCGGGTCAACGCTGGGCATGGGAAGACCGTGCCGCGCCGCTTCCTCGAAGGCAGCGACCGCGAGCCCGTGCCAGGTGGTCGCGCCGGTGCCGGCGGCATGAAACACGCCGGCAAACCGGTCTTGCCAGCCATCGCGGCCGATGCGCGCGGCGATCGCCAGGATCGCGCCGGCGAGGTCCGCCGCCGTCGTCGGGCAGCCGGTCTGGTCGGCCACCACGCGCAGCCGGTTCGTCTTGCGTGAAGCGGCCAGCATGGTGCGGACGAAGTTCTTCCCCGTCGGCGAATAGACCCAGGACGTGCGGAGCACGATCGAACGCGGGCAGGCGTCCAGCACCGCTTGCTCCCCGGCGAGCTTGCTCGCGCCATAGATGCCGGTGGGGGCGGTCTGGTCCGTCTCGACATACGGCGCGCCCTTCGTCCCATCGAACACATAGTCGGTGGAGACGTGGACCAGCGGCACCCCTGCCTCGGCACATAGCTGTGCCAGTGCGGCCGGACCGTCGCGGTTGGCCCGATACGCGGCCTCGGCATCGTCCTCCGCCGCATCGACGGCGGTGTAGGCCGCGGCATTGACTATCAGCGAAGGCGCGGCCCTGGCGAAGACATCGCCGATGGTGGCAGGGTGATCGAAGTCGAAGCCGGGCCGGCCAACCCGCGTCACCGGCACGCCGGATGCAATAGCAGCCGCGTCAAGGGCAAGCGCGAGCTGACCGGAGCCGCCGGTCACCAGGATCGTCATGTCAGACCCTGAACCATTCCGGACAGTCACGAAGCCGAGGCAGCCCCCGGTCCTTATCGGACAGAACCGCTTCCGCCGGCGAGACCGGCCAAGGCAGCGCCAGGTCGGGGTCGTCCCAGGCCACGGCGCGCTCCGCGGCGCGATCCCAAAGGGCGGTGACCTTGTAGATCACCTCGGTGTCCGGCTCCAACGAACAGTAGCCGTGCAGGAAGCCGCCGGGGACCCAGAACTGCTGCCAGTTCTCCGCGCTGAGCACCGCGGCCACGTGCCTGCCGTAGGTCGGCGAGCCACGGCGTACGTCCACCGCCACGTCCCAGATCGCGCCGCGCACCACGCGCACCAGCTTGCCCTGCACGAACGGCGCGATCTGCAGGTGCAGTCCGCGGACCGTACCGCGCTCGCGCGACAGCACGTGGTTGTCCTGGACGAACGGCCCTGGCACGCCGAGCGCCCTGTAGCGCGCCTCGCTCCAGGTCTCGGAGAAGAAGCCGCGCGCATCCGCGAAACGCGGCGGCGTCAGCAGCTTGACCTCCGGAATCGCCAGCGGCTCCGCGATCATGCCGAAACTCCGTCACACATATCTCTCAGGACGCTACCCAGTTCCGTTTTGCCGAGCGCACGGGCGTGCGCCCCCAATGCATCGCTGTCGATATAGCCCATACGGAACGCCACTTCCTCGGGGCAACCCACCAGCATTCCGGTGCGCGACTGGATGGTCTGCACAAAGGTCGCCGCTTGCAGCAGGCTGTCCGGCGTGCCGGCATCCAGCCAGGCGTAACCGCGCGACAGCCGATCGACATGCAGCGTGCCAGCTTCAAGATAGACCCGGTTGAGGTCGGTGATCTCCAACTCGCCACGCGCCGATGGCCGGATGTCCCGGGCGATGTCGCTGACATTGGAGTCGTAGAAGTACAGCCCGGTTACCGCCCAGTTCGACTCAGGCGCCATCGGCTTCTCGACAAGCTCGCACGCCCGGCCCGCCGCATCGAACGAAACCACGCCGTAGCGCTGCGGATCGCGCACCTGATACGCGAACACCGTCGCCCCCTGCGGCCGCGCGGCCGCGGCCCGCAGCAGTGCGGAAAGATGGTCGCCGTGGATCAGGTTGTCGCCCAGCGCAAGCGCGCAGGGCGCGCCGGCGATCCAGTCGCGCCCGATCACAAAGGCCTGCGCAATGCCTTCCGGCTTCGGCTGTTCGGCATAGGCGAAGCGAACGCCGAACCGTGATCCGTCTCCGAGCAGCCTGCGGAACTGCGGCAGGTCATCGGGCGTCGAGATCACCAGGATGTCCCGGATTCCCGCCAGCATCAGTGTGGACAGCGGGTAGTAGACCATCGGCTTGTCGTAGACCGGCAGGAGCTGCTTGGACGCCGCCAGCGTCATCGGATGCAGCCGCGTGCCGGAGCCGCCGGCAAGCAGGATGCCCTTCATGTTGCTCATGCCGCTGTTCCTAACGAAACGTTCCCTGGGGAAACTCCCCCTGGGGAAACTCCCCCTGGGGAAACACCAAGCCGCTGCCCGGCGTAGCGTGCCACACGGACGCCTTCCCACCAGGTGCGATGCTGCAGATACCAGTCGATCGTGCGGGCGAGCCCGCGTTCGAAATCGTGCGGCGCCGTCCAGCCCAGCGCCGTCTCGGCGCGTGACGGATCGATCTCGTAGCGGAAATCGTGCCCCGGACGGTCCTTGACAAAGGTGATCAGCCGCTCGCGCGGGCCGGCCGGGTCGGGCACGCGGCGGTCAATCTCGGCGCAGATCGCTCGCACCACGTCCAGGTTGCGCCGCGGCTGGCGGGCGCCGATCGCGTACGTGCCGCCGGGCTGCCCCCGCTCCAGCACCCGCACCAGCGCCTCGGCGTGGTCATCGACGTAGATCCAGTCACGGCAATTCGACCCGTCCCCGTACACCGGCAGCGTCTTGCCTTCGAGCGCGTTCAGCGTGATCAGCGGAACGAGCTTCTCCGGGAATTGCCACGGTCCGTAGTTGTTCGCCGTGTTGCTGACGATGGTCGGCAGGCCGTAGGTGTGGAACCAGGCACGCACCAGATGGTCGGAGCCGGCCTTGCTTGCCGAATAGGGGCTGCGCGGGTCGTATGGCGTGTCCTCGGTGAACGGCGGATCATGCGGCGCCAGCGCACCGAACACCTCGTCGGTGGAGATGTGGTGGAAGCGGAACGCCGCGCGCCGCACCGGATCGAGCTGTGCGTGATGCGCCCGCGCCGCCTCCAGCAGCACGAACGTGCCGACCATGTTGGTCCGGATGAAATCGGCCGGACCGTCGATCGAGCGATCGACGTGGCTCTCGGCCGCGAGGTGCATCACCGCGTCGGGGTCGTACGTGGCGAACACCTGGCGCATCGCCGCGGGATCAGCGATGTCGGACTGCACCAGGACATGGCGGTCATGGTGCCGAGCCTCCTCGAGCGCATCCTCGGAGGCGGCGTAGGTCATTTTGTCGACGTTGACCACGACGTGGCCGGTCTGGCGGATCAAATGGCGGATCACGGCGGAGCCGATGAACCCGCAACCTCCGGTCAGCAACAACTTCATTCGGCAGGGATCCCCTCAGGCTCAGTGCTGCCCAGGCCGGGCCGTCAGGCCGGCTGATCACTATCAATTGAGGGGGATGGTAACAGGCCGGCACCGAACCGTCCAAGGATCAAGTCGTGAACGCCCCGTGACGGAAGCCATCGAGGAACAGCGCCACCGACCGCCGCGCCCACCGGCCCAACTCGGCTTGATCGAGCGGCGGCCCGAGTCCCAGCGCCCGACGCCGCGGGCCGCTCATGACAAGGTGCATGAACTGCTCCGCAGCGAAATCCGGGTCGATCGGCGTCAGGCGGCCGGCCGCCACCTCCCGGGCCAGGATGGCGGCAATGCGTGTTGCCCCCGCACTTGCGCCGGCGTTGTGCAGCATCACCGGAATGTTGGGAAACCGGCCGCTTTCGGCGATCAGCAGGCGGTGCAGCGCGAGCGCCTCGGGCTGCAGCGCAACGGCCAGCATGAGCTCGGCGAGCTGGACCAGCACCGGCTCGATCTGGCCGGGCGCCGGCTCGGACAGCGGCACGTCGGGCGTGGCGAGCCAGCGGGCCATCAACCGTTCCAGCACGGCGCGGAACAGGGCTTCCTTGTCTGGAAAGCGGGCATAGAGCGTGCGCTTGCCGACCCGGGCCTGCCTGGCGACGGCCTCGATGCTTGTTGCGGCGTAGCCGTCGCGCAGGAATGCGATCGTGGCGGCGTTGACGATGGCATCGGCGAGACGGGCCGCCGCCGCCGCCGTGGGACGGCCGCCACGCGGCAGGTCGGCTCCGTTGTCACTCTGCGGCGGGTCGGCCAAGCCGTTCCGCGGCGGGTGGGCCAGATCGCTCACGCCATCAGCGCCAGTAGCCATATCTGTGCGGGTGCCATGGGTCGTACGGTACGATCACGCAGCCCGAGAGCAGCAGCGCCAGGCAGATCGACCCAGCCAGCCGCAGTGCCTTCGCGGTGGTTTTCGGTACGTTCATAGCGGCCTCCGTATTGCGACGGCGCCCACTCTAGTCGGAACGAACGAAACGCACCAGGGGCGTTTTGTTTCTCCCCGTAACTCCGGCTGATACAAGGTCCAAAGGCGCGGCGGCCTCCCAACCAACTGACGACAGCGACGACTCACGCGATGCGGGATTCGTGGCCTGGCAACGCGCCACTCACGACCGGCCGCGCTGCACCCCCAACCATCCCAGCAGAACCCGATTGAACTCCCACGCCTGTTCGATATTCGGCAAATGGCGGGCTGCCGCGATCGCCTCGTAGCGCGCCCCGGGCACCAGACCGGCGAGCCGGCGGTTTTCGTCCGGCGGCGTGCCGGCATCGTCCGCCCCGCACACGACCAGCACCGGCAGCGCAAGCGACGGCAAGTTCGGCACGAAGTCGAACGCCTGAAGCGCCGCGGCGCAGCCGAGAAACCCGGCCGGCGTCGTCCCCAGGATCGTGTCGCGGATCTGCTGCCACCGGCCCGGCTTTCGTTGCTTGAACGACTCGGTGAGCCAGCGCTCCATCGTCCCGTCCGCCAGCGGGGCCAGCGAGCCGGCCTGCCGCACCGCCGCCTCACGCTGCGCCCAGACATCCGCAGCGCCTGCCGGCGCGCTGGGCAGCGTGTCGGACCACAGCGCCGATATCAGCCTGTCCCGATGCTGCAGCGCGAACGCCTGGCCGATCATGCCGCCGATCGACAGCCCGACATAATGCACCCGCGCGATCGACAGCCGGTCGAGCACCGCGACGACATCCGCCGCCAGCGCGCTCATGGAGTACCCGCCGGCGACGGGATCGCTGCCGCCGTGGCCGCGCATGTCGATCCGAAGCACCCGGAACCCGGCCTGCACCAGCGCGGGCACCTGCTCGGCCCACATCCCGCCATCGGCGGCGAGCGCGTGGGTCAGGCACACCACCGGCCCCAAACCCGGTCCCACAAGGTCATAGGCGATCACACGCCCATCGAATGGCAACAACACGACATCGTCCTCCGTCAGCGGCTGAGTTCGCGCGTCATCGCATCGATTCCGGCCAGCGTCAGCGGAAACATCCGACCGGCCATCAGGTCCTGAACCATGCCGACCGAACGCGTGTAGCCCCAGATGCGCACCGGCATGGGATTGAGCCAGGCCGTGCTGCGATACTGCGATGACAGGCGTTGCAGCCAGAGCCCGCCCGCTTCCGGGTTCCAGTGCTCGACGCTGCCGCCGGGCACGCTGATCTCGTAGGGGCTCATCGCGGCGTCCCCGACGAAGATCAGCTTGTAATCCGGGCCGTAGGTGCGCATCACCTCATGCGTGTCGATCTGCTGCTCGTGGCGGCGGCGATTGCTGCGCCACACCCGCTCGTACGGGCAGTTGTGGAAGTAGAAATACTCCAGGTGCTTGAACTCCGACCGCGCTGCCGAGAACAGTTCCTCCGATGCGCGCACGTGCTCGTCCATCGAGCCGCCGACATCCAGGAACAGCAGCACCT
>Ga0302154_10000287_pt1 | contig 50455 bp, 30 predicted proteins | sample I_Bog_N2_3_FD_193507 | JGI IMG/M metagenome (GOLD analysis project Ga0302154, IMG submission 193507) | Peat permafrost microbial communities from Stordalen Mire near Abisko, Sweden - I_Bog_N2_3 | ecosystem: Environmental > Terrestrial > Soil > Wetlands > Peat | place: Sweden: Abisko, Stordalen... | reverse complement strand
GAGCTCGGTGTGCCTGTAGCGACGCGCACTACAGCGCCACCCAAGCTCGACGCGATACAGATGGCCGAGTTTGCGAAGAAGGCGAAGGCTGTTGCAGCGAAGTATGGCACGGAACTTCTGGATCGAGATTAGAGAGACCAATAGCTTTACGAACAGATGCCAAGTGGCTTCGACACGCCAACTTGGGTTTAGCGAACGCGAGCGCCATGAAATCTGGAAGAGCGAGAACAGCCCGAGTCGCTCATTCAGTGTGGATTGTTGGCAAGTAGCCGGCTCTGTAACTGCAAACGCCTCTGCGTATGCGTTTCCCCGCTCCTTAACGCAAGGCACCCCACTCCCGCAGCGTTCCGGTTGACATTGAGAGCCGATGTTCGGCAGCAATCGTCTCTCTCTATGGTGCCTCCAAAAGCAGGACGTGCTTGCTGAACTCACTCCCGGCCAGATACACGATGCCTTTGTCCATCGTGACCAGAACCATTCCATTGCGTACGGCCAGGCCCGGCAGGCAGGCACCCTGTTTGGCGCCAAACAGGCGCTTGAAGAACGGGTCGCTCAGCGTGTGCCAGTCCTCGGCGATGGGCAGATAACGATAGCCGGGATGCTGCGCGAGATTTTTCAGAATGGCCGTGGCCTCGGCCATCTCGATTTGCCCGGCGCGCTGCGCGGTCGCATTGCGCAGGAATCCGGCTTCGGTGAAGGAGGACAAGCAGCGACAAAAGCCTGGTCCCACGCAGGAGTTTCTAAGGGACGCTCTTGAACTGCGCGGCTAGCTTTTTCATGGCTGCATTTTCGCGGGTAACTTCGCCCGCTTCTCGACTGTGCAAAGCTATCTCCGCAGCGATGGAGCGGCCGAGAATTCGCTGATCGATATTGCCAAAGGCCCCGGGCACGAGGCGTCCCAGCCAACCTACCCAGGCCGGGGTATGGGCGTTGCCGACAATGATGCCGGGGCGAAATATGGCGAGGCGGGAGAAACCGACATTGCGCACGGTGTCTTCTTTCATGCCCATGACTCGCGCATAACGCAACATGCTGCGAGCCGAGCTTCCGGCCGCGGAAAGCAGGCAAAACTGGGCGATTCCGGCGGCATCGCAGCCACGCGCAAAGGCTCCGACGACGCCGACCTCAAGCTGTTTCAATTCTGCTTCGCTCCAGCGCGCCGATCCAGACCCGACACCGACACAGCTGACGGCGCTAGCTGGCCCCTGACTTAAGACTTCGCGGGCAAGTGCGGCAGTGCGCTCGGCAAAGTCCGTAGCGCCGGTATCCAGAACGACGTTCTGCACGCGCGGCCGCGGCGCAATGGGCTTTCTTGTGACCATGACCACTTCCCGGCATTCCGAAGTTGCCAGCAGTTCCGCGACGGCTGCCCCGCCGACTTGTCCGGTACCACCGAGGATAATCACAGCAAAATTTTGCGTCACTACTCGGACCTCCGCTTGGGGCAGGATGCGACAGCCCCGTCCCCCCAAAACAGAAGCATACGTGGTCTCGGCGGCGCAGGGGTGTTGTGGATGGTGGGTGGTGTGATTTCTGTCTGTGCGGGGAATTCGGGTGCTGATAGGATTTGTTGCAGGAGAATCCCCCTTGAAGATGTTTGCTCGCAGGTCGCTTGACGTTTTGGCAGTTATGGCCGCGCTGCCTTTTGCTTTTGCCGCTCCGCTTGCCGCTGCGCCGGTGGCTGCCGCGGCGGGGCCGAAGCAGCCGATTCTGATTACGGTGGACCTGACGGATGCGCCGCGGAAGCTGTTTCACGCGGAGATTGACCTGCCGGTGACAGAGGGCCCAGTGACGGTGACGACGCCGAAGTGGATTCCGGGGACGCATATGCCGGCTGGACCGGTGGACAATGTGACGGGGGTGGTGTTTACCGCCAATGGGCAGACGCTGGAGTGGCGGCGGGATGACGTGGATTTGTACGCCTTCCACGTGACGATTCCCAAGGGCGCGACGACGTTGCACGCGCACCTGGACGCGATTGTGACCAACCGGATTTCGCAGAAGATTGCGGTGTTGGAGTGGGAGCGTTTGTTGCTGTATCCGGCAGAAACGCCGGTGCGTTCGATTCCCATCCAGCCGAGCGTGAAGGTGCCGGCGGGGTGGGGGATTGGGACGGCGCTGACACCAGTGGGCGCGGGGAGCTGGCCGGTGCCGGCTGCTGGCGCGACGACGCAGTTTGCGGTTACCGACGTGGAGCAGCTGGAGGACTCCCCGGTGATTGCCGGGGCGTATTTCCATGAGTATCCGCTGGCACCGGAGATTACACCGAGGCACTACCTGGACGTGGTGGCGGACGAGCCGGAGGACGCGTCGCTGCGGCCGGCCTTTCTGGCGGAGATGGCGAACCTGGTGCGGGAGGCGGGCGCGCTGTATGCCTCGCACCACTACCATGCGTATCACTTTCTGCTGACGCTGTCGGATGTGACCGGCGGCGAAGGGCTGGAGCACGGCCAGTCGAGCGACAACGGGGTGAGGGAAAAGGGATTTGCGGACGCGGAGCACCAGGTGCCGAACGCGGACCTGCTGGGGCACGAGTTTACGCACTCGTGGAACGGAAAGTACCGGCGGCCGGCAGGGCTGTACCAGGCGGATTTTGCGACGCCGCAGCAGGGTGCGCTGCTGTGGGTGTACGAAGGGATGACGCAGTATCTGGGCAATGTGCTGGCGACGCGGAGCGGGTTGCGGACGCCGGAGGATTTGCGGGACGATATTGCCTTCGAGGCGGCGACGCTGGACTATACGGCGGGGCGGCGGTGGCGGCCGACGGAAGACACGGCCGTGGCGGCAAGCGTGCTGCGGCAGTCGGGGGCGTGGGCCAACTGGCGGCGCGGGCAGGACTATTACATGGAGGGATACCTGCTGTGGCTGGACGTGGATACTCTGATTCGCAGCTTGACGGAGGACAAGAAGTCGATTGACGACTTTGAGAAGATTTTTCTGGGTCTGGGTGGGAACACGGGGCCGGAGATTGTGCCGTACACCTTTGACGAGATTGTGAAGGACCTGAACGAGGTTGCGCCGCATGATTGGGCGAAGTTTCTGTATGACCGCGTGGACCGGATCAACGCGCACGTGGACACGGAGGGGATTGAGCGCGGGGGCTACCGGCTGGTGTACCGGCCGACACGGACCTCGTACGAGAAGACGATTTTGAGCGACCCGCAGATGGACCTGTACTGGGCGAGCGAGGACTTCTGGTTTTCACTGGGACTGGCGTTGACGAAGGAAGGCGTGATTCGCGACGTGGTGGTGGGCAGCGCTGCGGACAAGGCTCTGCTGACGCCGGGGTCGAGGATACTGGCGGTGAACGGGCGAGTCTTCACGGGCGATGCGCTGCGGGCGGCGGTTCGCGAGGCGAAGGGGACGTCGGAGGCGATCCATCTGCTGGTGCAGTCGGAGAGCTACGTGCGGACGTATGACGTGGACTACCACGATGGTCCGCGGTATCCGGCGCTGGAGCGGATTGAGGGCTCAGCGGCGTATCTGGACGAGATTGGGAAGCCTCGGACGGTGCCGGAGAAGGTGGCTGAGGAGAAGAAGGTTGACGAGGAGTAGGGGGCGGGGCTTGCTCCTCAGTCCCTCCACCAATCTGGGTGTCCATCCTTCCGCGGCCTTGTCGCGGGAGGGACTCACCAACGCAGCGTCTGCCGGGTGACTTTGCTCTTGCGGATCGCTCCGCAACCCACACTCACTTCCTGTGATTCCGCTTGTACCACTCAATGATCTTCATGAGCAGGTCGCTGAACATCAGGATATTGTCCAAAACTCCATCCGCTGGCGTCGAGATGCGCGTCGGGCTGTTCAATCCGGCAAATGCCTCGCTGTACAGCTTTTTCAGAGAACCCTCGGCGTCTCTCACGGCCCGGTCAAACTGCTTCGCCGCTCCTCGCAGCTCCGGAACCCACTGCGCCGCCGGAGACATCCCGCCTCCGCGCAGCGGACGCGAAGGCAGCGACCGCGCCAAAGTTTCTATTCGCGACTCCGCATCCATAAACGTGATCCGCGCAAAGCCTAGCTTCTGCAGCAGCCCGTTCGCTTCATCCACCAGCACCGCGCTATCGATATTGTTCGTCCCGCTCAGCATCTTCGCATGAGCTCCGAAGATCCGAACATCATTGGTTATCCGCTGGATCCTGACGACCGTCTGCCTGGCTTCGAGTTCCGCAAGTGAAGAATTCATGGCCAGCAGCTTACCACTCCACGTTGTCCTGCGGTCAAGAAACCTGCTGTTATTGCATGCTATTTCCCACGATCGCAACTCGCGCTTCTTCTCCGCCCCAGAGCTTCCAGCCTTCACCGCGCGTGAGATACTTTTCTCCATCTGGACTCGGGAGATGCTCATGCGTAATTTATGCCGGTTTGCAGTATTGTTGTTCGCTGGTCAACTGTGTATGGGGCTTTCCCTCCCCGCTCAAACCCCCGACACCCCCACCGAAGACTTTGTCCGTTCTCACTACACGAAATATGAGTTCCGCATCCCCATGCGCGACGGCAAACGCCTCTTCACCGCCGTCTACGTCCCCAAAACCGGAGCCTTCTCCGATGCCGGCCCCTTCCCCATCCTCATGGATCGCACCCCTTACTCCGTCTCCCCCTACGGCGAAGACCAGTATCCCAAGCGCCTCGGCCCCAGCGACGAGTTTGAAAAAGGCGGCTACATCTTCGCCTACCAGGATGTGCGCGGCCGATGGATGTCGGAGGGCGACTTCCTCGAAATGCGCCCACACATCGACGACAAGAAATCCCCCTCCGATGTCGATGACGCCTCCGACACCTACGACACCATCGAATTCCTCCTCCACCACGTCTCCGGCAACAACGGCAAAGTAGGCATCTGGGGCATCTCCTACCCCGGCTTCTACACCTCCGCATCCATCATCGACTCGCATCCTGCCCTGGTGGCGGCGAGTCCGCAGGCGCCAATGACGGATCTGTTCATGGGCGACGACAGCTACCACGGAGGAGCGTTCATGCTGTCGGCAAACTTTGGGTTCTATGCGTTTTTCAAGCCGCAGACGGAGCCGCAGAAGCCGAAACAGGGAGAGGAATTTGATTTTGGGACGTCGGACAGCTACAAGTTCTACCTGAACGCAGGCAGCCTGGAGGCGATGGAAAAGAAGTATCTGAAGGGCACGAACTGGCTGTATGTGGACCAGATGAAGCACGATACGTACGACAGCTATTGGCAGGCTCGGGACCTGAGCCGGCACATGAAGAATGTGCGGTGCGCGGTGCTGGTGGTGGGCGGCTGGTATGACGCGGAGGACCTGTCCGGGCCGTACAAGACGTACTATGCGGTGCGGAAGTTTAACCCTGGGACCCAGGCGACGCTTGTGGAGGGGCCATGGGTGCATGGCGGCTGGGCACGGAGCGAGGGCGACCACCTGGGCGATGTTTCGTTTGACGCGAAGACGGCTGCGTATTTCCGCGCGAATGTGCAATTTCCGTTTTTTGAGCATTATTTGAAGGGAGCGGGGGAGGCGCAGCCGGCAGCGGTGGTTTTTGAGACTGGAACCAACGTGTGGCGCCGGTTTGACCAGTGGCCGCCGAAGGCAGCAGCGGCGAAGATGCTCTACTTCCGCGCCGGGGGCAAGCTGAGCTTTGAGGCGCCGACAGAGGCCAAGTCGTCGGACGAGTATGTGAGCGACCCGGCGCATCCTGTACCGTTTGTGGGGTATACGACGGATTCGGTGCCGCAGCGGTACATGGTGGACGACCAGCGGTTTGCCGCGACCCGGCCGGATGTGCTGGTGTACCAGACGGAGCCGCTGGAGGAGGACGTGACGATTGCCGGGCCGATCCGCCCGAAGCTGAAGATTGCGAGTTCAGGGACGGACTCGGATTTTGACCTGAAGCTGATTGATGTGTACCCGGACGACTACCCGGATGCGGACGCGGCCGGTCGGCCGAACAAGCGGGTGACGGATGCTCCGCCGGTGGTGATGGGCGGCTACCAGGAACTGCTGCGCGGGGAGCCGATGCGGGCAAAGTTCCGCAACAGCTGGGAGAAGCCGGAAGCGTTGACGCCGGGCAAGGAGACAGAGGTGGACTTCACGATGCCGGACCTGTTCCACACGTTCCGGCGGGGTCACCGGATCATGGTGCAGGTGCAGTCGAGCTGGTTCCCGCTGACAGACCGGAATCCGCAGACGTTTACGGATATTCCGGGGGCGAGGCCGGAGGATTTTGTGAAGGCGACCGAGCAGGTGTTCCACGAGAAAGACGCGGCTTCCGGGGTGGAAGTGCTGGTGCTGGGGAAGCCTTAGAGTTCAGTAGCGTTTGGTGATGGGTGCCGGTGCGGTGCCCAATTTTCCGGCCAGGAGCCAGTCGAGGGGAGCGGTGATGTCCGGGTCGCGGGCTTCGCCCTGGATGCGCGCTACGATTTCGCCCTGCTGGTCGAGGATGAGGGTGCCGGGCAGGACGTTGCCGAGCCCGACGCGCTCGAGCATGTCAAGGTCTGCGCCAGTCCAGACGTCGAGCTGGAGGTTGTGGTCGCGGACAAATGGGGCGATTTTGGGGAGGTCTTTGGGCTCGTCGACGGAGATGGCGACGAAGCGAATGTTTTTGCCTGCGTATTGGCGGCTGAGGGCCGAGAGGCGGGGCAGTTCCTGCTGGCAGGGGGCGCACCAGGTGGCCCAGAAGCTGAGGACGACGATGGAGCCGCGCAGGTCGGCAAGGTGTATGGGGTCGCCGGCGAGGATCTTGAGTTCGAGATTTGGGGCGCGCTTGGCCTGGGCCGCGGGACTGAGGAGAAGGATAGCGGCCAGGATGGCTGGGAGCAGCTTGGGCATGGTGGGCTCCTGCTGAGTGAGGTTGAGGGATGCGTGAGGCTCATCCTTGTCGCAAAGTGCGCGACAAGAATGAGACACCCGGTTGTGGGTTTAGAAGCGGTGGGTCCAGCTGGCCAGCCAGACGTATTGGGCGAAGGCGGCGTCACCATGGGTGCCGTAGACGCTGTCTGGGTAGCTGCTGGTGCGGTCGCGGTGGATGGCCTTGTAGACGCCGGCAGTAAGGATGTTGTGGCCTCGTGAGTATTCTGCTCCGGGGCCGGCGGTGACGGCGAAGCCGGGCCGGCGGAAGCCGTCATTGCTGTTGGGGAAGAGGTTTTTTGCGGGGACGCCCTCGTCGCGGGGACCGAAGGTGGCGCTGAGCCCTTTGACCTGGCGGATCGGAATGGAGACGCCGGCTTCAAGCAGGTACTGGTCGGAGATGGCGACGTAGTTGTTGAGGGGCTGGGTGGTGCTGAGGGTTGCGCCGCGCTGGATGCCGTTGGTGCCGCCCTGTGTGGCGATGTAATCGCCGTCGGTGTAGAAGACGAGGGATTTACCGATGTGCTGGTAGCCCATCCACTGGAGGACGCCGCCCCAGCCGCCGTTGCCGGGCTGAATGGAGTAGTCGACGGGGGCTGTGACCTCGACGGCTGGTCCGCTGCCGGTCGTGTTGGTGTTGACGGTGTTCTGGACGTCGTCGTTGCCGGAGGGCATCAGCAGGCCGACGCCAACTGAGAAGTTGTTGCGGGGGGCGTGCTGGGGATTACGGACCCAGGAGTTGATGCCGACGATCATGTCGCCGAGGCCGGAGGATTTGTACTTGATGGGCGAGGTTTGGCCCTTGCGCGAGGCAAAGAGGAAGGGAGCGTCGATTTCGAGGCTGACGCGGGGGGTCCACTGGTAGGTGAGGTTGGTGGTGACCAGGTTGATGCGGTTAACGACCTGGTTTTCAAGCTGGGAGCGGTACTCCTGGTAGACGTCGCCGACGTAGTGCTGATAGCTGTACTGGTGCCGCTCGCCGATGGTGATCTGGAAGTGTCCAGGCTCGAGGCTGCCGCCTTGCCCGGTGGGCAGGCCGCCCTGTTCGGGGGAGCGCGCGAGGATGCATCCCTGGCCCCAAAGCTGGCCGGAGGAGAACATAAGTGCGAGCGTGGCGATTGCCAGGAGAAGGAAGGATTGCCGCGCGGTTTTGGGCGCAGTTGGGGCGGACAGGGGAAGTTGCTTGATTTGCATTGCGTTTGGCCTCTCAGAATTGGTGCAATTTGGGATGCATGGCTGCCGCGCCCGGTGCTTTGCCGCTCACTGGCGGCGCACAGTCTGCGACGCAAATGGATTGCGCCTCTGGGGAAGGAACTCGATGCGCCGTGGGGGAAGCCAGGGCGCGGTGACCATGAGGCAAAGCTACGGGGCGAGCCGGGGAGGGCGCATCGGGGAAAGTGTCTAGTTTTCTCTGGGCAATCCGGGGGAAGCAAAGGTCGTCCCAAATGCCGAATCAAAGGTGGTCCGAAGGGTCCTTGCGCATTGGGGATTGGGCTGACAGTCGGGCAGGGGGCGGCCTGACCACTTGGGGGCAGACGCAAGAATGGCCCCGCCGGGGCGGGGCCTTTCCGGGTGTTGCTCGATTCCAGCTAGGGCCTGTTCACACTCCCTGAGTGGTGGCGACGGGAGCGGAGTTTTCCTCAGTTCAAGAAGCGACGAGTGCGCAGTAACTGGTTACTGAAGCGAGCAACGACGCAGACATGGGGAAAACTGGCCCCGTCCCTGCGGGTTGCGGCGCAAATCGGGCCATACCGCGTTCTCGCCCTCGGCGGTGGGGTCGCCACAGCTCTCGGACTCGGCCCTGCGTGCCCAGAATTGCTTGGCCCGATTCACGCTCGCAACGCCATCCACCCATGTAGTGTGAACAGGCCCTAGTTGACGGTAAGGGCCAGGGGGGTGGTGTGCAGGGTGGCCGAGACGCCGTTGCTGGCCTGGGCGGAAACGGTGACGGTGTATGTGCCGACGGGAGTGCCGCCGTTGTAGGTTGGCGGATGGTTCAGGTAGTAGTAGCGGGGGTTGCAGGCGGTGGTGCCGGCGATGCCGATGGTGGCTACCATGAGCAGCAGGGCGACGCGTCCGAGCAGGTTGCGCTTGCGGCCAAGGAAGCCGAGTCCGACGACGCCAGGCAGGAGAATGGCGAGGACGAGCGGGCTGCGGGAGGTGGGCTCATTGAGCTTGGCGTTCTGGCCGGCTGGGGCGGTGGTGACCATGCTGAGCTGGGCGGTGACGCCGGTGGTCGCAGAGGTCGTGGATGTGAGCTGGAGATTGGCCGGCGTGAAGGTGCAGCTGGCGCCGACGGGCAGGCCTGAGCAGGAAAGGCTGAGGAAGCCGGTAAATCCGTTGACGGGGAGCACGGTCATCACCGAGGTGGCGTTGGAGCCAGCCTTGACGCTGAGGGCCGCCGGAGCCAGGGCAATTGAGAAGTCCGGGGTGGCGGCGGTCAGGGGGTGCAAAGTGACGGTCTGGGAGGCGGAAGCAGCGTGTGCCCCGTCGCCCACATAGATGGCGGTGAGCGTGTGGTCCCCGGCGGCGAGGCCGTTGAGGGTGATGGTGGCCTGGCTTTCGGCGTTGAGCGCCGCGCCTGCCACATCTTTGCCATTCTCGGTGAGGCGAATGGCACCGGTGACCGGCTGGCCATCTTCTCCAGCAACGGAGATGGAGAAGACCTCTGTGGACTGGGAGCCCTGGTCGCGCGTCTCGGCCGTGAGCGTGGTGTGGGTTTGTGTCTGTGCGCAAGCGACCGCGGAAAACCCTGCGGCCAGCGCCAACGCCAATGCTGTCTGCGCCGTGCGACGCACCAAAATCTGTTTCCTCACCCGCTGCCAACCTCTGCCTGAAAGAGTCTATAGCCGCATGAAACGCAGCCTGAACCTTCATTGTATCCGGCCCGGCCGGGCAAAGCCCAGTGGGACGGCAGGAATCGCCGAGGGAATGGGGGAAATTGGCTCCCGCAGACCCAGCATGTGCCCGGAAAACGGGCTGCCAGCAGGTAAGACGCTTGGGGGAGCCGGAGGTAAGCCGCGGCGGGGCTGAGCAGACGGGTGGGAGGGGCTATGATTTAGGGCAGAATCGGAACTGTGATTGCGATGGAAGATTGAGAGGCAGAGGACTGTGATTGCTCATTTGCGCGGGAAGTTGATTCACAAGCAGCCGGGTCAGGCGATTGTCGAGGCGGCTGGAGTGGGGTATGACGTGACGATTTCCGTGCCCACATTTACAGCGCTGCCGGCGCTGGGGGCCGAGGCGTCCTTGCACATCCATACGCAGGTGCGGGAAGACCAGATTGCGCTGTTCGGCTTTCTGGAGCGGGACGAGAAGCGGCTGTTTGAGCGGTTGATTACGGTGACCGGGGTGGGGCCGAAGCTGGCCATTACACTGTTGAGCGGCTTGTCCGCGGAGCGGGCGGTGGCGGCGATCCGGGCGCAGGACCATGCGTCGCTGGTGCGCATTCCGGGGGTGGGCAAGAAGCTGGCGGAGCGCCTTGTACTGGAGTTGAAGGACAAGCTGGACGACTTTGCCTCGGCTCCGGCGGGTGTGCCGGTGGTGCGGGGCGGGGCGGTCGAAGATGTGCTGTCTGCCTTGACCAACCTGGGCTACCAGAGGGTGGCTGCGGAAAAGGCGGTGCAGCACGCGACGGAGAAGGAGCCAGGGGTCGGGGAAGACTTTGATGGGCTGTTCCGGGCAGCGTTGAAGGTGATCCGGTAGGGGGCGATTTGCCGCAGTCGAGTGGGCATGTATCCTGCTAGACTTCATTTCCTATGGCCAAGAAATTGAGATCCTCTTCCGTTGCTGAGCCCCGGCTGCACCTGCGCAAGGAGGGGCTGGCGTTTCTGCGGGCCATGGTGCGCGCGAACAAGAGTGATCCGGCGGAGGCTCGGGCCTGGTTCCAGCAGAACAAGGCCACCTACGAGGCGGAGCTGAAGGAGCCGATGCTGGCCATTATCCGGCACGTGACCAACGCGATGCTGGAGTTTGCGCCGGAGCATGTGCGTCCCGCGGAGAAGTCGTTCTTCCGAATTTACCGGGATACGCGATTTTCCAACGACAAGCGGCCGTACAAGGAGCATGTGGCGGCCTGGTGGTCGCGCTCCGGGCTGGAGAAGACCTCGGGTGCTGGGTTCTACTTCCACATTGCGCCGAAAGAAGTGATTGTGGCCGCGGGTGCCTACATGCCGGAGAAGGAGCAGCTGGCGGCGATCCGGCACTGGCTGCTGGAGCACCATGAGGAGCTGCGGCGGGAGCTGGGCCGGCCGGCGGTGCGCAACGCCTTTGCGGAATTCGAGGGCAATGCTCTGGTGCGCGCTCCGAAGGGGTTTCTGGTGGAGCACGCGGGGCTGGATTTGATTCGCTGCCGGCAGTGGGGAGTGGCGGCGACGTTGCCGGTTGATGCAGCGCTGGAGCCGCGATTTGCAGAGGCTGTGGTGAAACATTTTCGGCTGGCGGCGCCGGTTGTGGAGCTGCTGAACGGGCCGATTGTGGCGAGCCTGAAGCCGCGGAAGACGGTGCTTTTTGGTCTGCCGGATGGGCCAAAAACCAGCAAAACCCGGTAAAAACCGGACTTATTGGGACAAAAACCACAATTTCCTGTGGAAATTAGGGTTTTCGTGTTGACTTTAGCTCGATGAAAGTCGCATGGTAACGAACGGTAGGTTGCTTCGGACCCGCGTCAACACTGGCGATATCCAGCTCGAATGAGGCGCGCACGTTGCCAGGCGCAACATTCCTGAGTGGGAGCAAACCGACAGCAACGCTGGCAACAGATTTTGCCCAAGGGCAATTTATCGGAGGAAATACAAAATGGCTGCAGGACTGACCAAGACAGCGCTCATTCGTCATCTCGCTGAAAAGCTCGAACTCACCAACAAACAGGTCGGAGCCTTCCTGGACACTTTGGCTGAGACCGCGGTGAAGGAGACCAAGAAGAATGGTCTGTTTGTGATTCCCGGCATTGGCCGGCTTGTGAAGGCGGAGCGCAAGGCTCGCGTGGGCCGCAACCCGCAAACCGGCGCGGCGATCAAGATCAAGGCGAAGACCGTAGTCAAGTTCCGCGTGGCGAAGGCTGCGAAGGACGCGATTGCGCCCGTGAAGAAGTAGTTCAAGGGGGGCGCACGGGGTGTGCCCCGAGCAGCAGAGGGGAAGAGCTGAGGCTCTTCCCTTTTTTGCGTTTGCCGGGATCTCATGGGTCTATCCAGGCAGATGGCATTGCAGGTGAGCGTGGATATGCCGATGAACATTTGGAATGGCGCGCGCCGCCGAGGGACTGCCAGGGTCAAGGCTCATGGTGGTCTGTGGCACTTGAGACGTGGTGCGCCCCTCAAGAGGTTTCCATGAGTTTTTGGCCGTTTTCACAATCGACACAGAATCAGGAGAGATCTCCATCCGCCAACTGGGGCGAGCAGGCCTTGCTGGAGCCTGTCAGCGACTGCCAAGAGGAGGCGCATCGGGCACATGCGCGTCAGCTCGAAGAGGAGATCGAGCACCACCGTCAGCTTTTTGAGCATCTTGGGGCATTTTCCCGATCGCTTGGCGAGACGCAACAGTCGCTGGGGGCTATGGCAGGTTCGTTGCGTGATGAGAGCGAACAGGCGGTGCAGGCGCAGGTGATGGCGGGGGCCAGTTCCCAGGCGGTCGCGGCAATTGCGGCGAAGCTGGCGCACCTGGCGGAGTCGTCGCGGGAGCAGTCGCGCAAGATGGGCGAGTTGGACGCGCGGGCGCAGCAGGTGGGCGGGATACTGCAACTGATCAAAGAGGTCGCGGAGCAGACTAACCTGCTGGCGCTGAACGCGGCGATTGAGGCCGCGCGGGCCGGGGAGCATGGGCGAGGGTTTGCCGTGGTTGCCTCAGAGGTGCGGAAGCTGGCGGAGCGGACGACGAGCGCGACGGCGGAGATTGCCTCGCTCGTGCAGGACATCCGGAGCAACAGTGCGATGTCTTGCCGGCAGATGGAGGAGTTGGCCGGCCAGGCGCAGGTGGCGAGTGAGGAGAGCCGGCGTGCGTCGGAGACGGTGAACGAGCTGAATGCGATGTCAACGCGTTTGGAGTCGGCGATGGAGCATGAGTCGCTGGGAGGTTTCTGCGAGTTGGCGAAGGTGGATCACCTGATTTACAAGTTTCGCATTTACCAGGTACTGCTGGGGATATCGACGGAGGGGCCGGAGAAGTTTGCCTCCCATCACGAGTGCCGATTGGGGAAATGGTACTACCAGGGCGCGGGGAAGGAGAGTTTTTCCCACCGGGCCGGGTTCCGGGAGTTGGAGCAGCCGCACCAACTGGTGCATCAAGCCGCGCTCAAGGCGCTTGAGGCGAAGGCTGGGGATGATTTTGAGGGCGCGCTGCGGGCGGTGGGGCAGATGGAGTCTGCGAGCCTGCAGGTGATTGCATGCCTGGCGAGGCTGACGGAGTAGGCGCGGGTCATGGTTGTGGTCTTTGGGGCAGGGCGCGGGCGACGAGACTGCAGCCGAAGGTGATGAGCAGGCCGCGCTCGATGAGCTCGGAGTTGAACTGCCAACTGAGGGCGGCAAAGCAGACGAGAGTTCCGATGGGCATGAGCTCGGCGAGGATGGCCTGTCCCCAGCAGGGTTTGAGGCCGGAACCGGGGACGCGGCTGCGCAGGGCGGGAATGAGGCGTGGCACGCCGTTGCGGTAGTCCTGATAAGGCTGGCCGAGCGACGATGCGAGGAAGGCTTCTTCCCCGAGGATGAGGCGGAACTGGAAGACGCTGAGCAGGACCAGTGTGAAGAACGCGCCGGTCGGTGGCATGAGGATGGCGATGGCGGCGACCATGAAGCTGGTGCCCAGGTAGAGGGGATTGCGCAGGTATCGGTAGGGACCGTCCGCGGTGACTGTGCCGGCCTGCATCTTGCGGTGATGGACGGTGCCGATGCCCAGGGTGGCTGTGCCCCAGACGCGGAGCCATGCACCGATGGCGGCGGCGGCGATGGCGAGCCAGGTGACGACCACAATTCCTGAGGTCGAGGTGATGTGCAGGGCGCTGAGCTGGAAGCCGAGCCACAGCCAGGTGGTGGTGCGTGAGCCCCAGCCGAGGGGCTCAATCCAGGGGGCCCAGAAGCCCAGCGTGAGGATGGCTACGATGATCCACAGCCGAAACCGAAACTCCAAAGCAGTTGCCTTCATGCGCGTCCTTTTCTGTCCTTTACAAGGTTAAATGACGGCGGGAATGGCTGGCCGAGCCGGCGCTCGGGCGGTGTTGCCTACAATGGAGGAATGTCTGCAGGGGAAGAGAATTTCGAGGCTGGGACGGCGGAGATCGCGAGTCTGGATACGATTGCGGCGATTTCTACTCCGGCTGGCCGCGGGGGCATTGGAATTGTGCGGCTGAGCGGGCCGGAGTCGGTGTCGATTGCGGCGCAGATGGTGCGGCTGCGGGCTCCGCTGGAACCTGGGCGGGCGCGGCTGGCGGAGGTGCTGGACCCGGAGGCGCCGGGCGGGGTGATCGATGAGGCGGTGGTGACGTACTTCCAGGCCCCGCACTCGTACACGAGCGATGATTCGGTGGAGATCGCGGCGCACGGGTCGCCGGTGGTGCTGAACATGCTGCTGCGGGAGGCGATCGGGCTGGGCGCGCGGCTGGCCGAGCCGGGGGAGTTTACGCAGCGGGCGTTTCTATCGGGCAAGCTGGACCTGACCCAGGCCGAGGCGGTGCGGGATCTGATTGACGCACAAACGGTGGCCCAGGCGCGTCTGGCGGCAAGCCAGATGGGTGGGGCGCTGAGCCGGCGTGTGCAGCCGGTGAAGCAGGCTCTGCTGGAGCTGATTGCCCTGCTGGAAGCCGGCATCGATTTTGCGGAAGATGATTTGTCAGTGGCCGGGGACGAGGAGATTCTGCGCCGGATAGAGGGCGTGCGGACTCCTCTGGTGGCGCTGGAGGCGAGTTTTGCGCATGGGCGGGTGCTGCATGACGGGCTGACGCTGGCGATCGTGGGGCGTCCGAATGCGGGGAAAAGCTCGGTGTTCAATGCGCTGGTGGAGCGTGACCGGGCGATTGTGACTCCGATTGCGGGGACGACCCGGGATACGGTGACGGAGCGGATTTCACTGGGTGGAATTCCGCTGGAGCTGGTGGACACGGCGGGGTTGCGGGAGGCAGCGGACGAGGTGGAGCGGCTGGGGATTGCGCGGTCCCGGGAGGCGATTGCCGACGCGGCGATTGTACTGCTGGTGGTGGACGCGACGGAGCCGCTGCACGAGGAAGATGTGCGTCTGATGCAGTCCTTGCGAGGGCGGTCGGCGCTGGTGGCGCGGAACAAGGTGGACCTGATTGGGGAGCCGGCAGTTGCGGGCGCGCTGCCGGAAGGGATTGCGGCGATTGCGACTTCGGCGTTGACGGGCGCGGGAATTGGGGATCTTCGCGCGGCGATATTGGCGCTGGCGACAGGGGGCGCGGCGGCGGAGCCGGGGATGCTGACGAATCTGCGCCAGCACAAGGCGGTGGCGACGGCGCTGGAAGGGTTGGCGGATGCGGAGGCGGCGGTGGCTGGGGGGATTCCGCACGAGATGCTGCTGCTGGACATGTACCGGAGCCTGTGGGCGCTGGATGCCTTGACCGGGCAGACAACGCCGGACGATGTGCTGAACCTGATTTTCAGCACGTTTTGCATCGGGAAATAGCTGGTGGACGGGTTGTTCCCTGTACGATAAGAGGTTGATTGCAGGAATGAAAACATTTTCGTTGTCATCAAGTCAATCGTTTGTCTATACTCACTGTGCGCGAAAATTGATGTTTCGCCACAGAACAGGGGAACACTTGAACATTCCATTTGCTGGTTCGCAACATTTGCTCGCTCGCTGCTCTCGCTCAATCTATCTGCTGGTGCTTTTATGGGTGTTTTCGGCCGGTGTAATGGGCCAGTCACAGACGCTGGCGGCTACGGGGCCGAGCCCGATTGAGGGCCAGCTGCATGACTCGCTGGGTGCGCCGCTGGCTGCTGTGCCGGTGGTGCTGGTTTCCGCGCAGGGGAAGAGGATTGTGGCGACGACTGCGGCGGATGGAGCTTTTCGTTTTGCGGACGTACCGGGTGGGGTGTGGCGCCTTTCTGTTGAGCGCAACGGGCAGAGCTTTGTGTGCGACCAGTCGCTGGCGTTGCCGGCGGCCTCCCAGACGTTGGCGTTGACGCTGTCGAGCCAGGGCGTGCTGGCATTTACGGTTGTGACGGAGTCTGTGCAGGGCAAATCGGCCAAGTCTGGAGGCGAGCAGCTTTCCAGCGAAGCAGTGAGCAGCCTGCCCCTGAACAAGCGCGACTTTTCGCAATTGCTGCTGCTGGCGGCCGGAACGATGACCGACGCCAATGGGGCGACGAACTTCACGGCGCAGTTTGCCATCAACGGGCAGCGCGGGGTGGAAGCGACCTTTGCCCAGGACGGAGCGGACATCAGCGATCCGGAGATGGGCGGGGCGACATTCTCAAACTTCAATGTGGACGCGATTGATGGGATTGACTCGGCGTCCGGCTGGATGCCGGCGGAGATTGGCCGCGGCGCGTCCGGGTTCACGAATATCCACACGCGGTCGGGATCGGCGGGCTTCCACGGTTCGTTCTTTGAGTTCCTGCGCAACTCGTCCCTGGATGCGCGGAACTACTTTGACCACCCGTCGTTCGCGTATCCGGGCCGGATTCCGCCCTTCCGGCGGAACGAGTTCGGGTTTACGAACGGTGGTCCGGTGCGCATCCCCGGCGTCTACAACGGGGAGGGGAAGACGTTTTATTTTGTGCAGTACCAGGGGTTTCGGCAGGTTCTCGGAACAACGCAGGTGATGCCCGTGCCAACGGATTTGGAGCGGCAGGGCGTGGACACGCTGAGCTACACCTCAGCCGGGCAAACGGTGACGGACACACTGACCATTCCTGTTCCGGCAACGATTGCGTCCATCCTGACGCGCTACCCGCTGCCGAATCTTGCCACTGGAGCCTACGGTGCGCATACTTACGCCACTGCCTCGAAGGTGGTCACCAACGCCAACCAGGCATCCATTCGCATCGACCACAAAATCTCGTCCAAAGACCAGTTCCTGGCCCGCGGCAATTTCAACAACCTCACTGGGCCCACGACCAATCCGGATCAGACCGCAATCGACCCGACCTTCGGGGTGGAGTACATCGACCGCCAGCGAAATGTCGTAGGCGTCTGGACGCACTCGTCCACGCCCAACCTCATTTTTGAGTCCCTGATCGGCATCACGCGCTCCACACCGGGCTTTCCGACCCCAAACCACGTTGACCCTGCCGTGAAGTTCAATGACGGTCTCTTTGAGGCCTTCAACTCCGCTGCCGGTTCGGTGATGCAGGCTTACGGCAACCTCTTCCAGGGCCGGGAGTCGGTGAGCTGGACGCATCACGCGCACAATGTTCATGCGGGCTTTGAGGCGCGCATCAACCGGGACACCACCTACTTCGGCATCAGCCCGAATGGAGAGTATGACTTCGGCGGCAGCCCGGCCTACTATGCCAATTCCACCCAGCCCATCACCTCCGCTTCGGGCCTGCACAACGTGGCTTATGGGCAGCCGCTGCCAGATACGATGAGCGCGTTTCTTTCCGGAAGCCCTGCTTTTTACACGGTTGCCATCGCCTCCAACGAGTTCTCCAACGGAACCCACATCGGTCCGGCCGCTATCAACCGCAACAGCTACGCCCTGTGGCTGCAGGATACGTGGAAGGTGACTCCAACCTTTACCCTGGACTATGGTCTGCGCTGGGACTTGTACCAGCCGATCACCGAACGCGCCAAGCGTACGGCCAGCTTTCTTCGCATCAATGGCGTGCAACAGTATGTGGTCAATCCCCAGCCCGGCTACCAGACAGAGAAGGCCGGTTTTGAGCCCCGCATCCAGGGAACCTGGGCCATCAATCCCAAGCTCACCGTGCACGCAGGTGGTTCGGTGATGGTCATTGAGCCCAACATCTGGCAGGACAACTTCCTCACTGGGTCCACGCCTTTTGTCATCTATCCCCGCCTCGTCGCCGCGCAGGGCGCGCCAATCTCCTATGGCTACCAGCTCAACGCCTCGCAGTTGCCCACGGTCTACACGCCGACCGGGGCGAAAGTCTTCGCGGCCGGCAACTCCAAAGATGTTCCCGCGAATACCGTCATGGATGTTGACCGCTATGAAAAGGACATTGCCGCGCTCAGCTCCAGCGATGTTGTCAGCGACCTCAACCTGAGCGGCATCGACCGCAAGTTCACCAACGGGCACCTTTACACATGGACCGCCGGAGTTGAGCAGCACATCGGGAATCTTACCGCGGACGTTGCGTACGTCGGCACCTCGGCAAACCACCTGCCCCGCACCAGCTTTCCGAATGCCTACCCCGGCGCCAGCCCCGGCTTTGCCCCGGACACTACCTTCAATGGTCTGGGACAGGTAACCGGCGGCCTGGGAGTGGAAAACGTGATCGACGCCTCGGCGCATTCCACCTATCACGCAATGCAATCTTCGCTCTCCGGCCAGGTGCCGCATGGTGGACCCGGCATCCAGGCCAGCTACACCTTCTCCAAGTCCATTGACGACACCAGCTCGGTGATCGGCGGCACGGGTTCCACCGGGGCCGTCGTGCAGGGATTTTCCCAAGATCCCTACAACACCCACGGCGAAAAGGGCCCCTCGGCCTTTGATGTGACGCACGGATTCTCGCTCTCCGTGGCGCAGGACCTTCATGGGGAATCGATTGCTTTCCTCCACCCGGTGAGCCGCAAGGTCACGGCCGGTTGGGAGCTGCTCAGCATCTCCTCCATCTCATCCGGATCTCCTTTCACCATCTATTCCGGCATCCAGCAAACCGGTTATGGCGCCAACGGCGTTGACCGGCCCGACCAGATCGGCAAGCCCACGCTCTCCACGGCGCGCAAGGTCCGCGAAGACTACTTCGGCCTAGGCGCCAACAACGCAACCTACTTCAGCATCCCCATCAAACTCCCAGCCGGCGGCTCCGGCCCCAATTCCGGGCGATTCGGGACACTCGGCCGCAACACCTTCCGCGGCCCGGCGTTCTATGACTTTGACTTTGCGATGATCAAAGACACCAGCTTCGGACGGCGCAAATCCGGTGCGGAACTGGTCGATCTCCAGTTCCGTTCGGAGTTCTTCAACCTCTTCAACATCGTCGATATGGGCCTGCCGGCAAATATCATCGAGGGCTCGGGGTTTGGCGAGATCAGCAAGACGGCCGGGACGAGCCGGCAGATTCAGTTCTCTTTGAAGCTGATTTACTGAGTTTGGGCGGGCAGAAAAAGGGGCGAGCCTGGCGGCTCGCCCCTTTCTCTTTTGGTTGTCACAACCGGCAGATGAGCAGTTCGCGCTCGTAAATCATCTCCGGCGGCAGGTGGTCGTGGAGGTCGAGGAAGAGCTCCTCGTGGCCCATCACCTCGCGCTTCCATTGCGCTCGGTCCACGTGCTGCAACTCCTCAAAAGTCTTCCGCTCAAACTCCAGCCCGTCCCAGTGGATATCGGAGTAGTTCGGCGTCCAGCCGATGGGGGTTTCGCGGGCCAGGGCGCGGCCGTGTACGCGATCGACGATCCACTTGAGGACGCGCATGTTTTCGCTGAAGCCGGGCCACAGGAACTTGCCGTGCTTGTCTTTGCGAAACCAGTTGACGTGGAAGATGCGCGGCGTGGAGGTGAGCGTGCGCTGCATCTTGATCCAATGGCGGAAGTAGTCGGCCATGTGGTAGCCGCAGAAGGGGAGCATGGCCATGGGGTCGCGGCGCACTTTGCCGACTGCTCCGCCGGCTGCGGCGGTGGTTTCAGAGCCCATGGTTGCGCCGACGTAGACTCCGCTGGACCAGTTGAAGGCCTGGTAGACCAGCGGCATGGTGGTGGCGCGGCGGCCGCCGAAGATGAAGGCGGAGATGGGCACGCCGTTGGGGTTTTCCCAGTCGGGGTCGATCGATGGGCACTGGCTGGCCGGGGCGGTGAAGCGGCCGTTGGGATGGGCTGCGGCGCGTCCGGTTTCCTTCGCGATTTCCGGGGTCCAGGGTTCGCCGCGCCAGTCGAGGCAGTTGGCGGGGGCCTCGTCGGTCATGCCTTCCCACCAGACGCCGCCGTCGGGGGTCAGGGCGACGTTGGTGAAGATGGTGTTGCGGGCCAGGGCCTTCATCGCGTTGGGATTGGTTTTGACGCCGGTGCCGGGGGCAACGCCGAAGAAGCCGGCCTCGGGGTTGATGGCGCGCAGATGGCCATCCTTGTCGGGCTTTATCCAGGCGATGTCGTCGCCAACGGTCCAGACCTTCCACCCGTCGAACCCCTTGGGCGGGATAAGCATGGCGAAGTTGGTCTTGCCGCAGGCGGAGGGGAAGGCTGCGGCGACGTAGGTCTTTTCGCCTTCGGGGCTCTCGACGCCGAGGATGAGCATGTGCTCGGCCATCCAGCCCTCGTCGCGGGCAATGTTGGAGGCGATGCGCAGGGCGAAGCACTTTTTGCCGAGCAGGGCGTTGCCGCCGTAGCCGGAGCCGTAGCTCCAGATTTCACGGGTCTCGGGGAAGTGGACGATGTATTTCTCGTCGTTGCAGGGCCAGGGCACGTCGGGCTGGCCAGGGGCGAGCGGCGCGCCAACCGTGTGCATGCAGGGAACGACGCGCTTGAGGTCCTTGTCGATTTCCGCGAAGACGGGCAGACCGATGCGGGCCATGATGCGCATGGAGACGACGACGTAGGCGGAGTCCGTGAGCTGGACCCCGATCTGGGCCATCGGCGAGCCGACAGGGCCCATGGAGTAGGGCAGCACGTACATGGTCCGTCCGCGCATGGCCCCCTTGAATATCTGCTTCATTTTGCGGCGCATCTGGAAGGGATCTTCCCAGTTGTTGGTGGGCCCGGCGCTGTCTTTGGAGTTGGAGCAGATAAAGGTGCGGTCTTCGACACGGGCAACGTCGTTGGGCGCGGACCGGGCGTAGTAGCAGCCCGGCCAGAGCTCCTGGTTCAGGCGCTGGAAGGTGCCGGCATCCACGAGGCGCTGGCAGAGGAGCTCGTTTTCTTCCACGCTGCCATCGACCCAGTGAATGGCGGCTGGCTGACAGAGGTCGGCCATCTTTTCGACCCATCGGATGAGGTGCTTGTTCGTGGTGGGTGGCGTTCGAGGGATCTCGGTTGTCATCGGCTGGTCTCCGGAGGGGGGTTGAGGGTGGCTGGAGGAATGAAAAGTATCGACTTCACACTATCAGGGCCGAGGCCGGAAACCAATTGTGACCAGAATCACCGGGATGTGGGCGAGGGGTGTTGGCGTTGGCCTGAGGGTTTCCCCAATGGGGCGCGGAGGGACTATGATCCCAGTTGGTTGAGGAAGCAGAAGCGGGAGGGTTGGGATGTTGGCACGGATTGTGGTTCGGGGACTTGTTTGCGCGGCGCTGATGATTGGTTTGCAACCGCTTGCGGGGATGGCCCAGGCTTCGCCTGCTGACGCGGGTACGCCGGTGGGCCGGTGGCGTACGGTGGACGACACGACGAAAAAGCCGAAGTCGATTGTCACGCTGTGGACAGCCGACGGCAAGCTGTTTGGGCGGATTGATACGCTGCTGGACCCTGACCCGAAGAATCCGGAACACAAGTGCCTGCTGTGCCCCGGGGAGTTCAAGGACAAGCCGTTTGTGGGGTTGCAGTTTGTTTGGGGGATGAAAGAGCTGGGCGGCGAATGGTCCGGCGGGTACATTCTGGACCCGGATGACGGGAAGATATACAAGTGCCAGATTGCGGTGGAGGATGGGGGCAAGCGACTGAAGGTGCGGGGGTATATCGGCATACCGCTCTTGGGGCGTAGCCAGTACTGGTACCGCGAGCCGTAGAGCGGTTTTGTGGGCAAATGAAAGCGCGGACCCCGGTTGGGATCCGCGCTTTTTTCTGGTGGCGCGCTTAAGCCTTGGCGGGCGTGAGCGCTGCGAGTTTTTCCTGGGCCAGGACGTCGCCGCGGGTGAGGAGATCTTCCACGGAGATTTTTCCTGCATCCACATCAGCCAGGACAGCCTTCTGGGCCAGGTACTCCTTGTTGACGATGCCGGCCTTGGACTGCAACATGCGCCAGGCCTTGCGCCGCTCGACGCAGAACAGGACCAGCTGACGGCTGAGAGCCATGTAGCTGACCTTGCCATCCTCGCCCTTGAGCTTGATGTAAACGCCAAAGTCAGGGATGAAGGAGCGGTGCTTGGGGTCAAGATAACGGCGGTAGACCGAATCCTGCTGGGTGATGCGCACGAGCATGTTGTCCAGCGTGGTGAGGTTGGCGATGGCGTCCGGCTTGACCTTTTTGAGGTGGTTGCGGAAGCGGGCCTCGGTGGTGCACCAGTGGGCCACGGTGTAGCGGCTGACTTCGCCGGTTTCCTTGTCCTTGGTGGAGTACCAGTCCATGTCCGGCGCGGGGTTGCCCTTGACGTCGAGCGCTTCCTGGTAGGTTTCGCCGAGGCGGGGGTTGAAGACGAACTCGGCGACGCCGCGGGAGTCGCGAACGCGCTGGGCCTGTGTGACGGCCATATCATCGGCCACGCCGTGCTCGGGCTGGCAGGTGGTAAAGCTCTGGATGAAGGAGGTGCCGCGATACTCAAGGCCGTCCAGGATGGCGCGGTACATCTTCGGTGCGTTGGCCATGGAGATCTGGGCGACGAAGGGCGAGCCGTGACCGGCGAGGAAGGTCTCTGCGACGGTCTTCTTCTCGGTGTTCTTGCCCTGGGTTGCCGCGGCAAAGCTGTTCATGTCGCCGCCGCCGAGCATCGGGGTGGAGTCAGAGTTCTGCCCGCCGGTGTTGGAGTAGACCTGGGTATCGAGCATGAGGACCTTGACGTTGGGCCGGTTCTGCAGGATCACCTTGGAGGTGTTCTGGTAGCCGATGTCGCCGATGCCGCCATCGCCGCCGACTACCCAGACCTTGGGCAGTTCGACGATTTCCTTGTCCGTCATGGTGGCGTCGGTGAAGTGGGTGAACTCGTAGTATTCACGGGCCGAAATGACGTTCTCATCGCGCTCGAGAATGATGTCGGTGATGCGCTCGGGGAGAACGGAGCGGCGGGCGTGGTCAACGATGAAGCTTTCACCCAGGAGCCAGCCGACAGTGACGCCGTCCTGGAAGAGCGAGTTTATCCACGGATAGGGGTGTGGGTTGTTGGGCGAGGAGGAGCCGTAGACCGTGTTGCAGCCGGTGTGGGCTGCCATGGCCATCACGCTCATGCCGTTGGCAAGGCGGCCATCGACGGCCTGCAGATTCTTGTGGTTGAACGCCTCGGTGAGCAGGATCTGGGCCAGGGTCTCAATCAACAGAGCGTCGGTGATGGGCCCATTGGCTGCCTCGTATGCGGCAATGCGGGCCTTGGTGTCCTTTTCGTCCTCGCCGCCGAGGCCAAGGATGAGGTGAGCTACGGTCTGCTTGAGCAGGGCGTACTCTGACGGGCTCTTCTGGGCCAGGGTTGCGAGCCGTGCCGCGCCGGTCTTCTCGAGGACGCCGGCCTTCTGCAGCAGGCGGTCGCTCTTGGCGTGGAAGACGGGGCGCATGTAAGCCTCGGTAACGGCTGCCAGGGCGCGCAGGACGCTCTTCTCGCCGCAACCGGCGCAGGCGCCGTCGCCGGCCACCAGGGCGTCGTAGTTGGAGCGAACCATGAGCAGGTTGCGCAGGGTCGCGGTCTTGGACTCGGCCGGGTTGAGTGAGTTGAAGAGTCCGAGGAACTTCTGCGAGGTGTCGGGCAGCAGGTCGAGGAAGCCGGTGCCGGTTTCGTGCTCGGCGTTGACTGCTTCGGTCTCAGGGACCATCTTGAGGGCATCGTGGTCGCCGCAGGCGGTCACGCAGGCGCCGCAGCCCTTGCAGAGGTCGCTGACGAAGATGGAGAAGATGCCGCCGGATCCGGGCTTCTTGCGCTCCGGCGAGGAGTAGATGGCGTTGACCTTGAGGTAGGCCAGCGGAACCTGCTGGATGATTTTGGCGAACTCGGCCGTGGTGGCCGCGCTCACGCCGCCAAGCTCTCCGGTGATTTCCGCGGTGACGCCGATGAGGATCTCCGGCAGCGGGGTGGTGAGCTTTTTGGCGACCGCCTCGTTCATGGACACGCGGGCCTTGGCGTCAATCTGCGGCACCAGGCTGAGTAGCTTGGCGCGGTCGTCGCGGCTGGTGATGTAGCGGCCGATGGCGGTGCGCAGGATGGTGTCCAGCTCCTGGCTGGTGTTGGGCAAGGCGGTGTCCGGGCAAACCGCGATGCACTCCATGCACTGGGTGCAGTTTTCCGGAATGTAGAGCGGGGTTTCGCGCCGGGCCACGTACTTGCTCGCGGTGTCTCCGGTGGCGGCGGCGATCATGCCCATCGCCGAGAGCGGCGTGGCAGGCTGGTCGTAGCCGTAGTTGGAGCGGAACTCGTTGTCAAAGGTGGCCAGGGTGTTGATGGGAGCGCGCTCTGCCTGACCTGTAGGCAGGGCGTGGGAGCGGCAGCCGGTGGAGCAGGCTTCCGTGGCCTCGGACTCGACCAGAACGGGCAGCAGAGCGGGACCGCGCAGGCTGCTGCGGTCCGCAGCGGTGAGTGCGCCGATCTTGATTTCCGAAACCAGTTCGCCGCCCTTCGTCATCACTTCCATGTTGGACTGGACGACGGCATCGCCGAACTTGCCGAACTTCTTGACGTACTGCTTGTGCACGACTTCGCGGTACTTGTCCTGCTCAATCCCGAACTCTTCGAGGAGCGGCGAGACGGTGAAGAAAGCGCCGAGGAATGCGTTGCCCTGCATTCGCAGCTGGAGGTCGGGGCGATCTGTGGCCTCGCGGGCGATCTTGAAGCCCGGCAGGGTGTAGACGCGGATATTGTTGTCGACGATCTGCTTGCGGGCCCAGATGGGGAGACGCTCCCAGGCCTGCTCGCCGGTCTCTTCCGACTCCCAGATGAGCGCGCCACCGGGGGCCATTCCGTCGAGGGGATTGCAGTGGGTGAAGGCTTTGGGGTCGCAGCAGAGGACGACGTTGACGTGACGCAGGTCGCAGTTGACGCGGATACGGTCCTTGGCGGCAACCATGAAGTAGCTGGTGGGCGCCCCCTTCTTCTCGGAACCGTACTTGGGGTTGGCAGAGACGTGGATGATTTCCTTGGGATTGCCGAAGTCGTCTACGATCTTGTCGCGGTCGTAGAGGAGGTCGTTCAAGTCGCCGATGATCGCGCCGAGGTTCTTGCCGGTGGTGATGGCTCCCCAGCCGCCGATGGAGTGGAAGCGGACGGCGACTGCGCCGTCAGGTAGCAGGGAAGGACGCTCTTCGCCGAGGACCTCGTAAGGATGGTCGATGCCGAGGACGATGAAGTCCGCGCCGTCTGCCAACGTCTTGCCGTCTTTGCGGGCGCGGCCGGCGGTAGCGAACTCATACGCGCCGATGATGTGCTCGGGACGGAAGTCGCGGGAGCCCAGGCCGTAGGTGCCGCCGATGATCTTCGGGGTTTCCTCGGTGGTCAGGTGGGCCTTGCTGAGCGTGGTGCGGATTTCGCGGCCGAGCGGGTTGTCCGCAGCCATGGCTTCGTCGGTGCGCTCAAGGATGATGACGTTCTTCTTGCCCTTGAGGGCCTTGACGATGGCGGCTTCGGGGAACGGACGAATGACGTTGACGTGGATGGAGCCGACGCTGGAGCCGCGTGTCTCGCGCAGGTAATCGACGGCCGCCTCAATGTTTTCCGCAGCCGAGCCGAGGGAGACGAACACGGTATCGGCGTCGTCGGTCTTGTACTCGGACAGCAGGCCGTACTTGCGCCCGGTAAGCTCGCCGAAGTCCTTGTAGGAGGCTTCGAGCATTTCGAGGATGGGCTCGACGAAGTTGTTGCGGCGGGCGACGACGCCCTGCATGTAATGTTCCTGGTTCTGGACGGGGCCGAGAAGCAGTGGGTTGTGCAGGTCGATCATCGCCGGAACGCGGCGGCGCTTGGGTCCGAACAGGACGCGCTGGGCTTCGGTGGGGGTGTCGATGAGGTCTTCCGGAGAGCCGAGGAACAGGCGGATCAGCTCAGACTCGTGCTTGTAGAAGGTGCGCTCCAGGTGGGAGGTGAGGAAGCCGTCCTGGATGTTCATGCCAGGGGTCAGCGATAGCTCGGTGACGCGGCGCAGGATGAGCGCCTGGTCGGCGGCCTGCTGTGCGTCCTTGCCGAACACCATGATCCAGCCGGTATCGAGCGCGCCGTAGATGTCGTCGTGCCCGCAATGAACGTTGAGGGCGTGCTTGGTGAGCGCGCGCGCGCCGACTTCCAGCACCATCGTGGAACCCTTGCCGGGGGCGTGGTAGTACTGCTCAACGCCGTAGACGATGCCCTGGCCTGAGGTGAAGTTGACCACGCGCTTGCCGCACACGGAGTGCGCAATGGCGCCACCCTGGGCGGCATGCTCGCCTTCGGTCTCAATCGCAATGGTGTTGTGACCGAAGACGTTGAGGTGGCCTTCCGCGTATGCCTGCTGGAAAAGCTCACCACCCTCGGTAGAGGGCGTAATCGGGTAGAACACACCGGCATCGGCGATGCGGGTTTCCGTGTAATAGGAAATGAGCTGGTTGCCGTTGGCGGTGATCCGAATGCCCGGGAAGCGTGGTTTCAAAGTCATGGTTTTCTCCACTGGTGCCGTGTCGTCGATGCCTGCTTGGACCTGGATTGCGTCCCTGGGGGAGGTCTTCGGCTGGTTCGAGCCTTTGCGCGAATTGCGCGTCCCCGGGAGAAGGTGGTCCGGTCTTTCGCTTGTGTGTCGCGTGCTTGCAGATGGTTTGCCGGTGGGTTGTATTCTTTGCGCTTTCCCGTTTCAAGGCAAGGCTCAGGACGCAACAGAGACTGCACCAACATCCTAGGGGATTGTAATCGGGTTGTAGAAGCACCCGCAACAAGCTCGTGCCACTAGTTGGGATTCCGTTGCTACGCGTTTCCCGCCGTATTTGATGGGGCCAAATGCAATCTCCACTGGGTTGGCAAAAAATTCCATTCGGGAGCGGAAATGCACCGTTGGACAGGATGGGAGAGCTGACCAGTGTGGTGTGAACGAGCTTTTTGCGTATGCTGGAATCAAACGAAGGTGGCTGGACAGGCGATGCCTGGGCTGGGCAGTTGGAGCGGAAATCGCTCTTGACGAGCTCACGAAGCCCTTGCCCCGGCAGCCCTTCGAACAGGAGATTCATGAGCGTACGTTACGTCTCCCGGTTGAATGTTGCGATCGTCACCGTCAGCCTGATTGTCGTTCTGATGGTGGCGCAGGCCCCTTCCATGCAGGCCCAGGCAGGGCGCATGGCACCGCCAACGCAGTTTCCCGCGGCTCCGCTGGCCAGTTCGCTGACGGACGGAAATCTGGATGACTCCGTTTCCGCGGAGTGGGCGGATGGCGCGGAGCATCCGGTGGCGCAGCCGGGCAACTTGCGCGCCCGGTTGTGGACAACGACGCATTCGCCGCTCTACGGCACGTTTGCGTTTGGCGCCGGTGTACAGCCGGGTCCGCGTCACCTGCGGATTGGCTTCCATACGGCAATTGCGGTGGGCTCGGTGTTGATTCGGGGGGGGGGGGCCCTGAGTGTACTTCGCCCTGGGGCGGCTTATCCGGGCAACCTGGGCAACGACTCGCAGTGGCTGGCAGCGACGCGGCTTGTGGGCGGACAGGTCTCCGCCGCGGAGGCCGGCCCCAACGACTATGCGCTGTGGCTGCTGCCGCCGGGCACCATGACCCGCGCGCTGCGGCTGACCCATGTTGCTGCGATGACCGACTCGACCTACACGGCAACGCTGGGGGATGCGTTCGTGTCGCCGACGCGGCTCGCGAACCTGGCGCCTGAGGCCACGGTGCTGGCCAGCCAGAATGAGTCTGCGGCCGGTACCATCAACGATGAGCAGGCCAACCCGCATCCCTGGGACAACGGGCCTGTATTTCACCAGCCGATCAGCGCGCAGAACCCTGCGTGGGTGATTCTCAGCTGGCCCAGTGCTGTCGCGTTGCGCGGTCTGGCGGTGCTGAGCGCCGGCTTTGGGGGAGGGGATGTGGAGACGCTGGACGCGGCGGAGACGGCACCTCCGCTGAGCGCGGCCGAATCCAGCTGGCACTCTGTGGTTGCCCCTTTTACCATGCCGAGCCAGTACCCCGTTTCGCTCGCGATCGACTGGCTTGATTTTGGGCGCACGGTCAGTACGCGGGCCATTCGCCTGCACATGACCGCAGTGACGGACGAGCATCACAACCCGAATCTTGCCGGGTCTACGCGGAACGGAGCGCGGGTCTGGCTGACGGAACTGATGGCGCTTGCGCCGGTGGGTTCGGGCAATCCCGCGCCCATGGTGGCAGCGCTTACCGCGGCCGCGCATCCCCACCCGCCCATCGCGGTGCCTTTCCACCTGGACAAAGCCGGGTACGTGACCCTTGTGCTGGAGGATGGGCACGGCAACCGGGTCCGCAACCTGGTCTCGGATACACTGTTTCCCGCAGGAGACAACACAGCCTGGTGGGACGGGTCGGACGACCTGAGCCGCGACACGGAAGCTGCCGGGCATGGGGTGGATTTGATTCCCACGCACATGGTCGCTCCGGGAAGTTACGGGGTGCGCGGGCTGGTACACGACCAGGTCCAGCTTCGCTACCAGTTCACGGTCTACAACCCGGGAACACCGCCATGGCTGACTCCGGACCATCGTGGTGGCTGGCTCGCCGACCATACGCCTCCGTCGGCTGCACTGTTTGTGCCGGCCTCCAGCGCACCGGGCGGCCAGCCCCTTGTTTACCTGGGGTCTGTGATCGGGGAGAGTGGCCCATCGCTGGCGTGGGTCACGCTGGATGGCAGAAAAGTGGGCGATACCACGCTGGTCGACGGTACCTGGGCCGGCGCTTCCTGCCTGGCGCGCGACGACGGCAGCACCGTTACCCCCGGAGCGTTCGCCTATGTTGCTTCCAGCTCTCCGGATCGTGACCATGCGAACACTCCCGGCCGTTTGATTATGCATTTGAGCGCGCTGACGGCTCAGGGAGCACAGCAGGTATTCTCCGAGCCATTCGTTTCGATGCCTTTTCCGCCGCGCACTCTCAGCAGACCAATGGACGGCGGGTTCTACCAGGTGACCGGATGTGCGGTTCGCAACGGCGTTGCTGCGGTGAGCATTGCTGCCAACAACGAAGTGCTGCTGGTCGATCTTGCGCGTGGAGCGGATCTGGGCGCACTGCCGGTGGATGCGCCGCAGGGGCTTGCCTTTGATTCCGCAGGGAGACTGCTGGTTCTTTCCGGGACCAAGCTCCTCCGCTATGCTCCGTTGCCGCGCGCGGGCCAGCTTCAGGCGGGCGCGATTCCGGCGCCGGGAGCGTTGCCGATCTCCGGATTAGAGGAGCCGGTCGCGCTGACCCTGGACTCGTCGGGCAATCTTTACATTTCCGATCGTGGCAACTCGAACCAGGTGAAGGTTTTTTCGCCATCGGGGGCATTGCTGCGGGTGATCGGGCACGCGGGTGCGCCTGCTGCGGGTCCGTACGACGCGCAGCATATGAATAATCCGCGGGGGCTGGCGATCGATGCGAACAACAACTTGTGGGTCGCCGAGGAGGACTATCAGCCCAAGCGTGTGAGTCTGTGGACGCTCGACGGACAGTTTCTAAAGGCGTTTTACGGACCGTCGGAGTATGGTGGAGGCGGTTCTCTGGACCCTGCGGACCCGTCCCGCTTCTACTACCACGGCATGGAGTTTCACCTGGACTCGACAACGGGGGCCAGCAGTATCAGCGACGTTCTGTATCGCCCTCCGACTGACGCCGCGCAGGGTGACCCGATGCCGACCGAGGCATACCATCTGCAGGGCCGCCGCTACTTTGGCGACACGCTCCAGCCGGAGACCAGCGCGGCAGCCGTTGCCATGGTGTACCGTGAAGTCTCCAGCGGGAAGCTGGTGCCGGCAGCGGCGGCAGGCGACGCCTCGAAGTGGAGTGTGTTGAGCGGTCCGGAGTTCGCTGGAAGCTTGCCGCCGGGCACGAACCTGGCCAGCCGGAACCCGAAAGACGGCGTGTTCTTCCTGTGGTCGGACCTGAATGGCGATGGCAAACCTGAGCCCGAGGAAGTCTTGTATCTCAAGGTGCCGAATGTTGGCACGACGATTGAGCCCGATCTGACGCTCGTGGACTCGGACCTGGACGGCAAGACCGTGGCTTTCCATCCTGTGCGCTTCACAGTGCAGGGCGTACCGGTCTACGCATTTGACCATTCCGAGGTGATCTCCCCGCAGGCGCAGAAGCCTGCCGGCGACGGAGGCGGTCAGGTGCTGCTTTCCGCGAACGCGACGGTGCTTACTACGGCATCGGCTCCTTATGCTCCGCAGAGCATTGAGGGTTTTGACCGCAGCGGACACAGCTGGAGCTATCCGAACCTGTGGCCTGGGCTGCACCCGGCGCACAGCGCTCCGGTTGAGGACCACCCCGGCGAGTTGATTGGCATCACCCACCTGCTGGGCGATTTTGTGACCCCTCCCAACTCGGACGCTGGGCCCTTGTGGGCGGTCAACGGCAACTTCGGGCCGGTGTATCTGTTTACGGCGGACGGCCTGTTCGTGGACAAGCTGATGGAGGATATTCGCACCGGGAAGCCATGGAACATGTCCAATCCGCAGCGCAACATGCTGCTGAACGGTCTCTCATTGCAGGATGAGAACTTCAATCCTTCGATTGCGCAGAGTCCGGATGGGACGATTTATCTGGTGGATGGCCGCAAGACGAGCCTGATCCGGGTGGATGGGCTCAGCTCCATTCGCCGCATTACGGCTGCGCCGGTCAATCTGACGGCTGCCAACCTGGAAACGGCGCAAACGTTCAGCCTGGCAGTGGAGGCCGCGCGTCAGGCGCAATCCGGTGCCCTTTCCAGCCATATTCCCACACTGAGCGCGCCGCCGCAATCGCTTGCCGCCTTCCTTTCCACGCCGGCTCTGCCCTGGATGACGATCGACCAGCGGATTATTACGCAGGGGTTCGCGCAGATTCCAACCTCGACCGAGGCAGTGGCGGCCATTGCCGGCGGCCGCCTGTACGCTGCCTGGCAGACGGGCGATGCAAAGCTGGCGGTTAACGCGGGAACGGTAGAGAATGCGCCTTTCAAGACGGGCGGCGCACTGGACCTGATGCTGGGCACGGACCCGAAGGCCAATCCAGGCCGCACGACGCCCGTAGCCGGGGATCTGCGCCTGCTGGTCTACGTGGCCGACGGGAGTCCGAAGGCTACGCTGTATCGGGCGGTGGTTGCTGGAACGAAATCTCCAGTGCCATTCTCGTCGCCGGCACGGACTGTCTATTTTGACCAGGTGACCGACGTGACCGGGCAGGTCGAGTTTTTCGCCGATGGGGGCAATTATGCGATCTCGATCCCCCTGGGGGTGCTCGGACTGAAGCCCGCGCCGGGCGAGCGGATCAAGGCCGATATTGGCGTGCTGCGTGGCGATGGCAGCTCCACATTACAGCGGGTGTACTGGAGCAACAAGGCGACGGGAATTGTGGCGGATGTACCGAGCGAAGCAGAGTTGACGCCGAACCTTTGGGGGGAGTGGGTTTTCTGAGTCGAATGCAGCCGCGACGCCCCCGGCTGCCAGCTATTCGTAGTGCTTGGCTTCCAGTTCGGCCCAGCGGGCGTAGAGGGTGTCAGCTGCGTTCTGCGCGGCCTCGGCCTCGGCCAGTGCGGTTTGCAGGCGGCTGGAGTCGATGGCTACGTCGGGCTGCGCAAGCACGGCTTGTTTGGCGGCCAGCACCTGTTCGGCTTCGTGGATGCGGGCCTCGATGGTGGAGTAGTCCCGGGCATCCATGTAGGAGAGCTTCTTCTTGCCGGTTGCCGAGGTGTCTGTGAGTGAGGGCGCGCCGGAGCCTCGCGATTCAGCTTGCGCTGCCCGAGTTGCCTGCTGGCGCTGCTCGCGTTGCCAGTTGTCCCACTGCCAGTAGTCGGCAAAGCGCTCGACGTTGCCCAGACCATCAAAGCCGAGCACAGTGTTGGAGATGCGGTCGAGCATGTATCGGTCATGGGTGACCATGACCAGCGCGCCCTTGTACTCCAGCAGGCTCTCTTCGAGAATTTCGAGAGTGGGGATGTCGAGGTCGTTGGTGGGCTCGTCCAGCAGCAGAAGGTCGGCGGGCTGGAGCATGAGGTTGGCGATGAGCACACGGGCGCGCTCGCCGCCGCTGAGCCGTTCGACGGGCTGGTTGAGCTGCTCTGAGGTGAAGAGGAAGCGCGAGGCCCAGGAGGCGACGTGGATGAGGCGGTCCTGGTAGACAACCGAGTCGCCTTCCGGAGCCAGGGCGCGGCGCAGGGTCTGCTTTTCGTTGAGCACGCGGGTCTGGTCGAAGTAGACGATGCGCAACTGCTGGGCGAGTTTGACCTCGCCGGCTTCGGCTTCGACTTCGCCGCGCAACAGGCGCAGGAGAGATGTCTTGCCGGAGCCGTTGGGGCCGACCAGGCCGACGCGCATGCCGGCGTGGAGGTTGAAGTTGAGGCCGTCGATCAGGCGACGATCGCCCATGGTGAGGCGGACGTCGGTCATCTCGACGAGGCGGCGGGTCTTGCGGTCACTGGCGGTAAAGTCGATGCCGGCGGTGGAAACCTGGGCACGGCCCTTCATGTCCTTCAGGTCGCCGATGAGCTCGTTGGCACTGTCGATGCGTGCCTTGCTCTTGGTGGTACGGGCCTTGGGTCCGCGGCGGAGCCACTCCATTTCGCGCTTGACGCGGTTTTCCAGCGCTTCCTGGCGACGGGACTGGGACTCGAGGAAGGCCTCTTTCTGCTCAAGGAACTGGCTGTAGTTGCCTTTGACGCGGAGCAGCCCCTCGGGATACTGGCGGTTGAGCTCGACCATCTGGGTGGCGACGTTTTCGAGGAAATAGCGGTCGTGGCTGACGACCACCACGGCCAGTTGGGCAGCTTCGAGGGTCTCTTCGAGCCATTCAATGCCGGCCAGGTCAAGGTGATTCGTGGGTTCGTCCAGCAGCAGCACGTCGGGCTCCTGGGCCAGAGCCATGGAGATGGACAGGCGCTTTTTCCAGCCCCCGGAGCAGGTTGCCGCTTCGACTTCGAAGTCCTCAAAGCCGGCCCGGCCGAGGGCCTCGGCGACGCGGCCTTCCCACTCCGTTTCGTGGACTCCGCCCGCCTCGAGCGCGCCGTTCACAGCTGCGCGGATGGTCAGGCCGGGGGCAAACTCGGAGTTCTGGGGGACATAGGCGAGCTTGGTGAGCCGCTTGCGCGCCACTTCGCCTTCGTCGGCGTCGATTTCGCCGGCCAATACGCCGAGCAGGGTGGATTTGCCGGAGCCGTTGGGGCCGATAAGGCCGATGCGGTCCCCTTCGTCCACCTGAAAACCAATGCCCCGAAACAGCGCTGTTGCACCAAACGCCTTGGTCAGATCCCGTCCGTTCAATAGTGTTGCCAAGTCGTTTTCGCTCTCCGTAACTGGATGTTTGCGCCCGGCTGCCGAGGTTCTTCAGCATCGGGGCCCAGTCTTCATAGTACCTGTAGTGCGGGTCAAAGCAGTGATTGGCCGCCATCTCCAACGGTTGCAACGAAAATCTCGGCAATTCGGCTTCGCGCAAAGGTATGCTTACTGCGAGGGCTCCGTTGTCTCGCTTGCTGAAGCGACCGTCGTTGATGGTCGCGCGGATGTTGCAAGACAAGTGGGCAACGCAGTGTTTTTCCAGTACTCCGGCTTCTTTTGGGAACGTGTATGGCATCGACTCCGCAGGGCAGGTTCATTTTTGGCGAGTTTCAGCTGGACCCCGTACAGCGCGCGATTCTGCGCGAGGGCGAAACCGTATCGCTGAGCCCGCGCATCTTCGACCTGCTCCTGTACCTGATTGCCAATGCGCAGCGCGCGGTGAGCAAAGAGGAACTGATGCAGGCGGTGTGGCCGGATGGTCCGGTGGATGAAGCCACCCTGAACAAGCACATCTTCCTGCTTAGGAAAGTTCTCACGGCCAGCGAGCCGGGCGACAAGATTCTCTCCACCATCCCCGGACGCGGATTCCAGTTCATGCCGTCAGTGACGGAGATTGCAGCCAGCTCGACGGGCGGCGGCCAACGGCTGGTGCTGCACTCGGCCGATTCGGTGCACGAAACCGGCCGCTGGGCGGTGCCGCAGCCGGAGGCCGCAGCGGAAGCGGAGAGCAGCACGGAGGCCAAAGTTGCGGACGCGTCCCGGGCTGCTGCACGAAAGGAAGCTGCCAGCTTGGCGGAAGCGGCGCGGGAAGCGCGGGAGAAGGCCCAGCGGCGGCGGTCAGCCCGTGTTCGCGCAGGCCGCGGGAACGGGCGCGGTGGCGGCGAAGACGATGAGCGGGAAGGCAGCAACCTGCTGGGGTGGTTTACCCCAGTCCGCTCGCTGCTGGTGGCGGCCGGGTTTGTGGTGGCCGCAGGCCTTTGCTGGCTGGGCTGGCTTCATTTCCGACAGCCATATCACCCCGCCCTCGCGGTGATTGTGGCGGAGATGGACAACTCCACGGGCGAGGCGCAGTTTGACCATTCGCTGAATGCGGCGATTGCCCTGGACATGCAGCAGTCGCCCTTTGTCACCGTGACTTCGACAGGGCGCGTGAGCCGGGCGTTGGCCGCGTTGAATCGCCCCGCCGTGCAGCACCTGACGCCGGAACTGGCGCGGGAACTGTGCCCCAGGCTGGGCGACCAGGCAGTGATGGAGACCGCGCTGAGCCGGCTTTCCATTCGCTATCTGCTCACGGTGCAGGTGCGGGACTGCGCAACCGGGATTGTCCTGGGGCAGACGCGCGGGCTGGCTGATTCGGCGGAGAGTTTGCTACCGCTCATCGACCATATGGTTGTGGATTTGCGCGGCCAACTTGGGGAGTCGCAGTACTCGATCCAGCGCTTGAACAAGCCCTTGTTTGGCGCACACGCGCCGTCGCTGGCGGGGTTGAAGTCCTACGCGGAGGCAAATGCGCTCGTGGCCAGCGGGAAGGCCGTGGACTCGTTGCCGCTGTTTCAGCACGTAACAGAGATTGATCCGCAGTTTGCGCTGGCCTGGGCTGACCTGGCCAGCGCGTACATTGTGCTGGGCCAGCAGCCGCAGGCTGTGGCGGCGCTGAACCGTGCCTGGCAGCTGCGCGACTCGGTCGACCAGCAGAGCCAGCTGGCCATTACGGCGGCGTATTTGAACCGTGTGACCGAGGAGGTTCCGGCTGCGCTCGCGAATTATCGAGTGTGGACGGAGCTCTACCCGCGCAATCCGGTTCCGTTTGAAGATCTGGCGGATCTGGAAACGCAGATAGGCCATTCCGACCAGGCACTGGACCCGGCACGTCATGCGCTGCAGCTGGACCCAGCCGAACCTGCGGCGTACGCGATTCTGGCCCGGGCCCAGATGCAACAGGGGAAGATGGAAGAGGCTGCGGCGACGGCCAAGCTGGCGGTGGAGCACGCAGCCGACGACGTGGCGGTGCACGGGATACTGTACCAGCTGGCGTATCTTCGTCACGACTCCGCTCGGCAGGATGACGAACTGGCCTGGGCCAGGGACCATCACGCGGAGACGTATATGCTGCTGCAGCAGGCTCTGACACTGTTTGCGCAGGGGCGCGTGAAGGCGGCGATGGCAATTTTCAGCACAGTGGGCGACGGCCTGCGGCAACAGGGCATGGCCGAAGCGGCCGGGCGGATGGAGAGCGTGCTGCCGCGAATTCTGGCGGATATGGGCGAGAACGAGCCGGCGTATGCGCTGCTGCAGAAGCTCGGCGATGTCGGTGGGACGACGGATATTCCCGTGGCATGGGCCAGCGTGGGCGAGACGACGCGGGCCGAGGCGTTGCTGGAGCAGGATTTGGAGGCCAACCCCACCGCGACTATCTGGCAGCAGGTTCGCGCGCCCCAGATTCGCGCGGCCATTGCGCTGGCGCAGGGGAAGCCGGCCGATGCGGTGGAGGCTCTGAAGGTGGCGCAAAGCTGGGATATGCGGAGCTTTGACTTGCCGGCGCTCCGCGGTCGCGCGTATCTGGCCAACAAGCAGCCGCTGTTGGCCGAGTATGAGTTCCTCAGCATTCTGGACCATCCGGGCGTCGAGCCGCTGTCGCAAAACTACGCGCTGGCCCAGCTCGGCCTGGCGCGGGCGCTGGCCCAGCAGGGGAAAAGCGCCAAGGCGGCCTTTGCATACCGGACGTTCCTCCAGAACTGGGCGGGTGCGGATGCGGACGTTCCACGGCTGAAGGAAGCCAAACAGGAATACGCCAAACTGCCGAAGGAGGCAGTGGGCGGGGCGAACTAGTAGCTCTTGCCGTTGCCCTTGCCCTTGCTTTTCTTGCCTGTCATTCCCGAAGGGAATCTGCTGTTGCCTTTGCCGTTGCTTGTCATCCTGAACGCAGGGAAGGATCTGCTCTTGCCGTTGCCCTTGCCTTTGCTTTTCTTGCCTGTCATTCCCGAAGGGAATCTGCTGTTGCCTTTGTCCTTGCTTGTCATCCCGAGCCAAGCGAAGGATCTGCTGCTGCCTCATGAAGGGTACGGGCTTCAGCCCGTACATCTAACCTCACTGGAACGAACGGGCTTCAGCCCCTGAGGGACGCCATTCCCCGGTTTCCCCTGAATTCCAGCCCTTTTCCGCAGCCTGTTTACCAGCCATCGAAAACGCGTAAGGGATTGACTCTTCCATGGGAAAAAGGAGCAAGATAGCCGAGAAAGTCGCACGCGCAGCACAAGATATGGCCCTAGTCGGCTGCATGCACATGGTCCGAAACTTCCCAATTGGCGACACTAGGAACTCGCCAGTTTAAGCCCTTGGGGCTGGAAACAAACGCCGGAACCCCGACCTAATGCTTGTCCGCTGCGCTTCGACTGAATCGAGTCCTCCACACAGACCCACTTACTCGCATCCAGAAGTAAAGGTTAATCAGAAGGGACGGGAGCGAAGCGGTAGCCAACGCAATGATCAGTCTATCTTCCGATCCGTATAGGAGGAAGTAGACTATAAGGCCGACGAAGGATGCTGGTATCAATAACATCTCGCTGAGGAATAGAGTTGTTCCCGCGCGTCGCCTTCTCTCAAAGCGCCCTAGATAATCCCATTCTGTAGCCCCTGTCCGGTACTTTCGACCGCAGTGGCATTGGTAGTATGACGGGCCCATTGGACTCCACTCGTGTGCTCGACCGCGATGGAGGTGTTTCGTGACATCCCTTCCACAGTCGTCACAAACATACCGGTCGGCTGGCTCTGGAAACGCGCTCGCCGGAAGGCTCGATGAGTTGAGAACGGATAGGTTCAACGCCGAAATTCCCTCTTTCAGAATAGCCCGTTAGGGCTGCCCCCCCAGCATAGCTCCTGAATCACCGCCGATGCGGAAGTTTCGAACGCGGGCAACCCCTGCGAACCATCGCGCTGCTCAGCCGCAGTACAAAATCAGCACAGAAGTTTTGCAGCATTCGCTTCGCGCGTTGATTGGCAGCAGTTACGGATGGACGTTTTTGCAAGGGCACAGCTCCCCGCTTTTTTTGTCAATCCCCCAAATTTCCGCGTCCACTCAAAACCCAACAAAACAAACGACTACGAGCGCAGGAAAATAGGGCCAACCCTGCCGGGAATTATTCCCCAAAAGCGCACAATCAAAGCAGTCGTCCACAGGACAAACTTCATGCAGGAAGAGATCCGAAAAATCGTCCTACACCCCGAAAAAGTGCACAAAAGCGCACAAAAAGCACATGGTAACCACCTCACAACATTAATACCATCAACAACATAGAAGGAATTTCCCGTAAAAACACCCCACCCCCCCCTTTTCCGGCAAAGGTGAGGATGGAACCTGGGCCGCGCAACGGTGCCTTCAGGGCAAAAAAGGCCCGCAAGCCAGTTAGCTTGCGAGCCTTCTGCACCTCAGTGAGTCTTACTGGATGGCCACCGTCTCGCTCAGGGGCAGGTCACGGCTTGATCCGCCAACCAGCACCGCGCGATTGCCCGTTGCCGTCATCCACTTGCCGTCTTCGGTTGACCAGAACTCCAGCCGATGACGTGGAACATGGATCGTGACCGCCTTGGACTCCCCGGCAGCCAGTGAAATGCGGTCGAAGCTGGCCAACTCATGCACTGGGAACTCGCCCGGCAGATTGGCTTCCGGTCGCCCCAGGTACACCTGCGGCACTTCGTCGCTGGCCACCGGACCGGTGTTCTTCACGGTAAAGCTCACGCTCAACCCGCCATCGGCAGCCGGGGTCACCGTCAACCCGCTGTACTGGAAGCTCGCGTAACTCAGCCCGTAACCGAACGGGAACAGCGGCTCGATCTTCTGCTTGTCAAACCAGCGATAACCCACATACACGCCCTCGCTGAAGGTCGTCTTGCCGTCCACGCCCTTGGCCGACCGCTCCGGATACTTCGGATCGTTGGCCGCGTAGTCCGTCAGCTCTTTCGCCCAGGTAAAAGGCAGCCGTCCAGCCGGGCTCACCTTGCCATACAGAACATCCGCCGTGGCCCAGCCGCCTTCATCGCCCGGCCACCACATCTGCAACACCGCCTTCACCTTGCCCAGCCAGGGCATGGCTACCGGCTGCGAAACGTTCAGCACCACGACTGTGTTGGGATTCACCGCGGCAATCTCTTCAATCAGCTTGTTCTGGTCGTGCTGCGCATTGCCCGGCAGCACAAAGTCCTGCTTGCCCCGGCTCCACGCAAACACCACGGCGGTCTTGGCTGCCCTGGCTGCGGCAATGGCTGCCGCGTGGTCGGCCCTGCGCTCCTCAGGCGTCACCCAGCTCAGGCGAACCTGCGCCGGGTTGTGCGACGTGTCGTCGGAGATGCTCACCGCAACCACATGAGCGCCCTTGGTCAACTGGAGCGCTGTGCGCAGGTTGTCCAGCCCGTCCGTGGTGGGCATCAGGCCATCCTTGCCGCCCAGCACCGTGTCGCCGTGCACACCGCCACGCATTCCGTTGGCGCCGGCCACTCGCTTGCCGTCAATGCTTACCGATCCGGCAGCGCCCAGCAGTTGCAGGTACACCCAGTACTCGCCATCGACGGGAACCGTCAGCGTACCCGCCCAGCTGGCAGCCGTATCGGCCGGCAGCGCCGTTCCGCTCTTCGTGGTGAAGTCGAGAATCGCGTCCACCGAGGTCGCGCCATTGTCCGTCCGCACCAGCCCCGGCTTGCCGTCATGCGACCAGAGAGCCGCCGGAATCGGGCCGCCCGTCATGTCGTCTTCAACCGCATAGACCACTTTGGCATCCGGCTCAATCGTCTTCAGCGCCTGAACCGTGCCGATCTGCCGCCACGGCCAGCCGATCGAGCGCTCACCCGCCGTTCCAATTGCCACCGTCTGACCCGCGCCGGGGCCAATCATGGCCACCGTCTCATTGGCCTTCAGCGGCAACACGCCGCTTTCGTTCTTCAGCAGCACTGCCGCGTCTTCGGCAGTCTTCCGAATCACGGCCGCGTTTGCCTCCACCGCATGAACCGGCGGATTGGCCGGCCCAGCCTGCCCCGGCGTCGGGTGATCCAGATACCCAAACTGATCCATCTCGTAGAGCACCCGTCCGGCAGCGCGCGTAATCGTCGCGTCGTCCAGCTTGCCTTCCTCGCGCAGATTCCACAGGTTCGTCCGAGCATCGTGCGCCGTGCCAAATGCGCCAAAATCAACCGGTTTCGGCTGCGGCTCTTCCGGCAGTGTCCCACCCAGGAAACCCGCCAGCATGGCCATATTCGGCTTCGGCGGCGGCGTGGCGTCCGGCTTCTCCGTCGTAAAGAACGAGAAGATCATCGACCCCAGCGGGCTGTCCTTCGGTCCCGGGCCGGGCATCTCCATATCCAGGCCGTTGTTGATAAAGTTGGCCGCGTGCACCGCGCCCCAATCCGACGTTACAAAGCCCTTGAAGCCCGCCTGATCGTGCAGAATCTTGATCAACGTGTCCGGGTTCCCGCAGGCCTGCGCGCCGTTTACCTTGTTATACGAGCACATGATCGACGAAACCCCGGCATGGATCGCATCCAGGAAGGGATTCACATAAATCTCATGCAGCGCCTGCTGGTCCACAAACACACTGGACCCGTCCGTGTCGTAGGCCACATAGTGCTTGGCCTGGCTCATTACGCCCTGGCCCTGGATGCCGCGAATAATCTCGGCGGCTATGTCGCCCGTCAGCACCGGGTCTTCGCCCTCAGTGTTGTAGCCACGTGCAAACGTAATATCCCGGTCGATGTTGATGAACGGCTCCAGCACCACATCGATGCCCAGTGACTTCGCTTCCCGCGCAATCACCTCACCATTGGCCTTCGCATCTGCCCGGCTGAAGGTTGCAGCCACGCCCATCGTCGCGGTTTCCGCCATCGACGGATTCCGCGTCAGCACTCCCGGAGGTCCATCGCTCATGCGCAGCGGAGGAATCCCCAGCCGCGGCACTCCCGTCAGATAACCGGCCTGCCCCTGGTTCGTAGCCGCCGGTTCGCTCGCGCCCCGAATCAGCGCCATCTTCTCCTCCAGCGTCATCTTGCTCAGCAGTTGGTCCACCCGGGCATCGCCGGTGACTACCGGCACACTCTGGGCCCGGCTGCTCCCCGCCGAAACCAGTCCAAATGCCATCACCGCTGCGGCCAGCAGATGTGCCTGGCGCGGTTGTCTCTTCTTCCCACTCACGGTAAGTTTCATGCGACTCCTCAAATTTTCAAATCACTGGCAAATGCAACCACTTTGAAAGCCTGGCTCACAATTCCCGCCGGACTGGCCGCCATCTCTGCTCAGAGCGCCGTCCCGTTCAACCCGAGCCAAACCCCACATCTTCTGCAACGCAATTCAAGCAGAAAACGTTCCCTATGGGAAACCTGTTCTATCCAGAATTTACGCCTCTCTCCGGAGACCCCTTTTCCACGACAAAGCATCATAGCCCATCCGGCGCTTTGCCGGCATCTCATTCCCGTTAAGGCAAATCGATTGTTTTAGAATTTGCGGGCATCCCTGCCCACTGCTATCATTCGCACGTTCGGAGTTCCGGCTCTATCACCGAGCCATCCACCGGCAAGGAGAGCACCATGTCTCATAGTTCGCGCAGAGAGTTTCTGAAAACCGCCGCCATTGGCGCAATCGCCTTCAGCTCCGCGCTGCCTGTGTGGGCCGCGCCCGGGTCTGTCCGACGCTCGAGCACTTACCGGGACAAGCGTTATGCCGCAGCCGCCCCCCTTGCCTGGAAGCCCAACGATGAAGTCGCAGCCGACGCCATCATCCTCGACCCCAAGGCCACTCGCCAGCAGATGCTGGGCTTTGGCGCTGCCATGACCGATGCCTCATGCTGGGTCCTCGGCCAGATGAAGGCCGACGAACGCGCCGCCCTCCTGCATGAATTCTTCGCCCCCACCGAGATGGCCTTCAACGTCTGCCGCACCTGCATCGGTGCCAGCGACTACTCCCGCAACGTCTATAGCTTTGACGAAAGCCCTCAGCCCGACCCCGAGCTGAAGAACTTCTCCATTGACCACGACAAGGGCTACATCCTCCCAGCTCTGCGCGACGCCCGCTCCCTCAATCCCGAGCTATTTCTCTTCTCCTCCCCCTGGAGCCCTCCCGGCTGGATGAAGTCTGGCGGTTCCATGCTCGGCGGAGCCATGCGCAAACCCAGTTTCCCTTACTACGCCCAGTACTTCCGCCGCTTCCTCGAGGGCTATGCCGCCGAGGGCGTCAAAATCAACGCCGTAACCGTGCAGAATGAAGTGGATACAGACCAGGACGGGCGCATGCCCGCCTGCCTCTGGGGTCAGGAATACGAGGTCGAGTTCGTCGGCAAACACCTCGGCCCCACGCTGCGCAAGGCCGCCCTCGACACCAAAATATGGGTCATCGACCACAATTACAACCTGTGGGGACGCGCCATTGGCGAGCTCAGCGTGCCGGAAACCGCCGAGTTCATCGACGGCATCGCCTGGCACGGCTACGTCGGCGAAGACTCCGCCATGAGCCGCGTCCACGAAGCCTTCCCGGAGAAAAACGCCTACTGGACCGAGGGGGGCCCGGACCTGACCGCGCCCGACTACCAGACCGACTTTGCCAGCTGGGCTACCACCTTCAACGGCATCGTCAACAACTGGGCTCGCTCCATTACCTCATGGAACCTGGTCCTGGACGAAAAAGGCAATCCCAACATCGGCCCCTTCCCCTGCGGCGGAGTCATCACCGTCGAAAACGGCTCGCACAAGCTCACCCGCAGCGGCCAGTACTGGGCCTTTGCCCACTTCTCCAAACACGTCAAGCGCGGAGCAACCGTCTTTGCCACCAACGGCATCGGCGGCGCTGCCGGGCAAGTCACCCACACTGGCTTCCGCAATCCGGACGGCTCAACTGTCGTCGTATTGGCCAACACAGGAGCCGAACAGAAGGTGCAACTCGTCCTCGGCAGCCAGTCGCTCACGCTCGACCTGCCGGACAACTCGGTCGAAACGCTGCAGTGGAGTTAGGTGAAGTCGGGAGTTAGTTCAGAGTGACGGTAATCTTGCGGGTGTCGCCGCCGGTTGAGGAAATCAAAATCTCCCCGTCGGCGCGCTTGCGGACGCTCTTGAACTTCTCGCCCCACTCCACCAACACAATCGCGTCCGGCGACTGCAGGTCGTCAAACCCCAGCGAATCCACTTGGCGCTCGCCTTCCAACCGGTAGAGATCCAGGTGCAGCAGCTTCACAGGCTTGCCGTTCAGCGTGCCGGCGTACTCGTGCACCAGCGTAAAGGTCGGGCTCGTCACCTCGTCCGGGTCTGCCGCGTCCAGTGCGGCCGCAATCCCTTTCACCAGCGTCGTCTTGCCAGTTCCCAGGTCGCCCTTCAGAATCAGCAATCGTGGTGGCGTCAGCAGCAGGGCGAGCTCGCGGCCAATCGCCTCCGTCTCGGCGGCGGAACTGGTATCGAACTCGCGGGTCACAGGCGCTGCTTTGGCCATGATGCTCCTTGGGGAACGGGACCCTTACAAATGTGCCGCGGATATCTCCTCCGCGGGAAGCCCCTGCAACCAACAATACCCGCTGAGGGCCTGCGGACGATAGCGAAATGCTTGCGAAAACCGGGGGATAAGATCCGTCGCCAAGAGCGTATGCTGATCCATCTGCGAGAGCGCCAGGTCACCTGCCAAACCGTGCAGATAAACCGCCGCCTCCACCGCTTCACCCGGCGTGTCGCCGTACTGCGCCAGCAGCCCCGCAACCAGCCCCGTCAGCAGATCCCCCAAGCCGCCCTTGGCCATCGCCGGGTTGCCGCTGGTATTCACGGCGACCGTGCCGTCAGGGTGGGCAATCAGCGTCCGCGCCCCCTTCAGAACCAGTATCAGACCGAACCGAGTCGCAAAGTCCCGCGCAACGCTGAGCCGATTGCCTTGAATCTCCGCAATAGAGAGCCCCGTCAGCCGAGCCATCTCCCCCGGATGCGGCGTTAACACCAGCGTGCGCCCGCTGGCCAACTCCTTCAGCCGCTCCGGCTCGGCAGCCAGCATGTTCAGCGCGTCCGCGTCGAGAACCGCCGGAATCCTGCTCGCCGCCAGCAGCCCAAACACAAGCGCCCTGGCCGCCGGTGACGTGCCCAGGCCAGGCCCCAGCGCCAGCACGGTAGCCTTTTGCAGAAGCTCCGAAATAGCCTCAGCCGACATCCCGGCCAATTCCCCAGCCCCGTCCACCGCCAGCGGATGCGTCATCAGTTCCGGCGCCATGCCCGCCACCAGCGGCAGAATCGCCCCCGGAACAGCTGCCGTTACCAGCCCGGCGCCTGACCGCAGCGCTGCCAATGAGGCCATCGCCGGTGCGCCCGACTTCCCAACCGCTCCGCCCACCACCAGCACATGCCCAAATTTGCCCTTGTTCGCATCAAACGCGCGCAGCGGCTCGGTAATCGCCTTGGAGGATCCAGACCAGTGCAGTTGCAATGCGGAATCCACTGCCGCCTCCGGCGAGCCAATCGGCGCCACCACCACAGGCTGGTTCCACCGCCGCGTCAGCGGACAAAGGACATGCGCAGGTTTGGGCGCGGTAAAGGTAATCACAGCGTCTGACGGAAACACCGGCCCGACTGGGGCCGTCGCGGTGGAATCGGCGTCCCACCCGGAAGGCAGGTCCACGCTCAAGACCGGGCTGTGGCTGAGGGAAGCAGCCGCCTGCATCCACTCCAGCGCGGCCAGGGGAAGCTCCCGCAAAGGCGGGCGAAAGCCCGTGCCCACGATCGCGTCGAGAATCAAATCCGCGTCCAACGCGCCGTCATGCGCCGCCAACTCCCCGGCCGAGCGAATCACGTGCACCGTGGCCAGCGTCGGGTTGGCGGTCAGCAGGCGCCAGGCTTCTGCTGGCTCCGGCTTCAGCCCCTCCGGATCGCCCAGCAGCAGCACCGTCGCCGAGCAGCCCGCCAGTGCAAACAACCGCGCAGCGTGCAGTCCGTCTCCCCCATTGTTGCCCCGCCCGCACAGCACGGTAATACTGCGCGCATGCGGGTAACGAAACCGCGCAAAGCGCACCACGGCCTCGGACGCGGAGCGCATCAACCGCCCCGGCGCAATCCCAAACCGGTCGGAGGTGGCCACATCGCAAGCCTGCATTTCGGCAGCAGTCAGAATTTTCATTGCCGCCATCATAGCCCATGCTTCCAAGATTGGCTGAGCCGCGCCCCAGCAAATCCGCCCGATCCTCCATGCTCCCCAACACTCGTGGCAAAAAGCAGCGAGGGCCCCAAATGGGACCCTCGGTGGCTGCCGGCATTCAAGCCGAAACTGAATTGTATTCGATCTACTTGATGTCTACCACTGGCTCAACCGAAAGCCCCGGCCGAAGCTGATGCTCCTTGTCCTCGTTGGCCAGGTCCGTAAAGTCGATGCGAACGGGTACCCGCTGCACCACCTTCACGTAGTTTCCGGTGGCGTTTTCCGGCGGGAACAGCGACAGAACCGAGCCAGTCGCGCCGCCCACTTCCGTTACCTTACCCCTGTATTTGTGACCTGTGGCGTCAACAGCGATTTCCACTGCCTGCCCGCTGTGAATCTTCTTCAACTGCGTTTCCTTGAAGTTCGCCGTCACCCACAGGTTCTCCAGCGAAACCAGCGTCAGCAGATTCTGCCCCGTGGAGATGTTCTGGTTCAGTTCCAGGCTCTTGCGCGTGATAATGCCGTCGGAGGGAGCCACAATCTTCGTGTAGCTCAGGTTCAGGTCCGCCTGCTCCAGTTGAGCTTCCGCCGCGGCAACCACCGCAGCCGCCTGCTGTGCGCGCGCGTTCTGCGCCGCCACCTGCTGCGGTGCCGTCTGGGCAGACTTGACGCCGGCTTGCGCCTGCGTTTCTCGATCCGAGGCCACCTTGACGGACTGTTCCGAGGCCTGCTCACTGGCCAAAGCATCGGCCAGTCCAGCCTTGGCGGCGTCGGCGGCAGCGGTAGCAGCGTCAAACTGCTGCTTGCTGATCACATCCTTGGCCACCAGCGGACGATAGCGTTCCAAATCCGCCTGCGCCTTGGTGTTGTTGGCGCGAGCCTCGGCAACCCGCGCATGCGACGCTTCCAGTTGACGCTGAGCCTGCACAATGCCCGCCTGCGATCCTGAGACATCGGCCTCCGCAGAGCGCAGAGTGCTGCCCGTGCTCGCAGCCGTAATCGGCACGTTCACCTGCGCCGCTTCCAAACCAGCCTTGGCGTTGGCCAGGGCGGCCGCGGCGTTGTCGCGGGCCACTTGGTAGTCGCGCGGATCAAGCTCGGCGATTACGGTTCCCTTGGCCACAAACTGGTTTTCGTCCACGTTCACCTTGGCCACGGTGCCGGCAATGCGCGAGCTGATCTGGATCAGGTGTCCGTTGATCTGCGCATCGTCGGTGTCCTCGGTCAAAGTTGAGCGCCAGTAGACGATCCCTGCGCCAATCAGAACGAGTGCGCCAATCACGATCAATAGAAAACGGCGCGGTCCACGGTAGCCGGTACGGCCGCCCTTGGTGGCTGCTGCCGCTTTCTCTTCCGGCTCTGCGCCGGGGGCTGGAGTCGATTCCGCCACGATTATTTACCTCCCAGATATTCTTTGAAATTCTGCGCCACTCCCAGCGATCTCGCCAGGTTCAACTTCGCCACGTTGTGCCGGTAAAGGCTGGAAATATATTGCCCGTCGGCTTGTGCCACGGATTGCTGAGCTTCTGAGACGCCCAGGTTGTCGCTCACTCCAGCCGCATAACGCTGCTGTGCGTCCGACAGTGCTTCTCGGGCCAGCTCCGCGTTGGAGCGCGAGACTTCGACTTGCTTTTGCGAAGAGGAGATGTCCAGTAGCGAATCGCGGATATCAGCCTCAATCTGCGCATCCAGGTCACTCTGCTGGTCGCGTGCCATCTCTAGCTGCGCCTGCGTAATGGCCGCATCGCCGCGGAACTGCGCTTCCTTGAAGATCGGAATCGTAATGGTTCCCGAAGCGTCGCCCGTTCCGTGCGAGTGGTTCACGTTCACGCCAATGTCGCCGTAGTCTGCGTCCGCCTTCAGGGTCGGCAAGCGTTCCGCGGTCGCCGCCTTGCGCTGCTCCGCTGCCGCCAGGGTCTGCTCGGCAACGGCTTGGCGATCCTTGCGATTCTTCAGCGCCAACTGGATCGACGCCTGAATCTCCGGCTGGTCAAAGGCGCCGTAGGGAGCCTTGTCCGCCAGCTCACATTTCTGATCCAGCGGCATGCCGATCGCCCTGGACAAAGCTAGTCTGTCCTTGGCCAGCTGATTCTGTGCCACAATCAGTTGCTGCTGCTGGCTCTGGAAGTCCACCCGCGCCCGCAGTTCGTCCAGCCGCGGCGCCGTGCCGGCCTCGTGGTTGGCCACTGCCTGGTTCAGAGAAACCTGCGCTGTATCAACCTCCGCCTGCGCCGAGTCCACCGCCGCCTGATCTGCCAGCACAAGCAAGTAGGCATTGCCCACCGTCAAAATTACCATCTGCCGGGCATCTTCTGCCGTCAGCTGGGTGGCGCGGAAGTTGTGCCGCGCCGCCATATAATTGTGCAGGCTCGGCAGGTCCACCAGCGTCCAGCTCAGCTTAATGCGCAGGTCGGTAAACCCAAAGGGTCCAATGATCGATGGAAAGCCGGGGATGCGCAGACCCTGTGCCGCCAGGTCGCTCTGCATCAACGACTCGTTAATTGACCCGTCCACGCTGGGCAGCAGCGACTGCAGCTCTTCCAGCCGCTGGCCGCGGGCATTGGCAATCTGCGTGGAACTCAAAAGCAGCCCCAGGTTGTTGCGCAGGCCGCGCTCCACCGCGTCATCCAGCGTCAGCGAAAGCATATCCGGCGTGGCCGCCCCGGACGGAACGCTGCCCTGAAAGCTCGCGGCCGTGGGAGCCGTCGAGTTGGCCGGGGCCGTGGGCGTCCCTTGGGCATGGCCCAGCGCTGCACCGCCCGTAAGAGCTAGAGCAGCAATGGGCAGCGTCCGCTGCAGAGTCCTTAGTAAGAAAAACGATTTGGGCATTTTGGCTGGGGTCACAAACTCAATCTTCCAGGTTATGTCTCAATATGGATGCCGCAGGAGAGCGGAAAGGTTCCAAAAGACACGAGAAGCCTGCCGAAAATCGGCACAACGGGGTATTCCGGCAAGAATCCAGGCTATTGCCCGATTGTACCGGAATGGACGAGATGGTTATCGCGCGGCGGAAGCCTGAATCATCTGCGAGGTCAGCGAGCACAGCGCGCCCCGGAAGCTGTCGCGCACCGCGTCGGGAGTCCAACCCTTGGCCGCCTGGCCACCGTGCAGCGAGAGCAGACCCGCGACCTCAGGGCTGCTCAGCCCTGCCACCGCGCGCAACACAAAGATGACTCGTAGCGGATTGCCCAGGCACTCAAGCCACGTGCGAAGCCGCTGCCGGTCAGGCCCGTTCAGCAGCACTTCCAGCTCGGCGGCCGTCACACCGGCGGCCGACAAATCGTCGTCTTCAATGCAGCTGACCGGCCCGACCTCACCTTTGGGAGCCGTAAAGACAGTCTGCTCGCGGGCAGACACCCGTTCAATAGCCAGCACAGCCATGGCCACCCGCGCACTGTGCCGCGCCTCCAAGTGGTCGCAACAAGCGGGAATATCCGCCGTAGCTACTGCTTTCTCAATCAGGCTTATCGTCTCTTCGCCCTCGCCCACCAGCATCGAGGCCAGATGGTACAGATCGCCGGCCATCTTCTCCAGCAGATCGTCGTAGCCGGTCAGGGCTTTCTGCACCGCCTCGGCTTCCTTGGGCTTTCCATCCAGCATCCCCTGAACCTGGGCCAGAAAAGCCGGCCCCTGCGGGTGGATCGGATCCGCCGCAAGGAAACTGGTGTCGGAAAGGACGGGATCGGACTCAGGCATAATCGGCATCAGTTTGCTCCTCCGAGCGGGAGCGCAAGGCCATTGCGCGCAAAGGTATACACTTTATCCTCCATCCAGATTGGGAGTCCAGTCAAATGATCCCGCCGGAATGCGGTAGGCGAAGCCTCTAAATTGGGCAGCGGTACTGGGAGAACGAAAATTTGTTCTGGGATTCACAACCATCACAGGCCCGCCGCGATATGAGATGAATGGAATCATCTGCGCGGTTCAGCAGGCTGCAACCCTGGCACGGGCCAATTGCAGCCAAGCAGGGAAGGTTCTAGACTTTGAGGCGGGGGCCAGTTGCCTCTGCGGGGAATGGGTAACGAGGACGGCATGGCCAAAGGCGCACACCGGAAGAAAATCTTTGCAGGTCGAGACAGGTCGTGGATGCTCTTCAACCGGCGCGTCCTGGAAGAGGCCGAGGACCAGTCCAATCCCCTCCTGGAGCGGGTCAAGTTCCTCTCCATCACCGGCAGCAATCTCGACGAATATGTCGAAATCCGACTCGCCGGCCTGCTGCAACGCACCGAAGACGGCCACACCGAGCCCGGTTACGACGGTCTGCTGCCGGAAGAGTCGCTCGATGTGCTCACCAAAGAGATCCACACCTTCGTCAAAGACCAGTACAACTGCTGGAACCTGAGCCTGCTGCCCCAGATGCGCACTCAGGGCATCCGGATTCTGACCTGGGAAGAGCTGAGCGAAGAGCAGCGCGCCGAAGCCCTCGGGTACTTCCAGCGCGAAGTCGACCCGCTGCTCACGCCCATCACCATTGACCCCGCGCATCCTTTTCCCCGCGTGCTCAACAAGGCCCTCTGCCTGGCCATTCTGCTCCGTCCCAAGCGGCGCAGCAGCGGGCCGGCTGTGCTCGGCGTGCTCACCGTGCCCCGCGCCCTGCCCCGCTTTGTGCGCCTGGTCGAGTCCCCCGGCTGCGACTACATCCTCCTCCAGGACCTGATCGCCCAGAACCTGACCGGCCTGTATCGCGGCTACGAAGTGCTGGCCTACGCCGCCTTCCGCGTCACCCGCAACTCCAACCTCTACTTCGAGGAAGAAGAATCACGCTCCCTGCTGGAGTCGATCCGCAGCGAACTCCACAACCGGCGCAAGGGCGATGCCGTGCGCCTGGAAATTGTCTCCAACGCCCACGAGGAGATCGTCAACCGCCTGCGCGTCAACTTTGAGCTCGACGAGTCCCAGGTGTACCGCGCGGAAGGCCCGGTCAACCTCGCCCGGATCATGAGCTTTTACGGCGAAATCGCCCGCCCTGACCTCAAGTTCCCCGCCTTCCAGCCGCGCCAGCTTCACCTCAGCCGCAAGGTCAATGACATCTTTGAGGACCTGCGCCAGCGCGACATTCTCCTCCACCACCCCTACGACTCCTACGACCCGGTGGTCGACTTCATCGAGCAGGGCGCAACCGACCCCCGCGTCGTCGCCATGAAGCAGACCCTCTACCGCACCAGCAACGACTCGCCCATGTTCGGCGCACTCACTGCGGCCGCTGTGCAAAAGGAAGCCACCGTCGTCGTAGAACTGATGGCCCGTTTTGACGAAGCCTCAAACATCCAGTGGGCGCGCAGCATGGAAGATGCCGGCGTCCAGGTCTTCTACGGTGTCGTCGGGCTGAAGACCCACTGCAAGCTGGCCATGCTTGTCCGGCGCGACGAAGACGGAGTGACGCGCCGCTACTGCCACCTCGGCACCGGCAACTACAACCCCGTGACCGCCCGCTTCTATACCGACCTCAGTCTGCTCACCAGCGACCCGGCCATGACAGAAAAAGTTCACATGGTCTTCAACTACCTGACCGCACACGCCGAAATCGCCGACTACAAGCCCCTGCTCGTTGCTCCCCTGACCATGGCGGAGAGCTTTCTCGCCCTCATCCGCCGCGAAACCGAGCACGCCGCCGCCGGAAAGCCCGCCCACATCGTCGCCAAAATGAACGCCCTGCTCGAGCCCAGCGTCATCGAGGCGCTCTATGCCGCCTCCCAGGCCGGCGTCGAGGTCGACCTCATCATCCGCGGCGTCTGCACTCTGCGCCCCGGCGTCAAGGGCCTCAGCGAGCGCATCCGCGTCCGCTCCATCGTCGGCCGCTTCCTGGAGCACTCCCGCATCTTCCACTTCGCCAACGCCGGCCAGGGCGAAATCTACATCGGCTCGGCCGACTGGATGCCGCGCAACCTGTTCGAGCGCTGCGAGGTGATTTTCCCCGTCAACGACGCCGCCGCACAGGCCCGCATCCACGACGAAATCCTCACGGTCTACCTCGCCGACACCTCCAAAGCCCGGCTGATGCGCGAAGACGGCAGCTACGTCCGCGCCAATGCCGGCCAGAAAGGCGCCGGCTTCAGCAGCCAGGAGTTCCTCATGCGCCTCGCCGAGGGCAAGGTCAGTTTCGATGACATGCCCAGGAGCTAGACCCTTTTCCGCCCTCGTCTTTGCCGGAAAAGGGGGGGGGTGGGGGGTT
>Ga0302154_10000279_pt1 | contig 51201 bp, 53 predicted proteins | sample I_Bog_N2_3_FD_193507 | JGI IMG/M metagenome (GOLD analysis project Ga0302154, IMG submission 193507) | Peat permafrost microbial communities from Stordalen Mire near Abisko, Sweden - I_Bog_N2_3 | ecosystem: Environmental > Terrestrial > Soil > Wetlands > Peat | place: Sweden: Abisko, Stordalen... | reverse complement strand
GTGCTTGGTTCGCCGAGCCGGCCGAGCGTGACCAGCGTCACCGGGTTGGCGCCGACCAGGCCCATCTGATGGCAGCCGATCAGCCCGAGGAACAGCCCGATCCCGGCGCCAATGCCGAGCTTCAGCGACAGCGGGATGGCGTTGATCAGCCACTCCCGCACCCGCAGCAGGCTGACGATCAGGAACAGCACGCCGGACAGGAACACCGCGCCCAGCGCGACCTGCCAGGGCACGCCCATCCCCTTCACCACAGTAAAGGTGAAATACGCGTTCAGCCCCATGCCGGGCGCCAGCGCCAACGGCAGGTCGGCCAGCAGTCCCATCGCCGCCGAGCCGATCGCGGCCGCCAGGCAGGTGGCGACGAAGGCGGCGCCGTGGTCGATGCCGGCCTCGGCCAGAATGCCGGGATTGACCACCACGATATACGCCATCGTCAGAAAGGTCGTGACGCCGGCGAGGATTTCCGTGCGGACAGTGGTGCCGTGCGCCTGCAGAAGCCGAGGCAATCTCATCCGCCGGCGACACCCTGCGTATTGACATACCGTGCATAGGGAGAACGGTCCGACTTCATCACCACGTCGTCCGGCGAGTTCATCGGTTCCCACATCGCCCGGCCCCTTCTCGTTACGGGCGCGAGCTTAGCCGCTTGCTGCTGCGCGCGCGAGATGGGGGGGCAGCCGGCCGGTCAGGAACAGCGCGAGCATGCGGAAGTCGCTCGCCAGCGACCAGAACGGGTGGCCGAACGTCTCGGGGCGGTTGCCCTCGATGCCGTAATGCGCGGTCCATGCGAAGCCGTAGCCGACCAGCGGCGCCGCGATCAGGAACCGCCAGTTCACCACCACGCCGAGCACCAGGCACGCGAGCGCGAGCAGGCTGCCGGTATAGTGCATCGCACGGGTGGCCGGGATGCTGTGGGCACGGAGGTAGCGCAGCCAGAATGCGTCGTAGGTCATCGGTGCCTCATGGATTCACGACTGCCAAAAAGTTTATCCCAGCCATGCAAGCAAAAATGCCAGACTGATTGTGCTGATAGCCATTCATGTGCTGATTGCCATTCGTTGCCACGCTCCACATTGGCCTCTGACTCCTATGCTCGTTCTGGCAGGAGGGCAAGAATGCCAGCCACGACAACCACGACGGAGCTGTTTGCGAAGACTGCCTACACACTGGCGCAAGTGCAGCAGCAAATGGATCTTCGAATCCGGGCAGGCGCAATTCGCAGCACCGTCGATCAATCCGATCGGGAAAATTACATCCTTGTTACCGACTGGAACGTAATCGGTAGCAATGACGACATTGCATTGCCTGACAATACGGCCGGTGCCGGCGACGGTTTTTCGATGGCTCCCGGTGTCGGGCATGCGCTATTGTCTGATGAGGGGACTGTATCTGACGAGGGATTTGTATCTGACGAAAATGTAAGGATGTTGGCCGCCGTACTAATGTCCGAAGCCTCTGTCGGAAACAATGCGGAGAGGGTCTCGGTGGGCTTTACGATGCTGAACCGATTGAAGGCATCCGGTCATTCGTCCGTGAGTCAGGTCTGGGGCGCTTACGCGCACAATCAATCGCCTACAGGCGCGCTTGTCGAACTGGCCCGTCAGTTACTGGCGGGGCAACGCGCTGATATAACTGATGGTTGCACACATTTTTACTCGCCGCGCTCGATGCCGCGTCAGGGTCAACCGATCGGTAATTTCGATGTCGGCGGAGGACTCGAACTGGTTCCTCCGTTGGCGGTGAAGACGTATGCGCCGAGTTGGACCAAAACGATGGAGTTCATTGACGTCTTTGAAGTTCGCCCATCCTACTACAAGTTTTATAGACCGCGATGAGTTAGGCAGTCGCCGGGCCACATATTTCGCTTCACGTTTATATTGAGAGAGAATTGCTGGCAGGGCGCCATAGGTATGGGAGAGGTTATAGACAAGGCAGCTAAAATAGTCAGAAATCCAGATAAATCACAAGAAGAGATGCCTGCAGATCCTATAATTGTAGTGCGCGGTCCGAGCGACCGTCTATTTATTATCGATCATCATCATGGGGCAAGGGCTTGGCTTTTGGCTGGCCATTCGATTGGCGTTTGTCGAATCCAGAAGCAACTCTCAACAGAGGACCCCAGTGAATTCTGGCTTCAGCTTGAAAGGAGTCATAAGATCCACTTGGAGGACGAAAATGGCAGACCGATAACACATGATAGACTTCCTACCGCGCTAGAAACGATGCCAGACGATCCTTATCGTACTCTTGCATGGCTTGTCCGTAAAAACCAAGGGTTCTGTCGTGCTGATATGCCACAGAAAGAGTTTGCGGAATTTCAGTGGGCCGATTTCTTTAGGTCGAACTTAAACCCATCGGACGTCGAATGGACAGCAAAACTGATCGACAAGGCCGTCAAACTTGCTGAAAGCCCTCAAGCGAAGGCCCAGCCTGGCTATGTCGGCGACAAGCCGCCGACATACGTCTGTCATGATGAGAATGACTAGGCCGCGAAACTGCCGCTCAAAAGCCCGCGCTCCTTCAGCCCGCGTATCACCTGCCCCACAATCTCCTCCGCCCGATGCGCCACCGACACCACGATCGCATGTTCGTCCGGCCCCGGCTCCTCCAGCGTCGCCAACTGGCTGTTCAGCAGCGTGGCTGGCATGTAGTGGCCCATGCGCGCCGCCATCCGGCTAGCGATCAGGTCGTGCGAGCCCTGCAGATACACCAGCACCACGTCTGGCCGGCCATTCATCAGCAGGTCGCGGTAGGCGCGCCTCAGCGCCGAGCACGCCACCACGCCCGAAATGCCGGCCGCGCGCCAGCAATCGATCTCGGCTGCGATCGCCTGCAGCCAGGGCCAGCGGTCCTCGTCGGTCAGCGGAATGCCGTGCCGCATTTTCTCGATATTGGCCGACGGGTGCAGCGCGTCGCCCTCCAGCATCTGCCAGCCCTTGCGGGAAGCGAGCATCACCGACGCGGTCGTTTTGCCGCTGCCCGAAACCCCCATCATAAGTACCACGGTCATGACCGAGACCGGCCGGGCGGGGCGAGGCTGGCCGCCACCGCCTGACTGCGCCGGAGCGTGGTCGCGCCCATGTGCCCGCGATCGACCACGCCGATCCGCATCTTGTCCTCCGCCTCGGCGTTAGCCCCACGTCGCAACACAGTGTTGCGAATGGACCCGCCGCAGCCACGATCCCGGCCCGATATTGGCGGAATTCGGGGCCAGGGTCATCACACTCCAAAGGAGGAGGAGAACACGATGCGCAAAACCCTGATCGGACTAACGGCGCTCGGCGGCATCCTGGCCATGACGGCTTACGGCGCCCAGGCTGCCCCCCCGTACTACTACGGCGGCACACCATACGAAGGGCGGCACGCCTCGCAGGCCGACTACTACCGGCACCACGAACATTGGCACCACCGCCACTGGGAGCATCACCACTGGGACTACGACTGAGCCCGCTACCGGGCGCCGGGTGCGCGCCCTTGGACGCGCACCCACCCTGATCACCTCTCCGCCGGGCGCACCGCTGAAATCCGCCGCCCGGCGGACAGATCATCCCGGATTACGAACCGGAGGGCAGCTTCGCCCGCAGATACTCGCCGATCAGAATCGCTGTCGGCTCCGTCACTTCGTTCTCCCGCAGCAGGTCTGCGGCGATCTGCTGAGCGGTTCGGAATGCATCAGCATCGTTCGCCTGTTGCGCAGCCGAGCCCAGCCGGCTCAATTGCACCGTGATCTGTTGCTGCTCCTGCAGATCCTGCTGCCGCCCGGCCTTGACGCGGTCGGCCATCAGCAACGCCCATTTCATATCGGGACTTGCCTTACCCTCGGCAATCAGAGGAAGCAGCGCCAGCGCGGGCAGGACAGCCGCCTCGTGGCGCAGCATATGCGGCTCCATCAGGTCGAGTACAGCGCGCGCTTCCGGTCCCACCGGCGCGGGCTTCCCGGCCAGCGCGGCGAGTTGGGCGATGGTCTGCTCGTGGTCGAAATGTATCGACGGGGGGATATTTCTGATGTGTTCCGACGCAGCTTGCCGCGACGGGGCGATAGCCGCGACAGCAGCGAGCATGGCGGTTGCCGTGAACAAAGCGGTTCTTTGATTCATAACGATACTCCTTACAATGTTTAGACGGTCTCGTTATTCGAGACGCCGCTGTGGACTCCCTTGGGGACCGGCTGGCTTTGCGCCGGGAATGCCCAGGGACTCTTAAAGATCGGCTGACGCTGGACGCCTCGACCTGGACACCGGACCATGGCTCAATGCGTCAGCGCGCCGATCGCTGCCCCGCCGGCGCCGCCGGCCAGACCGCCGACCAGAAGACTGCCCCCGGCCAGCGCGGAGATGGCCATGCCTGCCGCCGCCCCGATCGCGCCCCCGCTCAGGGCGCGCTGCTGGGTCCTGTCCATGTGCGAACAACCGACCAGAAGCAACGAGCCAATGATTGGAAGCAGAACGAGACGCATGACGGCTTGGCCCTCCCCGACGAGAGCTCCGTGCTCTCTGGCTGGTGAACTATGACTGGATGAGAAGCCGAACAATCCCCATCTCCGCTTTGTCACGGTGGGTGACATCCCGTCACGGCCGCGATCGCGTCGTTATATTAACGTTAATTGTTTGATGGATGTTCGATTGTTCCTGCCGCGCGCAAAGGTTCTCTGTCTGTCGGGCGTCCTGCTGTGCCTGCCGGGCTGCATGATGGACGCCGATGGTCCGCAGACGCCGCCCCCGGCGCCCGTCGCGGCGCAGCGGCCGCCGCCTGCCCAGCCGCCGCGAATGGTCACACCCCGTGCCCGTCCGTCACCGGACCGGCCGATGACCGCATCCCGTGGCGCCCCCGTGCACACGGAACCGCTCCCCGCCCCGGGCACGCCGCCGTCGCCTGACTCGCCGCGGCTGCCCACGGCGGTGGTCGGACTTTCGCAGGACCAGGTGCGTGGCCTGCTTGGCGCGCCGGCCGCCACGGCGGCGCACGGAACAAAGCAGACCTGGACCTATCGCAGCGGCTCCTGCAGCGTGGAAATCGCTTTCTACTACGACGTGACGCGGAACGGATTCTTCGCCCTGAGCCACCACGCGGCCGGCACCGGCGGCGGTGACTGCCTGAGCCGCATCCTGGACGCCCGTGCCTCCTGACCCGGCGGTCCCGCTGCGGCCGAAGCGACTCGTCCTGGTGGATGACGACGCGCTGTTTCTCCGCGTGTTCAGCCAGAACCTGACGGCGGCCGGCTATGTCCCGCTCTGCTTCGGCGATCCCGCCGCCGCGCTGGCCGCGCTGGCGGGGGGCACCGGGGCGGATGCGTGCGTCCTTGACCTCGATATGCCCGGCCTGGACGGGCTCGCCTTCCTGCGCGCCCTGTCGGAGCAGGCGGTGGGCATCCCGGTGATGGTGCTCACCTCCCACACCGCGCCGATGTTCGAGGAGGAGGCGCTGCGTTACGGCGCGCTGGACTTCGTGGACAAGAGCCGCGGACCCGCGATCATTCTGCAGCGCCTGGCGCTGCTGACCCGGCCGGGTCGCGAACAGGACGCCGCCGCGGCCGGCGCGGACCTGAAGCTCGGCGCGCTGCTGCTCAGCCGCCAGACGCGGCGCGCGCAGTGGAACGGGCTGGAGGTGCCGCTCAGCCGGACCGAGTTCGATATAGTCCTGCTGCTTGCCGGCAAGCCGGGCCTGGATGTCGGCTACCGTGAGATCTACGACGTCATGAAGGGCGATGGTTTCATTTCGGGCTCCGGCGAGGATGGTTACCGGACCAACGTCCGTGCCGCGATCAAGCGGCTGCGCCGCAAGTTCGAGCAGATCGATACAGGCTTCGGCGCGCTCGAAAACTATCCGGGCTTCGGCTATCGCTGGCGCAGCAATGACTGACGGCCGCACGCCCATCGGTGTGCGCCTGGTGCGATCGCTGCGCGTGCAGGCGCTGGCGCTGCTCGCCGTTCTGGTCGCTCTGCCGGTTCTGTTCCACGTCATTTTCGCCCACGCACAGGACCAGCAAAGAGAGCTTCTGGTCACCGCCGTGCGCGACGCCGGCACCGCAATCGCGGCCGGGCTGGCACCGGCGCTGCACGACCTGGAACCGGAAAAATTCAGCGATCTTGAAGGACAGCTCAGCCGCTTCGCCGATCCGCGCCGGCGCATCGTGCTGTTGTTCCATCCGAACACCGAATCGGCGGATACCGCGTTCTTTCTCGTCGCCAGCGAGCCGGCCATCGCTGTCGAGCAACTCGACGAGGAACGCCAGCGTCTGGGATCACTCGGCGTGCTGCCCGCGCTGGCGCGATCCTGCACGGGCGGCACGCCAATGGCCGAGCGTGTCGATTTGCCGTCAGGCGGCGCGGCGATGATCACCTCGATCACCGGCGTCTCGGCGAAGGCCGGCTGCTGGGCCATCGTCATCGCCGTCAGCTCCGAGCGCGTGCTCGCCGGCATCGACGACCGCCCGTTCTACGCCCGCCCCGAACTGGAGCTTGCGCTGTTCGTCTATGGGGTGATGGCGGGCTTGATCCTGCTGATCTTCGGCAGCGTGATGACCGCGCTACGGCGCTTCCGCCGCGTTGCGCTGGCGCCGACCGCCGCCGGCAGTTTCGCCGCGGCGACCGTCGTTCCCGAGATCATGCCGGTGGCCCGGGCGATCGATACCATGGTGCAGCGTTTGCACGGCACGGCGGAGATGCTGCGGCAGGCGGCGGAGGACAATGCGCACGCCTTCAAAGGACCGATTGCGACGATCCGGCAGGCGGTGGAGCCGCTGATCGGCAAGGCGCCGGCGCCCCAGCGGCTGCAGCCGGCGCTGGCCGCGATGACGGCGTCGCTTGATCGTCTGGACGGGCTGGTCCAGTCCGCGCGGCGTCTCGATACCGCGACCGCCGATCTGCTGGAGATGGCCGAGACGCGGGTTGTCCTGTCTGCGCTGGTGCGGGGGCTGCTCGCCGATTGCCGGGCGATGCGCGCGGCGCAGCAAGTGACGATCGCGGACGCGCTGGAACCGAACGTTGTGGTGCTCGGCGAGCCCGAGGCCATCGAGGGTATCGTGGAAAACCTGCTGGACAACGCGCTCAGCTTTTCCCCGGCGGGTGGAACTGTGCGCGTGAGCCTGACCGCCGAGGGGAGCGAGGCCCGGCTCAGCGTCCTTGACGAGGGACCGGGTGTTCCGGCAGCGGCATTGTCGCGGATATTCGATCGTTACTACTCCGATCGTCGCGCGGCGCCGGCTGGCGCGGAAGCGGCGCATTTCGGCATCGGCCTGTGGATCGCACGGCAGAACGCCCGGGCGCTCGGCGGCGAGATCACCGCGAGCAATCGTGCCCCAAGCGGCTTTTGCGTCCGTCTGTCCCTGCCACTGGCACCATCCGGCGACGCCGCTTTGGCGTAGGATGCGACGGTCACGTTGGGCGCTCGCTGGCGGTGGCGTGGGGGATAAATCTTGACGAGGCTCGCTGTGCCACGCGCGAGCAGTGCCGTCCCGCGCCGCTTTCAGTTCGAGTAGGTGGACAAGCAAGCGCCGTCCACCGCTGCGGTGCTGCGGGCGGCAATGGTGAACGGCGCTTCGTTTATCCCTGCTTCGACCGGTCCGGATGGGATCGCTCACCTATGGCGCGTCGATCCGAATCGTGCCCGATCCGGGCAGCCGTTCCACCAGATCCGGCCCCATCAGCAACGATGGCGTGAACGTCCCGCCCGGCCCATCGCGGCCGAGCACGAATGCAGCGACCGCGAGCGCACCTTGCACGGTCACGTCGTACACGTTCGCCGTGCGAAGCCGCGCCGTCCGTCGTGCGCCGGCTGCGTTCTCCGCCTCACCCCACACGTACGTCACGTCACTCGCGCGGGCTGACGCGTCGGGGCCTGCGATCCTACCCGCCGCGCGTTTCAGCAGCGCTTGCACGGGCGCCAGTCCCGTCAGCCAATGGAGCCGTGCGCCCAGCCGGGCTGCACGCGCGACCAGCTCCGGCACCGCCGCGTAAACCTCGATGTCAGGAATCCCAGTGCTGCGGAAAGCGGTACTGACGTCGCCCCAGCCGATCGTCATGGCGGTCTTCTCGCCTCCGCCGAAGTCGATCCGGCGCAGCCGTGGCTGCGGCAGCCGCACGATCCGCCCGCCATGCCGAACCCGGCTGCCGAGAGCCAGCGCTTCCACCGAGGTCTTCGCCGTTCCCGGCGACACCCCCGAGCGCGTATCGAAGCCGAGCGCCAGCCGCACCGCATCCGGCAGCGCCTGTTTCAGCAAAGCTGCCACGCAGTCAGTCGGGATCACGTCGAATCCAACGCCGGGGCAGAGCACTACGCCGGCGGACCTCGCCGGCGCATCGCGCGCCCAGGCCTGTTCGAACACGTCGATCTCGCCGGTGATGTCCAGGTAGTGGGCGCCGATCCGCAGGCACGCATCCCTCATCGGCGCACCGGTCGCCGAAAACGGACCAGCGCAGTGGAGGACCAGCGCGGCGTCGCTCAGATCCGCGGCCCCCACAGAGGACACACGGTGCGCCAGGCCGAGTTCAGCCGCCAGCGCGCCGACGGCGCCAGCGTTCCGGCCGGCGAGGATCGGCGACAGGCCGCGGCGAACCGCCTCGCGGGCGATCAGCGCGCCGGTGTAGCCGTTGGCGCCGTAGATCATCCATGGCCGCATCGGTCGTGCGCTCCCGGCTTGGTGATCCCCGGCTTGGTGATCCCCGGCTTGGTGATCCCCGGCTCGGTGATCCCCGGCTTGGTGATCCCCGGCTTGGTGATCCCCGGCTCGGTGATCCCCGGCTTGGTGATCATAGTCTTGCGACTTCAGGCGCCGCCCAAGGTGGCGTCAATCAAGCCCTTGTTACTGGCGAGCCGCCGGGCGTCCACCGACCTCGTTTCAGCGAGATTCACGACGCGGATGGCTACGTACGGACAGGTCCGATCCAGCGGCAGGATCGGACCTCCGGGCCAGTGTCAGATCGGGCCGCTCCGTTCGATCGACAGCGTCGAGCGGTCATCGTTGGAAGGAAACCGGACGTGGCAAAGATGCGTGCGATGCAGGTTACCCGGGCGAATGGACCGTTCGAATTTGTGGAGCGCGACCTGCCCGAACCGGGTCCCGGGGAGGTCCGCGTGAAGGTGCAGGCCTGCGGCGTTTGCCACAGCGACTCGTTCACCAAGGAAGGGACGTTTCCCGGCATCACCTATCCCCGGGTTCCCGGCCACGAGATCGCGGGCGTGATCGACGCGGTTGGTCCAGGCGTGATCGGCTGGGACCAAGGCCAGCGGGTCGGCGTCGGTTGGTTCGGCGGCCATTGCGGGCGCTGCGAACCCTGCCGGCGCGGACGGCTGGTGGATTGCCGCTACCTGCGCATTCCGGGGATCACCTACGACGGCGGCTATGCCGACGCGATGATCGCCCCAACGGATGCCTTGGCCGCGATTCCCGACGATTTGTCCGCCGAGGACGCGGCACCTTTGCTGTGCGCCGGCGTGACCACCTACAACGCGCTGCGCCACAGCGGCGCGACGGCGGGCGATGTCGTGGCGATCCTGGGCATCGGCGGATTGGGCCATCTCGGCGTCCAGTTTGCCGCCCGAATGGGGTTCCATACCGTCGCGATCGCTCGCGGCGCCGACAAGCAAGACCTGGCCCGTCAACTCGGTGCGCACCAGACCATCGACAGCAAGGTGCAGAACGTCGCCGAGGAACTGAACAAGCTCGGCGGGGCGCAAGCCGTCCTGTCCACCGTCACCAACGGACCCGCCATCACCGCCGTGATCGACGGGATCAAGGTTGGCGGCAAGCTGATCGTGGTCGGCGTCTCCGCCGAGCCGATCGAGGTTTCCCCGCTGCAGTTGATCGGCGCAAGCCGCACCATCCAGGGCCACGCCTCCGGCGCCTCGATCGACAGCGAAGACACGCTGGACTTCAGCGCGCTCGCCGGGGTGCGGCCGATGATCGAAACGATGCCGCTGGAGCGCGCCGCGGAAGCCTATGACCGCATGATGAACGGAGAAGCCCGGTTCCGGATGGTGCTGACGACGGGGCAATAACGGAGTCCGGACACGGCGTCGGCCAGAAAGGCTCCCCCTTTCCGGGGGAAGACCAGAGCAAGCGGTGATAGTTAGACAGCGGAACGCCGCCGGCGACTTATCCAGCGGGTCAGGCCGACGATGGCAAGGACCAGCAGGGCGACGGCCGCCAGGAACATGATCGAGCGATCGAGCCACCCGAGCACCGGCACGGTAACGAACAGGATTCCGCCGACAGCGCAGATCCGCCAAACCCGCGCCTGCACGCCCGCAACAAACGTGCCGAGCGCCAGCAGGGTCATCAGGGCGAGCGACCTCGCGTTGGTGTTCACCACGGCCTCGATGCTGTAATTATACAGCAAGACAATGGCGAAGATCAGGGCAAGCCAGTCCAGCGCCAGCGCCTTGACCAGTCGAATACGATCTTCCCGGACCGTCACGTTGTCCCATCCGGCGACGATGCATATGATGCCGAACACCGGCGTCATGATGACCCAATAGGCGACCGGCATACGGAAGGTCACACCAAAAAATGCCAGCAACAGCATGGTGACGTACGGCCACTCCCGCAGCAGCCGGCCCAGGAAGGCGGATCGCCTTGGCGCGGCGACCGGTTCGGCATCGAGCGCGTCCTCGACCCCGAATTCGTGCTCGGGCGCGATGCCATCCTTACGAAACATGTTCATTGCGCGTGGCCTTTTCAACAAAGTCGCTGGTAAAGCGTTGGGCCTTCAGGGTGGCTCAATTGGCTCTGTGCCATGGGGAACGCGGACAACGGGTGCGCGTTCCCAATCGGATCGTTGCAGGCCGTCGTGAGCTGGCCGGCCGGCCAACCAGGCGTGGTGCGCAGACCCGGGTTACGCCGTTAATTCCTCCGCCTCGCTGCCTGCTGCCGCTCGCGCCTCCGCGCAGCAGACCTCCACCGATTGGCGCAGACTGCAGGTCGCGTGGTCGATACCGAGGCTGCGGCGTTCTCTCGTATCAACCAGCATCGCGTCGCCCGCAGGCCAAAGTCCAACCAGCACCTTCTGCCCCGACAAACGCTGGTGCAACCGGCGCAACAGGTAGCGGAGTTGCGCCGGCGTCCCGGTAATTTCGACGTAACAAACACAGATCATCGCGACCCCATCGAGGTCGAGGGCGGTCACCCGGTCGCGTGCCACCATATCATGTGGAACGACGCGCGCGCCGATGCCGTGCTTGCCGAGAAGCTGCGCCAATATCGCCGCCACTGACTCATCGAAGCGCCCCCGCCCTGCGACGCAGAGCACCGCCTGCGATGACCGCCAGGCCGCCGGCAGCTCGGGCGCCGTCGGCAGGTCGCCCTGCGGCGCCGATTTCGGCGGATCGGGCGCGGCCAGCGGCGGGGCCACGATGTCGTCCTCGACACCCGCCGGCGGTTGGACATCGTCGTGCTCGTCGAGGTCTTGCACCATCGTCTCGACCGAGCGGCGGATGCGGTCAAGCCGCTCAGGTGCAAGCACGCCGCGCCGAACATCATGGACGGCGAGCTGCAGCCCTTTCATCGCCACTTCGTCGTAATACGCCGAGAGCGGCATTTTCTTCAGCAGAACCTCGGCCTGATCCCCCGCCTCGTCCGGGTCGCCTGCCAGCATGCGTTGGTAGAAGCTCTCCACCGGCGAGAGCGCGGGCCGGTCCCCCAACAGCACATCGAGAAATTCAAGCCGCTTGACGTGCCGGCCGAGCACCACGAGGCACAGGGTCAAGGGCGTCGACAGGATCAGACCGATCGGACCCCACAGCCATGTCCAAAAAGTTGCCGCCACGACAACCGAGGCCGGCGACAGTCCCGTGCTGCGGCCATACAAAAGCGGCTCCAGCACCTGGTTCGCCATAGGCCCCGCGATCAGGTAAAGCGCCGCGGTCTTCAGCAGCGTAGACCAGCCCGGGTCCACGGCAGCGGCGAGCACCAGCGGCAGCGCAGCGGCAAGCGGCGTGCCGACATAGGGGATGAAGGCCAGCACCGCTGCCATCGTACCCCAGACAAGGGGGCTGGGAATGCCCAGCAGGTACAACCCCGTACCGATGACGCAGCCGAAGCCTGTGTTGAGGGCCAGTTGGGCGAGGAAATACTTCGACAGCCTTCGCGCCGCATCGTCCATCGCAAAAGTCGTACGATGAAGGTCGCCCGAGCCGAACAGGCGGATCAGCCGGTCACGCAGATCTTCGCGCTGCAGGAGAACGAAGATTGTGACGATGAACACGATGGCTGCCGTGGCCAGCGGGTTGACCGCCGGTGCCAGCAATCGCTCGGCCACCTCCATGGGCGACGACGGCGGCTGGTGGACTTCCACCGGGATTGGCTGAACCGCCGCTTCATCTGTCCGGGCCGCGGTGTTCCCGCCAACCGTGACGGGCTGTGAAGGCAGCTTTTGCTCCCGCGCCAGCGAGTCGCTGATCGCCTCCAGCCTTCCGAGCGTCATGTCCCGTATGGCCCCGGCCTTGCGCTCCAGCGTATATTGATAGCGCGGCATGTCGCTGACCAGGTCCGCGACCTGGGTGCCGATGAGACCGCTGAGCGCCAGTACGATTACGACCACGATGGCAACGGTAACGAGCGCCGAAGCGGCGCGGCCGAGCAAGCCGCGCAGCAGATTGGCAAGCGGCGCGAGCAGAAAGCTCAACAACACCGCGATGGTTACCGGGATCAGCACTTCGCGGGCAAGGTAAAGGGCCGCAACCGCCACCACCGCGACCTGCAGTGTCAACAGGGCATGCACACTCGGCACGTCTGTCGGTGCGACCTGGACAGGATGCCGTCCGGCGGGCGGCTCTTCGTCCGACACGATGATCTCCCTGCTAATACGTCGCACGCCCGCCGGGTTCCGGCGGCGCTGTCATTCGCGTGGCCTTGCCCTCTCCGCCTCAATGCGATTCCCGCTCGGTGAGCCCTGTGCGGCCGACATCTGCGCCGCGGCAAACCTCAAGACGGGCTGCGGGCAGTGCACTTATGGCCTCGCGGCGGAGCGGTGCGCAGGCCCTCCCCGGCATCGCTCTCACCCCCGCCAACAAGCCTGCCACGACCACGTCTTCAGGACCGCGTCAGGCGCTGCCGTAGTGGAAGTCCGGAAGCCCTTTGAGCGACGCCTGGGTGGCGCCCGGAAGCACAATCCGATCCTTCTGGAGCTTGAGTTGATCGGACGGGGCCAACAGGACCTTGTTATCGAATTTGAGCCGGTCGTAGGGGACGGACACAAGCTTGGCCCCGAGGCCGAGAAAGCCGCCAACCGAAATGATCACCGTCGCTGCCTTATCTGACGGGTCCCACAGAACATCATCGATCGATCCGATCGACTGGTTCTGATCATTATAGACGGTCGCTCCGACCATCTTGCCGGCACGCAGCTTGCCGTCGGCCGTCACATAGATGCTCCCAGCATCGCTGTCCCGGTCGCCGGTCGCGGAGACGGTCGGTGAACTGGTGCCGCTGGGCGCGCCGGCTGCCCCGTTCGGGCCTGTCGTCAGCGCCAGCGCCGGCGCCGTCAGCAGGACGCCGGTCACGAGGACTGAACAAATCCCTTGGATAGTTGCCACGCAAGCCTCCTTTGGACGCGTTCCGCGAACGGAGTAGCCGTTCCGGGGTTGCATCACGCCTTGTGAAGGTCGGGATTGATTGCCGCACAACCCGGCGACCGACGGAACAAGCCCCGGCTCGGGGGGCAGGATGCGCTCGGCTTCGCCCCGCACGCCGGCCACCGCGTACTCGCCTCACGGGCGAGCGTTTCCCTCCGAACCGCAGAACAGCTTCAAAATCCGCGGAGGGCTTAACGCCTGACTCATTTCTTCATGCAATCGTAGGCAGTGCTTGCTGCGAAGCGAAGCTCGGCAGCCCGATGACCGGGTCTGTCAAGGCAACGATGAATTGAGGCCATCTATGACGTTCGTAGGTCAAAAGAATAAGATCAGCCGCTGCCTGCTAAGTGATACATTACTGTCACACAACCCGCCCACGGTGGAACGCCCTGTTCAGCGCTGGGACGTATCCTTGCGTAGACCAGGCAACCGCGGACAGTCACCGCAAGCCATGGTCGAAGCCCGATATTTCACCGAAGTCGAAACATTCATCTCGCAGGAGGACAGGGCGTTCTGGTGCTACATGAAGCCGCACGAGCGGCCATGCTTCACCCGGCAGCTTCTGGCGGATTTGGCTGGTGTGCAAAGCCTCGTCGCGGACCTGTTCGACAGCCACGCGGACGAAGACGAGGTCCCCTTGACGCATCTGGTGCTCGGCTCACGCGCGCCCGGCGTATTCAACCTTGGCGGCGATCTGACGCTGTTCAGCCAACGAATTCGCCAGCGCGACCGGGAGGGTTTGCGACGCTACGCCAATGCCTGCGTCGATGTCGCGTACGCGAATCATGTCGGGTACGAAAACGACGTCATTACGGTGGCGCTTGTCCAGGGGGATGCGCTCGGCGGCGGCTTCGAGGCTGCACTGTCGTGCGGAATAATCATCGCCGAGAAACATGCCAGGTTCGGGCTGCCCGAGATCTTGTTCAACCTGTTCCCCGGCATGGGCGCCTACAGCTTTCTCTCGCGCCGTGTGGGCGCAGCGAAGGCCGAGGCAATCATCCTGAGCGGCCGGGTCTACTCGGCGGCCGAGATGCACGATCTTGGCATTGTGGACATCCTGGCCGAAACCGGCACAGGCGAGCAGGCGGCGCGCGATTATATTACCCGCAGCCGTTCGAAGCACAATGCGCAAGCCGCCGTCAACAAAGTCCGGCGACGCGTCAATCCGGTTACCATCCAGGAACTACGCGACGTGACCGAACTGTGGGTGGAAACGGCGCTTCGGCTGACCGAGCAGGACCTGCGCAAAATGGCGAAGCTCGCGGCAGCGCAGACACGCCTCCGCCTGCGTCAGGCCGCGGCCGGTGCGCTGGCTGCCGCATAGCCGGCCGGGCGCATGCTGGAAACCGGGGCGATCACTCTTCACTCTCATCCGGCTTACCGGACATGTGGGCGCGGATCGCCTCCACGAGGCGCGCGAGCTCGGCTTCAATCTGCCCGACGCAGTGGTCCGACACATGGGCCATCCGATCGCCGGAAATCGTTTCCAGGGGGATGCAAATGTCCCGCAAGGGCTCGGCACCGATGTTGGCCGCCGCGCTCTGCAACGCGTGCGCCTGTGAACGCACGGCCTCGATGTCCCCTCGGTCGGCAGCGGCCCGAATCCCTTCGACAACGGACAAAGAATCGGCATGGAATTCGTCGAGAATGGCAACAACGAATTCCTCGCCGCCCAGCTCGATCAGATCCGCCAGCATCACGGGATCAACGGCTGGTGGCAGCCTGTCCTGGACACGATGGTCCGGGCCACCCCGCATTTCTGGCGGCCGCGCGGGCGGCGAGACCGGGCTCGGCGCCCCGGCGCGGCTGGCCGAGATAAGGCTGTCGATGATCGTCACCAGGCTGGCCGGCTCCACCGGCTTGACCACGCAGACGTCCATCCCTGCCTCGATACATCTCTCGCCGGTTTGCGGGCTCGCGTCGGCGGTCAGCGCGATGATCGGAATCCGGTGATGTCCGACCGGCGTCAGGCGGCAGGCCCTGGCAGCCTCGATCCCATTCAGGACCGGCATGTTCACATCCATGATCACGAGGTCGAACCGGTGTTCCGCCAGGGCCGCGAGCGCCTCCTGCCCGTTGCTCACCACCAGCACATCGTGCCCCGCGCGCTGCAGTATCTTCGTAAGCACTTTCTGGTTGATGCCGTTGTCGTCCGCCGCCAGGATCCTGCACCGTCCTACGCCGGAGCAGGGAAACGCCTCGTCGGACCGGCCGGGCGAGCGGGCAGAAATTGCCAGGTGCACCGCCGTTATCAGCTCCTCATCCGAGGCGGGAAGGGACATGATGCTGGCGAAGGAACGGCGCCACGCCGGGGGCGGCAGGCCGGCGAGAGACGTGTCGCGAATCTCGATAAACGACAGCGCCCCTGGATCGCGAAGCCTTCCGACGGACCGTGGCTCGGCGCCGGGCGCGGTCAAATCGAAGCCCAGGATGCAGCGCTGGAAGCCGTGCTGCGCCGGGTCCGGGAAGTCCAGTTCGGCGAAGTCGGCCGCGTCGGACGGGATCAAGTGGACACCCCATGTCGCGAGGCGGCCAACCACTGGTTCGGCAAGGCCTGGCCGGTCAGCGAACACGCAGGCGCGCAAATCGGCAAACCTTCCGATATCGTGTTTGGCGTCTGTCGAGCGAGCCAGGTCCAGCCAGAACCAGAACGTGCTGCCAGCGCCAACGGTGCTCTCGACCCCGATCTCTCCCCCCAGAAGCGCCACGCCCTTCCTGGCGATCGCGAGCCCAAGACCGGTGCCGCCAAAGCGGTCGATGATGCTGTCATCGGCCTGCGCAAAGGAGTCGAAGATCCGCTCCTGCGCCGCAAGCGGGATGCCGATCCCGGTATCGGAGACCTCGAAGCGAAGCCGCACCCTGTCCGGGTCTTGTTCGAGGCAATCGACGGCGACCGCGACGCTGCCGGTCCTGGTGAATTTCAATGCATTGCCCACGAGATTTAAAAGAACCTCATGCAGCCTGCGCGCGTCGCCATGGAGCAGGAGCGGTGTCCGCGCTGTGACGAACACGTTGAACCCGAGGCCCTTGGATCGCGCCTCCGGCCGGAAAATCGTACGCACCTCGCTCAAGAGAGTTGACAGGTCGAAATCCGCCTTCGAGACCGTGACCTTCCCGGCCTCGATCCGCGACAGATCCAGAATCCCGTCGATCAGCGAACGCAGGTTCGTCGCCGACGTGGTGATCGTCTGCGTCATGTCGAGTTGCTCGGCATTCAGCCTGCTGCTGCCCAGCAAGGCCCCCATACCGATGATTGCATTGAGCGGCGTGCGCAGCTCGTGACTGACACTGGCAAGGAACAGCGATTTGGCGTGGTTTGCCTCTTCCGCCTCCCGCCTGGCTCGCGACAGCGTTTCGATGAGGGACAGGGCATAGAGCGGCAGTACAACCAGTCCGACGATGACGCCCCCGCACAGAGCGGGCTTTGCGCCCCAGAACGGTGTCGTAAGGACAACCGCCGCGAACCCGGCAAGTGACAACAGCATTGCCGACAGCAGGAATCGTGGGCCAAATCTGAATCCGTTGCCGGCGACGATCCATAGATAGGCCGGGAATATCCAGGCAGTCGCTTCACCGCCGATATGCAACTGGTAAGAGGTTGCCCCGACATCGAGCATCAGCGCTGCCGCGCGCCGTGCGAAAGCCACGCGCGGAAAGATCAAGAGATGGGCGTAGATGAGAAAACCAGCCGCGATGTAGATCGCCGTTTCGGTGATGGGATCTTCTATTGTGAGCCAACCGTACGGTGCGACCGACGCATTATAGATCAGAACTGCCACGCCCGCGAGAAACCGGTTGAACACCATCTGGTGCTCGCCGTTCCTGGGCAGGGTTCGCAACCGACCAAGGATCGGCCACCGCATGACTAAATCTTTGGACATCAATCGGTCTCGCCTTCGCGTCCGTCGCAACTCTCGCTCAGGCTAGTCAGACATCTTGCCCGCCCCGCCATCGAGCGCATCGCGCAACGCCTGCGCCAACTGCTCCTTGCGGTACGGCTTCCTCAGCATCGCCACCGAGGTATCAAGTTCCTCGCAGCGACCGGTTCCGCTGGCTTCTGCAAACCCCGACGTCAGCAGAACCTTGATACAAGGCCAACGGCTGCGCGACTGCCGTGCCAGTTCGAAGCCGTCCATGTCGCCCGACATCACGATGTCGGTGAACAGCAGATCGACTTGCGTGGTTTCCAGAACCGCCAGCGCGCTCCTCACGCCGTCCGCCTCAAGCACGCTGTAGCCGAGTTCGGCCAGCAGGCGAGCCACCAGCCGCCGCAGCGCCGCATTGTCTTCGACCACCAGGACGGTTTCGCCGCGGCTCGCGGCAGGTGACGCGGGCGCGGGCACGGTGGCTGGCGCTGGCATCGCTGCCGTCGCACGCGGAAGCAACAACCGGAAGGTGCTGCCGCCCCGGAGTTCGCTGTGAACACTGATATGGCCGCCGGACTGCTTGGCAAAGCCGAAGACCATGCTGAGCCCGAGGCCTGTCCCCTTTCCGACGGTCTTGGTGGTGAAGAACGGTTCGAAGATCTGGCTCATCACCTCCGGCGTCATGCCGACGCCGCTATCGGTGACCTCGATCATGACATAGTCGCCCGGATGCAGGTCGGGCTGCAGCGCGGCTTGCTCTGCATCGACGTGGCGGTTGGCCGTGGCAATATGCAGCGCACCACCCTTCGGCATGGCGTCGCGGGCGTTGGTGGCGAGGTTGGCAATGCTTGCCTCCAACTGGGCCGGGTCCGCGGCCACCGGCCAGAGGTCGCTCGCGAGGTCGAGCGACGTCTGGATCGTCTCGCCAAGCACCCGCGCCAGCAGGCGGACCATGCCGGACACCAGGTCGTTGACGTGCAGCGGGACCGGCTGCAGCGGCTGGCGCCGTCCGAACGCCAGCAGCCGCTGCGTCAGGTCGGCCCCCCGCAGCATGGCGCCGAGCACTTCGCCGACCAGTTCGCTCAACTCGGGGTCCGCCGCCACCATCGGAACAATGAGATCGAGGTTGCCGATGGCGACGCTGAGCAGATTGTTGAAGTCATGCGCCATGCCGCCGGCGACGTTGCCGACGGCTTCCATCTTCTGCGCCTGCCGCAGCGCAGCCTCGGTGCGTTTGCGCTCGGTGACGTCCAGAGAGGTGGTCACGATGCCGACGACCTCGCCCGTGGCGTTCCGCAGCGGCGACTTGATGGTCTCGAAAATGTGCCGTGCGCCGGCCTGGTCGGTGATGTCCTCCTCGAAGCTGGGAAGTGGATGCCCAGCCTCCAGCACCAGATGGTCCAGGTGGCGGCTGTGCTCGCACCGCTCGTTGCCGAGAAGGGCCGACGCCAGTACGCAGGGGCTCTCCCGTACATCGACGCCTGCGAACGATGCCTGGTAAGCATTGCAGAATATGCAGCGGCCTTCCCGGTCGCTGGCCCTGATCATGGCGGGGACCGTGTCAATCACCTGCGCAAGTTGCTCTCTGCTATCCCTCAGCAGCCTGTCGCTGGAAATTTCTGTCTGCCTCAGTTCTTGCTCCAGGGCGACAGCGCGGTCGCGAATAAGGCGCTGCTGAAAGCTCAATTTCAGCAGGTTCTTGACCCTTGTTTTGAACTCGTAGTGGTCCACCGGGCTGAGCAGGAAGTCGGTCGCGCCGGCTTCCAGTGCATCGATACGAAATTCACGGTCCGAATAGGCCGTTATGACGATCACTGGTACATCGGCGCCGATAGTCAGTTGACGGACGCTGCGGGTGAATTCCGACCCGTGCATCTGTGGCATCTTGTAGTCTGTTATGACGAGATCAGCTTCGTTGTTGCCAAGCCATTGCAGCGCTGAGTGTGGATCATCGAATGGGTGGACGATCAGATCCGGCTGTATACTGACCGCCAGCTTGGAGTATATTGCGCGGTTGGTGACGCGGTCGTCCACAATCACGATTGACGACATAATCGGCTGTCCGATCCCAATCTGCGTATCAGAATGGTTGTTTCTCGGACGACTGACAGCGAAACGCAATAGCCTTGGCGCTTCGTTGCCGTCTCGCTTCGATCGGCAAGCCCCGGGGGTGGGACCACGGTCGATCAATCCGGTGACCGACGAGAGCGATGCTCCGCCGGGTCGGCCCCGCTGCGGCGCAGCAATGACAGCCTGCACCAGGCCGGCAGTTGTCTGCAGTCGCCAAATGCTTTCTCGCGAGGCAGACCGCCTGCCGCGCCGCTTCGCGCAAACCGAGGCTGGCCGCAGTGGCACCTGCCGCTGCGGCCAAACCTGGTATCAGGCGACGGTGGCGCCCGCTTCCGGAGCCTGGGCCGCCCGGCGCGACTGCCACAGCGCCACGAAGTCGATCGGCTGCAGCAGCACGGGCGGGAAGCCGCCGTCGCGGGTGACATCCGCCAGGATATTGCGGGCGAACGGGAACAGGATGCGCGGGCATTCCACCAGCAGCACCGGCTCGACCGCGTTCTCGGGCACGCCGGTCAGGGTGAAGACGCCGGCATAGGTGAGTTCCGCGACGAAGATGGTTGGCGGTACGGCGGCGGCATGGCCGTTGCTGTCGCCCTGCGCCGGCGGCTCGTGCGCCTCCGCACGGATCACGAGGATCACTTCGTAGACGTGCTGCCCGTCCTGCAACCGTCTCGCTTGCACGTCCAGGTTGATATTGACCTGAGGCTGCGCACGCAACTGTGTGTAGACCTGGGGCGCGCCCGGCACCTCGAAGGACATGTCCTTCACATATTGAATATTGATCACCAGCGGCGGGGTCTGCGGCGTCTGGCCGCTGGGCTGGGGGTTCGGGGTCTCGGACATGGCTGGCTCCAGATATCGCGGCGCCGGGGCGGCGCTGTGGCGTGCCGGGTAGCACGGAAGGCGTCCCCAGCCAACGACAACGCGATGACCCAGGACGGTTTCAAGGAAACCCGGCCCGCGGGCACCCGGCTCAGGGCCGCCAGATCACATGCTCAGGTGCCGTCTCGGTCGGGTCGCAGCGCACCCACTGGCCGTTGGCGATGCTCTGGCCGGTCATCGCCAGGATGAAGCCCCAGTGGCTGACGACCAGCGTGTCGGACCAGTCCGGCAGGGCGGCCATCTCTGCGCGGAACCGGGCGGCCCGCCCCAGAACGGCATCAGCCGGTTCGTCCACGGTCGGCCACCAGATCTCGTCCCCGATCAGCGAGAAGTCGTGGTGCGGCCAGACGGGCTGCAGCGCCGCGCGCGGGGTGCCGATATCACAGGCGAAGGCATATCGTTCGCGCACCGCCGGGTTGACGGTCACCGCGATGCCGAGCGCCTCGGCGATCGGCGCTGCGGTCTGCAGCGCGCGGGTGTAAGGTGACGCAATGATGCGCCGCACCCGCTCCCGGGCGAGCTGCCGGGCGGCTTCCTGGGCCTGGGTGTGACCCAGCTCGGTCAGCGGCGCGTCGATGATGCCGGGGTCGCGGCGGGTGGCGGTGAACAGCAGGTTGAATTCGCTCTGCCCATGCCGCATCAGAATCATGGACCGCCCCATACAGGCGGCCCCAGCGGCCGGCAACCCTGCGGGCGGCGACCCTGCTTCGCCACCGGTTTCGTTTGCCGGCAGGTTGTGCCACTCCTATCTGTGAGGCTGAGGAGAGAATGTGATGGGTTCCGGCGGGTTTCCGATCGACATCATCTTGTTCGGGATGATCGCGGCGTTCCTGGTGCTGCGGCTGCGCAGCATCCTGGGCCGGCGGACCGGCTACGAGCGTCCGCCGCAGCCCTATCAGCCGCCGGCGGCCGCCGAGCATGCCTCCGGCCCGGTGATCGATGGCCGCGCCGAGTCGGGGCAGGCGCCAGCCCCGGCCAACCGGGCGGTCCCCGATCCGGAAAGCCCGATCGGGCAGGCGCTGGTGCGCATGAAGGCGGTTGACCGCGCGTTCGATCCGGCAACCTTTCTGAACGGCGCCGAGAAAGCGTTCCGCATGATCGTCGCGGCCTTCGCGAATGGCGACCGGGTGGCGCTGCACAACCTGCTATCCGACGATACCTACCGCGCCTTCGAGACGGCGATTGCCGCCCGCGAAGCCATCGGCCAGACGCAGATCAGCGAAATCCGTGGCATTCACAGCGCGACCATCGAAGGCGCGGAGCTGCGCGGCAGCGTCGCGACGGTCACGGTCCGGTTCGTCTCCGACCAGATCAGCCTCAGCCGCGATCAGGCCGGCCACGTGGTAACGGGCACCGACGCGGTAACCGAAATTACCGACCTCTGGACCTTCGAGCGCGACCTGGCCACGCGCGACCCCTCCTGGCGCCTGGTTTCGGCGCGCAGCGCGTAACGCGTAACGCCGCAGCGCCTGACCGCTCCGGCTGCGCGAGCGGCTGCGGCCGTTCCACTTTCCCTCGCGGGGTCCGCGTCTCTGTCGCTTGATGCTGGCATCGCAACCACCGCTGTCCTGGCCTTTGCACCATGCCGCCCCAAAAACACCGCGTTGCGCTGTTCGTCACCTGCCTCGTCGACCTGCACCGCCCCAGCATCGGCTTTGCCGCAATTCGGCTGCTGGAGCAGGCGGGCTGCACGGTGGAGGTGCCGCGCGCTCAGACCTGCTGTGGCCAGCCCGCCTATAACGCCGGCGACCGTACCACGGCACGCGACCTGGCGCAGGGCATTGTCGAAGCCTTCGAAGGCTACGACTACGTGGTGGTCCCATCCGGCTCGTGCGGCGCGATGCTCAAGCGGCATCTGCCACACCTGTTTGACGACGATCCCAACCTGCGGGTCCGGGCCGACGCGCTGGCGGCAAGGACCTTTGAACTTGTCAGCTTCCTGACCGACGTGCTCGGCGTCGAGACGCTACCGGCGCGGTGGACGGGCGGAACCGTGACGTATCACGACGCCTGTTCGGGTCTGCGCGAGCTTGCCATCAAGGAGCAGCCGCGCAAACTGCTGGAAGCGATTGGCGCGCCCGTCGTGGAAATGGAGGACCCGGAACTGTGCTGCGGCTTCGGCGGCCTGTTCTGCGTGAAATATCCCGAGATCTCGGTCCGCATGGTCTCCGACAAGACGCGCGACATCGTGGCAACCGGCGCCGGGACGGTGCTGGCCACCGACCTCGGCTGCCTGCTGAACATCGCCGGCCGGCTGCAGCGCGAAGGACATGCGGTCAAGGTGCGTCACGTGGCGGAGGTGTTGGCAGACATGTCCGGCGACGTGCCACCCATCGGCGAGGGAAAGCCGTAGCGCGCTCAGCACTGGACCGCTCTCAGCACTGGCGCCTGGCCGCTGCCAGGCCTGACGCCTTAGCGCTGTTCGTTCGACCGCCGCACTCAGCCGATGCGCAGCAGACGAGATCCCTCAGTGCGCAGCCAGGGAATCGCGGTGGCCGCGTGCGGTGTGAGCCGATCGACCAGCGTCCAGAACCGCGTGCCATGGTTCATGTGGCGCATATGCGCGATCTCATGTGCCGCCACGTAGTCCTGCACCGGCTCGGGAGCCAGAATCAGTCGCCAACTGAAAGCGAGCGAACCATCCGGCGCACAGCTTCCCCAGCGCGTTCGGGTATCCTTCACCGTGACGCGCCGCGGCTGCACCGCGAGCACCGCCGCCTTGGCCGAGGCCAGCGCGATCAAGCGGCGCCGCGCCTCGGCGCGGAGGAAATCCGTGACGCGGCGGCTCAGGAATTCCGGCGCGCCGGTCACGTGCAGCTCGGTGTCGCAGAGCCATGCACCGCCACGCGCCTGCGGCACGTGGCGTATGCGGTGCGGCACGCCGCAGATCGGCACGATGGCGCCGTCGATGAACGGCACCGCCACCGGCAATGCGGCGATCCGATCCGCGACCCAGTCGGCATGGGTCATCAACAGTGCCATGCCCGCACCGCGGCCTGCGCGCATCGTCAGTGTGACAACGACGGAACCGCCGCGCGGGTCGATCCGCAAACTGATGCGCCGGGCCCGAGCGCTGCGTCGCCACTCGACGCGCGCCGATCCCGATCGCAGCAGGAGGATTTCAGGCGGCGGAAGATCCATCGATAATGATGATGCCAATGCAGATGGATTCGTCAATCCGACGTGCTCAAACGAGTGCGTCTGCATAGTGCGTTCATCACGGTACGTCCAGGCCCGCCGCACGCGGCGCAGGGGGGAAGGGTGCACAAGCGGGAGCGCCGTCCACCTGGTCGCGTTGTTCCGGCGCGTCGCAAGCGATTGGCGAGCCGTCGGCCGAAGGAGGTGGACGGCGCAAGAGCTTGTCCACCCTACGCCATCCATCAGTGCGAAACCCCAGTGCGAAACCCTTGAATGACGCGCGATGGTGCGAACGGTCAGCCGCCCGCGCTGCAGCCCCTTGCTGTCAAAGCTTCAGGTGCTCGGGGATGCGGAGGCCGAGGCGGACCGGCACGCTCCACAACTCCTTCGCCTGCCGGATAACATAGAAGCCGGCACGCAGGTACGCAGGCAGCGCACGCGCATGGTCGGCCGTGCACGTGTTCACGGTCACGCCCTGCGCTCCCATCCGCCACGCCGTGTCGACGCTGTGGCGCAGGAAGGGGAAGCCGACCCCGCTGCCGATCATGTGCGGCATCAGCCCGAAATAGCTCAGGTTGACGTTGGGCCAGGTGCGCGCATCCAATTCGTAGAACCCGCCCGGCTCGCCGCCGCTGTACAGCACATGAATCGAGACCAGCGGTTCGCGCAGCAGCGAGCGAACCTCCGGGTCGGGCATCATGCGGCGCAGCCACCAGACATAGTCGGCGCCGACCGTGTTGTACAGATAGCGGTAGAACCCGACCGTCGGCGCTTCGACCCGCACCACCTGCGATGCGATCGGCAGAGCCGGCGCCGGCTCGACCGGCGGACTGTCCATCCGCAAGAACGTGACCGTCACGCCGACGCGCGTCACCGGCTCCATACCGAACATCTGCCGCACGCGCTCAGTCGTCGAGAAAGCTCCTCAGCTTGCGGCTGCGGCTCGGGTGCTTCAACTTGCGCAGCGCCTTGGCCTCGATCTGGCGGATACGCTCGCGCGTCACGTTGAACTGCTGGCCGACTTCCTCCAGCGTATGGTCGGTGTTCATGCCGATACCGAACCGCATGCGCAGCACGCGTTCCTCGCGCGGCGTCAGCGAGGACAGCACGCGCGTGGTCGCCTCGCGCAGATTCGCCTGGATGGCGGCGTCCAGCGGGATGATGGCCGCCTTGTCCTCGATGAAGTCGCCCAGGTGGCTGTCTTCCTCGTCGCCGATCGGGGTCTCCAGGCTGATCGGCTCCTTGGCGATCTTCAGCACCTTGCGAACTTTTTCGAGCGGCATGCCGAGTTTCTCGGCCAGCTCCTCGGGCGCCGGCTCGCGGCCGATCTCGTGCAGCATCTGGCGGCTGGTGCGCACCAGCTTGTTGATCGTCTCGATCATGTGCACCGGGATGCGGATCGTCCGCGCCTGGTCGGCGATCGAGCGCGTGATTGCCTGGCGAATCCACCACGTCGCATAGGTCGAGAACTTGTAGCCGCGCCGATACTCGAACTTATCGACCGCCTTCATCAGCCCGATATTGCCCTCCTGGATCAGGTCCAGGAACTGCAGTCCTCGGTTGGTGTATTTCTTTGCGATCGAGATCACCAGGCGCAGGTTGGCCTCGATCATCTCCTTCTTGGCGCGGGCGGAATCGCGCTCGCCGCGGCTGACGGTCTGATAGACGCGGCGGAACTCGCTGGTCGGCAGGCCGGCATCGTTCGCCACCGCGGCGATCTGCCCGCGGATTGTGCCGATATCGGCAAGGTGCTTGGCGACGAAGGCTTTCCAGCCCTTGCCCGGCAGCCGGCTGATCTTCTCCACCCAGGTTGGATCAAGCTCGCTGCCGCGATAGTGCTTCAGGAATTCGTCGCGATTCACCTTGCAGCCTTCGGCCCGCCGCATGAGCTGGCCTTCCAGCGTGGTCAGGCGCTGATTGAGTTGCTTGAGCTGGGTGACCAGTTCCTCGATGCGGTTGTTATGAAGCCGCACCTGTTCCACCTTGTGGACCAGTTCCTCGCGCGACTTCTCGTAGGTCTTTTCCGAGCGGATGTTGACCTCTTCGCCGCTGGTGATCGATTCCAGCCGGCGGTGCTGCATCTTGTGCAGCTTCTTGTACAGCGCTTCGATCTCCTCGAAGGTCGCCAGCACCTCGGGCTTCAGCTTTTCCTCAAGGGCGGACAGTGACATGCCGGCCCCCTCGCCCTCCTCATCGACTTCGATTTCCTCGACGGGCTCGAAGGCGGGGGCAGCGCCGTCGGCGGCGGGGTCGCCCGGCGCGGCACCGTCCGCCGCCGGCTCGGCCGGGACCTCGCCCGCGCCCTGCGTCGCCTCAAGATCGACGATGTCGCGCAGCAGCATCCGGCCGGCCTTGAGCTGGTCGTGCCAGTTAATGATCGCCTTGAAGGTCAGCGGGCTTTCGCACAGCCCGCTGATCATCATGTCGCGCCCGGCCTCGATGCGCTTGGCGATCGCGATCTCGCCCTCGCGCGACAGCAGTTCGACGCTGCCCATCTCGCGCAGGTACATGCGAACCGGATCGTCGGTACGGCCGAGGCTTGCTTCGTCGACGTTGCCGGTCTGCTCTTCTTCCTCGGCTTCCTCGGCCTTTTCGACCTTGGCGACGGGGGCCTCGCCGTCCTCGCTTTCCTCGCTCTCGACCACCTGGATGCCCATCTCGGACAGGCTGGCCATCACGTCCTCGATCTGCTCGGAGCTGTTCTGATCCGGCGGCAGGACGGTGTTCAGTTCGTCGAAGGTGATGTAGCCGCGCTCCTTGCCGCGCGCGATCAGCCGCTTCACCGCGGCGGACTGCACGTCCAGCAGGGTCGTCTCGACGTCGTGTTCCGCGGTCGCGGTATCGCCGGCTGCAGTGGGTTTGGTCGCCATCGCTCGGGATACTCCTAACGTATCGGCCGCCGCGCGCGTCTGCAGCGGGGCATCATTCATGTTATGCGGCACGGTCGACGCCATCCGGTTCGCCGCTGGCCACCTTGTCCAGCGCCGTGGTAAGCGCGATCAGCCGGCGCTGGGTCTGGGGAGTCGGGTCCTGGGTAAAGGCGGTGCGTGCGTCGGCCACTTCCTCGCGCAGACGTTCTGTGTTCAGAAAACCGAAAATGTGCCACCACCCTGCTTCGGCCTCCGCCGGCATCACAGCCAAGGTTGCACATGCCGGCAGCGGAATGGGCGCCGGTGCCAGCACGTGTTCGATCTCGGACTCAAATCCAGAGGTTGTGAGGTGGGCGATCAGGGTGGGCGAGTCAAGCACATCAGCGTGATCAGCCCAATTATGCAATGCTTCGCGCAGCCTTCGCAGCGGGGGCGGCAGATCCAGCCGGCAAAATGCGTCCTCGACATCGTGCAGCAGCGACGGGTGCCGCAGCAGGATCGCTGTGAGAATGCGTTCGCGCTCCAGTGTAACGGCATCGCTGGTCGGAAGCGGCCGGGGCGGCGGGCGATGGCGCGCCGGTTTTGCCCCTTGTCCGCGGACGTTCTCGCCGCGCCGATTGTCGCCCCGGCGATGCTCGGCGAAATACCGGTCCAGCAGCGTGCGGCGGTATTCCGCTGCGAGGCTCTTATCAGGGATGCGGCGCGCTGCCGCCTCCAGCCGGGACCGGAAGGCGGCGCGCTGCTCCGGCGTGGCATCCCCGGCTTCGCGCAGCAGGTCATAGAGCGCCTCGGATAGCGGGCGTGCGGCGTGCAGCACGGCTTGCAGGGCGGCGACGCCATCCCGGCGAACCAGGGTGTCGGGGTCCTGGCCGTCTGGAAGCGTGGCCAGAGTCAGCGTCCGCTCGGGGGACAGCAGCGGCAGGGCGAGCTCCGCGGCCCTGGCGGCGGCGCGTGCGCCCGCTGCATCGCCGTCGAAACACAGGATGGGCGCGGGCGTCAGGCCCCATAGCGCCTCAAGTTGCTCCTCGGTCAGCGCCGTGCCGAGCGGCGCCAGCGCACCCCTCACCCCGGCCTGGTGCAGCGCGATCACGTCCATGTAGCCCTCGACCAGGACCACGGGCGCGCCGCCGCGCGCTGCCTCCCGGGCGAGGTCGAGCCCATAAAGGGTGCGCCGTTTGGAGAACAGCGCGGTCTCCGGCCCGTTGAGGTATTTCGGCTGTCCGTCCCCCAGCGTTCGGCCGCCGAAGCTGATGACCCGGCCGCGGCGGTCCCGGATCGGGAACATGACGCGGTGGAAGAACAGCTCTCGGGCCGGGCCGCGCTGCTCGGCCTCGCGCAGCAGCCCGGCCTCGATCAGCAGGTCCGGACCGATGCCCTCGCGCTGTAGCTCCGTTGCGAGCGCGCCGCGGCCCTCGCCCGACCAGCCGAGGCAGAAGTCGCGGATCGTTGCGTCGGTCAGCCCCCGTCCGCGCAGATAGTCGAGCGCCGCCCTTCCCTCCGGCAGGAACAGCCGGCGCTGGAAGCTGGCCTGCGCCGCCGCCAGCACGGACGCTAGGTCATGCCGGCGCCGGTCGGCCTCGGCCGCCTCCGGCGACGGCGTGGGCACCTCCAGCCCGGCCTCGGCGGCGAGCTGCTCCACCGCCTCCATAAAGCCGGCGCCCTGGCTCTGCATGACGAAGCCGATCGCATCGCCATGCACGCCGCAGCCGAAGCAATGGTAGTGGTCGTCGTAGACATAGAAGCTCGGCGTCTTCTCGCCGTGGAACGGGCAGCAGCCCTTCCATTGCCGGCCCGAGCGCGCCAGACGCACGCGCCGGCCGATCACCGCCGGCAGCGGGGTGCGGGCACGCAGCTCTTCGAGAAAGGCAGCCGGGAGCGCCATCAGGTGGACAGCTTCGCCTTCACCAGCGCGCCGGCCCTGGCCATGTCGAGCGTCGCCGCGTGCTTGGCCTTCAGCGCTGCCATGACCTTGCCCATGTCCTTGATGCTCGCGGCGCCGGTCCCGGCGACCGCGTCGGCCACGGCCTGCGCCAGGGCGGCCTCGTCCATTTGTTGCGGGAGGAAGCTTTCGATGACGGCGATCTCGGCTTCCTCCTTCGCGACCAGGTCGGGCCGGTTGCCCTGGCGATAGAGTTGCACCGACTCGCCGCGCGATTTCACCATTCCGCGCAGCGTGGCGATCACCTCGTCGTCCGGCACCTTGTCGATACCCTTCGGCCGGGCGGCGATGTCCGCGTCCTTCAATTTCGCCAGGATCATGCGCAGGGTGGACGTGCGTGCGGCGTCGCCGGCCTTCATCGACGTCTTCAACTGGTCGGTGAACTGCTCTCTGAGCCCCATCGGCGAATCCTCCGCGAAAAAAACACCCTCTATAATACGGTAACGTCCCGACACGGCCCAAGGGCGCCGCGGAAAAATTTTCCGGCCGACATCGGTTGGCGGTTGTTTTGGGAAGTTTTTTCCGTTACCTCTGGCGCCATGGCGACAACCGTGGACTGGATCATCGACCGCCTGGGCGGAGCCGAGGCGGCCGCGAAACTCACCGGCGTCGGGACGGAGGCGGTGCGCAAGTGGCGCCAGTCCGCGGCGATTCCCTCCCGCCATTGGGCCGCCGTGATTGCGGCGACGGGTCTGGCGATGTCCGACCTGCCCGGCGGTCCTGGCCCCTCGGTCCAATCAGCACAGGGGCCGGACGAGGCACCGCCCGGCGCCGATGCCGCCTTGGTGCTCGGCGATGGAGCGGTGTTCTGGGGCCGGGGGTTCGGCGCCCAAACTGCCCCGGGTTCAGCCCCGGTGGGCGAGGTCTGCTTCAACACCGGCATGACCGGCTACCAGGAGACGCTGTCCGACCCCTCCTACGCCGGCCAGATCATCACCTTCACCTTCCCGCATATCGGCAATGTCGGCACCAACGGGGACGACCTGGAAGCGACCACGGTCGCCGCCCGTGGCCTCGTGGTGAAGCAGGACGTGACCGAGCCCTCCAACTGGCGCGCCTCGCAGCACCTGAGCGCCTGGCTGCGGGCGCGTGGCATGGCCGGCGTGGCAGGGGTGGACACCCGGGCGCTGACCGCCCGCATCCGCGACGGCGGGGCGCCCAACGGCGTGCTGGCGTTTCCCGCGGATGGCCGGTTCGATGTCCCCGCGCTGCGCGAGCAAGCCGCCGCCTGGCCGGGGCTGGAGGGCATGGATCTGGCCAAGGAGGTCTCCTGCCGCCAATCCTACGAATGGGACGAAATGCAGTGGGCGTGGCCGGGTGGCTCCGGCCGGCAAACCGCTCCGCGATTCCGCGTGGTCGCCGTCGACTATGGTGCCAAGCGCAACATCCTGCGTTGCCTGGCCTCCGCCGGCTGCCACGTGACGGTGGTGCCGGCCACGGCAACCGCGGATGACATCCTGCGGCACAAGCCGGACGGGGTGTTCCTGTCCAACGGCCCGGGCGACCCAGCGGCGACCGGCGAATACGCGGTGCCGGCGATCCGCGCGGTGCTGCAGGCGGGCGTGCCGCTGTTCGGCATCTGCCTCGGCCATCAGTTGCTGGGGCTGGCGCTCGGCGCGCGCACCTACAAGATGGATCGCGGCCATCGCGGCGCCAATCAGCCGGTGAAGGACCTGGCCACCGGCCGCGTTGAAATCACCAGCCAGAACCACGGCTTCGCGGTGGACGAAAAGACGCTGCCCGCGACTGCCACGGTCACACATGTCTCGCTGTTCGACGGGTCGAACGAAGGGATCGGCTGCACGGACCACGCCGCGTTCAGCGTGCAGTACCACCCGGAGGCAAGCCCCGGGCCGAGCGACAGCCACTACCTGTTCCAGCGATTTGTGGCGCTGATGGAACGGCGGGCGTGACGTGGACGCGACCTGTATCGTGCTCGCTGCCGCGTTCCGGCACGTGATCAACGAAGCGACGGTCGAAGCGGGCTACCAACGCGTCGCCGCGCTCACCGGAGGGACGCTCGACTATGACGCGTTCCGCGATGCGGTCGATGCGTGCCTCCGCGAGGGCCTGATCCGCGAGCCGGTGCGTCTGCCCGAGGGCGCGTTGCAGTGCCATTGGCATCTGGAACTCACCCCGAAGGGCGTTGCGGCAGCGCAGGGGGTCTGAGGGGGGGCATATTGAAAGAAGTTATCGATGTATATGGCTTTCCCCGTATAAAGGGATAAACTCTTTCAATATGGATCCTGTTCGGAACCCCTTCGTGCCCGGCGCCGGAGCCCAGCCGCACGAGTTGTCCGGCCGGCACGAATTGCTGGAACGCGCGCGCGTGACGCTAGAGCGCGTCAGCCTGGGCCGTCCTGCGAAAAGCTTCGTCGCGGTTGGGTTGCGAGGGGTCGGCAAGACCGTATTGCTAAATCGCGTGAAGCAGATGGCCGATGAAAGGTCGTACCGGACAAGCTTCATCGAAGCGCACGAACAGAAGTCGCTGCCCGAACTGCTTGTGCCACATCTGCGCCGTATTCTGTTGGATTTCGACCGGTTGGGCGCGCTGAGCGAGCAGGCCAAGCGAGCGTTGCGAGTGCTCAAAAGCTTCATGACCGCGGTCAAACTAAAATATGGCGATGCCGAGATTTCGCTCGACGTCGATCCGGAGCATGGCTCAGCCGACAGCGGCGACCTGGAAACCGACCTGCCTGAATTGTTCGGGGCGCTCGGCAGGGCAGCCGCAGCCCGCACAACCAGCGTCGCGATCATCGTTGACGAAATCCAGTATCTGTCGCCGCGCGACATGAGCGCGCTGATCATGGCAATGCACCGGATCGCCCAGGATAACCTGCCGATCGTGCTGATCGCCGCCGGCCTGCCCCAGGTCGTTGGCCTGAGCGGCCGGTCCAAGTCCTATGTCGAACGATTGTTCGATTTCCCGCCAGTGGACGCACTCAATCACGAGGATGCCGTTCGCGCGCTTGATCTCCCGGTGCGCGAGGAAGGCGGAACTTTCGACCCCGACGCGCTCGACGAGATTGTCCAGATTACCAGGGGTTATCCCTACTTCCTTCAGGAATGGGGCTACCACACCTGGAACACAGCCAATTCGCCTCGGATCACCATGGCGGACGTCAAAGCCGCGAACGCACTCGCCGTGCGAAGACTGGACGAAAGCTTCTTTAGGGTTAGGTTTGACCGGCTAACCCCGCGCGAGAAGGACTACCTGCGGGCAATGGCTCAACTTGGGCCAGGACCGCACCGATCCGGCGACATCGCCGAAGAGCTGAAAATCGCAGTGCAAGCCGCCGGTCCGCTACGCGGTGGCTTGATCGGCAAGGGGATGATCTTCAGTCCGGCCCACGGCGACACCGCCTTCACCGTGCCGCTGTTCGACGAGTTCCTGCGCCGGATCATCCCGGAACGGCATCCCCCTACGCGAACCCGCGGATAAAATGACATGCCCAAGCACACCGACATCCAATCCATCCTTATCATCGGCGCCGGCCCGATCGTCATCGGCCAGGCGTGCAAGGCGCTGAAGGCGGAGGGCTACCGGGTCGTCTGGAACTCACTCGAAGGGGGTAGCAGCAGCGCGGGCTCACGAGCCAGGTACTCTGCGGTGAGGTCCTGACATGGATAACGCTGCGCTCTCTGCCTTGATCTCCGGCGTCGTGGCGTTGACGGTGGTAAGCTTGACGCCTGCCTTGAGCAAAAGACGGGAACAAGAGGCTGACTGGAGAAGGTTGAAGCTTGATCAGTACAAGGCATTCGTCATTGCGTATTCCGGCATTGTCGAGTCGCGCGCCACCGACGACGCGCACGCTCGCTATTCTGACGCAGTCAACACTCTTAATCTCGTCGCTCCCACTAAAGTCCTCTGCGCGCTTTACGATTTCAGTGATGAGAACTCCTTCCGAAACCCTGTACGGGACCCGCGCAGGAATGAAGAATTATTCAATGTATTACTGAACGAAATGCGCCGCGACATCGACCCCAGATCGTCACGAAACGGCAGCAGCGGCCTCACTTTCCGGTTCATCGGCGTACCACCAGCGAAAGAAACTGGCGCGGAAGTCGCAGGCAAGCCACTAGCAGCGAGCGGTTAGATGCCAAAGCGCACCGACATCCACTCCATCCTGATCATCGGCGCCGGCCCGATCGTCATTGGCCAGGCGTGCGAGTTCGACTATTCCGGCGCTCAGGCGTGCAAGGCGCTGAAGGCTGAGGGCTACCGGGTCGTCCTGGTGAACTCCAACCCGGCCACCATCATGACCGATCCCGGGCTGGCCGACGCCACCTACATCGAGCCGGTCACGCCGGAGATCGTCGAGAAGATCATCGCCCGCGAAAAGCCTGATGCACTACTTCCCACGATGGGCGGCCAGACCGCGCTGAACGTCGCGATGAAGCTCGCCGCCAACGGTGTGCTTGAGAAGTATGGCGTGGAGCTGATCGGCGCCCGCGCCGATGTCATCGACCGCGCCGAAGACCGGCTCAAGTTCCGCGACGCCATGTCCGCGATCGGCATCGAATCGCCCCGCTCCGCAGTCGCGCGCACGCTGACGGAAGCGCGCGCCGCACTTGCGGAAGTCGGCTTGCCCGCGGTCATCCGTCCCAGCTTCACGCTCGGCGGCACCGGCGGCGGCATCGCCTACAACCGCGAGGAATTCGAGCACATCGTCACCGGCGGCCTCGAAGCCTCGCCCGTGTCCGAAGTGCTGATCGAAGAATCCGTGCTGGGGTGGAAAGAATACGAGATGGAGGTGGTCCGCGACCACGCGGACAACTGCATCATCGTCTGCTCCATCGAGAACGTCGATCCGATGGGCATCCACACTGGCGATTCCGTCACCGTCGCGCCGGCGCTCACGCTGACCGACAAAGAGTATCAGCGGATGCGGGACGCCTCGATCGCCTGCCTGCGTGCGATCGGCGTGGACACCGGCGGCTCCAACGTACAGTTCGCGCTCAATCCCGCCGATGGCCGCATGCTGGTCATCGAGATGAATCCACGCGTGTCCCGGTCCTCCGCGCTGGCTTCCAAGGCGACCGGTTTCCCGATTGCCAAGATCGCGGCCAAGCTTGCCGTCGGCTACACGCTCGACGAGCTGACCAACGACATCACCCGCGTCACCCCGGCCAGTTTCGAGCCCACCATCGACTACGTCGTGGTGAAAATCCCCCGTTTCACGTTCGAGAAATTCCCCGGCACGCCAGCGCTGCTTACCACGTCGATGAAATCCGTCGGCGAGGCCATGGCGATCGGCCGGAGCTTCGCCGAAGCGCTGCAAAAGGGGCTGCGCAGCATGGAGACCGGGCTCAGCGGCCTGGATGAGATCGAGGCCCCGGGCGATGGCGGGCTGGATGCCTTCCGCGCCGCGCTGTCCACCCCGCGCCCGGACCGGCTGCTGATGGCCGGACAGGCGTTGCGCGCCGGCCTGTCGGTGGAGGACGTCTGCGACACCAGCAAGTTCGACCCCTGGTTCATCCGCGAGCTGGCCCGCATCGTCGATGCCGAGCGCGCTGTCGCCGCCGCCGGCCTGCCACAGGAGCCTGGCGCGCTCCGCCGGGTGAAGGCGCTCGGCTTCTCCGATATCAGGCTGGGCGAGCTTACCGGCCAAAGCGCTGCCGACGTAGCCGCACTGCGCGAACGGCTCGGCGTCACGCCGGTCTACAAGCGCATCGACACCTGCGCCGCGGAGTTCGGCTCCGCCACGCCGTACATGTACTCGACCTATGAGGGCGGCTACGGCACGCCGGTCTGCGAATCCGACCCCAGCGAGCGCCGGAAGGTGGTGATTCTCGGCGGCGGCCCGAACCGCATCGGCCAGGGCATCGAATTCGACTATTGCTGCGTCCATGCCGCCTACGCGCTGAAGGACGTCGGCATCGAGACCATCATGGTCAACTGCAACCCGGAAACCGTCAGCACGGACTACGACACCTCCGACCGTTTGTATTTCGAACCGCTGACCGCCGAGGACGTCATCGCCCTGGTGCGCCGCGAACAGCAATGCGGCACGCTGCTCGGCTGCATCGTGCAATACGGTGGGCAGACGCCGCTGAAGCTGTCGCAGGCGCTGGCGAAGGCGGATATCCCGATCCTCGGCACCAGCCCGGATGCGATCGACATCGCGGAGGACCGCGAGCGGTTCCAACAGCTTCTGCAGCGCCTCGGCCTGCGCCAGCCGGACAATGGCATCGCGCGAACCGTCGAAGAGGCCGAAGCGGTCGCCGACCGCATCGGCTATCCGGTGGTGATCCGGCCGAGCTACGTGCTGGGCGGACGGGCCATGGAGATCGTCTACGAGCGGCATGCCCTGACCCGCTATATGCGCGAGGCGGTGCGCGTCTCCGGCGGCGACCTGTCCACCGGGCCGGTGCTGATCGATCGCTACCTGAACGACGCGATCGAAGTGGATGTGGACTGCATCGCCGACGGCGAGACTGTCTATGTCGCCGGGGTGATGGAGCATATCGAGGAAGCCGGCATCCATTCCGGCGATTCCGCCTGCTCGCTGCCGCCGTACACCTTGTCGCCCGCCACCGTGACCGAGCTGAAGGCGGAGACCGAGGCGATGGCAAAAGCACTCGGCGTCATCGGCCTGATGAACGTGCAATACGCGATCAAGGACGACGTGATCTACGTGCTGGAGGTGAACCCGCGTGCCTCCCGCACCGTGCCGTTCGTTGCCAAGGCAACCGGCGTTGCGGTGGCCAAGGTGGGCGCCCGTGTCATGGCCGGCGACAAGCTCGCCGATTTCCACCTGGACGACGAAGCGATCGCACCGCATGTCGCGGTGAAGGAGGCGGTGTTCCCGTTCGCGCGGTTCCCGAACGTGGACACCATTCTCGGTCCCGAAATGAAATCCACCGGCGAGGTCATGGGCCTCGACGCGAGCTTCGAGCGCGCCTTTGCCAAGTCCCAGCTCGGCGCCGGCGTGATCCTGCCCGCCGGCGGCACGGTGCTGCTGTCGATCCGGGAACCGGACAAGAAGGGGTTGCCCGCCCTGGCCCGGCGCCTGGTGGATATGGGCTTTGCCATCCTGGCCACGCGCGGCACCGCGGCGCGTATCAGGGAGACCGGGCTGCCGGTCACCGTGGTCAACAAGGTGCTGGAGGGTCGCCCGCATTGTGTCGATGCGATCCTGTCCGGCGAGGTCCAGCTCGTGATCAACACCGCCTCGGGTCCCCAGTCGGTGGCCGACAGCTTCGCCATCCGCCGCAGCGCGCTCACCCACGGGGTGCCGCACTACACGACCATGGCCGGCGCGCGGGCCGCAGTCCACGCCATCGCCGCCCTCAAGTCGGGCACGCTTGAAGTCGCGCCGCTGCAGTCCTACTTTCGCGGATCGTTCTGACCCACCTGTCGCGATCCGGCGAATTCCGGACCGCGGTGGTGCGGTATTGGCTATCCCCAGCATTGGCCGCCCTCAGGCCTCGTCCGCGACCACGAAGGACCGCACCGTGCAGAAGTTCCCGATGACTGGCCCCGGCCTGCAGCGGTTGGAAGATGAGCTTCGCCAGCTCAAGGCGGAAGAGCGCCCGTCCATCATCCGCGCCATCGCGGAGGCGCGCGCCCATGGCGACCTGTCTGAAAACGCCGAATACCACGCCGCGCGGGAGCGCCAGTCGTTCATCGAGGGACGCATCGCCGAGCTGGAGGAGATCGTTTCGGCGGCCGAAGTCATTGATCCGGCCAGCCTGTCGGGCGACCACGTGAAGTTCGGCGCGCAGGTCCGACTGCTGGACGAGGAGACGGAGAAGGAGGCCACCTACCAGATCGTCGGCGTGCACGAGGCGGACATCAAGCTGGCCCGCCTGTCGCTGTCCTCGCCGCTGGCGAAGGCACTGATCGGCAAGAAGGTCGGCGACACCGTCTCGGTGCCGGCGCCGGGCGGGGACCGTTCGTACGAGATCCTTGCCATCAAGTTCGCCTGACTTGCTCACCTTCGCCGATATCGAGGCGGCCGCCGCGCGCATCGCCGGACGGGTTCGCCGCACACCCGCACTGCCGAGCGACGCCGTTTCGCGCGCCGCTGGCGCCGACGTAGTGCTGAAACTCGACAATTTGCAGGTGACCGGCGCGTTCAAGGAGCGTGGCGCCGCCAACAAGCTGGCGCTGCTGTCGCCGGAGGAGCGCGCCCGCGGCGTGATCGCCATGTCCGCCGGCAACCACGCGCAGGCGGTGGCGCGGCATGCCAGCCTGCTCGGCATCGAGGCCACCATCGTGATGCCGAACAGCACCCCGGCCACCAAGGTGACGCGCACCGCGTCCTGGGGCGCCAAGGTGGTGCTGCACGGCCAGATGCTGGCGGAGGCGGCGGCTCACGCCGAGGCGCTGGCGGCCGAACGCGGCCTGGTGTTCGTCCATCCGTACGACGATGTTGCGGTGATGGCCGGCCAGGGCACGCTGGCGCTGGAGCTGCTGCAGGACGTGCCCGATCTGGACGTGCTGGTGATCCCGGTCGGCGGCGGCGGGCTGGCCGCCGGCTGTGCGGTGGCGGCGAAAGGGATCAATCCGGACATCCAGGTCTTCGGCGTGGAAGTCTCCAGCTACGCGCCGATGGCGCAGCGCCTGGCGGGCAAACCGGTCTCGGTCGGCGGCGCCACCATCGCCGAGGGCATTGCCGTCCGCGATGTCGGCGAATTGCCGTTCCAGGTGCTGAAGGCGCTCGGGATCGAAATTCTTGAGGTGCCTGAGTATTCGATCGAGGAGGCGATCGGCCTGCTCGCCGAGGGCGCCAAGGTTGTGGCCGAGGGCGCCGGCGCCGCCGGTGTCGCCGCATTGCTGACCTTCCCCGAGCGGTTCCGTGGCCGGCGCGTCGGCACACCGGTCTGCGGCGGCAACATCGATGCCCGCATCCTGTCGAACGTCCTGCTGCGCAACCTGCTGCGCGACGGACGGCTGCTGCGGCTGCATATGCAGATTCCCGACCGTCCCGGCGTGCTCGCTGATATTGCCGGCAAGATCGGTGGTTGCGGCGGCAACATTATCGAGGTCTCCCACCAGCGGCTGTTCGCCGCCGCCTCCGTACAGGCGGCCGAGCTTGAGGTCATGGTGGAGGCGCGCGACCAGCTCCAGGCGGAGGCGATCGTAGCGGCGCTGGAAACCGGCTACGTCGTACGGCGGGTCTGAGCGCTGTGCCATCGGGACGCCATTGTGTCATGTCTCTGTCAGCCGATGGTGGCACGATGACACCGCTGATCGGTACGACGATGCGCGAGGAGATCCTCGCGTACAAGCGGGAACGGATCATCGAGGAAGCGGTGAAGCTGTTCTACGCAGGCGGCTTCACCGGCACCACGCTGGACGATATCGCCAACGAACTGGGCGTGACCAAGCCCTTCATCTACACGCATTTCCGCAGCAAGACCGAGCTGCTGGCCGCGATCTGCACGCCCACCATCGCACTGACCCTGGCGGCGGTGGAGACTGCGGCGCAAGGCACCGGCACACCCACGGAGCGGCTTCGCCGTGCCGTCATCGACTTCACGAAGGTGCTGCTGTCTCGCCAGGCCAATATTGCGATCTTCTTCCGCGAGGAGAAGCATCTGGAGCCTGACGCGGTGGCCGATATCGACGCCCTGCGGAAGAAATTCAACACGGTGCTGTCGGAGCTGCTGACCGAGGGCATTGCCGCCGGCGAGTTCGTGATCGGAGACGTCAAGCTGGCATCGCTCGCGATTGGGGGGATGATAAGCTGGGCGTATACGTGGTACCGGACGGATGGGCGGCTGCCGTTGGATGTGCTCTCGGCACGCATGGCCGAGCTGACGCTGCAGATGGCCGGCGTCCGGCTGTTGTCGGCAACGTCTGTGTAGCGGGTTCGATCTGGCCATGGCAGGTGGTCGCCCCGCTTTTACGTAGCGGCCGGCGCGACCGATCCATGCCTCTGAAGACATAAAGAGCTGGCGAACTCAATACCTAATCTGAGGCCACAACCAACGTCTATTATCTGCAACACGAAATCCCGGAGACGGGCCCTTCGGAGGCAAAGCACTACAATCCACAATGAACCAGTAAGCCCAATGAACCACAGAGGAAGCTTATATCGGGACCATATTTTGCTCCCGTCACCCGATAAGTCTTCATATACCCCCTCTGGCCGCCACTAGATATTCTGCATAGACGTCATCCTCCTTACATAGATACTTATCCTTCAAATATTCTATACCTTTTATCAATTTTCTGCAGCCAATGAAGAAAATTACTGAATAAGAAAGCCCAAGCACAGCAATAAATACAGAGTTTAGCGCAAGGTAGTCCTTCCATGAGTCCGACTTTGACACGGACGAAACATACGCAGCCAACAAAAAACTCTGCGATGCGGTGAAAAACCCGAGCCTGCTATGCAACTGCTGATCAGCGTCCTTATGAATCTCCCAGGCCCTGATGCACTTGGTAGCATCCTTATTAGCCCTATTTGTCATACGCCACCTCTATATAGGATTGTTGTCGAACAATTTATTCATGATTTCGTATGTAATATTATATATTGAAGGTTCTTCTGGGGCGCGCGGCCCCGCAACGTTAAGATTGCCTCCGCCTACCGCCTCTAACCACTTCTTAAGTTGCACAATAGTGTCCGTCGCCCGCCAATTATCTATGCAAAAAATAAATACTGGCTTATTATATTTATTTGCCATTTTTTCTGTCAGGGCTGTGCCTCCACGAAGAGGTAAGCTGGAAACAATCAAGCTGGCATCGGAATCTCGAACGTTCCATTCTGTGCGCTGCTGGACATCAGTGCTAGGCGTTTCTTCCATGCAGTAATTATGCGGGATGACCCCATCCTCCGCTACTCGTCCTTTGGGAACCCAACCCCCGCGCTTGATCCCGCGCGATATAGCGACATCGAGAGCAGCTCTATCAGCCCCGGTCTGCCCGCCCGAAACGACTCGCACGACCCTCATAAGCATCCCAGTACGCTTTGCATGCCTTCTAACCGCCATCGGTCCCAAGCGCAATTTTCGAAGGCACCATTGAAGCTCCCTTCTCTTTAAACTAAGCTAGATAGACTTAGTCCTGGAGTGTGCGCCATGCAGACCGTAAACATCCACGAAGCCAAGACGCATCTGTCCCGGCTCATTGACCAAGCCGCCAAGGGCGAGCCATTCGTGATCGCCAAGGCCGGCAAGCCGCTGGTGAAGGTTACGGCGTTGGACACGCCGGCCGCCGGGCTGACTCGCCGGCTGGGGTTCATGGCCGGACAGATCACGGTGCCCGACGACTTCGACCGGATGGGCAGCGCGGAAATCGAGCAACTCTTCGGCGATGACGCTGCTTGAAGCTGCTGCTTGACACGCATCTGCTGCTATGGGCGGCCGGGCAACCCGATCGGTTATCGGCCGCCGCTCGCTCGTTGCTTGATGATCTGAACAACGAACTCCTGTTCAGTTCAGCCAGTCTGTGGGAGGTCGCGATCAAGCGCGGGCTGGGGCGGGACGATTTTCGGGTCGATCCCAGGCTGCTGCGGCGCGGCCTGATCGACAACAGCTACAGCGAGCTGGCAATTACCAGCGCCCACGCCGTTGCCATTGACGGTCTGCCGCCTATTCACAAAGACCCGTTCGATCGCATCCTCGTCGCCCAGTCGCTGGTCGAGGGGATTACTCTGCTGACCAGCGACAAGCTGGTGGCGCAGTACCCTGGCCCGGTGCGTCGGGTTTGATCGGGACTCCGCATGTCCGGCGGCGCGAGCAGATAAATCATGACGGTCGCGGGCTCCGTGTCGTCAATGGGACTTGGTGTTGGCCGCCCGGCGCGATACGATTGGAGATGAACCAGTTCGCCCGGCGTCCTCTGCCGCACATGACCGCCGATGAGTTCCTGGGATGGTCCGGCGATTCCAGCGGCCGGCGATTCCAACTCGTCGATGGGGAAGTTCGGCCGATGTCGCCCGCCAGCCGAATCCACGGCGTTATCCAGGCCAACCTCGCCTATCTGCTTGTGAGCGTGGTCCGGTCGGCCGGACTGCCGCTTCAGGTTTTGACAGAGGGTGCCGTTGTCCCGAGATTGAACGCGAGCGATAATGTCAGGGTCCCGGACTTGGTTGTTGCACCCGGCGACGACGTGCGCGGCGACCAGGCCGTGGATGACCCCGTTCTGATTGTGGAAATTCTCTCGCCGGGCAACAGCGACGATACGCGCGACAACGTCCGGGCCTTCGCGACCCTATCGGGCGTGCGCGAGATCGCGGTGTTCCACACCAGCCGAGTTCTGGCCGAGATTCATCGACGGGACGGATCGGGCGCGTGGCAAGCGGATCCAGAACTGGTCGAGACGGGCGCACGGCTGCAACTCGCGACCATCGGTCTCGACTGCCAGCTCGATGAGGTTTACGCGAATACGTGGCTCACTCGCGCGAAAAACGTACCGCCGGCCATCTGATACCAGCAGCGGATGACCGCTTAGGCTTCGCATAAGCAGATCAGCCTGGCGCCATCCGTCAGTACCGCCCGCCGCACGGGCAGTGGTGGACGTTGCTCCGCTTGTCCACCTTTCGAAAAGTGAGACCGCTTCTCAACCCTGACCCGGTTGACCCCCTGATGGACGGTTGATCGCCCGAGGCCGGGTTGCCAGGACGCCGCGGTCGGCGACAGTTCCACCACCGACCAGCGGCACGAAGGCCACGGACAGCACGCGGGTTGCACTCACCGCGCCGCCGGCATCCTTGGTGATCAGCCTCAACTCCTGCTCCTCAAGCGGCGCGCCGACCGGAATCACCATGCGACCGCCGGGACGAAGCTGTTCGACCAGTGCCGGGGGAACCTCGCGCGCCGCCGCCGTAACAATGATCGCGTCGAACGGCGCGCGCTCCGCCCAGCCCTGCGCACCGTCGCCGACGCGCAGCGCGATCCGTCCGTAGCCCTGCTCCGTCAGCACCTGCGCCGCTTGCTGTGCCAGCGCGGGGATCGTCTCGACCGAGCAGACCTGACCGGCCAATTCGGCCAGCACCGCGGCCTGGTAGCCGGAGCCGGTACCGACCTCCAGCACCGACTGGTCGGGCGCGAGGTCCAAAAGGTCCGACATCAGGGCGACGATGAATGGCTGCGAGATCGTCTGGCCATGACCGATGCTGAGCGGCAGGTTCTCGTAGGCGAAGCTGCCAACCCCCGGCGGCACGAACGCATCGCGCTTCACCCGGCGCAGCGCCTCCAACACGCGCGGACTGAACGCCGCCCGGCCGGTCCAGCGCGCGGTCATGCGCGCCTCCGCTTCGATCTCGGCGATGAGGCCCGATAGGTCCTGCGGCATGGCTGTTCCATTATGCCCGAAACCAGCGGCGTCGCCACCACGACGGCGAACCGGGCGGCGCCGCCAGGTTGCCGTCGTCACACCCACCGCAAAAGGGCCGGGGCGGAGGCCGACGACACCAAGGCTAAGCCCAAAGCCGCAAAACGACCCTGAGCCCGACGCCCCCATACGGGGGTTTTTTGCGCATATCTCGCGCCTGCCCCGATCTGCGATCGGACGGCGAGCACCATGTCCCACCTTCAGACAGGCACCGCAGACGTTACGACGCGCCCTGCTCCGGCCCGGACTCACGCTCGCCGCGCCAGCCCGTCGATTCTCAGCCCGGCGGCTTGCCTTGCATGGGCATGCCGGCCGGGGGCTGCATAAGCTGCAGCTTCTGGAAGCCCGGCGGAGGATCGAACAGCGCGGCGGACTGCTTGCCATAGACGACGGAGCGCGCCTCCATCGCCCCGGCCCCCCGGCCCTCGCTCTCGCCGTTGGCTCGCAGCACCACGCCGTCATCGGTCACACAGACCGTGGCGGTGCCGGTCTTGCTCGTCACGTCCCAGACCGTGCAGTGGACTTTCGCCACCGTGTCAGCACCGCGCTTCGTATAGCTGCCCTCATTGACTGCGAGACCGATCACCCGGTCGGGATCGACCGGCATTTCGAAGTAGCTGCGCTTCGCCTCGATCACCATGAGGACCCGCTTCTGGCCGCGATCGACGATCAGGAACCCGGGCTGCCCCGCGATCTCGACCCGCATGCGCGCACCGGCATCGGTGGCGTGGACCGTTACAATGCCCTCGCGCGGCTGAGCGGAATCGGGCCTGGCGTTGGTGACGTGGTATTCCACCATCACATCGCGCGACGGGAACATGACGGGGCGATCGTCAGCCGCGGCGGCGCGGGCAGTTCCGCCCAAAAGGGGGGAAAATCCCAGCGGGGAAAATCCCAACGGGGAAAATCCCAACGGGGAAAATCCCAGCGCGGCAACACCAAGCGCCGCCAGCACCGTCCGCATATCCGTTCTCCGCCGTGGTTGACTCAGTGCGCCGCGAGCGCGTGGAATTCCGCCGCCAGGACATCAGGGGCCGGCGCAGCAGGCCAGGTCGCGGGCACGTCCAGCGCCGCGGCGAGCTGTGCCTTGTAGCGCGCGCGGGGGGTCTCCACCGCGCCGAACTGCGCCAGATGCGCAGTGACGAACTGGGTGTCGAGCAGCCGGTACCCGCCGAGACGCAGCCGTGCGACTAGATGCACCAGCGCGACCTTGGAGGCGTCGCGCGCGACGCTGAACATACTCTCGCCGAAGAAGACGCCGCCCATCGACACGCCATACAGGCCGCCGACCAGCCTGCCCTCGCAACGGGTTTCCACGGAATGCGCGTAGCCGAGCTGGTGCAGTTCCCCGAACAGACGCTCTATCTGCGGGTTGATCCAGGTGTCTTCCCGCCCCGGCGCGGCGGCAGCACAGCCGGCGATAGTCGCGGGAAAGTCGGTGTCGGCCGACACTTCGAATGGCCCCGACAGCACGGTCCGAAGCAGTCGTCGCGACAGGTGGAACCGGTCGAGCGGCAGCACGCCGCGCTGCTCCGGGTCCAGCCAATACAGCCGGTCGCCTCGCCGCGTTTCCGCCATCGGGAACAGCCCGTGGCGATAAGCCCGCAGCATCAGTTCCGCTGTGATCTCGACCGTGCGGCGCGACATGGCGGCATTCTGCTGCGTGGCGTGACAGGATGGAAGCGCTGGATGCATCACAAGCCCAGATTGCACCGTACGGGCGGCCCGCTGACGAATGGACTGACGCTGACCGACGGCAGCCTCCGGTGCGTCCCAGGTGATCCCGATGCGCACGGGGGTGCCGCCTGGCGGCACACCATCGGGGGCCAGCGCGCGTGACAAGCTTGCCGATCGCGTCTCGACGTCGCCGGCACGTCATCGCGACTCAGCAGGCGCAGGGTCGCGACGACGGGCCGCGCACCGGACATCGAACAGTGCGCGAAATCGACCGCGCTTCACTCACTCTGCCCGGGCCGGCTCGTGGCTGGGTTGCTGGCCCCGCCATCCGCCACCAGTTCCCGGATCGCGACCAGGTCTTGCACAAAGGCGTGATACTCGCGTGCCTTCGTCTCCTCGTCGGGCACGCGCAGCAGGAAGGAGGGGTGAACCGTGACGAACACGGCTTGCCCGTCGGGCAGATGGATCGCCCGTCCTCGCTCGCGGCCGATGGTCACTGCCCGGCCAAGCACCGCCCTCGCCGCGCTGGCGCCCATTGCCACCAGAAGCCTCGGCTGCAAGCGGACCCGCTCCACATCGAGCCAGAACTTGCAGGCGGTGATTTCGGCTGGTTCCGGCGTCTGGTGCAGGCGCCGCTTGCCGCGGGGGACGAACTTGAAGTGCTTCACCGCATTGGTGACGTAAACAGTACGACGATCCAGCCCCGCATCCTCCAGAGCGCGGTCGAGCAATTGGCCCGCGGGGCCGACGAAGGGCCGGCCGATCACGTCCTCCTGGTCCCCCGGCTGCTCACCGACCAGCATGATCCGTGCGTCCGCCGGCCCCTCGCCGAAGACGGTTTGCGTCGCGTGCTGGTACAAGTGGCAGCGGCGGCAGTCCGCTGCCTCCCGTGTCGCCGCGAGCAACGCGTCGTCGGCGCCGACCGGCAACACCACGGGTCCGACCGGCGGCCGGTCCAGCGGGCGGGGCGACTCGCTGAGGTCTTCGGCTTCGGGCACCGACGTCCCGACCCGCGCATGGTCCAGGAGCGCGGCGTGATGGCTATGCCACCAGTGCTGAAGTGCATCGTCGTCCGGGACCGCGTCGTGCGCCACCCCAGCGGCGAAGCGCAGCGCCGAGCCATCCCAGTGCGCGCTGCCGTCGGGCGTGATGATCGCGAAGCTCGAAGCGGGGAAGCGTCGTGCCAGAAGCTGCGCGTTCGCCTCCAGCACGAAATGTGCCGGCGCGTACCAGCTCAGGAACAGCGCGCCGACCGGGACGAAGCGGAGGTCGGTGCGCATCCGGTGTGCATCGGCACGAACCGCCAAGGCGAGGCCCTGGGCGCGCCGCAACTCCGGATCTTGCGGGTGCTCCAGCACCTTCTCCCCGGCATTGGCGCGCCAAAGCAAACGGTAGAGCAGCGCGAACCGCTCCGGTTCCCGCGCCTGGATCGCAAGCCCCGCCAGCGCGACGAGGGTGCGCGACACGTTGAACGTGCCGCCGGCCTCGGGCAGCGCGTCGGCCGGACTGCCGCCCACCGACCAGCGCACGTCGTCCGGCGCCACCCCGGCCAGCACCAGCGCGCGTGTGGCCCTGCGCCATCCGTCCCAGTCGGTCTCGCCGTCCAGCACCACGTGCCGCATGCTGAGATGGAACCCCAAAGCGGCGCGGTTTCCAACCCCACTTGCGTGGTTGTGGCTTCCCCGACCGGCGGAATCACGAGGTTGCTCTGATCGGCCGCCAATCAGGGAACGTTTGGGGCAAGAGGAGCCGGCATATAGCGACGATCCCGCCAGGGCATCGTGCTGACCTCCAACACCGGCGGCTCGCCCAGCATTACACCGCAAAGAAAGTTGACCCGCTGCCGGGGCGTTTCGCTTGATCGTGCCGCCGCAACGGCCGAACCATCCTTCATGAAAATGCTTCGTCTTGCCCCGATCCTGGCCGGGATGCTTGCAGTGCTCCCCGGTGCCTCGGAGTCGCAGCCGCAACAGAACCCCCCGGGCGCGGCGCAGCAGGTCGCCCCCACACAGGTGATCGCCGTCCTCGGGCAACAAGTGGCCGACGCCTCGGGCAAGGCGGTTGGCCGGCTGGTCGATGTGCTGGTGGACCAGACGGGCACGCCGCAGACAGCCGTGATCGACTTCGGCGGGTTTCTCGGCGTGGGCAGCCGCCGGATCGCGGTGAATTGGAGCGCGCTGCACTTCGCGCCGGGCGAAGCGAAACGCGCGATCACGCTCGATCTGACACCCGATCAGATCAAGGACGCGCCGGAGTACACCGATGTGGCCAAGGCGGCGCCGGTCGTGCCGCCGGCACCGCCGGTTGCCGAGCCCGGAGCGCCGAGCCCGCCGGTGGAGAACGGGGGGCAGGGCCGCTGACGGCGATGCCCCGCGACGTTGTCATGCCCGCGCGCAGCCTGCGCGCCTTGGACATGCTGGCCTTCTTCGTGGCCGACGCGCAAACCGGCTTCGGACCGTTCGTCGCCGTCTACCTGACCGCACAGAAATGGACCGAGGTGCAGATTGGGCTGGCGCTCAGCGTCGGCACCACGGCGATGATGCTGAGCCAGATCCCGGGGGGCGCCCTGGTGGACGCGATCACGAACAAGCGCACCGCGGCCGCCATCGGCATTCTGGGGATCACCGGCTCGGCGCTGCTGCTTGCGTTGGCACCTATGCAGCTTTCGACGATCGCCGCCTTGGTGTTGCAGGCCACCGCAAGCTGCGTGCTGACTCCGGCGATCGCCGCCGTCAGCCTGCTGCTGGTAGGACACGCCGCACTGGGCGAGCGGCTGGGCCGCAACGCCCGCTTTGCGTCGATCGGCAACGGCCTCGCGGCCGCCGTGATGGGCGCGATTGGCGCGACCTTCTCCACCCGCTGGGTATTCCTGTTGACCGCTGCGCTGGGCCTGCCGGCGCTGGCGGCCCTGGCGGCGATCCCGCCGGCCGCTGCAAAGCGAAAGCGCACCGGGAGCAGCGCGGATTCGCTGCTGGGCGGCGCCTGGGCGATTATCCGCGACCGCCGGCTGCTTGTGTTCGGTGGTTGTACGGTGCTGTTCCACCTGTCGAACGCGGCAATGCTGCCGCTGGCCGGCATCGAGGTCACGCGGCGGGCCGGCGAGACGGCGAATCTCATCATCGCCGCTTGCATCGTGGTGCCGCAGGTGGTGGTGGCGCTGTCCTCGCCATGGGTGGGACGGACCGCCGGAACCTGGGGACGGCGGCCGATACTGCTGCTGGGCTGGGCGGCACTGCCCGTACGCGGGTTGATGTTGGCGTTCCTGCCGGGCCCCTGGCTGCTGGTCGCTGGCCAGGCGGTCAGCGGCATCAGCGCAGCGGTGTTCGGCGTGATGCTTCCGCTGCTCGCGGCGGACCTGACGCGTCAGAGCGGACACTTCAACCTGTGCCTGGGCATGCTGGGCTTTACGGTCGCGATCGGCGCCACCCTGAGCACACTGTTGGCCGGCTGGATCGCGACGGTGGCCGGTGCGCAAGCGGCGTTTCTTGCGCTCGCCGCGGCCGGGGCTGCCGGCACGCTGCTGCTCTGGCTTGCGATGCCTGAAACGCGCGATGCCGCGGACGTCGCGACCGGGATGAATTAAGCGCCCGCTGATCCGCGCCAGGCGAGCGGATTTGGAGAGAGTCCGTGCATCTGATGCTGCAGTCCGGTCCCCGGGTTGCTGGCTGCGAGGCGCCCATCGGCGTCAAAAGACTGAAGCGGCGCCCCGAAATTTCCGCTTCATGCAGGCACTCGGGACGAGTCGGAATATCCGGGCTGCACCATCCCTGCCGATTCGCGAATTCTTGGGCGTCGCCTAAAGGTCGGCGAGCGCCACCAGAATGTGGTCGCGTACCGCAGCGTCTCCCTCCGCATGCACTGGCTGGATGCAAACATGGGTCGCTCCCGCGTCGAAATGCGCGCGCAGGCCGCGCTTCACGGTGTGGGCGTCCCCCCACAGCACCATCGCATCGATGAACCGGTCGCTGCCGCCATGGGCAAAGTCGGTATCGGTGAAGCCGAGGCGCAGCCAGTTGTTGCGGTAGTTGTCCAGCCGCAGGTACCGCTCCAGCTCGGTGCGGCCGAGCTCCCGCGCTTTCTCCGGATCGGTTTCCAGCGACACCTTCTGCTCGACCGCGAGCCACTTCGAAGGGCCGAGAATCCGGGCCGCCTCGGCCGTGTGCTGCGGGGTGGTGTTATAGGGAATGGCGCCACGGGTCTGCTCGCCGGCAAGCTTCAGCATCAGCGGCCCAAGGGCGGCGATCACGATCGGGAGGTCCGCCGCTTCGGCCTGATCCTTCGTCAGCGCTTCGAGATACGCGCGCATCGCCGGCACCGGCTTGCCGTATTCGTGCCCGCGGATGCCTTCGACCATCGGCACGTGGCTGACGCCGAGTCCCAGGATGAAGCGCCTGCCGTAGAGACTGCTCAGCGTGGCCAGACCGCGCTGGGCGGTGAACGCGTCGCGGGCGTAAATGCTGGCGATGGAGCTGCCGATCTTTACGGTCTCACTGTTCGCCAGCAGGAAGCTGGCCAGTGACAGCGATTCGTAGCCGCGCGATTCCGGGTACCACAGCGCGTCGTAGCCAAGCCGCTCGACGGTCGCGACGAACGATTTTATCTGTGGACCGTCCAGCCGGTCCATCGGATACCACACGCCCAGACGTCCAAGCTGCATTTTTGGCCCTCCGTTGGTGCTGCCCCGCTATGGCGCGGTGGCTTGTAGGGTGGATAAGCGTAGCGTCATCCACCTCTTGCGGTGCGGCTTGCGGCATTGGTGGACGGCGCTTCGCTTGTCCACCCTACATTCGAGTGATCCGCGCGCCGTTGGTCTGGGCCAGCGACCGTGCGCTGGCTGGGCTGATCTCGCAACCGGCCTGGCCTTCAGCCCTGCGGCCTTACCCCTATGATCCGCTCGAACCGGTCGCAATAGGCTGGCCACGCCTCGGGGTTGATCAGCCTCGGCGGACGCTTGCCGTCCAGAATGTCGATCAACTGTTCGGCGGTCATGCGCGCCATGGTGTCGCGGGACTCGCGCGTCACGCCAGCGGTGTGCGGGCTCGACAGGACGTTGTCGAATTGCAGCAGCGGATGCGCGGGATCGGGCGGCTCCGTCTCCCACACATCCAGACCGGCGCCGGCGATGCGCTTATCCTGCAACGCCTCGGCGAGCGCCGCCTCGTCGTGGATGCCGCCACGCGCCGTGGTGATGAAGAACACATGCGGCCGCATCAGCGCGAATTCCCGGGCGCCGATCATCCCGTGCGTCTCCGCCGTGAGCGGGCAGTTGATCGACACGAAATCCGACTGGCGCAGCAGGTCGTCGAGCGTTTCCACCTTTTCGGCACTGCGCGCCGCGATCTGCCCGGCGGTGAGATAGGGGTCGTAGGCTAGCACACACATGCGGAACAGGCCCGTGCAGACCTCGGCCAGACGGCTGCCGACATGGCCGATGCCGACGATGCCGACGGTGCGGCCGAACACATCGTTGCCGGTGTAATCGGACCGCTTGATGCCCGCCTCCCGGCGCATGGAACGATCGGCCTGGATCAGGCGCTTGGACAGGGTCAGCATCATGCCAAGGACGTGCTCGGCCACCGCCTCCCGATTGCCGCCGGCCTGGTTGACCACGATCACGCCGGCCGCGGTGCAGGCGGCGACGTCCACCGTGTCGTAGCCGGCGCCGCTGGATGACACCACCAGCAGGTTGGGCGTGCGCGCCAGCAACGCGGCGGTGCCGTGGAACCGTGGCGCCAGTTCGTGGCGGGTCGCGGGAATCTGGTAGGCGTGGGCGCGCGACAGGATCGGCTCGGCCTCTGCCTCGGGACTGTCGTTGGAGAGACGATCGACCTGGATATCCGGCCGCCGGGCAAGCAGTTCCAGCAGGATCGGCGCGGGCACGTAATTGACGAAGAACACGCGCTTGGTGTTCGCGGCCATGCATCGGGTCTTTCACGAACGGTCAGGACATGCTGCAACGGCGCGGGGGCGTCCTTGCGACCATGGCGAAGCCTAGCCGCAGCGTGCGGCGCGCGGCAACCCGCCGGATCGCCGGCGCCGGAACGGAGAGGATGCGATGAACGTCGGCGGCAAGGTCGTGGTGGTGACCGGGGCGGCCCGCGGGCTCGGCGCCGAGTATGCGCGCAGCCTGGGCGCGGCCGGCGCGCGCATCGTCGCGGGCGACGTGGCGGATTGCGGGCCGGTGGTTGCCGCGGTGCAGAAAGCCGGCGGCGAGGCGATCGCGGTCCGGCTGGACGTCACCGACATGGTCTCCGCCGAGGCAATGGCCGGCGCCGCCGTCCACGCCTTCGGGCGGATCGACGCGCTGATCAACAACGCCGCGCTGTATGGCGCGCTGCGCGGCGGCCGGTTCAACGCGATCCCGGAGGGCGATTGGGACGCGGCGATGGCGGTGAACGTGAAGGGCATCTGGCATTGCTGCAAGGCGGTGGTGTCGGCGATGCGCGAAGCCGGGGGCGGGTCGATCGTCAACGTGGCATCGCTCGCGGCGACCTTCGGGATGCCGTATGCGCTGCACTACACCACGTCGAAGGCGGCGGTGGTCGGGCTGACGCGGGGGCTGGCCCGCGAGCTGGGCCGCTACGATATCCGGGTGAACGCGCTGGCGCCGAGCGCGGTGATCACCGAAGGCACCACCGAGTTCTTCGCCGACCGGCTGGACCGGGCGCTGGACACGATCCGTTCCGGCCAGGCGATCCCGCGCACCCTGAAGCCGGCCGACCTGACGGGGACGGTGGCCTGGCTGATCTCCGATGACAGCCGGTTCGTGACGGGACAGACGATCGGCGTGGATGGGGGGACTGTGGCGCTGTAGGTGGGGCGGGGTATATGGCATGGGGTGCCATAATTGTGTTGACGCTGGGGTATGTAGGGCGTATGTCTTTGTATGACATATAGCGGCTAGGCGGTGGCGAAGGCGGAGAAGGTCCTCGATGTTCGGAACGTGTTCGAGGACGGATCTCTGGTAGTTATCCGGGTCTGGCTTGTGGCGGAACCGGTGCCTCCGTCGGAGCATCGGTTCGAATGCTATTTCTTCTATGGGCGTCCCGGCGTGCGGCTGGTCCTGTTCGACAATGAGCGCGGCAAGGGGGATCACAGCCACATCCGGGAGGTCGAATGCCCCTACCGGTTCGAGAGTGTCGAGAGGCTGACTGAGGATTTCCTGGCGGCCGTGCGGGCCATACAGGCGGAGGGCGGAGAATGAGCAAGGCAGTTCAGGTCCATGTCGGGGACAGCCTCGACGCGATCGGCAAGAGGGTCGTCGATGCCTGGCACCGCGCCGAGCGCGGCGAACTGACCGGCGACACCGCCGAAATCCATATCGGCTTCGAGACGTGGGACACCATGGTCCGCACGCTCTCGCCCAAGCGTCTGGAATTGCTGCGGCACGTCCACCGGACCCCGGCCAAGAGCATCCGCGCGCTGGCGCTGGCGCTCAAGCGGGATTATCGGCGGGTGCATGAGGACGTAGAAGCGTTGGAGACTGCGGGTCTGCTGGACCGCGACGCGAATGGCGTGCGTGCGGAGTATGACGCGTTCGATGTGCAGATGCGGGTGACTTTGTGATGGGATTGCGGTACTGGGTGTTGATGGTTAGCCAACGAAAGACCAGACGGACACTAGGATCTTTTCACGACTGCTCTGCGTCCGGGTGACACACGGAGGCCAGCAGCTATGTCCTTTGACGCTGTATTGTCGGATTTATGCCTGATATATCAGGCACATTCGGACCAGCGGCACTCGCTCGGTCAACGATTAACCGAGGCAGACGTTCAGAGATGGAGCACTTCGCTAGTGCCCTGAGTCGCTCACATTGCCGGGTACAGCCGCTTCAGCTTAACGCGGGCGTCATCCGTGGTGAATTGCCAATCGGCTTTGGCATGGCTCTTGTTGCGGCTC
>Ga0302154_10000271_pt1 | contig 52096 bp, 46 predicted proteins | sample I_Bog_N2_3_FD_193507 | JGI IMG/M metagenome (GOLD analysis project Ga0302154, IMG submission 193507) | Peat permafrost microbial communities from Stordalen Mire near Abisko, Sweden - I_Bog_N2_3 | ecosystem: Environmental > Terrestrial > Soil > Wetlands > Peat | place: Sweden: Abisko, Stordalen... | reverse complement strand
CTGATGGTCGTGCTGGTGCCGGGACTGCTGGCGCTGGTGTTCGGCTGGCTCGCCTTCCGCTCGCGCGTCACCGGCGTGTACCTGTCGATCATCACCCAGGCGCTGACCTATGCGCTGATGCTGGCGTTCTTCCGCAACGACATGGGGTTCGGCGGCAATAACGGGCTGACCGACTTCAAGGACATCTTCGGCGCCCCGGTGCAGGCCGAGACCACGCGCGTCGCACTGATGCTGGCAAGCGCGGTGTTTCTGTGCCTGCAACTGCTGATGGCGCGGTATGTCGTGACGTCACGCTTCGGCAAGGTGCTGGTCGCGGTGCGCGACGCGGAATCCCGCACGCGGTTTCTGGGCTACCGGCCGGAGAGCTACAAGCTTGTCGTGTTCGTGCTGTCGGCGGTGATGGCGGGGATCGGCGGCGCGCTTTACGTCCCGCAGGTCGGCATCATCAACCCAGGAGAATTTGCGCCCGGCAACTCGATCGAGGCGGTGATCTGGGTGGCCGTTGGCGGGCGCGGCACGCTGGCCGGCGCCATAATCGGCGCGGTGCTGGTCAATTTCGGCAAGACGTATTTCACCAGCGCCCTGCCGGAACTTTGGCTGTTCGCGCTCGGCGGGTTGTTTATCTTCGTCACGCTGCTGCTGCCGAAGGGGCTGATGGGTCTGTTCTCGCGACGCAGGAAGGCAGCGGAACTCGGGATCAAGGAGGCCGAAGTCAGCGCGGCACGCGAGGTGGTCGGATGAGCGACCGGCCGCCCGACACGTTGCTGTACCTCGATGGCGTCACCGTCAGCTTCGACGGGTTCCGCGCGTTGAATGCGCTATCGCTGGTGCTGGCGAAGGGGGAAATGCGCGCGGTGATCGGACCGAACGGCGCCGGCAAGACCACAATGATGGACGTGATCACCGGCAAGACGCGACCCGATGCCGGCACGGTTCAGTTCGGCGCCGACACCGACCTGACCAAATTGGATGAGCCGGCGATTGCCTCGCTCGGCATCGGGCGCAAGTTCCAGAAGCCGACCGTGTTCGAGATGCACACGGTCTGGGACAATTTGCTGCTGTCGCTGGCCGAGGACCGCCGGCCGACCTTCACCCTGTGGGCGCGGCAGACCGCGGCCGAACGCGAACGGATCGACGACATCCTCGCCACCATCCGCCTGACGGAGCACCGGCACCGGCGCGCGGGGGATCTGTCGCACGGGCAGAAGCAGTGGCTGGAGATCGGCATGCTGCTGGCGCAGGAGCCGCAGCTTCTGCTGGTGGACGAGCCGGTCGCCGGCATGACGGATGCCGAGACCGAACAGACCGCCGAACTGCTGCGCGAGATCAATCGCACCCGCAGCGTGGTGGTGGTGGAGCACGATATGGCGTTCGTGCGCGCGCTGGGGGTGAAGGTGACGGTGCTACACGAGGGCTCGGTGCTGTCGGAAGGCTCGATCGACCATGTCAGCAGCGACCCGCGCGTGGTCGAGGTGTATCTCGGGCGATGAAGCTGTCTGTCGAATGCGTCGATCTGCACTACGGCGCCGCCATTGCGCTGCGTCAGGTGTCGCTGAGCGCCGAGACCGGCGCCGTGACCTGCCTGCTAGGGCGCAACGGCGTCGGCAAGACCTCGCTGCTGCGGGCGATCGTGGGGGCGCATCCGATCAGCGCAGGGTCGATCCGCTGGAACGGCGAGGACATCACCCGGCTGCCGACCTATGAGCGGGCGCGGCGCGGCATCGCCTGGGTGCCGCAGGGACGCGACATCTTCCCGCTGCTGACGGTGCGGGAGAATTTGGAGACCGGATTCGCCGTGCTGCCGCGCGGCGAGCGCCGCGTTCCGGACGAGATTTTCACCCTGTTCCCGGTGCTGGCGACGATGCTGCGCCGGCGCGGCGGAGATTTGTCGGGCGGGCAGCAGCAGCAACTCGCGATTGCCCGAGCGCTGGTGATGAAGCCCAGGCTGCTGGTGCTGGACGAGCCGACCGAGGGCATCCAACCCAGCATCATCAAGGATATTGGCCGGGTGATCGCGTTGTTGCGCGATCGCGGCGACATGGCCATTCTGCTGGTCGAGCAATACTATGACTTCGCGCAAATGCTGGCCCAGACGATCGCGGTGATGGATCGCGGCGACATCGTCCTGGCCGGCCGGCGGGAGGAGCTTGACGAGCAGGATGTACGACGCCGCCTGTCTGTCTGATCCAGCCTCGCTGCAGCGTGCGGTCGGCGCGCTGCGCGTCTCCTTCAAATGTCGCGATGGGGAGACGGTGCTGGATGGGCTGCGCCAGGAAGGCTGCCTAAAGGCGCGCTTCCCGCGGGCGGAGGTGCCCGGTTGGGGCGGCGTGGTGGCGTTGAACAGCTCAGGCGGCGTCGCCGGTGGCGACCGGCTGGATGTGGCGTTCTTGGTGGGGGATCGGGCGAAGGCGACGATCGCGGCGCAGGCGGCGGAGCGGTTCTATCGCGTGGTGCCAGGCAGCGTGCCCGCGCAGGTGCGCACGCGGGTTACGGTGGCGCCGGGGGCGGCGGCGGAGTGGTTGCCGCAGGAAACGATCCTGTTCGACCGGTGTGCGGTGGATCGGGTGCTGGATGTGGGGCTGGCGGACGATTCCTGGTTCCTCGGCGTGGAGATGCTGGTGTTCGGCCGCGCCGCGATGGGCGAGCAGGTGGAGCGCGCACACCTGCACGACACGATCCGGGTCCGGCGCGGCGGACGGCTGGTGCTGCACGACGCGATAAGGCTGAGCGGGGAGGTGGCGGCAACGCTGCGGCGCCCCGCCATCGGCGGCGGTGCGCGCGCCATTGCCACGCTGGTCCACGCGGGGCCGGGGGCGGGGGCGATGCTGGATGCGGTGCGCGACGCGTTGGCCGAGACGCCCGCCGAGTGTGCGGCCAGCGCATGGGATGGGCTGCTGGTGGCGCGGTTCCTGGCGTCCGATGGTGCATCACTGCGGGCCGCCGTCCTGGCGGCCTTGCGGGCTCTGCGCGAAGGTCGTCCATTGCCGCGCGTATGGTGTTGTTAGCCCGCCTGCGATCCGCAGGACGTTGAGGGGACAGGCTGCATGAACCTGACGCCGCGTGAGAAGGACAAGCTGCTGATCGCCACAGCCGCCATGGTGGCGCGACGGCGGTTGGAGCGGGGCGTGAAGCTGAACCACCCCGAGGCGGTGGCGTTGATCACCGATTTCGTCGTCGAGGGCGCGCGCGATGGCCGCAGCGTCGCCGACCTGATGGAGCAGGGCGCGCAGGTGCTGACACGCGCCCAGGTGATGGACGGCATCGCGGAGATGATCCACGACGTGCAGGTGGAAGCGACGTTCCCCGACGGCACCAAACTCGTGACCGTTCACGAGCCGATACGATGAGCGGACTTGGCAACCCCTGGGAAAAGCGTTTGTCGCAGGTCAGGCAGCCGGCCACCATGAGAAACGAGCCGGGATTGGGTTCGATTCAGAGTCTGCGGAGGTCGGAATGACCGTGGTCACTGCTCGCATTACCGTCGCCCCGGATGGCACAATCTCCGGCCGTGCGCCTGGGCAAGTGGCCGCCGGGGAGCACGAGGCAATCATTACCGTAGCCGACTGGCCCGCCCAACAGTTGCCAACCGAGCCCTTCGATGCAAACGAGCTGCCAAGCCATGACACGGGGCCGTGGCCCGAAGGGCTCAGCCTGCGCCGTGAGGATCTGTACGGCGATGACGGGCGGTGAGCTTCATCAATACCAACGTCCTCGTCTACTCGACCTCCGTCGATTCGCCGTTCAGGGCTCAGGCCCGAGCCGCCCTCAATCGCGTCGCTTCCGCCGGAACGGTCGCCACCAGCCGGCAAGTCTTGCGCGAGTACGTGCCCGGCGCCGATGCGCGTCCTTCCGCTTCACCGCCGCCTCCGCCGCGTTCCACAGCACGCCGCAGTCCCGGAACCGCTCCCCCCGCCGGCAGCAACACCTCGTGGTTCTCCGTGGCGCTCGACAACACACGGATGATAATTGACCGGCAGGAGCTGTCGGTCGTGCCCTGGATGGCCGTTACCGTGGAGATCAAGACCGGGCGGCGCAGCGTGATCAGCTATCTGCTGCCGCCACTGCAGCGGTACACGCATGAGGGGATTAGAGAAAGATGACCGAAGTTGGGCAAATTGAGCCAGAACATTTGGCACGCATTAGCAGATCTGGCCGCATATTGTCTGTTGTAAGGAGCGCCTGCACCTAAGTCGCTTTCCGGTTATTTCCGCATAAAGGAGACGGAACTGTGAATCTGTTAGCAACATTTATTTATACACTGTTAACACTGCAGGCTGTGAAGAAAACACACAATCGAAAATTCCATATTATTTTGGTATCAGCGGCTTTTATCGGGATTGTGACATTTTCACAGGGCGCCGAATCGAGAGACGCAAGTCAGGGCGATTCCACTGTTTTGGCAGCGAATAGATTTATGTTATCTATACCAAATGGTATTGGGTACGTATACTATACTAATCCTGTGAAACACACACAGATAATCGCGATATTGGTGCCATACGTTAAGTTAAACCTTGGGCCATTAGTGCCACCTGGTCACGGAGGCAATCTGTTAGCTCTTACACTGCGACCTGAAGAAGAGGCTCGGGCTAAGCTTTCAAATTATGACAGCCAGATTGCTCAACAATCGCCAGAAGTATGGGGTGAATGGGATATTTATAAGGTCGGTAGCGGGACTATAGACCTTTATGTCAATAGAACTGGCGAGAGGCCTCAGTTCTTTACCTGTCCACCCGGCGCGAAGGATCCAAAATATCCCGTATTATGCGAGACGCGCCAGATACTAGACCGTATTTATGCTGGTGGCAATCTGACAGGTGTTGACACCACGCTGATATACGGGTTTACACCAGGTGAGATTTCGCATTTATCAGAAATAAATCAGCACGTTCTCGACTTTGTAAACAGCTTGATAGTAAAACAATAGGAAGGTTGGTCAACTTGTATCGAGCGCCTGTCGTTGTCATAAATAGAGTAAAACAACAGAACGCAGGAGTATGCCATGCCGGAAACTACCACCTTCTCGCAATCTGTAGCAACAAAAATGCTCGCTCAGCCGCCGTTTTTCCTTTGGCGGACGCCATGTGCATGACACCAACATCGTTGCTACCATGCTGGCGCACGGCGAGACTCGGCTGCTTACTTTCAACCATGCGGACTTCCGGCGCTTCAGCAGCCTGATCGAGATCTTGACCCCATGACGCCGAACCTGGGACGACCGTCAGGCGCAAATTCCCGATCTTGGGAGCGTCGGCGCAGTCTCGCGGCGGCCGACCAGCCCCCCTAACAAGGGCCGAACATTGATGGAAGCCACTTACCGCACTTGCGGGACGTCCGCGGCCATGGGAACAACGATGACAGCCCAGGAGCCACCCCATGATCCCCGGCGAACTCCTCCCCGCCCCCGGCGACATCGAACTGAACGCCGGCCTGGAGCGCACCACCCTGACCGTCGCCAATACCGGCGACCGCCCGATCCAGGTCGGCAGCCACTACCACTTCGCCGAAACCAACCCCGCCCTCTCGTTCGACCGCGCCGCCGCCCGTGGCCAGCGGCTGGATATCGCCGCCGGCACCGCGATCCGGTTCGAGCCGGGCCAGACGCGCGAGATCATCCTCGTCCCGTATCGCGGCAGCCGCACCGTGTTCGGCTTCCGCGGCGAGGTCATGGGAGCGCTGTAGATGGCCCGCATCACCCGCCACGCCTATGCCGACATGTTCGGCCCCACCACCGGCGACCGCGTGCGGCTCGCCGACACCGACCTGATCGTCCAGGTGGAGCGCGACCTGACCACCTATGGCGAGGAGGTAAAGTTCGGCGGCGGCAAGGTGATCCGCGACGGCATGGGCCAGTCGCAGGCATCGCAGGCCGAGGGCGCGGTGGACACCGTCATCACCAACGCGCTGATCATCGACCATTGGGGCATCGTCAAGGCCGATATCGGCATCACCAATGGCCGCATCACCCGCATCGGCAAGGCCGGCAACCCCGACGTGCAGCCCGGCGTGGATATCGTGATCGGCCCGGGGACTGAGGCGATCGCCGGCGAGGGCAAGATCGTCACCGCCGGCGGCATCGACAGCCACATCCACTTCATCTGCCCGCAACAAGTGGAGGAAGCGCTGGCCTCCGGCGTGACCACGCTGATCGGCGGTGGGACCGGCCCGGCCACCGGTACCGCGGCCACCACCTGCACCCCCGGCCCCTGGCACCTCGCGCGCATGCTGCAAGCGGCCGAGGGCCTGCCGGTGAACCTCGCCTTCGCCGGCAAGGGCAACGCCGCCCGTCCCGCCGCGCTGGAGGAAATGATCCGGGCCGGCGCGTCCTGCCTGAAGCTGCACGAGGATTGGGGCACCACGCCGGCCGCGATCGACTGCGCGCTGGCGGTCGCCGACCGGTTCGACGTTCAGGTGATGATCCATACCGACACGCTGAACGAGTCCGGCTTCGTCGAGGACACCATCGCGGCGTTCGCCGGCCGCACCATCCACGCGTTCCACACCGAAGGCGCCGGCGGTGGCCATGCGCCGGACATCATCAAGGTCGCCGGCCTGGCGAATGTGCTGCCCAGCTCCACCAACCCGACGCGGCCGTACACCGCGAACACGCTGGACGAGCATCTCGACATGCTGATGGTCTGCCATCACCTCGACCCGGCGATCCCGGAGGATGTGGCGTTCGCCGAAAGCCGCATCCGCAAGGAAACCATCGCCGCCGAGGACATCCTGCACGACCTCGGCGCGCTCTCGATGATTTCGTCCGACAGCCAGGCGATGGGGCGTGTGGGCGAAGTCATCATCCGCACCTGGCAGACCGCGCACAAGATGAAGCAGCAGCGCGGCGGCCTGCCCGGCGACGGAACGGACCACGACAACGCCCGGGTGAAGCGCTATATTGCGAAATATACAATAAACCCCGCCATCGCGCAGGGATTGGCGCAAGAAGTTGGCTCCGTCGAAGCGGGCAAACTGGCCGATCTCGTGGTTTGGTCGCCTGCGTTCTTCGGGGTCAAGCCGGATATCGTGATCAAGGGCGGCGCGATCGCCTGTGCGGCGATGGGCGATCCCAACGCCTCCATCCCTACGCCGCAGCCGGTCCACTACCGGCCGATGTTCGGCGCGTTCGGACGAGCGCTCGCCGAGACCTGCGTTACCTTCCTGTCCGCGGCGGCGCTGGACAATGGCCTCGGCGACGCGCTTAAGTTGCACCGGCGGCTGGTGGCGGTGGCCAACACCCGCGGCAGAATAGGCAAAAAATCCATGATTCACAACGATGCGTTGCCGGTGATCGACGTGGACCCGGAGACCTATGAGGTGCGCGCCGACGGCGTGCTGCTCACCTGCGAGCCCGCCACCGTGCTGCCGATGGCGCAGCGCTACTTCCTGTTCTGAGATGCGCGCCGCCGCAGTGTTGCCGGCCGGCACCTGGGACCCCGCGAAAGCTGTGGACCGCGTGCTGCTCGACTTCGACCACCGCCACCGGCGCCGCATCCTGCTGCGGACGGATGGCGGGCGCGATATGCTGCTGGACCTGCCGGAAGCGTTGCGGCTTCGCCACGGCGACGGGCTGCAACTGGATAATGGCGGCGTGGTCCTGGTGGCGGCGCCCCCGGAGGACCTGCTGGAGATCCAGGCGCATGACGAGGGCGAACTCGTGCGGATCGCCTGGCACCTCGGCAATCGCCACCTGTCGGTGCAGGTGCTCGGCTCGCGGCTCCGCATTCGCGACGACCACGTGATACGGGCGATGGTCGAACGATTGGGCGGCCAGGTCACCACTTTGCAGGCGCCGTTCGACCCGGAAGTCGGCGCCTATGAACACTCCCATCACCACGGCGATGATCCGCCGCACTGAGAACTCTCCCGCGCGTCCGCCGCGCGAACGCGACATCCTTCGGCTGCTGACATGGCTGTCGCCGGCGTTTCCCACCGGGGGGTATGCCTATTCGCATGGGCTCGAATCGGCGGTGGAGCGCTGCGACGTGACGAACGGCGAGACGCTGCGCGCGTGGCTCGCGGATGTGCTGGCGCACGGCGCGGGACGCAACGACGCGATCCTGTTGCGCCATGCGCATCGCGCCGCCGCTGATCCTGCCGCGCTGGCCGACCTGTCCGAGCTCGGCGCCGCAGCCACGCCATGCCGCGAACGACAGGCGGAGACGATCAACCAGGGCGCCGCGTTCATCCTGGCCGCCACGCCCTGGCGCACGCCGCCGCTGCCCGAGCGGGTGCCCTACCCGGTCGCGGTCGGCGCCATGGCCGGGCGGCACGGCATCGATGAGGACTCCGCGGCAACAGGCTATCTGCAGGCACTGGCAGGGAACCTCATCTCCGCGGCAGTGCGTCTCGTGCCGCTGGGTCAATCGGCGGGGCTCGCCGTCCTGGCCGCGCTGGAGCCCGACATTCTGGCTATCGCGGCGGCGACGCGCGATGCGACGCTCGATGACCTCGGCGGCTGCGCCTTTCGCTCCGACCTTGCCGCGATGCGGCACGAGACCCAGTACACGAGGCTGTTCCGCTCATGAGCCCATCTCCCCATGGCCCGCTGCGCGTCGGCATCGGCGGCCCGGTCGGCAGCGGCAAGACCGCGCTGATGGATGCGCTGTGCAAGCAGATGCGCGACCGCTGCCGGATCGCGGCGATCACCAACGACATTTATACCAAGGAAGACGCGGAGTTCCTGACGCGGGCCGGCTCGCTGCCGCCCGAGCGCATCCTCGGCATCGAGACCGGCGGCTGCCCGCACACCGCAATCCGCGAGGACGCCAGCATCAACCTGGCCGGCGTTGCCGATCTGCGGCGGCGCTTCCCTGACCTCGACCTGATCCTGATCGAAAGCGGCGGCGACAATCTGGCGGCGACCTTCAGCCCGGAGCTTGCCGACCTGACGATCTACGTCATCGACGTCTCCGCCGGCGACAAAATCCCGCGCAAAGGGGGGCCGGGGATCACCCGCAGCGACCTGCTGGTAATCAACAAGATCGACCTCGCCCCTTACGTCGGCGCGAGCCTGGAGGTGATGGATCGCGACGCGCGCCGGATGCGCGGGGACCGGCCGTTCGTGTTCGCCAATATCCGCGCTGGAAAAGGGGTCCCCGAGATCACACATTTCATCCAGCGCCAGGGTGGCCTTGGACCCGGATGATCCCGCTGGGAGGCGGGGAGGCCACAAGCTGGCGTATGTAGCTGCCAAATCCAGAGGTGCCGGCCATGATCTTGCACCGCAAGCTCTGCATCGTCGCCGCCGATGGCGAGCACGCCCGTTTCATCACCCCAGCCGCCGACAACGCGCTGCACACGACAGAGCGGCTTGATTCCGCCGCCGCCGGGCAGCGCACCAGCGATCTTGTCAGCGACCGCCTTGGCCGCAGCTTCGAGAGTGCCAGCCCCACGCGGCACGCCATCACGCCAAGGCACGATCCGCACGAACTTGAGAAGGAGAAGTTCGGCCGCGAGGTCGCCGCCCGGATCAACGCACTAGGCGCCGCGGGCGCGTTCGACGCACTGGCGCTGGTGGCGCCGCCTCCAATACTGGGCCTGATCCAGGATGCGCTGAGTTCTGAGACGCGGGCGAAACTGGTCGGCACCTTGGCGAAGGACCTGGCCACCGTCCCGGATCATGAGCTGCAGCCGCATCTGCAGCACTGGGTCGGACCGCTACGTCGAGATCGCCACCCCTCGAAGCCGGGCTAGCGCGCCGCTCCACCGGCGGGGCGCTCGGTAACCGCGAGCTTGTCACGTTCGACCTGTCGGGCTGGCACGGCTGCCAACCGAGTAATATAAGTCATAACGGATCAGATATGATTGTCCAGTCTGCCATCTTCCCCATCGGATCGGTCGGAAGAACAGTGCCAATGGTGTAGGCGCGCGGCTGCTCAGGAACAGACAGGCGCGTGGCAGACCATGCGTCAAGTCCCTTGCGCAAGGCTTCGATATCCCCGCCAGCAGTTTTCGGCACAATGAAAGCCTTGAGGCGGCGGCCCTCGCTCGGGATCATCAAACGGACCGCAACAGCGGCAACGTCAGGATGCTCCTGCAACACGTTGCGGACCTTGCTGGTGGAGACATTCATCCCGCCGACCTGCACCGCGCCGTCGTGACGGGCGCCGATGTGGTAGCGGCGCTGGTCCAGCCATTCCAGCTTGTCCGGTGCCATGACGGCGATAGGGGCTGCCCCGGTGCCGGGCAAGGGAGCACGGATCAGCCGGTCGTCTGTCCCACGATCCCAGTAGGGCAACAGGCTGTAGGGACCGCGTGGGTCATCGCGCCATCCGATCCCCGCGGTCTCGGACGAGCCATGGATCTGCAGAAGCCGGGACAGTTTGCCCGCCATCAGCCCGTCCGCCGTCTCCTCCGGACAGGGCGCTGTCGACGTGACGCCGATAACGCCCGCAGGCCAGGGCCAAGGTGCGGCACGCAACGCCGCCGCCCAGAACTCCGGATAACCGGCGACAAGGTCGCCGCGTCGCGCCAGCCCCGGAAGTGCTCCGGGAGAGTGAGCCCGGATATCGACCACCGGCACGCCACCCAGGCGTTGGGGTAGCAGGACGGTAAATAGCAAACCGTAGATATGGTGACTCGGTACCGCGGCCAGGACTCGCGTGTGTCCGCCGGACAAAATCTCCAGGAGCGCGTCGATCTCACGCTCCAATTCCGACAGAGCATGAGGGCAGGATTTCGGCGCGCCCAAGGTTCCCGAGCTGCGAAAGGAAAGGGTGGCGGAGAACCGGCCAAGCCTCTCCGCGGCAATCGCACACCATTCGCCGAACACGGGCCTTGCGAGCAATTCGTCGCCAGGCCCGCCTTCACGAATGTTCAGCAATTCCGAAAGCGCGGCAGCGAGATGGAGTCGCTCCAGGCTGTCAAAGCCGAGCCCGGCTTCGTCAAGTCTGGTGCCAGGCGCCCATGGACCCGATGGCGGCACCGCGGCGCCGGGGCGCAAACGCCTGGCCTCGGTGCGAATCAGGTCTGCGACGACGCGCGACAGAGCGTCGCTGCCCAGCCACCAGCCTTGATCGCTGCCTTGATAGGCCTGCATCGCCACCTGCGGTGAAGCGCCACTTGATACGCGGCTCCATCCGCCCGCCGCAATCCCGCCGAGATATCAGGCCGTCCCCTCGCCGATCAGCGTCAGCGTGTGCCGTGCGATCACGATTTCCTGGTCGGTCGGGATCACGTAGGCAGGTCACCGCGAACCCGGGCGGGTCAGCAGCGGGCCACCGGCCTCGTTCGCCGCCTCATCGAGCACGAAGCCCAGGAAACCCAGCCGGCGCAGAACCCGGCTGCGAACCGGCGCGCTGTGCTCGCCGATGCTGGCGGTGAACACCATCGCGTCGATCCCGCCCATCGCGGCGGCGAGCGCGCCGGTGAAACGGCACACATGATAGACGAAGTAATCCACCGCCAGCTTGGCCGCCGGCTCGTCGCTCGCCAGCAACGTCGCAATGTCGGACGAGATGCCGGACAGGCCCAAGAGCCCGCACTCGCGCTGAAGGAAGTCGTCGATCGTTTGAGGCTCCAGCCCTTGGTCTGCTGCAGCCACAGAAGAAGATAGGGATCGACCGATCCCGAGCGCGTGCCCATTGGCAGGCCGTCCACCGCGCTGAAGCCCATGCTGGAATCCATGCTGCGGCCACCCTCAAGCGCGCACATCGACGCGCCGGCGCCGAGATGCGCGACGACCACGCGGCCAAGCGCCACGCTGGGCGCCACATCGTTTAGTCGGCTGGCGATAAACTCGTACGACAGGCCGTGGAAGCCGTAGCGGCGCACGCCATCCTGGTACAGTGCATCGGGAATTGCATAGCGGTCGGCCACCGCCGGATGAGTGCGATGGAAGGCGGTGTCGAAGCAGGCAACCTGCGGCATGCTCGGGTAGCGTTCCGCCAGCGTCTTGATCACCGCCACCGCCGGGGTGTTGTGCAGCGGCGCCAGCGACTGCAGCGCCTCGATCAGGGCGATCGCCGCCGCGTCCAGGTGGACTGGCGCGGCGTAATCCGGGCCGCCATGCACCACGCGATGCCCGAAGCCAACGAGACCGCCCAGGCTGAACGGCCCATCCCGCAGCTCCGCCAGCACTGCCAACGCCTCGGCGTGGTCCGACACCGGGAACCGCGAGTCGTGCATCGGGTTGCCGTCGTTGCTGTTCAGGCGTAGCCGCGCCCCCGGCTCGTCGATGTTTTCCACCGCGCCGTGCAGGCAGCGCCGCGGGCCGGCCGGGGTAACCTCGTACGCGACGAATTTCAGGCTCGTTGAGCCGGCCGTGATGATACAGAGGTGGCGGTTGGTCACCGCGGTTCACTCCTTGTTGGTTTTTTGACGCTGTGTCGTTGTGGGGTCGATGTGCCGCACGAAGGCGCAAGCCTGCTCGCTGAGCAGCGCGCCAACGGGCTCCGGACGCTGGTTTGGGGGAATTATCGAAGCTGCGGGATGGTCCGTCTTCGGCGAGCACAAACCCGGTCGCGAGGTTGAGCCGGCATTCCTCTTGGTGCCGGTCGGGTGGACGTCTTGCGACTCTTGTAACGTACGCAGCGCTCTACAGGCTCGTGTTGTGCGTGACCCTGCGGCCTTCACGGCGCAGTCCTGCCGCATCTGCCCGAACGCCCTATGACGCGGACGGCAAGCTGGTCTACAGGGAGCCATGCTCCGCGGCGTCCTGACGGTGGGCGGCTGGACGATGGCCAGCCGCATTCTTGGCTTCATGCGCGATATGCTGATCGCCGCCCTGGTCGGCACCGGGCCGGTGGCGGACGCGTTCGTCGTCGCCAACAAGCTGCCCAACCTGTTCCGCCGGCTGTTCGGCGAGGGCGCGTTCAACGCCGCCTTCGTGCCCGAGTTCGCCGGGCTGTTCCACGCCGAAGGTCCCGCCGCCGCCCGCCAGTTCGCGCAGGAGGCGATCGCCGTCATGGCGTTCTGGCTCGCCGGGCTGACCATCGCGGGCGAGCTGTTCATGCCGCAGATCATGGTGGTGCTTGCGCCCGGCTTCGGCAGCGATCCGGCGAAATTCGCCCTCGCCGTCGATCTGGCGCGGATCACCTTTCCCTATCTGATGCTGATCTGCCTGGCGGCGCTGCTGTCGGGCGTGCTGAACGGCATGGACAAGTTCGCCGCCGCGGCCGGGGCGCCGGTGCTCTACAACCTGTTCTCCATCGCCGCGATGCTGGGCCTGACGCCCTATGTGCCGACGGTGGGCCACGCGCTCGCCTGGGGCGTGTCGGCGTCCGGCGTGGTGCAGCTCGCGCTGCTGGTCTGGGCGGTGCACCGGTCGGGGATGCCGCTCCATATCCCGAGGCCGCGGCTGACGCCGCGCATGCGCCTGTTGTTCCGGCGCATGACACCCGGGCTGATCGGCGCCAGCGCCACCCAGCTCAACTCGGTCGTGGACGTCGTCATCGCCAGCCTGCTGCCCGCCGGGACGGTCTCGCTGCTGTATTATGCCGACCGGGTGCAGCAACTGCCCCTTGGCGTGATCGGCACCGCGGTCGGCACCGCCATGCTGCCGCTGCTCTCCCGCCAGGTCCGCACGGGCGAGGCGGGCGCCGCGATCACCACGCTGAACAGGGCGATCGAATATGCCCTGTTCCTGACGCTGCCGGCGGCGCTGGCGCTGGCGGTCTCGGCGTTCCCGGTCATGTGGGTGCTGTTCGGCCGCGGCGCGTTCGACATCGAAAGTGCGCGGCTGTCCTCGCAATCGCTCACCGCCTACGCGGTGGGCCTGCCGGCGGTGGTCCTGATGAAGGTGCTGGCGCCGGCCTTCTTCGCCCGCGGGGACACCAGCACCCCGGTAAAGATCGGCATCATCACGCTGGTGCTCAATCTCGGGCTGAACCTGGCGCTGATGGTGCCGCTGCAGCATATCGGGCCGCCGCTTGCGACCAGCCTGGCGGCGATGTTCAACGTCGGCGCGCTGACGTTCATGCTGCGAAGGCGGGGCCAGTTGCAGCCGGACGCCGAGCTGCGGCGCCGGCTGCCCCGCATGGCGCTGGCCGCCACGGCGATGGGCGCCACGCTGTGGTTCGCCCAGGCGCCGCTGTTTTCCGGCGCGGGGCAGGCGCGCGGGCTGAAATGGGCGGCGCTGGCGGCGCTGGTCTCGCTGGGGCTCGCGGTCTACATCGCCACGGCGCATCTGTTCGGCGCATTCGACCTGCGCGGGGCGCTGCGCCTGCTGACCCGCCGCGGCTTGCGCCGGGGCGGCGGATCGGCCATCAGTCCCGCCCCGACTCCCGAGACCTGAGCATGCAACGCATCTTTTCCGGCATACAGCCTTCCGGCATCCCGACGCTTGGCAATTACCTCGGCGCGATCCGCAATTGGGTGGCACTGCAGGACGACCACGAATGCCTGTGGTGCGTCGTCGATCTGCACGCGATCACCGCCTGGCAGGAGCCGGAGGCGCTGGTGCGCCAGACGCGCGAGATGGCGGCGGTGCTGCTGGCCTGCGGCGTTGACCCGCGGCGGCACATTCTGTTCGTGCAATCTGCGGTGCGCGCGCACGCGCAGCTTGCCTGGATTTTTAACTGCGTCGCGCGTCTCGGCTGGCTGAACCGGATGACGCAGTTCAAGGACAAGGCGGGCAAGGATCGCGAGAATGCTTCGGCCGGGCTGTACGTCTATCCGAACCTGATGGCGGCCGATATCCACGCCTATCACGCGACGCGCGTGCCGGTTGGCGACGACCAGCGGCAGCATCTGGAACTGGCCAACGACATCGCCCAGAAGTTCAACCACGATTACGGTGTCGATTTCTTCCCGACGATCGAGCCGCTGATCCTGGGGCCGGCGGCGCGGGTCATGAGCCTGCGGGACGGAACCAAGAAGATGTCGAAGTCCGATCCGTCCGACCAGAGCCGGATCAACCTGAACGACGATGCGGATACGATCGCGCTGAAGATTCGCCGCGCGAAGACCGACCCGGAGCCGCTGCCGTCGGAGCCGCAAGGCCTGGACGCCCGGCCGGAGGCACGCAATCTGGTCGGAATTTATGCAGCGCTGGCCGGCACCGGCCATGCGGACGTGCTGCGCGAGCATGGCGGCAAGGGATTTGGCGCCTTCAAGGAGTCGCTGGCGGCATTGCTGGTGGAGAAGCTGAGCCCGATCGCCGCGGAAGCGCGACGGCATCTGGCTGATCCGGCCGGGCTGGATGCCGTGCTCCGCGATGGCGCGACACGGGCGGCAGCGATCGCCGATCCGATTGTGGCCGAGGCTGAGCGGCTGGTGGGATTCCTAAGACACTGACCCGTTGCAGCTAACCGCAGCGGCCTGGCGCAACAGCACGTCCCGGAGCTTCGCGGCTCCGGGACCGTCCAACGTTTGGCGGTCTCTACGCCCGCCGCCGCAGGCCCGCGAGCCCGAGCACACCGGCTGCCAGCAAGGCCAGGGACGTTGGCTCCGGCAGCGGCGCTTGGCTGCCACCGCCCCCCACGCCACCGCCCCCCACAGTCAGGAAGCCGAAGCTTTGATTCTGGGAATTTGCCGGATACGGCTGATATTGCGATATTGCAGCGGTAACGGTCTGGTTAATCCAGGTAGTATACAGACTGGTCAGCATCGCATTTGCATCGTTCACAAAGGATTGGCCACCATTCGTAACGACGGTGGTGACGTCCTTGGACGAGTAATTGTTTTCGATTGTCCAGATCGCTCCCTGGATCGCCGCGTCATTGTTCACGTCGGGCGTGATCGTGGTATTCTGCAGAAGAGCGCCGATGGCCTTGATCTGGTTGCCCGTCAGCGGTTGGTTCGCATAGCCCGTCGTCAGGCCGCCCAAGGTGTAGGTACCATTGGCGAAGTTGTACGCGGTGTCCGTGCAAAATACGAGCTGGTCGATGGTCGAGTTTGTCGAAGTATTGGTCACCGCCATGTTGATCGGGCCGACATAGACTCCAGTTTCGCCGGCGACCGTTGCAGATATGCCATCTGCCAAGGGGTTGCCAGGCGCCAGGGCCAAATTGTATGTGGTCGCCAATGCGGGCTGCGCCGTGATCGCAACGGCAGCGATCGCCGCAGCGGCGAGTGTTGTACGCATGGATATCTGCTCCTATCCAAAGTCCGGCGGACTGCCGACCGGCACGGATTGAACCCCCAGGGCGACAGTCGGACCGAACCACTCTGCCGCAACTATCTCGATGACGGATTTAGGACGCAACCAACGCGAGCGCAATCTATTTTTTGCATCAGTAACGAGCGCTTCACGCTCCGCTGCGCGGCTTGGTCGGCTCCGACGCGCGTGCCCCCGCTCAGGCGGCAATCTGTTCCTGCAGGGTCGCGGTTGGCATCCAATAGCGCAGCGAGCCGGCGAACCGAAGCTCCACCAGAGCCTGCACCTCCAGCGGCGATCCCAATGAAATCAGCGCGTTGCCGTCGGTCCAGCGCCGTAGCACGACGCCGCGCCGCTCCACCGCGTGCCAGCCGCGTCCAAGCGCTGGATGGTCGGCCGACAGTTCCAGACTGTCCGAACCGGTGCGGATGGAAATCCCGGCGACCGCCACGCCGAGAGTACGGGTGTCATCCGAGCCGATTCCAACCGAGGCCGGGACGCAAAAACGTGACCAAATCCCGATATTCTGGACGCCCTGAGGCAGAACAAAGACCGCGCGCGATGGGTCGGCCGCCAGCGGCGTGAACTCACGGCCTAACGCCGCAAGGCGAAGGCCCGGATCGTCGGTCAGCGTCCAGCCGACCTCCGCCAGTCGCGCATCGAGCAGTCGGCGCGCCGCCCGCAGCGCCGGTCCTTCGCCGACCAGCGGTCGGCAAGCGTCCACATCCCAGCTCTGCAGCCGCGTGGCGACCGACCAGTCGGGGTGCAGGATCATCGCGCTGCCGGCATTGGCGAACATCGCCCGGTTGCCGGTGTCGAGATAGCTTTCGGCCGGCAGCCCCTCCGCCAGCAGGATGTCATGCCGGTCCAACTCGACGTGGATGTAGTCGATATGGCGGGGCCTGAAATCCTGATGGATGGTGATGCCGTTGACCAGCAGCTTGGCAGGCACCAGCACGCCGCCTACCAGCAGCGCATGGTCGGGAGACACCAGCAGGTCGCGGCGCGGCAGCCCGTCGGCGAACGCGCCGGCGCAGATGCGGATCGGCGCCGCCAGCTCCGGCTGAGGGTGGGCCGCCAGGTCGAAACGCCTCCGCCCGACCCACACCACGGGCCGCACGGTGCCGTCCGCGGTCGCGACAAGGTCGCCCTCGGCAAGCAACTCCACCGGAGTCTCGCCGCTCGGCGTTCCGATCGAGGTGCCGGCAACGAAGCAGGGAATGCTAGCCGCGCTGACGGTCTGATCGGCGAACTGCAGGGTCTGGATGTTCATCAGCGTGTCGGTAAAGCCGCCTACGGAAACGGTAATCGTTGTCCCATTGCTATAGGCGGCGTAGTCGGCGTACGGGTTCGAGAACACGACCGTATTGGTGCCGCCGCCGCCGTCGATCGTATCGCTCTGGCCGTTCACATAGAACGTGTCGTTTCCGGCGCCGCCGATCGCCTTGTCGATCCAGGTGTTGAACGCAATGCCGATGTTGTTCGTCATGCCATCGGCGCTGGTGAATGTGCCCGGATTGAGATCCACAACGGAGGCTGTGGAAAACCCTGACAAATCCAGCACGTTCGGGTTGCCAGCCTGGTTCGCCGTGTCATACAGCGTCACCACCGGGCTGGTATTCTGGGTGAAATCGAACTCTGGAAGCAGCGCCGTCGTCCACGCCCAGGCACTGTTGTACAGCGTGGCGGTGACGGTCGAGTTGAAGCCGAATGTCTCCGGCCGGTTGAGCGGGTTGTTGGTGTCGGTGGACACCCCGTAAATCCGCTGCAGCGCAAGAATGTCATACTGTCCGGGCGTTGTCTGATAATTGAGGTTATAGACGGCCGCGGAGCTTGGCGGGTCATTGTAGGACATCACCGTATACTGTCGGGTGTCCGTGCCCGGGTAGAGAATCGCCGACGCCGTCGGGGTGGACTCGTTGTATGACCCGGGATGGCCGAGGCCGAGGGCGTGGCCCAGTTCGTGCAGCGTTGTCAGCAGGCCGTAACCGCCGACGTAGCTGAAGCTGTCGAGCTTTTGCCAGCCATATGCGCTGGTATCGATCGAAATGTCCGCACTCGTCATCGAGCCGATGCCGGACGCGGTGGGTTGATAATAATACGACGTAGCGGCGCCGCTGCCGCTTGCGCCGCGTGCGAGCGTGATCTCGCCCCCGGACGCGACCACCTCATACTGAAAATTCGCGACGTCCGACCACAGGGACAGCGCCTGCAGAAACGAATTCTCCTCCCCGAACGTCCAGCCCGAGCCGGGATCGAACGAAACGGTGACGATCGGCGCCGCGCTGCCGTTGCCCATCCATTCATGGGCCGAGCCGTTCGGTGACTCCCATGAAAAGAAGTTCGGAGACGTGACCTGGCCGTTGGAATCCAGCCCGGTCATGTAGGTGACCATGTTCAGGCCTTCAGCGGTCGCGCTTCCAGCCGATTGCGGCGGCGCGGCGGCGGCACTGCCGGTGATTACGCCGGATTCGGCTGCTGTCGCCGCCAGCGGCACGTAAACCGTCAGCCAGTCAGTGGCGCCAAAGACGTCACTCGTGCCATCGTTGGTAACCTTGGTGATCCGCACAACCACAGCGATGCTCTCCCCCCGAACCGGTCGGGCTGCAGATAGCACACACGCCAGCGTGATTGCTCAACCGAAAGATGGTGACATCCGCTTGGCAGCTCAGGTGCCCGCTACGCCCCCAGATGCGGGGGCCGGCTCGACCATCTGGCCGCCGCCCCGCTCGACCCGAAACACGGCCAGGCCCCGCCTGACCTCGCCATCTGCCAGCAGGGCCAGCCAGCCGTCGGCGCCGGCGAAGCCCGCCGGCTGGGTCAGCGCCGCGACGCTGTAGTTGCCGCCCATCACGCGGGCGATCGAGGCCGCGTCGAACGCCAGATCCGAGAGCGGCGACGGTGGCGTTCCATATTTCGCGGCATAGGCCTGCTCGAACGCGCGCCGCGCCGCCGGGTCCGAGGCCGCGTACCAGGCGCCGGAAAATTGTCCCGCGCCGCTGGACGGCGACGACCACAGCGCCGGGCCCAGGATCTGCACCTGGCTGCGATCGATGTCGTAGTAAGGCAGCAGCGAGGCGATCTCGGACAGCGTTTCCCCGGTGTCGCCCAGCAGCAAGGCGTTGAACGGCGGCGGCGGGACCGAGGACTTCGCCAGCTCCTGCGCCTCCTGGCGGCCTTCCGGCGTGCCCTGGCCACGCGCTTCGTGGATCTTGGCCTCGATCGGCCCGCGCCGGCTGGCATAGTCGGCGATCTCCTTGGCCGCCGCATTCACGCCCGCCATGCCGCGGCTGTAGTAGCGGATGTGGGGCGACGGCACGGACGCCGCGCTGGTCGTCTGGACCAGCGCATTGCCCAGCGCATGGCCGAACCCGGTGTCGGGCAGCAACCCGGCGAAGCCCGTCTTCCCCTGTGCCGTTGCCGCGGCGACCAGGCGACGCACTTGCTGGGCCGGGGTGATGCCGAGCGTCCACACACCCGGCTGCGCTTGCGCCGGGTCGTTGGTGAACGCCAAAACCGCGACGTCCGCCTTGCGGGCGATCGGCGCCACCGCTGCGGTTTCGCCGGAGGTCAGCGGACCTAAAATCAGGCTCGCGCCTTCCGCGAGCGCAGCCTGGGCGGCGGCGGCGGCGCCCTCCGGCGTGCCGCCGGTGTCCTTGGCAATCAGCCGCGGCGAGTCGGGCGTGGCGAGCGCAAGCTGGACGGCCTGCAGCATCGGCTTGCCGACATCCGCCCGAGGACCCGATAGCGGCAGCAGAATCGCAACCGCCTTGCCTGATGCGCCGCCGGCCGCTGGTCCGGTCGCCGGCCCGCCTGGCAGCGCGCCGCAGCCGATCAATGCTAGTGTGCCGAGAAGGAGCACCAATGCCCGACGAAGCATCCCACTTACCTCCCGAGTACCCGCTCGCGGGCCTTGTGATGGTTTCCACCCCGATCGGCAACCTCGGCGATGTCTCGCCGCGGGCCCGGCAGGCGCTGCAAACGGCCGAGCTGGTCCTTTGCGAGGACACCAGACACACGGGACGGCTGCTTGCCGCCATCGGCGCAGACGTCAGGATGCTCCCGCTGCACGAGCATAATGAGTCAGTGCAGATCGAACCGGTCTTGTCCAGACTCCGGCAGGGGGCGAGGATCGCACTGGTGTCCGATGCCGGCACGCCGCTGGTCTCCGACCCCGGCTACCGCCTGGTGCGCGCCGCGATCGCCGAGGGGCTGCCGGTCACCGCCATCCCCGGGCCGAATGCCGCGGTGACCGCGCTGGTGTTGTCCGGCCTGCCGCCGCTGCCATTCCTGATGCTGGGCTTTCCGCCGCCCGGGGCTGCGGCGCGGCGGACCGCGTTCGGTGCCCTGCGCGCCGCCGAGCGCGCCGGGTTGAACGCAACGCTGATCTGGTACGAGGCGCCGCACCGCCTGGGGGAAGCGCTGGCCGACATGGCCGCCGCGTTCGGCACCCGCCCCGCCGCGGTGGCACGCGAGCTGACCAAGCGCTATGAGGAGGTGCGGCGCGCGCCGCTGACCGAGCTGGCCGCGCATTATGCGGAGCACGAGGCCCGCGGCGAGATCACCGTCCTGGTCGGGCCGCCGGAGGAGGCGGACCCCGAGGACCTGGACGGCCGGCTGGCTGCCGCGCTCGCCAGCCACAGCGTCAAGGACGCGGCCGCGCTGGTCGCCGCCGCCACCGGGCTGCCGCGCAAACTGGTCTACGCCCGGGCACTGGCGCTCAGCGGACACACGCTTGCGGATGGCAACTGACGTCTGTCCGCGAGGGAGCCAGCGCAGGCGAGAGCGCGGCTGAGATGCCTGCCGGGACGGCGCCTGGGCCGCGGACATTTGCACCTAAACAGCGCCGCCTGACGGTTGCGGCGCGGTGCCGCTGCACGTTTCCGTAGAACCGGCGCCAACCCCATGGCGCCAGAGCAGTCGGGACAACGCTTTGCCGCTTGCGGGCCACATAATGACACCGCAATGACGCTACGATGACATTCCGACGCTTGCACTCGGGGACGGTCTTGTCTACGCAGTCGTGCGAAGAGGGATCTTTGAAATGTCACGATTGAGCGAGACGATCGGATCACGTGCGCGATCCACACCAGCCGCGGCCTTGGACGCCGATGCGGTGCGCGCCGCCTATCGCCGCTGGGCCAGCATCTATGATACCGTGTTCGGCGGCGTGTCGTCGTTTGGTCGCCGCCGCGCCGCAGCGGCAGCCAACCGGCTGCCAGGGCACCAGGTATTGGAAGTGGGCGTCGGCACCGGACTCGCGCTGCCCATCTACGCGCCCGGCAAGCGGATCACCGGTATCGATCTTTCTTCGGAGATGCTGACGCTGGCACGCAAGCGTGTCGTCGATGAAGACCTGTCGAACGTCGATGCGCTGCTCGAAATGGACGCCGAGGCGACCGATTTCGAAGATGGCGCATTCGACATCGCGGTGGCAATGTTCGTCGCTTCCGTGGTGCCGAACCCGCGGCTGCTGCTCGCGGAGATGCGCCGCGTGGTGCGCCCGGGCGGCCACATCCTGTTCGTCAATCACTTCGCTGCGACCAAAGGTCCGCGCTGGTGGATCGAGCGGGCGATGGGTCCGGCCTCCCGCGCCCTGGGCTGGCATCCGGACTTCGCCACGGAGGCGCTGTTCCCGCCGGAAGACCTCACCCGGCTCACCAGCGAAAGCGTGCCGCCGTTCGGCATCTTCACCCTGGTGCACGTGCAGAACTGACTGATGCCGCGCCGCTGCAAACGGTGCTGCCTTACCTTCCCGCCAATCCCACCCATGACGCCAAGGTAACTTTTAATCGTTCGCCCTCGCATGGCGGCGGACCTTGATCGCGATCACATGCTCCGATACGCCTAATCCCACAAAGGGTCCCGAACGGGCTCGACCGGGGACCAAGCGGGGTATGTTGGCCCATGCGGTGCATCCGACGGCTTCTGGCCGCGTTTTCGATGCTCATGACGGCTTCCGCAAGCGTGGCGCTGGCTCAGGCGCCTGAGCCGTGGGAGCTGGGACTGCAGCACGCCGCCGGACCGCTGCAGCAGCGGATCATCGACCTTCATACGCTCGTTTTGGTGATCATCACCCTGGTCACGCTGCTGGTCGCGGTGCTGCTGTTGGTCGCAGTCGCGCGCTTCCACACCAAGCGCCATCCGGTCCCCAACGCCACCAGCCACAACACGGTGCTGGAGATCGCGTGGACGGTGCTGCCGGTGCTGATCCTGATGATCATCGTGATCCCGTCCTTCCGCCTGATCTATTACGAGGACCGGACTCACGACCCGGATCTGACGGTGAAGGTCACCGGGCACCAGTGGTACTGGGAATACACCTACCCCGATAACAACAAGATCGACTTCAACAGCACGCTGATTCCCGACGACCAGCTCAAGCCGGGGCAGCTTCGCCTGCTTGAGGTCGATAACCAGCTTGTCGTCCCGGTGGGCAAGAACATCCGCGTGCTGACCACCAGCGGCGATGTGATCCACAGCTTCTTCATCCCCTCGGTCGGCATTCAGCGCTACGCGATTCCGGGCCGGGTGATCGAGACCTGGATGCGCATCGACCAGCCCGGCGTCTACTACGGCCAGTGCAACCAGATTTGCGGCACCAATCACAGCCGCATGCCGATCTCGGTGCGCGCCCTACCGGAGCAGGAATTCCAGGCCTGGCTTACCGAAGCCAAGACCAAATTCTCCGATGCCACGCCGGCGTCGGAGCAGCCCCGGCTGATTGCCGCGGCTGCGGGAGCCGAGCGCTGACCCGACGGCGGCGCGGCAAGGAGTAGAGAAGGCATGTCGGTCACGGCCCACGACCAGGCGGTTGCGCTTCACGAGTCCCATAGCCACAGGCCCGGCTTCGTGAAACGCTGGCTGTTCAGCACCAACCACAAAGACATCGGGACGCTGTACTTATGCTTCGCCGTGGTCGGCGGGCTGGTCGGTGGCGCTCTGTCGATGATCATGCGCGCGCAGTTGGCGCATCCGGGCAACACGATCATCACCTCCGGCCAGGAGTGGAACACGATCGTCACCAGCCACGGGCTGCTGATGATCTTCTTCTCGGTGATGCCGGCTCTGATCGGCGGCTTCGGCAACTGGTTCATCCCGCTGATGATCGGCGCGCCGGACATGGCGTTCCCGCGGCTCAACAACATCAGCTTCTGGCTGTTGCCGGGGGCGTTCGGCCTGATCATCACCGGCCTGCTGCTGGGTGAATCGGGCACCGGCTGGACGCTGTACCCGCCGCTGTCGAACAGCACCTTCGAGCCCGGCATCGGCATGGATTGCACGCTGTTCGCGCTGCACCTTGCCGGCGCGAGTTCCCTGCTGGGCGCGATCAACTTCATCACCACGATCTTCAACATGCGCGCGCCCGGCATGACACTGCACAAGATGCCGCTGTTCATCTGGAGCGAACTGGTCACCGCCTTCCTGCTGCTGCTGGCGGTCCCGGTGCTGGCCGGCGCGATTACCATGCTGATCTGCGACCGCAATTTCGGCACCGCGTTCTTCGACCCGGCGGGCGGCGGCGATCCGGTGTTGTTCCAGCACCTGTTCTGGTTCTTCGGCCACCCCGAGGTCTACATCATGATCCTGCCCGGCTTCGGGATCATCAGCCACGTGGTCTCCACCTTCAGCCGCAAGCCGATCTTCGGCTACCTCGGCATGGCCTACGCAATGGTGGCGATCGGCGTGGTCGGCTTCGTGGTGTGGGCGCACCACATGTTCGTCTCCGGCATCAGCGTCGATACACGCGCCTACTTCATGGCGGCGACGATGATTATCGCCGTGCCGACCGGCATCAAGGTGTTCTCATGGATCGCCACCATGTGGGGCGGGTCGATCGAGCTGAAGACGCCGATGCTCTGGGCGATCGGCTTCATCTTCGTGTTCACCGTCGGCGGGGTGACCGGCGTGGTGCTGTCCAACGCCGGCGTCGACCAGATCGTGCACAACACCTATTACGTGGTGGCGCATTTCCACTACGTGCTGTCGCTCGGCGCGGTGTTTTCGATCTTCGCCGGGTTCTATTTCTGGATCGGCAAGATGTCTGGCCACCAATACCCCGAGTTCTGGGGCAAGGTGCATTTCTGGCTGACGTTCGTCGGGGTGAACCTGACCTTCTTCCCGCAGCACTTCCTGGGGCTCGCGGGGATGCCGCGGCGCTATCCGGACTACCCGACGGCGTTCGCCGGCTGGAATTTCGTCTCCTCGATCGGGTCCTATGTCAGCGGCGCCGCCTTCCTGGTGTTCCTGTTCGTGGTGTTCCGCACCTTCACGTCGAAGCAGCACCTCCCCGACAACTATTGGGGGCCGGGGGCGACGACGCTGGAATGGACGGTGTCCTCGCCGCCGCCGTTCCACACATTCACCGAGCTGCCGCGGATCAGGTGAGGGCGGTATGAGCGAAACCGCACATCTGGCTCCGGCACCCGCGCCTGTCGCGGGGACACCAGAGGCAGCGGTTGCCGACTGGATCGCGCTGCTGAAGCCGCGCGTAGTGTCGCTGGTGGTCTATACGGGGCTTGCCGGCCTGCTGGTGGCGCCCGGGCATCTGCATCCGGTGCTCGGCTTCACCGCCGTGCTGTGCATCGCGGTTGCGGCCGGCGCATGCGGCGCCATCAACATGTGGTATGATCGCGACATCGACGCGATCATGCGGCGCACCCGCAACCGGCCGATCCCGGGCGGACGGATCGAGCCTGGGGCCGCGCTGGCATTCGGCGTGACGCTTGCGGCGGGCTCGGTCATTGTGATGTTCCTGGCGGTCAACGCCGCCGCCGCCGCGCTGCTGGCGCTATCGATCGCGTTTTACGTGTTCGTCTACACGATGGGACTGAAACGGCGGACGCCGCAGAACATCGTGATCGGCGGCGCCGCGGGCGCCTTCCCGGCGGTGATCGGCTGGGCTTCGGTGACCGGCTCGGTCGACCTTGTGCCGCTGGTGCTGTTCGCCATCGTGTTCTTCTGGACGCCGCCGCATTTCTGGTCGCTCGCGCTGTGGGCGAATGAGGATTACGCCCGCGCCGGGGTGCCGATGCTGCCCGTGGTGGCGGGCGCGAAGGAAACGCGGCGGCAGATCGTGATCTATACGCTGCTGCTGGTACCGCTGTCGCTGGTCCCTTGGGCGATGGGGTTCGCGGGCGCGATCTATGGCGTGGCGGCTTTGGTGCTCGGCGCGCGGTTCCTGTGGTGGGCGTGGCGCGTCGCGGCGGACCGTCAGGATGCGACGGGAGTCAGCCTGACCCGGGACGCGCCGGCCAAGGCGGCGTTCAAATACTCGATCGTCTATCTGTTCGCACTGTTCGGCGCGCTGGTCATAGACCGGCTGGTGGGGTGACGATGGCAGACAAACCGCAGGCCGGCGTGGACGCGCTGCTCACCAAGCGCCGGCGCGGCCGCAACGTCGCGATGCTGATCGTGCTGCTGGCGTTATGCGCGCTGTTCTACGCGATCACCATTGTGAAGCTGTCCGGGGAGGCGGCCGATAGCAGAAGCCGAGACGACGATGCCGTTCGACAAGGCCGGTAACTGTAGCATTGAAAGTTGGCAAGCTGGCCGATCTGCCCGCCGTGATCGACACACTGGTTGAGGCGATCAAGGCCGGCGAACTCGACACCCAACTGGCCGCCGCCGCACAGGAGCGGAAGGCGAGAAAGGCACGCCTGGGCCGGTAGTCGAACAAACCGCCGAGAGCTACGCTGCGACGTTCGACACCAACGTGCTCGGTACGCTGCTGAGCATGAAGCAGGAGTTGCGGGCGATGCTCCCCCAAGGGCATGGCAACATCATCAACCAGATGCGGGAAAGCCCGCTAATTCATTGAGCCGGGCACCAATGCGTTCAATCGCTCGCTCAGGGCTGACAGCGTGTACGGCTTCGTGATGAACGCCACGCTCTCGTCCACGCCCTCGCGTTCCCGCAGCGCTTTGCGGGGATAGCCGGAGGTCAGGAGGACGCGAAGTGTCGGCTGCAGCCTGCGCGCTTCCCTGGCCAATTCGACCCCGTTCATCCCCTTGGGCATGACGACGTCGGTGAACAGACAATCGACCGGCGTGCCGCGCTGCAGCATTGCCAAGGCCGCCTGGGCGTCCGGAGCGAAATGCACGTCATAACCAAAGCTTCGAACCGCCGCGGCTGCAATCTCCAGGACGTCAGGGTCGTCTTCCACCACCAGAATGGTGCCGCGGCTGGTCTCAACCTGGCGCCGATCCGGGTCGGATTTCGCGGCCGTCGCGCTGGTCGATCTGGGAAGGTAAAGGCTGATCGATGTGCCCGCTCCAATCTCGCTCTCGATTTTCATCTGGCCGTTTGACTGGCGTACGAAGCCGTAGGCCTGGCTGAGACCCAGTCCGGAGCCCTGTCCGACATCCTTGGTGGTGAAGAAGGGCTCGATCGCCCTGGCTTTCACCTCCGGGGTCATGCCCTCGCCCGTATCGCGGACAGTGACCGCGACGTACGGGCCGGGAGCGATCTCGGTCAGCGCGCCGGCCGTGGCTGGATCGATGACCACGTTCCGGGTTTCGATGGTCAGAGCTCCGCCTTTCGGCATGGCGTCCCGCGCATTCACCACGAAGTTCAGCAGGGCGGAGTGGAATTGCGCCTGGTCGATCTCGCTTGGCCAGAGCTGCGGGCCGAGGTCGAGCCGGAGGGTGATGGTCTCCCCGACGGTTTGTCTGATCAGGCCCTCGAACGCCATAATCAGCTCGTTAACGTTTGACGGTTGCGGCGACAGGGTCTGCTGCCGCGAGAAGGCAAGGAGCTGAGCTGTCAGCTTCGCCCCCCGCCCGGCGGCTCGCTGCGCGGTGGCAATGAGGCTGCGCACCCTGCCGTCATCGGTCAGCCTCGCCATCAGTTCAAGACTGCCCATCACGGCGCTGAGGAGATTGTTGAAGTCGTGCGCCACGCCGCCGGTGAGCTGACCGACCGTCTCCATCTTTTGTGCCTGATAGAGCTGTCTCTTCGCTTCCGCCAGAGCTTGTTTTTCAGTGATGTCACGCGTGACCTTGGCAAAGCCGATAACCTGGCCGTTCTTGTCGCGCATTGAATCGATGACGACGCTGGCCCAGAACCGGGTGCCATCCTTGCGGACCCGCCAACCCTCGTCCTCAAATCGTCCGTTGGCCTGCGCAATGGCAAGGGCATGCGCGGGCCTGCTGCTGGCCTGGTCCTCCGCCGTGAAGAACCGCGAGAAATGCTGGCCGAGGATTTCGTTTCTCGCGTACCCTTTGGCGCGCTCGGCACCGGGATTCCAGCTTGTCACGAGTCCGGTGGCATCGAGTGTGAAAATGGCGTAGTCGACAATACTGTCCATCAGAAGCTGCAAATGTTGCTCGTTCGCTCGCAGAGCTTCCTGAGCAGCCCGGGTCTCGGTCGTATCACGGGTGATCTTGGCGAAGCCCATGAGCCGGCCGTTCTGGTCGTGCATCGGATCGAGGACGACGGAGGCCCAAAACCGGCTTCCGTCCCTGCGGACGCGCCAACCCTCGTCCTCGAATCGTCCGATGGCCCGTGCAACAGCAAGGGCATGCGCGGGCCTGCCGCTGGCCTGGTCCTCGGACGTGAAGAACCGCGAGAAATGCTGGCCGACAATTTCGTCTCGGGTGTAACCTTTTGCACGCTCGGCGCCGGGATTCCAGCTCGTCACAGTGCCGGTCGGATCCAGCATGTAGACTGCGTATTCGGTGATTGATCGAACGAGATGCCGAAATTGAACGTCGTCGTCTGTCGAACCGGAACGCAGAGACCCCGTTTCACGCCTAGGTATGAACCGTTCGGGTTCCGGATCTGACATATCCACCTTCACGCGAGAATTGCGTCGGCCATCCGAGCCGAACCACTACCGGGCCGAACCACCACCAAAACCATTCAATCATAGAGTTTTGAACAGCATCCATAGCTTTGTGGTCCGAGGCAAGATGTCAAGGTCGCGCAAGAGTTATCACGTGCCGCCGAGACGGAAGGCTGGCAATATGAAAGCGTCGGTGGTCCGCGGCCGGTTCCTTTCCGAAGCTCCGCGGCGGAGATGGCGCCCGAATGAGTGCGAAGCCAACAACGAGGGGACGACGCCCCGCCTGGTTCGCCGCCCGCCTGTTCGCTGCCGGTCTGCTGCTGCTCGCTGTGCCGGTCGCTCGTGCCGAGGATCGAGCGCCGGCCTGGACCTGCGTCGACGTTCGGATCGGCACGGACGCGTACTACGATTGCCTGAACGGCGAACTGCGAAACCTGGTACCAAGGCAACGCCTGTCATCCCGCGACACACCCTGGCCGGCGACCCAGCCTGCCAACGAAGTCGGCACGTTCAGCCTGCCCGCCATCCGCGAGCGCATGGGCACGGGGTTCGGGCACTCGGTCGTGGCGCAGCGCCCGGCGCCGCCCGTTTACCCGTCGCCGCTGCTGTTGGCGCCCCCGCGATAGGGGCGGCGCTCCGACCCAGGGGGGCGGCTCAGTGCCCCGCGTGGCTGCCGGAGAAATCGGGGGAGGGCAGGCCCGACGCCTCAAGCTGCCGCACCAGCGCCGCCTTGAGCCGGTTCAGCCCCGCCTCGGTGTTTGCTTCCACACGCGCCACCAGTACCGCCTGGGTGTTGGATGCGCGGAGCAGCCACCAGCCTTCCTCGGTCAGAACCCGCACGCCGTCGATCTCCGAGACCTTGGCGCCCTCGGCGCGCAGCCGGGCGGCGACCTCCTCGATGACCGCGAACTTTCGGGTGTCGTCGCAGTCGAACCGCAGCTCCGGCGTGTTGAGCACCTGCGGCAGCGCGTCGCGCACGTCGGACAGCTTGCCGCCGGAACGGGCGAGGATGCCCAGCACCCGCACCCCGGCATACAGCGCGTCGTCGAAGCCGTACCAGTGGTCGGCGAAGAAGATGTGGCCCGACATCTCGCCGGCCAGCGGCGCGCCGGTCTCCGCCATCTTGGCCTTGATCAGGCTGTGCCCGGTCTTCCACATCAGCGGCTTGCCGCCGGCAGCGGCGATTTCGTCGAACAGGACCTGGCTCGCCTTCACATCGGCGATGATGGTCGCGCCCGGATGCGTCTGCAGCACGTCACGGGCCAGCAGCACCATGATCTGGTCGCCGAATAAGATCTGTCCCTTGTCGTCGATCACTCCGATCCGGTCGGCGTCGCCGTCGAAAGCGATGCCGACATCGGCGCGGTGCGCGTGTAGCTCGGCGATGAGCTGCTCCAGGTTGCTGGGCAGGGTCGGGTCGGGGTGATGCGCCGGGAACCGGCCGTCGATCGGGCCGTTCAGCACGATATGCTCGCCCGGCAGCGACGCCGTCAGCTTGGCCAGCACGTCGCCGGCGGCGCCGTTACCGTTATCCCAGACCACTTTCAGCATGCGGTCGCCGCCATCCCAGTCGGCGAGCAGGCGCGCGACATAGTCGCCGGCGATGTCCAGCCGCTTCTCCGAGCCGGTGGTTGCTGCCACCACGTCGCCCGTCGCCGCGATCGCGCCCAGGTCGCGGATGGCGGTGCCGAAGAATGGCTTCTTGCCCAGCATCATCTTGAAGCCGTTCTGGTCGGGCGGGTTGTGGCTGCCCGTTACCATCACCGCGCCGTCGGCGCCGAGCGTCATGGCGGCGTAATACAGCATCGGCGTCGGGCCGCGGCCGATCCGGGTCACGGCCGCGCCGCTCGCCATCAGACCGCTGACCAGTGCCTCCTCCAGCTCAGGGCTGGACAGCCGCCCGTCATAGGCCACCACGATCTGGGCGCCCGCCGGGGTGCCTGTGCCCGATGCGCTTCCCGGGGCGCTTCCCGGGGCGGCCGCCGGGCTTCCCGTTGCGCGCGAGTCCCCGTCCGGACCCGAGGTTGCCAGGCCAGCGCTGGCCCCCGCACGCGCCTTCGCGACGATAGTGCCGAAGCAGCGGCCGATGGCGAACGCATCCGCCGGGAAGAGCGTCTTTCCGACCGTCCCGCGGATGTCGTACTCCCGCAGGATGGTGGGATTGAACTGGTGGGTGAATGCCATCGGCCACGCGCTCCGGTGTCAAACGTAGGTCTTGAGGAATGCCCGCACCGCGTCCGCGAGGTCGGGTCGTTTCAGAGCATACGCGATTTGCGCCTCCAGGAACCCCGCCTTGTCGCCGCAGTCGAAGCGCCGTCCCTCGTAACGCAGCCCGTGGAACGGCTGGACGCCGATCAGCTTCGCCATTGCATCGGTAAGCTGCACCTCGTTGCCGGCGCCGCGCTCCATCAGTGCGAGCAGCTTGATCACCTCCGGCATCAGCACGTAGCGGCCGATCACCGAGAGGTTGGACGGCGCATCCTCCGGCTCCGGCTTCTCCACCAGGCCGGTCACCTCGACCAGCCGGCCGTCGTCGCGGCCCACCTTCAGGATGCCGTAGCGGTTGGTCTGCTCGGGGGGCACCTCGGTCACCGCCACCACGTTGCCGCCGGTGTCGCGGTAGACGTCGGCGAGCTGGCGCAGGCAGGGCACGTCGGCCAGCACGAGGTCGTCGGGCAGCAGGATGGCGAACGGATCGTCGCCGATGAAGGCGCGGGCGCACCAGATCGCGTGCCCGAGCCCGAGCGGTTCCTGCTGGCGCACGGTCACGATCGAGCCGGGCTCGGTCTGGGTGCCGGCAAGCGAGGCCAGCGCCTCGGTCTTGCCGCGCGCGCGCAGCGTGGATTCCAGCTCGTAGGCGACGTCGAAATGCTCGACCAGGGCGGTCTTGCCGCGGCCGGTCACCATGCAGAATTGTTCAATACCGGCGGCCCGCGCCTCCTCGACCGCGTATTGAATCAATGGCTTGTCCACCACCGGGAGCATTTCCTTGGCGGTGGCCTTGGTGGCAGGCAGAAATCGTGTGCCGAGGCCCGCGACGGGCAACACGGCCTTGCGTAACGGCTTGATCACGTAACGAGCTCCCTTCCCTTGCGGGGGCTGCACTCTCAATCGGGGCGACCATAGCGCCACGGCGGGCGGGCGGGAATGTGGCGGGAATTCGCGCCCGACCGGCCTACACGTGGCCGCGAGAATGGTAACGAGACTGTCACTCGGTCGCCGCCGCCGCAACGACATGGTCGGCAAGGGCGAGCGAGGCGGTCAGCCCCGGGCTTTCGATGCCGAATAGGTTGACCAGGCCGGGAACGCCGTGGGTCGGCGGGCCTTGGACCAGGAAGTCCTGCACACCGACCTCCGGCGGGACAATCTTCGGGCGGATGCCGGCGTAGCCCGGCTGCAGCGCGCCATCCTTCAGGTCCGGCCAGTAGCGCCGCACCGCGTCGTAGACCTTGTCCGCGCGCGCTGGGTTCACCGTGTAGTCGATCCGGTCAACCCATTCCACGTCGGGACCGAACCGGGCCTGCCCGCCCAGGTCGATGGTCAGGTGGGTGCCGAGCCCGCCGGGCACCGGCACCGGGTAGATCAGCCGCGAGAACGGCGAGCGCCCCGCGAGGATGAAGTAGCTGCCCTTGGCGTAGTAGGCCTTCGGCACGTGGCCGGCCGGCAGGCCGACGATACGGGCCGCCAGCGCAGGGGCCTGCAGCCCGGCGGCGTTGACCAGCAGCCGGCAGTGCAGGTTGACGGGGTCGGCGCCGCCGACAGTGACATCGATGCCGCCACGCGCGACCCGGCCGCCGGTCACCTTGCTGCGCAGCACCAGGACGCAGCCGGCGGCCTCGGCGTCGGCCAGGAGGGCCAGCATGAAGGCGTGGCTGTCGATGATGCCGGTGGCGGGGGAGAGCAGGGCGCTGACGCAGTGAAGGTTAGGCTCCAGCGCAACCGCCTCGGTGCGGGTGAGCAGGCGCATGCCTTCGACGCCATTGGCCGCGGCGCGGCGCCTGATGTCGGCGAGGCGGGCGTGCTCGTCCGGGTCGGTGGCGACGATCAGCTTGCCGCAGTTGCTGAACGGTATGCCGCGCTCGATGCAGTAGGGATACAGGGCGCGGCGGCCGGCGACGCAGGTCCGGGCCATCAGGCTGCCGGTGGGGTAGTAGATGCCGGCGTGTATCACCTCGCTGTTGCGCGACGAGGTCTCGGTGCCGATGCCGTCGGCCTGCTCCAGGACCAGCACCTCGCGTCCAATCAGCGCGAGCGCGCGCGCAACCGCCAGGCCGACGACGCCCGCCCCGACAACGACGCAATCGACGGTTTCCAGGGAGGCTCCTCCGGTGCATGCGGGCGGGGTTTACGATGCCGGAGGCGGGGGCGCTAGGCTGGATTTGGACGTCTGCCACCGTCAGGCGCCTTTCGGGGCAGGGGGCAAAGTTGCCGCCGACACGGCCTGCTTGCGTCTGCCATCTGCCTGCGAGCGGGCTGATCAGAAACGTGGACGATGCACCTGCTTGCGCGCCGCAAAGGCGAGAGCGTCCGCGTGCCGGCGCTCCCTGGAGGAGAAGCGCGCGGGCTGCTGCGCGCCGCGGTCGCGCACCCGAAGGCGCCGTAGGATGATTTTGTCGCGGTCGGGACATTTCTCGCCCGGCTGAGATGCTCACTGAAACGACCATACCACCGGCAGCTTGCTGGTGTAGGTCGTCACCTCACGCAGCAGATCAAATCGGCCCGTTAGAACAGTTGCTTCAAAGCTTACTTCACCACGTACTTCGGCTAATTCCTTTGGTACCTCAAGGATTATAAGTGCATAACGCGTGCCTGGCAGTACCGGAGCGGAATAGGTACCCTCGTACTCCCATCGAAACTCGCTCCGGCCGACATCATATAAAGTGATCCTTGGTACCAGCACCTCGAATTCCGTCTCATAAGTTAGCTGGGTGCCGATATCGGCCCACTGGAATTTCAACTTGGGATCTAGACCAAATTTTAGGGTCGTCTTGCGCTCCTCGGTCACGCTCGGCGGGAACAAGTCATAGGCAGTGGCTGTGGGGTCAGTGAGCGCCACCCGAAACACTACCTGTTTGTAAGCCTTCTCGCCGGGGGCCTTCTCGAGGGTGAAGGGCACCTCAATGAGATGCAGACTCCAGTGCTCGGGATCTATACCGCGACCGGGTGGGACTTGCAAGTTCGTAACGTGCTGCTTGCCGAGCCGGACCGTTGCCTCAATCGTTCGCGCTGGGGCAGCGTTCCCCAATGTCATGTCTTCGCTATAAAAGTAAAGCGATTTTTCAATTTCAGCCGGCGCCATTGCTGCAACTGAGAGTCGCCGAACTCCGTCTTCACCGGCTTCACTGACCATGCCAAAACTGCTCCATACGAGGATTGCGCTGCCCAATCTGACCAGAAGCCGGCGCGTCACGTGCCGATTCATCATTCCACCCCGAACATCACCATTGGCGCCCAGATGTCGATTTGCATCGGGTAACCCGCCATCAGCGCGAGCTGTGCCTCCCGTGCCGCATTCACTTTGGACAATCCGCGGCCCAACCAAGCTTCGTGAAATGTATTGAGAAAATCTAACGTCGCTCGTTCGGGCACCGCCCACAACGTTGTGAGAAGACTCGCCGACCCTGCATACGTGAATGCCCGGCCAAGGTTGTTCACGCCGTCGCCGCTGACAGGTCCGCGCCCAGTCTCGCACGCGCCAAGGATAACCAGCTCGGCATGTGTCTCGAGTCTGCCACGGAACACGTCAAGAACCGTAAGCGCTTGACCAGCCAACGCTATGAACGTCTCATCGAGACTGTCGCTCGCTTTGCCGTGAGTCGCAAAATAAATGACGTTGTGTGTTATCGCTTCCTGTTGCAGCGCAGCCAAGGTTGCCTCGGGACCTTTTTTGATTGAGATGTAATTTGAGCCGTATCGACTGGCCAATACGCCGATGTTCGCCTCGGTCCAGTCTAAGGGACCGTAAGATAGATGCTGCCCGTTGGGTCCAACAAGCGGCTTGGGGTTGACCAGCGCGAGCATGTTTGGTCTCGATCGCCGCTCTGCCTCTTTGCTGCGAGATCCATAGCCAGCAACCGTGATCGACGACTCGTAGACCAGAGGATTTCGCTCGATCAAGTAGCGGCCCGTACCATCTTTCAGAGCGGCGAAGGGAACCCGAAACAAATCACGATGTGGGATAATGGCCACTGTGTCTGTGGGAGATGGAGGAAGCAGGGCCTCAATTGGTGCAATCAGCCATTTATACAGTTGGCGGACCTGAACGTCACGGGCCGCGATCAGTGCGTCCACGGCAGTGTCGGGCGCCGGGGGCCCCGGAATCGGGGTCTCTATGAGGCGCAGCAACTCCGAAGCGGACCTATCAAGCTCTGCCCGGTCGAGTTGTATCGAACGGACCTCAATACGTCCGGTTGGGCTAATGACCCAGGTTATGAGGCGGTCGGGCAGCAGGTGGTATTCAACAGTCGTGGCCCCGAGCTTGTGGACCGTCTCCTTAAGTTCTGCCAAGGTTGGGGGAGGAGCGTTGGCCTCGTTCAGAACCGCTGTGCCTACGACCGTAGCTGCGCCTCGCTCTCGTTGCACGATCCGTCCGGCTATCAAATCAGTAAACGCGCGGGTCCGACTGGCCTCGGCCATGACAAGAGCTTCCTCCGGAGCGCCCAAATCAAGAAAAACTGTCACGGCATCATCATAGTATAATTGGCCTGCTTCTAGAGCTCCTATCTTTGCCGAATCAGTAAGCAGTTGCTGCCGCCACCGCTCGAGCCACGAGCCGAGCTGCTTTGCGGCTTCTCTGGTTCTGTCGTCTCCTTTCTGATAGCGCTTCTCGACCTCAAGCCGATCGATAAATCTGGCCCCATCCGCGAAAGCAAGGCTCGCCGCCGAGAGACTCGCAACGATGTAGAACTGCTGCAACAAAAGCCCGCGTTCGGCGGGCGCCATGCCAGATCGGTTCTTTAATAGATCGCTCGCTATGTTTTCATCAACTTCAGCGGAGCGCATTTCCGCCAGATCAGCCTGGCCACGCTGTGACCGCGATAACTCAAGAAATCTGAAAACGCGATCAAGGTGTTCGACAATATCAGGTTGCTCACGATAAAGGGCGTGCAGCCGATCCAGGGTCGCCCGTTGAATAATGAGTAGATCTTCCGCTCGGGCAGCGAGATCGTTCTGTAGGCTACGCAGAGCATGCGGTCCGCCGGTAGTCCCGGTCAAGTCGGCTACCGTCGGGAGGCTGTCCAGAATCGCACGTGCCCGTCCGAGGCCGGCCAGCTCTTCTTCGAGAGCACGGGCAATCTCGTCGTGCCGCGGCGGGGCCAAGCGATTGATAGGGTCACGCACCATCCTGAACTCGGACTGCTGATCGCCACGGCGGATAGCCACGCGAACCGTGCTTCCGGTTGGTCCTCGGAGGCGCGCGGTCACGCTCGCCTCATCGAGTCCCGCTAATGTATTGCCATCGACAGCCAGTAGCACGTCTCCAGCAACAATTCCGGCAGCGGCTGCCGGTCGGCCGGGGGCGACGCTCGTTACGGTGACGGCTTCCGCTCGTTCAAAATCGATGCCGGTGCCACCCAAGTCGAGCGCGCGGTGCAGGTCCTTTATGTTTGCGACCAACGAGGACAAGGTGTTCGCCTCCGAGGCGGCATGATCGCCAGCTTGCTCTATCCGGTCCTCAAGCAGTCGATGCATGTCAGCCTCGCGACCGGATTCGTTCCTAACCGCTAACGCCGCTCGCAGGTATTTAACTAAAGAATTATAGTTGCCAAGTTGGAAATTACAGTCGATCAGCGGCTGGAGCGCAAAACTAAGCTCAATGAGATACTGCTCCTTATCCCAAACGCGTAATTTTTGGTCAATTAAGGCGGCATCAGCTTCCTGGCGATAGCGCTCGAAAATTGGCTCCAGACTCTCGATGGCTTGCCGACACTTGCCAACGCTCGCTAAATCAATCGCCAGCGTGCGGGCAGCTTTCATGTCGTCATTGGTTACCGTCTCACCCGCGATCGGCGGGGGCAGACCGCGCGTCAGGACGAGAGGCTTAGGCGTGATTTCACCGGACCAAATAAAGTAACCGACAAGGTTAAGTCCGCCCGGGACTACGCGCAGAAAGCCCCGGCCTTCTTGGCCGTTGAGCCGAAGCTCGAGGCCCGCCCATTCGCCATCGGCGGTACCTACAACCCGCCCGCTTTCGCCACTGTATCTTCCGGCAAGGCGCCCTTGATCTTCCTCGAGACGCAACTCGCGGACCCGTTCATCTTCGGAGCGCCAAAGGCCATCGAAACTATACAGGCCTGTGGCCGCCTGCTGAGCCCGAACCATCTTGCTCGCGTGTCGTCGCCCGACAAAACTAGCGGCGTAGGTACTGCCCATCCTGAGCATAGGTTCGCGCAGGCCTGTACCTCGGACTTGTCCCTGGATCGTCTCGCCATCGATCTTGAAGGTCAGCGCACCCTCGGTCATCTTTACGAATGAACTTTCGTCATCTTTGTTGGGCGCGGTCGCCTCAACCGTTCGCCACGTCGCGAAATCCACTTTGGCAGTTTCAGGTCCGGCTAGGACGACATTTACGCCACCATTCTGCACGTCGACCGTGCCGAACAGCGGGGCCGTCAGGGGCCGGAGCGGCGCGCCGCCCGCTCCGTTGGCGTTACGTTCGGTCGAGCCCTCGTTTGACACTCCAAGTGCGCCTGGGTGGTCCATCTCTCTCGTTGCCAGCATTACTCCCAAGCGACCAGCGCCGCTGGTCTCCCGTGTGCCGATTTGCAGTAAGCCCTCAGTTGGCCCGAATGCCGCTCCATCCACCGTCCCTTGCAGCATCACGTCATAACGAGATAACAGCGGAACGCCGTTAAAATATTCCTGCTGAGAAGTTAATGGCTGATGCGACGCCGCATTCGTCGGGTGAACAAAATTCGCAACCGATGTCCAATCAGTCGCGTTGGCCTGAGCCGGAAGCGTCCCTTGGCGCAGAAGCTGTCTCACTCGTTGAACCTGGCTGTGACCGCGCCATGTGATTACCTGTACGGCTTCCAATTTGTAGCCACCCACGGTGGGAGTAAGCCATCCATCCAGACTCGACGCAATGCCGGATTTTTCTTTCATGTTACAGTGCAGTTCACGTCTATTGCCGTCTGTTCGGTGTGAGCCGATCAGAGGTGATCGGCTCACAAGCATTGTTTGGCGCACCACCGGCGTTAAGACCAAACTGCCATTAGGGTGGAAGGTCCACGTTGCGCCCGCCAAAAGCTCTCCGTCAGACTGGCCGAACGGGAAGACAGCGATAGCCTCCTCGCGCGTCTCCTTTTCGAACGGCAACGGAGCGAGCAGCAAGTCCACGGTCGGCAGCCCGACTGGGTAAAGAGCCTCAAGGGATTTTACTGCCGCGCTTGGCATCCCAGCGTCCGGCGCTGCGGCCAGCGCGTCGGCTCCAGCGAGCAGGAATTGTCCGATCAAGCCGAAAATAGCCAGTAATAAGCGACCAGCGCAACAGAACATTGAGGTTCCCCGCAAGGACGGCCTCACTTGGCCCTTTCGGGAAATTCTAGCTCGGGTACGAACCGATCTCAAGGGGTCGGCGAGTGCGGTAAAACTCCGTTGCGGCGATGCACACAAAGTGAGTGACGGCGAGCCAAAGTGTCATCAAGCTCGACAGCCACGCTCTACCCCGCGGCTTGCCGCCTTGGCGGCGCCTTGGCCGCGGACTTCTTTCGACTTGCCGGCTTCTTCTGCGCCGCGGCCATCGGCTTAGCGGCTGGCTTCTCAGACTCAGCCGCCTTCCGCGGAGCAGCCTTCTTCGCCGCCGCCTTCTTGGCAGCCCCTCCGCCAGCCCCCGCAGCCTCGCCCTTCGCCGCCGCCCCCGGCTTGCCCCGCCGTCCGGCGGCACCCTTCGGCTTCAGTTGCTTGCCCTTCTCGGCCAGCAGCGCAACCGCCTCCTCCAGCGTGATGTCGTCCATCGACACCCCGCGCGGCAGGTTGGCCACCGTCTTGCCGTGCTGCACGTAGGGACCGAAGCGCCCCTTCCGCACCGACATCGGCTCCTTGTCCCCGGGATGCGCCCCCAGGTTCCGCACACTCGCCAGCTTCTTCGCCAGCAGGTCCACGGCCCGGTTCAGCCCCACCGCGAGGACGTCATCGTCCTTGTCGAGCGACCCGAATACTGCCCCCATCCGAACATACGGACCAAACCGGCCGATCCCCGCCTCGATCGGCTCCTTCGTCTCGGGGTGCAGCCCGATCAGGCGCGGCAGCGACAGCAGCCCCATCGCCTGCTCGATCGTGATCTGCTCCCCGTCCATGCCCCGCGGCAGCGACGTGCGCTTGGGCTTGACCTTCTTGTCCTCGCCGTTCTCCCCCTGCTGCACGTACAGCCCATACGGGCCGCGGCGCACGGTGATCTCCTCGCTGGTCTCGGGATGCGGCCCGAGGGAGCGCATCCCCTCCTTCAGCGTCTCGCCCTGGTCCTCGCCGGTCTCGATCGCCAGCCGGCGCGTGTATTGGCAGGCGGGGTAGTTGGAGCAGCCGATGAAACTGCCATAGCGCCCCAGCTTCAGCCCCAACCGCCCGTTGGCGCAGGCGGGGCAAACGCGCGGGTCCGATCCGTCCTCGCGCGACGGGAAGAAATGCGCGCCGAGATCCTCGTCCAGCGCCGCGATCACGTCGCTGATCTTGAGGTCCTTGGTCTGATCGACCGCCTTGGAAAACTCCTCCCAGAAGGCGTGCATCACCGCGCGCCAGTCGATCTTGCCGGCCGAGACATCGTCGAGCTTCTCCTCCATCGAGGCGGTGAAGCCGGTATCGACGTAGTGCTCGAAGAAACTGGTCAGGAAGGCGGTGACCAGCCGGCCGCGGTCTTCCGGGATGAATCGCCGCTTGTCCAGCCGGACGTATTTGCGGTCCTGCAGCACGGACAGAATGGACGCGTAGGTGGAAGGCCGGCCGATCCCCAGCTCCTCCATCTTCTTTACCAGACTGGCTTCGGAGTAGCGCGGCGGCGGCTGGGTGAAATGCTGGCTGGCATCCACCTGGCCGCGCTTCAGCGGATCGCGCTCGGCCATCGGCGGCAGCATGCGGCTGTCGTCCGCCTCCGCCGCGCCGGGGGCCTCTTCGTCCTGGTCCTCCCGATACAGCTTCAGGAACCCGTCAAACGCAACGATCGAGCCGGTGGCGCGCAGCTTCACCCGCCCCGGCTTGCCGTCCCGCGGCGTGTCGATGACTTCGACGCTGACCTGGTCCAGCTCGGCGGACTGCATCTGCGACGCCACCGCGCGCTTCCACACCAGCTCGTACAGCCGGCGCTGGTCGGAGCCGAGGTATCGGCCGACGTCCTCGGGCGTGCGCACGACGTCGGTCGGCCGGATCGCCTCGTGCGCTTCCTGCGCGTTCTTTGCCTTGCTGGTGTATTCGCGCGGGGCGGCGGGCAGGTAGTCGGGTCCATACGTGCCCTGCACGTGGTCGCGGATGCCGGCGATCGCCTCGCGCGCCATTTGCACGCCGTCAGTCCGCATATAGGTGATCAGCCCGACGGTCTCGCCGCCGATATCCACGCCTTCGTAGAGCTGCTGCGCCAGCCGCATGGTCTGCTGCGCGCCGAAACCGAGCTTGCGGCTGGCCTCCTGCTGCAGCGTCGAGGTGGTGAACGGCGGCGGCGGGTTGCGCTTGACGCGCTTGCGCTCGACCGAGCCGACGGTGAACTGCCCGGCCTCCACCGCTTCCTTGGCGCGCAGGGCGGTGGCTTCGTTCGGCAGGTCGAACTGGTCGAGCTTCTTGCCGTCCAGATGGGTCAGCCGCGCGGTGAACGGCGCGCCGGCCGGGGTGAGGAAGGCCGCCTCGACCGTCCAGTATTCGCGGGCGCGGAACGCCTCGATCTCCGCCTCGCGCTCGCACACCAGGCGCAGCGCGACCGACTGCACGCGGCCAGCGCTGCGGCTCCCCGGTAGCTTTCGCCACAGCACGGGGGAGAGCGTGAACCCCACCAGGTAGTCCAGCGCGCGGCGGGCCAGATAGGCCTCGATCAGCGGCTGGTCCAGGTCGCGCGGATGCGCCATGGCGTAGGTGACGGCGCTGCGGGTGATCTCGTTGAATGTGATGCGGCGGACGTTGATGCCGCGCAGTGCGTTCTTCTCGTCCAGCATGCTGCGGACGTGCCAGGAGATCGCCTCGCCCTCGCGATCCGGGTCGGTCGCGAGGTACAGCGTGTGAGCGCCCTTCAGCGCCTTGGCGATGGCGCCGACCTGCTTGTCCCCGCGTGCATCGGCTTCCCAATCCATCGCGAAGTCCTGGTCGGGGCGTACCGAGCCATCTTTCGGCGGCAGGTCCCGCACATGGCCGAAGCTGGCGAGCACGGTGAACCCATCGCCCAAATAGCGGTTGATGGTCTTGGCCTTGGCAGGCGACTCGACGACGACGACGTCCGTCATTGCGTCCCTATGGGTTATGGTCCGACAGGAGCGCGAGCCGATTCCCCGGCAGCGAGACGGCGCGGCCGGCGAGCTCCAGATCCAGCACTGCCGCCATGACGACGGCCGCAGACAACTGGCAGCGGCGCACGAGATCGTCAACCGGCACGGGTGTCGGGCTCAGCAACTCAAGCAAGCGTGCCTGGGCGTGGGCCAAGTCCTTTGGCGCGGCGGGCGGCTCCGGAGCCGCCGGTTCCCAGCCGCCTGACGCCTCAGCCAAGCCCCTATGCGGGTGCGCCGGCAGGTTGTCTAGCACGTCTGCGGCGGTTTCGGTTAGCACTGCGCCCTGGCGCAGCAGGTCGTTGGCGCCGCGCGACCGAGGATCGAGCGGCGAGCCCGGCACGGCGAACACTTCGCGGCCGGCCTCCTGTGCGATTCGGGCGGTGATCAGGCTGCCCGAGCGCGGCGCCGCCTCCACCACCACCACGCCGAGCGACAACCCGGCGATGATCCGGTTACGGCGCGGGAAGTGGCGTGCCTGCGGGGCGGTGCCAAGGGGAGCCTCGGTGACCACGGCGCCGGTTTCCGCGACGCGGCGCTGCAGGTCGGCGTTCTCCGGCGGGTAGGGCATGTCCAGCCCGCCCGCCACCGCGGCGACGGTGCGGCCGCTGAGCAGCGAGCCCCGATGGGCCGCCGAATCGATCCCGCGTGCCAGGCCGGACACCACGATCAGGCTGTGCGCCAGCGCCTCGGCCAGCGATTCGGCGATGCGCTGGCCGTTGGCGGAGGCGTTGCGTCCCCCAACCATCGCGATGGCGGGCAGGGCGAGCACCTGCGGGTCGCCGATGACGGCCAGCGCTGGGGGGGCGTCGTCCAGCAGGGCGAGAAGCTCGGGGTAGCCCGGCGTGTCCAGGAACAGCATCCGTGCGCCGAGCCTGGCCAGCGCCTCCAGCTCCCGGCTGATCGTGCCTGGGTCTGGGATGGCGGGGGCAGTCGCACGGCCGCCGGCTCTGGCGAGGTGGGGTACCGCGTCCAACGCCGCCTCGGCGCTGAGGTAGCGGCGCATCAGGCGGCGGTAGGCGATCGGCCCGACGCCCTCGGTCCGCGCCAGGCGCAGGCGGGAGACCGAGTCCTGTTCGGTGGGGACGCGTTTGTGGCGCATGGCGGGCACTCCGTCCGCCGCCGGCCCGAGTGCCGGCGGGCCAGCGCTCCGCCTACTGGCCGATCCGCGGCTCGGTGCCGGCGATCAGCCGGCGGATATTGGCGTGGTGGCGGGCGAACACCAGCACGGCGATCGCCAAGGACAGCTTAACGAGCCCCGAATCCGCCAGCACCCAGGCCAGCAGCGGGGCTGCCGCAAAGGAGGTAAGGGCGCTGAGGGACGAAATGCGCCCGACCTTGGCCATGATGAGCCAGACCGCTCCGGCGGCAAGGCCCACGGGCCACGAGGCGGCAATCAGCACGCCGTAGCTGGTGGCGACCCCCTTGCCGCCCTTGAAGCGGAGCCAGACGGGGAACAGGTGCCCCAGCACGGCGCCCAGCCCCGCCCAGAGGGCGGCGTCCCGGCCCGCCAGCGCGGCGGCGATCAGCACCGCCGCGGCGCCCTTCAGCGCGTCCAGCAGCAGCGTTGCCGCGGCGAGCCCCTTGCGGCCCGTGCGCAGCACATTGGTGGCGCCGATGTTGCCGGAGCCGATCGCCCGGATGTCGCCCAGCCCCGCGACGCGGGTCAGCAGCAGGCCGAACGGAATAGACCCCAGCACGTATCCGAGGGCGGTATAGGCGATGTCAGGTACGGCAAAGGGGAGCATTGGGGGACTCGTTCACGGATTGGTGGTTCGGGACCATAGCGGGTGGGCGGCGGTTTGCCGATTGGTCGTCATCGATCGCCTGGCATGGCTGGAAAGCCAGCCGGCAGAAATCACTGTTTTGTTATCGTTATGATCTGATCCAGATCAATGCCGCGGCCAAGTCGTTGGTTTCGGGCCAGCACAAATCGCTGGAAAATCCGATAGGGAAGAACTATCTTTGATCGGCTCAATGAAATGAGCCGGTACGGTGTCGGCATGGGCCTCCTTAAGGTGGTTAAGGGCGCCATTGAAGGCGATGGCGAAAAGTTGCTTAGTGGTTTTGCACAGACGGGATTAGTTGCAGGTGGACTTATAGTGTCCCATTTCATGATGACCTTGGCAAAACCCTGTTCTCAACAGAGTGAGGACATGGACGACGGGAACGTAATGAGCTGAGAGTTCGCCAATCGAGGTCGCGTCGGCATAGCGCTATTGGGGCAATCTCATTGGCATGGTGATCCGCCGGGGGGGGGGTGAGCACAGCTCGGCTCCGCCAACCGTTGATTGCTAGCGCAACCAAATCAAGCGACAGTTTAAAATAATAACAGGACACCAGATTCTGCTCGTTCGTGGCAGATTCTGCGCCGCGGTGCCGTGACCTGCTCGCTGCCCTGGACCCGCTGGGGCATGAGGCTTAGCGAGTGGATTAGATGGGGGGTTGAACCCTTCCCAAAAGCAGGCACTTCGGAATGGCAACCATCAGCGGCATGCGCTACGCATTGTTTAGGTTTGACTGGCTTGCAGAACGTGCCCGTGTAATTCAGGAGAATGTTGTTCGAAGCGGTGCCATGGTTCGCTATGCGCGTGTCGTCTGATGGGCTGCCGTCACGCGCCAGAACGACGTGGGCGGATGGATTTGGAACATCCGCAAATCGTAGAAACCAGTCATCCTACCAAGCCCCCCTCACTCCTCCACATACGGGTTCTTCGTCCCCCGAAGCTGCAATCGTATCGGAGTCCCCGGCAAGCTGAAGCTCTCGCGCAGGCCGTTCACCAGATACCGCCGGTAGTCGTCCGGCATCCGCTCTGCCCGCGACCCAAACGCAATAAACGTCGGCGGCCGAGCCTTCGCCTGAGTGATATACCGCAGCTTCAGCCGCCGCCCCTGCACCAGCGGCGGCGGATGCCGTGCCAGCGCCCCCTCGAACCACCGGTTCAGCTCGCCGGTCGGCACCCGCGTGTTCCACACCGCATGCGTCCGCCGCACCACCGGCAGCAGCTTGTCCAGCCCGGCCCCGGTCAGCGCCGAGAACGCCACCACCGGAATCCCCTTCATCTGCGCCAGCGAGGACTCCAGCCGCTCGGTGATCGCCAGCCGCGCCGCAGCCCGGTCGGCGACCGCGTCCCACTTGTTCAGCGCCAGCACGCAGGCGCGGCCCTCGCGCTCGATAAGCTGGGCGATCGCCAGGTCCTGGTCGTGCAGCCCCTCCGTCGCGTCCACGACCAGCAGCACCACCTCCGCCATGCGCAGCGCGCCGATCGCCGCACTGACGGAAATCTTCTCCAGCGACTCCTCGATCCGGGCGCGGCGGCGCAGCCCGGCGGTATCCACCAGCTCGATCGGCCCCTGGTCGTCCGCCATCATGGATGCCACGGCATCGCGGGTCAGCCCGGGCTCCGGCCCGGTGATCATCCGCTCCTGCCCGAGCAGCCGGTTCAGCAGCGTCGATTTCCCCGCGTTCGGCCGGCCGACGATGGCCAGTTTCAGCGGCCGAACCACCTCCGGCTCGGGCTCATCCGGAACGACCGCCGGCAGCCGGTCGGCAATCTCCGACATCAGCTCCGAGATGCCCTGGCCGTGCTCGGCCGATATCACCACCGGGTCGCCCAGGCCGAGCGCGTAGGTGTCGAACACGGCCGACTCGCTGGTGCGGCCTTCCACCTTGTTGGCCACCAGCAGCACCGGCCGCCCCTGCCGGCGAAGCCATTGCGCGAAGTGCCGGTCGGCGGGGGTCAGGCCGGAGCGCGCATCCACCACGAACAGCACCAGCGCCGCATCCGCCATCGCCGCGCTGGAACTCGCGTGCATGCGGCCGGCCAGGGAGTCGGGGGCTGCTTCCTCTAGCCCCGCGGTGTCAACCAGCCGGACCAATCGGCCGCGTAGCGTGGCCTCTGCTTCTTTGCGGTCGCGGGTTACGCCGGGGGTGTCGGCGACCAGCGCGGTTCGGCGGCCGGCGAGCCGGTTGAAGAGCGTGGACTTGCCTACGTTGGGGCGTCCGACAATCACGACGACGGGAGTCATTGAAGTGTTTCCTAAGAAGGCCAGGGGCTCTGCCCCTGGACCCCGCTGGGGCCTGAGGCCCCAGACCCCCATCACTTAAACGGATGGGTTCCAAGGGGTCTCCCCTTGGCGGGGTTTGGGGCAGAGCCCCAACCCTACCTTAGCGCCAACAGCCTGGCATCCTCGGAAACAAGCAACAACGTGCCATCCGCGACAATCGGCCCCACCGGCGCCGACTGACCCGACAACTTCTGCCGCCCGAGGATATCCCCAGTATATGGGCTGATCGACAGCGCCTCCTCGCTCGTGCCGGCGACCACAATCCGGTCCTCGACCAGCACCGGCGAGAACCAGGTGAAAGAGTCCTTCTGCTTCTCCGGGTCCTCCCAGCGCGGCAGGTCGGTGATCCAGGCAACCCGCCCATCGTTCGCGTTCAGCGCCGCGATCTGCTGCTCCAGCGAGACCAGGAACACCCAATCCCCGGCAACCCACGGGCTGGCGACGCTGGCCACCTCCCGCTCCCACAACCGCCGCCCGGTGGGCAGGTCGAGCGACAGCGTAAGACCGCCCGTGCCAGTGGCGAAGACGCGCCCGTTCGAGATCACCGGCAAGCCGCGGATCGAGGAAAAATCGGCCACGCTCGCCGCCCGGCCGCCGGCCGCCCCAAGATTGTCGGACCAGACGACGTTCCCGCTCTCGGCGCGCAAACAGACCAGCTCGCCCGAGCCAAAGCCCGCCACCACCAGCCCGTCCGCATAGGCCGGCGCCGGCTGACCCAGTACCGCCGTCACGGCGTTGGTCGCCTGGTGGGTCCAGAGCTCCCGTCCGTCATCGGTGGCGCGCGCCAACAGCCGGTCCTCGATCGTGGTGACGAACAGCCGGCCCTCGGCCACCGTGGGCGCCGAGCGGGCCGGCGCCCCGAGGACCGTGCGCCACTTGATCGCACCGCTGACGGCGTCGATCGCCACCAGTTCCGCCAGCCCGTTCACCGCGTAAAGGATGCCCTGATCAACCGCGAGCCCGCCGCCGATATTGGTGCTGTCGTCGTCCTTGGCCCTTGTGTCGAGCCGCCAGCGGCGCCGGCCGGTGGCCAGGTCGAAGGCGGACACCACGGCGTTGGAATCCATCGTGTAAACCACGCCCTCGGCCACCACCGGCTGCGCCATGATCTTCTGCCGGTAGCCGCCGCCGGAACCGATGTCCGCGGTCCACGCCTGCGCCAGCCGCTCGTTCGCGGCCAGATGCCCCATCAGATGGGCCGGATTGCCGCCGGCCTGCGGCCACGCCGCGTTGCGCACCGCCTGCGGCAGGACGACCTTGCCGGCGCTCTCGTCCACCGACAGACCGTGCGTGGCCCCAAGCACCGGCTCGCGCTTGCCGGGCAGCGGCTTCTTGTTCTCGCCGAACCATTTGTCCCACAGACTGCAGCCGCCGAGCGCGAGCGGCAGCACCAGCGCACTCCGGCGCGTCAAAGCCTTCCCGGACATGCCGGTCACCCGCCGAGGCGCGCGAGCAGCCCGCTGGCGCGGCCGCGCACCCCGTCCGGGGCGCTAGGGTCCTGCGCCAGGCTGCGCAGGGCCTCCTTCGCCTGATCGACCTTGCCGCGACGGAGGTCGAGCAACGCAAGCTGCTCCGCGGCCAGAAGGTGCCAGGGATTGCTCGCGGTCGCGAGCGGCAGCAGGCGCCCTTCGACCAGCGCGGGATCGCCGTGGTCCAGCGAGTGCCCGGCCCAGGACAGGTTCGCGAGGTCGCGCAACAGCGGATCGGCCGCGCCATCGGCGGCGACCGCGTTCCACAGCACCGTGGCGCCGTCGAGGTCGCCGGAATCCGCCTTCAGCGCGGCGTCGCGCAGGCGAGCCAGGGTGCGGTAGCCCACGGGGGCAGTCGCCGACAGCCGGTCGAGCGCGGCGGTGGCGGCCGGAGCGTTGGCGGCATCGCCGGCGGCGACCGAGTCGGCCAGGCGCATCGCGGTCAGGTATTCGAGGGCGAACGCGGCGTCCTGCTTCGCCTGGTACCAGCGCCAGCCCTGCCAGGCGCCCACGGCGGCGACCGTCAGCAGTGCCAGCCCAACAATCAGGCCGCCATAGCGCTTGAGCAGCTTTCCAGCCCGCTCCGCGCGCAGTTCTTCATCGACTTCGTCGAAGATATCGACCAACGGTGCCTCTCGTCGTTTCGCCGCCATGCAGCGGGGCGGACCATAGCGGCGGGCCGGACCTCACGCAAACCAACGGTTTACCCGGGCAGCGCAGGATCGGCCGGATGGCACGGGTGCTGGGGTTGCTGCTGGTTCTGCTGGGCGGCTGCGGGGCGACGCCCGAGCAGGTGGCGAGCGGCGTGGTCGGCGTCACTGTGGGCTCGGTGGCGGTGATCGGCCGCACGCCGGGCGATGCGGTCTATTCGCTGCTGACCGGCAGGAACTGCTCGGTGGTGCGGTTGGACCAGGGCAAGACGTATTGCAAGCCGGTCGAGCCGCCGCCGGAGACGCCGGCCTTCTGCACGCGCAGCCTGGGCGTGGTGGATTGCTGGCATGACCCGGCGGCATTGCCCGACCATCCGCCGGAGGTAGCCGACGGCCCCCGGACGCTGACGCCGGCCCAGGAGGCGGACCGCACGCGCCGCTGGCCAGGGCTATGAGGGCGGCTGGGGGCGCATGCCGTGATCATCAACAGTGCCCTTGGGGTCCAAGCGGCGTGGGCCTTTGGCGCTTCGGCTGCGGTGTGCGACCGCTACGCTGCTCGCCTTGGCTACACGCGGTCCGGCTTGCTGGCCCAGGCGGTGAGGGACAAGCTGCGGCGGGAGAACGACGCAGGAGCGCGTTGACCATGGCGGACAAACGCACCCTGGACGAACTGAAGGAGGCCGGCGACGGGCGCCCAGCGCCGGACGCTATCGCGTCGCTCTACCACCAGGCATTCGAAGAGTTCGGCGCGCAGGCGCTATGGAGCCGCAAGCCGAGCGGGCGTCCTACAATCACCCAGGCGCTTGTCGTCGCGGAGAGCCTGCGTCGCGAAGGCAACATGAGATCGCGCGCGCTGGCGGTGCAGATCGAACAGGCTTGCCGTGCCGCTCTCTGAACTCCAAACCGCGATCCTGCTGTTGCTGGCGTCGCACCGGAACCCCGAAAGCTATGTGGCCGGCGCGACCGCGCTCAACCAGGACGGCCCGCGCTTCTCCGACGACATCGACATCTTCCACGACCGCGAAGAAGCCGTTGCGGCGGCAGCCAGCATGGATACCGCGCTGCTGGCCGAGTCCGGCTTCGGCATCGAATGGCTGAGGCGCGAGCCCGGCATCCACGCCGCCATTGTGCAACGAGGCGGCGAGACCACGAAACTCGAATGGGTGCGGGACAGCGACTTCCGGTTTTTCCCGACGGTGAAGGACTCGCTGTTCGGTTACCGTCTGCACGTTGCCGACCTTGCGACCAACAAGGCATTGGCGGCGGCGGGACGGCGGGAGCCGCGCGACGTGCTCGACCTGCTTTACATCCACGAGCGGTATTTGCCCTTGGGTGCTGTGATCTGGGCGGCAGTTGCGAAAGACCCCGGCTATTCGCCCGAGAGCCTGATTGCAGAAATCCGCCGCAACGCGCGCTACCGGGCGGATGATTACGCCGATTTGAACCTTCTGAAGCCGGTTGACGCCGGGGCAGTATCGCGGCGTCTCCGCGCGGCGGTGGCAGACGCCGAAGCGTTTGCCCGCGCCATGCCCGCTGGCAAGGAAGGTCTGTTGTTCCTGAAAGACGGCGAACCGGTGCAGCCGGACCCGGAGACCCTGACCGCCGTTCGCGAGCACCCCGGCCGCCGCGGAGGCTACTGGCCGTCCTCATCCGAAATCGGCAGCGCGATGCTGAACGGCGATGGCGAGGCTCCGCAGCAGCGCTGATCGACTGTGCCGGCGGATGGCTGGCGGGAGGTCCGGCTCAACTTGGCGCCGGCCATTCTGGCAGCATTCCGCCCACGCCCGATTGGCGGACCATGGGCGGGAGTCTGTCGCCGTAAGGGGCTGAACGATCGGGCTAAGACCGCCCGGCGCACCGAATCCGCCGACTTGGCGTATGGCCAAGGTGAAGGCGCGATTCGCGTCGCTTTCAATAGCGCGACGTTCCTTGTATGTTCTGAGAGTGACCATCGGACGCACACAACGCCTTCGTGATCCAGTGCATGGCCTGATCGTATTCGACCACGATCAGCCAGTGGACCAGCTTGCCTGGACCCTGATCGCCACGCCGGAATTTCAGCGGTTGCGCCGTATCCGGCAACTCGGGGTGGCGGAGTTCGTCTTTCCAAGCGCCACGCACACCCGTTTCGCGCACTCCATCGGCGTGTTCCACACCGCCCGAAAGCTCATCGACATCATTCGGCGGGAAGTGGGCGAAAAATCGTTCGACGAACACCGCGCCGAGGTGGCGGCAATCGCTGCGCTGCTCCACGATATCGGACACGGCCCGTTCAGCCACATGTTTGAGAGCGTGCAGAAATCCCGCAGCGTCGGGCGCAGGCACGAGCAATGGACGGCCGACATCATCCGGAACGAGGCCGGTCGGGTGATGCCACTGCTTGAGGCGCACCGCCCCGGATTTGCCGAGGATGTCGCATCGCTGCTTGAGGCAGAGGACCCGACGGACATCTATCACGCCGTCGTCTGCAGTTCGTTCGACGCGGACCGGCTGGACTACCTGCGCCGGGACCGGCTGATGACCGGCACAGGCGCCGGCGCGATCGACTTCGACTGGCTCATGGAACATATCCGGGTGCGGGAGATCGAGATCGACGCAGTGGACAGCGATGCCCCGGATGATACCGTCCTTGTCCCGACATTCTGTCTCGATTCGAAGGCCCTTCCGGCAGCCGAGCAGTTTCTGCTGGCGCGCTACACACTGCACGAGCAGGTCTATTTCCACAAAGCGACGCGCTGCGTCGAGCATATGATCGGGCGCTTGTTGCGCCTCCTGGCCGAGCGGGCGAAGGCGCTGGATACGGCGCCCGCCATGACGGGCCTGTCAGCCGACCATGCGTTGCTGCAATTCTTCGCGGCGGCTCAGCCGACCATCCGGGACTATCTGGCGCTGGACGACACGGTCATCACCGCCGCGCTTGGCGCCATGCAAGCGGCCGGCGATCCGGAGATTGCCGGGCTGGCGACTCGGCTGCGCAACCGCGATTTGTACAAGACGCTGGATCTGCGCGCGTTCGGCGAGGATGAAGGCAAGCAGACCCAATGGGCCAGGCGGATCGATCGGGAGTTCAAGGAACAGATCGCGGCGGGAAGCGTGATCCAGGACCCGGACGCCGCGATCAGCATCTATACGCAGATCGGCGGGGACGATGAGAGGGTCTACAAGAAGCTGCACGTGCTGGATCAGGCCGAAGGCCCGCGTGAGATAACCACGCTATCGAAGATGATCGCGATCCTGGGACCGAGACGACAATTTACGCGCTACTACTTTGCCGAGGAAGCCGATCGGGACAGGGCGCGGCAACGCAAAGGAGGAACCCGATGATCGAACCGGAAGACAAGGTCGCAGCGGTGGTCGACGCCGCAGGCGGGACGCTGGTAAGCCGCGTTCGGCTGCAAAAGACCGTCTATCTGCTGGACCAGCTTGGCCTCGGCAGCGGGTTTGAGTTCGAGTACCATCACTATGGGCCGTATTCGCGCGACCTGGATATCGCAACCGGGGATGCCCGGGCGTTGGGTGTGGTGCGGGAGGAGATTCGCCACCGTGCCAGCGATGGCGCGAGCTACAGCGCGTTCATCCTGCCCGGACCGGGCTCGTCCAAGGAGGAAGCTTTCGGTGTGCTAGGCCGGACCCAGGCGGCGGCGTTGGTGCGGAAGTTCGCCGAGACGCATGTAACCGTGCTGGAATTGGCTGCCACTGTGGACTGGCTGTGGCGGCATGAGGGTTGTGCGGACTGGCGAGCCGAGATTGCCCGCCGGAAGCCGCTGAAGGTGGGAAGCGGCCGACTCGACCGAGCCATTGCGTTGCTAGATGATCTGGGTCTGCGGCCGTCTGCTGCTGTAGGGGCAGAGACTTTCGTGGCACAGGCTAGCTGAGTGGTCACACGGGAGGACGAGCGCAGATGCCGCGCTGCTGCGCCGACGCAATGTCCCAGGCGCTTCGCTAACTCCGGCAGTCGATGCAGATCGCACCCAACGACCCGACCTTTACAGCCATCGCCCATGTGGGCGCCCGGGCCGTGCCCCAGCCGGTGTCCCACTTAAGTTTGCGGAAAGCTTGGCGAACGATACCTCGCGAGGCTATTTTGCTGTCACCATCTGCGACATTGAAGTCCACGAACATCTGATTGTGAAAGGTGCGATAGAGCTTTCCCGGTGACTGCGCATCTGAAACGAGAGGCCCATAAACGAAGGCAATTACGTAACCAGCCTCAAGATTTCGGGCGCGACTCAGCCTTAGGTAGTCGGCCAGCAACTGTCCAATATCGTATCGCGCACCGCTTAGGCAGTTTGAATGTCGCCTTGGAAGCCTGACGGCCTTGTATTCGAATGCTGTTCTAAGATCTGGAAGATAGCAGTCCAACCTGCCTGTCTTACGGCCTTCATAGTAGGACTTGGTCCGAATGACGTCCAATTGGACTTCACGTTTTATGCGTGCGCTTTTCAGTTCCGACTCGAACGCATTGACAAAAACTGCTTCAATCGCCGTAGTCAGGCATTTCGCTTGGACATTTTCAATGTGCGCGCAAATTTCGGCCTGCCGAACCTCCAGAGCGCGCACCAATTTCGGTTTCAACCAATCCATTTCCGCCGCCTTCCGCTTGTCGGCCCCACCAAGCTCTCGTAGCCGTTAATCAGTCGTCATGTCTGCTGCAAACCGAGAGCCCAGATCACGCCAGGCCAGTGGCCGAAGTCGAAAACCTCGCGCTGCAGTTCACCAATTAGTCCGTCTCGATCTCGTTTGAGGCGCGCAAGCATCTCTTTTGCTCGGTCCTCCGTTTCTTGCTGCTTGACGAACTTGCGGATCATGCCATCGACACCGCTACCTGGCTGTCCGCTTCCTTTGACGACGATCGTGGATAGCAGCGGAATTCGCACTCCGGTCTTTCGGCTCAACGCCATTGTCGCGTTGCACATTGCACCCAATGGCATGCCATACAGTGTACGGGGCCAAACGCGGCTGGCCAGATGCGCTTCCTCTAGGGTCGTCGCTGCTTCGCCGTAAGTTATCAGCTTCCTGCGGACTGCACGCCCAGCAACAAGACGAAGCAGATGAGGTGTCACACCAGCGGTCCATTCACCGCACTCGTCGAGTATATTTGACATAATGTCAGGAACCACGCGTTTTCCGAACAACGCTCGGCTATCGGGGCCAGCGATCGGAGTGGTCCAGCTTTCGGTGACGCTATTGGATTCGCCCTCGGAGGATGAACCTATAAGGAGATCGACCAAGCCTCGCACGGCCAAGGCAACGTCACGTTCTGCGAACCGGTCTTCGCGGGCCGCTTCAAGCGTCCGCTGATACTTCCGAACCGACCAGCCGAGTTGTTCGGCGAATTCAGAGGGCGAAAAGCCGAACGCTCGTCGGCATGCCTCGATGTCGTCTGCCTCGACTGTGTCGAAAGCGTCAGGGCTCGCCAGGGTTAGAATGCGAACTGGAGTTTCGATCGCAGGCTTTTCCATTGGGCCACCTTAAGATGCACTTCGCGATCCTACGTCTGCCAGTTTTGGCATGTCAAGGGTGGCACGCCAAAAGCGGCGCCTTTCGGTGTCATATTCATTTCGGGCTCCGTTCACGGCGTTGCCGATTCCACCACCCACCCATACCCCCCAACCCCACCCCCGCGGATA
>Ga0302154_10000258_pt1 | contig 52826 bp, 46 predicted proteins | sample I_Bog_N2_3_FD_193507 | JGI IMG/M metagenome (GOLD analysis project Ga0302154, IMG submission 193507) | Peat permafrost microbial communities from Stordalen Mire near Abisko, Sweden - I_Bog_N2_3 | ecosystem: Environmental > Terrestrial > Soil > Wetlands > Peat | place: Sweden: Abisko, Stordalen... | reverse complement strand
AGCGCTGATCGCAGAAGGCGCCTTTCAAAGGTGCCTTTTTTTTACCGGGGTATAGCGCAGTCCGGTAGCGCGCCTGCTTTGGGAGCAGGATGTCAGGAGTTCGAATCCCCTTACCCCGACCATTTTCAAAAAAAAGACATCCTTATGGATGTCTTTTTTTTTGCCTTGGCGTCCCGGAATCAGTATGAGGAGTGGGGTTGTTCATCTCCCGGCGAGCATGCTAGAACTCGTTGTTATTTTGTGTGTGCTCGTGCTGTTAATGGTCACTGCTGGGTATCTTCAGCTGTCTATGTGAGGGAGGGAGCATTTCTGGGATTTTGGTTGATCGTCTTGCGCTAGGGTGATTTTATCTATGAGCGGTTTGTTAAAAAATATATCTGCGAATTTTGTCGGGCAAGGGTGGGTCGCCTTGATGGGGATTTGCTTTGTTCCAGTGTATTTGAAATTTATAGGTGTTGAAGGGTACGGGTTGGTCGGTTTTTTCTTGATCCTCTCATCGGCCTTGACTTTGTTGGACGGTGGATTTGGGGCGGCGGCAACGAGAGAGGCGTCGGTCTATGGTGCGTCTAGCGATGAAGATAAGCTCAGGATAATACTGGTTTTGCGCAGTACGGAGGTCATATTTTGGGGGGTGGCTTTCTTTTGTGGATTGCTGATTTTTTTATTGGCCCCATTTATTGTTAGTCATTGGTTGGATGTTGACGTTAGTAAGGTTGAGTCGGTTACTCGCGTAATAAGAATCATGGCTGGTGCTATATTGTTACAGTTTCCTGTTCCTTTTTATTATGGCTGTTTTATTGGTCTTCAGCGGCAAGTTTTGTTGAATATTTATAGCTCTTTTTTTGCGACTGTTCGATCCGCTGGGGCGGCACTTGTTTTGTGGTTGGTCTCTCCCTCGGTAGAGTCTTTTTTCATTTGGCAGTGTGTTGTCAGTCTGACGACATTGCTGGTGATTCGAGTGGGGGTTGTGCGAGCGGTTCCGGGTTGGAGTCAGAGCCCCGTATTTTCTATTTATGCGCTCAAGCGTCTGGGGCATTTTGCTACGGGGATGGGAGTTTCCAATATTTTGTCGTTTGCACTAATGCAGGTGGATAAAATTATTTTATCCAAGCTCTTGTCGTTGAGGGATTTTGGTTATTACATGCTGGCCTGGACGGTGGGGACAATAGCTTTCCGTTTGATGTCACCTATCTTTAACTCTTATTATCCGAAAATGGCCTCGCATGTGGAATTGGGAGAGGATGGCGAGGTGTTTCGTCTTTTGCTCCGAGGAAGTCAGTTGTTGTCAATATTGGTGGTGCCGATTTCGTTGTGGATAGCCATTTACAGCTCTGATTTACTGTTGTTCTGGACTCGCGATAAGGAGGTGGCGGAGGTGGCAGCTGGTCCGCTCAGTCTTATTGCTATAGGTACGATGTTTTATTCGTTTATGCACATGCCTTATGCTCTGCAATTGGCGCGTGGACGCTCCAAATTTAGCGTGTGGCAAAATGCTGTCTCCTTGGTATTCATGGCGCCACTGACTTATTTTCTTTTGGTGGTGTATGGGTTGCGGGGGAGTGGCTGGCCTTGGCTGTTGATGAATGTCGCTTGTGTCATGATTATTTTACCTATTGTCTTCAGTCGTTTGAGGGTGCCGGGCGGCATGGTTTGGTGCTCGCAGGTGGTGGTTTGGCCCTGTTTGATTTCTTTCGTAGTTTTATGGGGGGGGAGTATTTTGATTGCTCCTTTGGGGAGCTACAAAATTTTCTTATCCGTGATTTTTCTCTGTCTTAGCTTTTTTCTTGTTGTGGCTCGGTTTTTTATATTGAGTCTCGATTGGAAAAAAACTCGCTGGAGGGATGTTGGCTAATATTTTTACTTATAAGTCATGCGTTTAGAGTGTGTGGTATGCTGATAGGGTGGTGGTTTTTAATTGGTTTGATGTTGATTGGGCTGTTCGGGAGGAGATGTGCGAGTTGCTTTTGATCATCAGATATTTTGCCTGCAGAATTATGGCGGTATATCGCGGTATTTTGTGCGTATGGCGGAGAGCATGCTGGCGGCGGGGACGGATGTGGTTTGTTTTGCACCGTTGCATCGTAATCATTATCTGAAAGATCTGGCGCAGCCTGCCGTGTATGGTCGTTGGGCGGAGAAGTATTGGTCTCGTACGACTCGTATCGCATTGGCCTACAATTACCTTCTCGGTCGACAAGGTATGCACCAGTGGCGTCCCGACGTGGTGCATGAAACCTACTATTCGCGTTTTGGCTCTGGCCCTAAGACATGCCCTAGGGTTCTCACTGTCTACGACATGATTCATGAGTTGTTTCCGGAGAATTTCGCCGCTCGCGATAATACAAGCGAGCTGAAACGGCTGGCTGTTGAGCGGGCTGATCACGTGATCTGTATTTCAGAGAGTACCCGGCTTGACCTCATGAGGCTGTTTTCCGTGCCGGAAAGCAAATTGTCGGTTGTGCACCTGGGATTCGAGCATTTCAGCGCGCGGCCGTCGGAGCTTGGGCTTTCTCGGCCTTATTTACTTTATGTGGGAAGTCGGCATGGTTACAAAAACTTCTCCGGCTTGCTTGAAGCGGTTGCAACTTCGGATCGTTTGAAGCGCGATTTTGATATCGTGGCTTTCGGGGGAGGGGCTTTTTCCGAGGTCGAGCAGCAAAACATCAGTCGTCTGGGTTTTGATTCATACCAAGTTCGACACATTGGTGGTGATGACGCCGTGTTGGGTGGGCTTTATAATGGTGCCAGGGCATTCATTTATCCCTCGCTGTATGAAGGTTTTGGTCTTCCCCCCCTGGAAGCCATGTCTCATTCCTGTCCCGTCATCAGCAGTGGTACGAGCTCCATGCCCGAGGTCATAGGTGATGCCGGTATTTTTTTCGATCCCCACGACAGCGATGATATGGTTGGGGCGATAGAAAGAGTCGTCTATTCGGAAAGTGAAATAGCAGGTTTGGTGAGTCGTGGTCGTGAGCGACTCAATCATTTTTCCTGGCAGCGTTGCACCCAGGAAACACTATCGATCTATCAAAGCCTACAAAGGTAAGACTTTGGAATATCCAGAAAGAACAGCGCTGATCTGTGGGGTGAGTGGCCAAGATGGGGCCTATCTCGCGAAATTTCTGCTCGACAAGGGGTACGCCGTCTGGGGGACTTCCCGTGATGCGCAAGGTTCCTCGTTTGCGAATCTGAAGCGCCTGGATATTTGGCCGCGCTTGAAATTGCTGTCGATGGTGCCAGAGGACTTTCGTAGCGTGTTCATGGCTTTGAAGCGCAGCCAGCCCGATGAGGTTTACTTTCTCGCAGGGCAGTCTTCCGTTGGTTTGTCGTTCGAGCAGCCTGCGGAAACCATTCAGAGTATTACTCTGGGGACGCTGAATATGCTCGAAGCTTGCAGGATGAGCGAGCGCCCGATCCGATTTTATCAGGCGGGGTCCAGTGAGTGTTTCGGCGACACCAATGGCGAGCCAGCCTGCGAAGCGACCACTTTTCATCCGCGCAGCCCCTATGCAGTGGCGAAATCCTCGGCTTTCTGGCTGGTCGACAATTATCGCGAAGCCTATAATCTGTTCGCTTGTACCGGAATTTTATTCAATCACGAATCCGCGTTGCGCCCCCTCAGGTTTGTTACACAAAAAATCGTGACTACGGCCAAACGTATCGCTTCTGGTTCGGGCGAGCGGTTGACGCTGGGACGCCTTGATATCGCGCGCGATTGGGGGGCAGCCGCCGAGTATGTTGATGCCATGTGGCGGATGCTTCAGTGCGAACAGCCAGGCGATTTCGTGATTGCGACTGGCAAGACACACACGCTGGAAGCATTCGTATCAGAAACTTTCACACAGCTGGGACTGGATTGGAGAGCGCATGTTGACCAGTCGGAGGTGTTCTTTCGGCCTACCGATTTGCTGGTCAGCCGCGCGGATCCCTCTAAGGCCGAGCGGGTTCTGGGGTGGAAGGCACAGGCGATGATGCCTGACGTTATCGCCAGCATGCTAAGTGCCGCTTAAATACAAAATCTAAAGAGTTCTAGGACGTATAAATGACCCTGAAAAAAGCACTGATTACCGGGATCACTGGCCAGGACGGCTCCTACCTGGCTGAATTGCTGCTGGAAAAAGGCTATGAGGTTCACGGTATCAAGCGACGTGCATCCTCCTTCAATACCCAGCGTGTTGACCATATCTATCAAGATCCGCATGTCGACAACCAACGCTTCATTTTGCATTACGGCGACTTGTCCGACTCTTCGAACCTGACCCGTATCATTCAGGAAGTTCAGCCGGACGAGGTCTACAACCTGGGGGCGCAGTCGCATGTCGCCGTGAGCTTCGAGTCACCGGAATACACGGCCGATGTCGATGCCATGGGGACCTTGCGCATTCTCGAAGCCATTCGCTTGCTGGGTCTTGAGAAAAAAACACGTTTTTACCAGGCCTCGACTTCCGAACTCTACGGTCTCGTCCAGGAGACCCCGCAGAAAGAAACCACACCGTTCTATCCGCGTTCGCCGTACGCAGTGGCAAAGCTGTATGCCTACTGGATCGTTGTGAACTACCGCGAAGCCTACGGTATGCACGCCTGCAACGGGATTCTCTTCAATCACGAGTCGCCGCGTCGTGGCGAGACGTTCGTAACCCGCAAGATTACCCGCGGCCTGGCAAATATTGCCCAGGGCCTTGAGCAGTGCCTCTACATGGGGAACATGGATGCGCTGCGTGACTGGGGTCATGCCAAGGACTACGTCCGCATGCAGTGGATGATGCTCCAGCAGGACGTGCCGGAGGACTTCGTCATTGCAACGGGCGTTCAGTATTCGGTTCGTGACTTCATTCGCTGGTCCGCTACCGAGTTGGGTATCACCTTGCGCTTCGAGGGTGCTGGCCTGGACGAGCGAGGCATCATTGAGTCGATTTCTGGTGACAAGGCCCCAGCCCTCAAGGTCGGCGACACCCTGGTACGTATCGATCCGCGCTATTTCCGTCCTGCGGAGGTCGAGACCTTGTTGGGTGATCCAACCAAGGCCAAGACCAAGCTGGGCTGGGTTCCGGAGATTACGGCCCAGGAGATGTGTGCCGAGATGGTGCGTGAGGATTTGAAGGTTGCCCAGCGGCACGCGCTGTTGAAAAACCATGGCTACGATTTGCCGGTGTCGCTGGAGAACTAGGATGTCACGTCAATTGAGCGAGCGCATTTTTGTCGCGGGCCACAAGGGGATGGTCGGTTCGGCCATCGTCCGTCGCCTGCAAGCGCTGGGCTACACGAATATTGTCACCTGCGACAGGGCTCAATTGAATCTGCTGGATCAACGTTCGGTGGAGAATTTTTTCCGCCAGGCGGGTATTCAGCAGGTCTATATGGCGGCGGCCAAGGTGGGTGGGATCCATGCCAATAACACTTACCCTGCCGAGTTCATATACGAAAACCTGATGATGCAGGCAAACATTGTTCAGGCTGCTCATCGTAATGACGTGCAGAAGATGTTGTTCCTTGGCTCTTCTTGCATCTACCCGGTCAGTGTCCAACAGCCCATGGCCGAAGAGGCCTTGTTGACCGGTGTCCTGGAGCCTACCAACGAGCCTTACGCCATCGCGAAAATTGCTGGTATCAAGCTCTGTGAAAGCTATAACCGCCAATACGGTCGCGACTACCGGAGTGTCATGCCTACGAATCTGTATGGGCCGAATGACAATTTTCATCCGGAAAACTCTCACGTTATTCCGGCGCTTTTACGCCGTTTCCACGAGGCTGTGGCGCAGGATGTGGAGGAGGTGGTGATCTGGGGCAGCGGAACGCCGATGCGTGAGTTCCTGCATGTCGACGATATGGCCAGTGCCAGCGTTTATGTCATGGAGCTGGATGAGGAGCGGTATCGGGCGCATACCCAATCCATGCTCTCCCACATTAATGTCGGGACGGGAGAGGACTGTTCGATTCGGGAGTTGGCGCAGGCCGTCGCCAGGGTAACCGGGTTCAACGGTCGCCTTGTTTTTGATTCGAGCAAGCCAGATGGTTCGCCGAGAAAACTGATGGATGTCTCACGCCTAGGTCTTCTAGGCTGGCGCGCCAGCATCGGTCTGGAAGACGGGCTGCGTGATGCTTACAAATGGTTTTCCGAGAACGCGCTGCACGCTCGTTCACGATAGGTCGGTTATCGCGCGCAAGCCGTATTGTTTCAAAATCTGCGTCCTTGCGCGCTTCCCTTTGCTTGAGGATATCCTCGTCTTCCGGGATTGTTCCCGTAGAGCGTCAGTCGGTAATTATGATCAGGCACCTACTCAATATCTTGTTTTCCTTTTTACCGCCTTCCCGGTTTTTTTCCTTCAGGGCGGCGTTGTTGCGCCTGGCCGGAGTCGAGATACATCCGGATGCGAAGCTCTGTGGCCGCGGTTGGATCTATGGTCGGGGGCGCTTGAGCATTGGTGAAGGAACCTGGCTGAGCCCGGGCGTTGTTTTTCACACCCACTGTGATGCCGACATCCTACTGGGCGCGCGTTGCGACATTGGCCATGGGGTCGAGTTTATCCCGGGCAGCCATGAAATCGGCTCCAGTCACAGGCGAGCAGGAACAGGCACGGCGCTTCCCATCACGGTGGGGGCTGGATGCTGGTTGGGTGCTAAGAGCCTTGTGCTGGGTGGGGTTTCTATCGGGGAGGGGGCCATCGTTGCGGCCGGCTCCGTTGTAACACGTGATGTCGCACCCAATACGATGGTCGCTGGTGTGCCTGCTGTTATGAAAAAGCAGTTGTCATGAGGCGGCCATTGGTTCTCGTGGTCTGCAATGCGTTGGATGATTTGACGCGCCTCGAACGAGGCATTGTCAGTGACAGTCCCGCCGCTTCCCGCAAGGTGATCATGTTGTGCCAGGCGCTGAGAGACGCGGGTGCTCGCCCTTGTATCCTGAGCCTCGGTCGAGGTCGTGCCAATGGTTCGTTTACGTATTTCCAGCGTACGGTCAAAAGAGCGGGAGGGGTGCCTATCGTTTACGCGCCTTTTTCACATGTACGATTCTTCTCTCAGTTCCTCTCCTTGTTCTTTCTTATCGGCACATTGTTTCGGCTGTCCTCCAGCGAGAAGAAGGCGGTGGTTTTCTACAACCGCATGACGGCCTACCTGCCCATGTTGTGTGTGGCCTCCGTTACAGGATACAGACGATTCCTCGATCTTGAGGATGGCGAGGTCCTGGGGCCGAAACAAGGCGGTGGGCTGAAAGCTGCCTTGGGTAGGTCCATTACCTGGCTTTATGATCGCTTGTGCCCGGATGGCGCCTTGCTGGCCTGTAGTGCGTTATCGGATATGACAACGATACGACCGGTGCATTGTTACTACGGCTCGACTTCCTCCAAAGCCTTTGGCGTTCGCTCGGTTGAAGCCCGGCAATCGGTTCTTATGGCCGGGACACTCAATGCCGATACCGGCACTGATCTGTTGATCGATACGATCCGTTTGATGCGCCAGGACGCGAGTGAGTGGATGAGCAAGCTCCACTTCGAGGTGACCGGAAAAGGCGAGGCCTTGGCTGCCCTTGAAGAGTTGGCCCGTGAGGAGGGCCTTCCGCAAATTACGGTGCACGGTCGCACGACGGACATGCAGTATGCAGAAGTGCTTGGGCGCTGTAATGTCGGATTGGCCTTGAAACCGGTGGGCGGTCCGCTGGCCGACACGACCTTTCCTTCCAAGGTCATTGAGTTCGCCGAGGCGGGGCTTCTGGTCCTCAGCACCGATATCAGTGACGTCAGGGCGGTGCTTGGTTCTGGGGCTGCCTATCTGACCCATAACGATCCAAGGGAGTTGATGGCCTTGCTGCGAGGCATCGTCGAAAATCCTGAAGAGAGCCAGGCTTGCGCCTTGCGAGGTCAGCGCGCAGTGGTCGAGCGCTGCGCGCCGCAATTGGCCGGCCAAGCCGTGTTTGGGTTCATCTTTGGTCGTTGCCCATGAGCGAGTGCTCCTTGTTCGTCACGTGGCAGCCGGTGCTGACCGATCATCAGGCCTTTACCTACGAGCAGTTGTCTCGTCAGGCCAAAACCCCCGTCCTGGCCTACGTATTGGCCATGGAGGACGAAACCCGTCGCTCCCAGGGTTGGAACGATACTCAGGTTGAGTCGATTGAAAGACGACTGATTCCCGAGCGGGGTGCACTCTTCTATTGCTATGAAAAAATGCGCGAGCATCGGCACAGTGTGCATTTCTTTGGCAGCCCTTTCCAGAATCTGAAAATGCTTTACTGCTGGATGCTGGCTGTCTGCTTGGGGGTCGAGTTCTACATTATATCCGAGCCGTATTCACCCATTGCCCAAGGGTACTTCAGCGATCGGTCGCTGAGCGCTGAACGTCTCAAAGCCTCTTTACGGCCCTACCTCTACAAGTTGTACGTGCTCTTGCTCCGACGGCGGATGGCTGGCGTATTCGCAATTTCTCGCCGGGCTGTTTCGCAATATGCCGACGCGGGCGTGGTCACGGGAAAGCTGTTTCCTTTCGGTTATTTTGTGCCCGCTGTCGAGGTCATCTCCGCGTCGCGGCGGGACGCGCATGCCGCTTCATCACCTTTGCGAGTTGTTTTTGTCGGTGCATTGATTGGGCGCAAAGGTCTTGACCAGCTTATAGAGGCAATCAAAGCGTTGAGATTTCCGGTCGAACTCGATATTTATGGGCCGGGTGATCCCGCGCTGTTCGACGTCGATGGCCGGACAGTTCATTACCGGGGAAGCATTCCATTTGGAGGAACCCAGGCCGTAGTGGGGGCCTACGATCTTCTGATTTTACCCAGCCGCTACGATGGCTGGGGGGTTGTCGTGAATGAGGCGCTGTGCGCGGGTGTCCCCGTGGTTTGCAGCGATCAGGTAGGCGCTGGCACCTTGGTTGAACGCTTTGGCGCCGGAGCGGTATTCAGTTCCACAGAGCCGAAGGCCCTTGAGCATGTGTTGACGGAGTTAGGGCATGATCCAGAGCGTTTGCTGGCGATGCGCCTGGCTACGCACCTGGCTGCAGAGGCCATACAACCCAGTGTTGCGGCCGGTTATATGTTGGCTGTCCTGCGCTCCGAACCATCGGATAGAGCGTCGATTCCCTCTCCTTGGTACGTGGAATAACCATGCCGCTTCATCAGCCGTCTGTTCGCGTGCACCTAACCAATATTGCCGGTCTCGGTGCCATACAACTGCTCAATTCGTTGTTGCCGGCGCTGGAGGGTAATGATGGGGTCCGAGTGGTGGAGACGTACTTGCCTGATCGGGGAGAGTTGGCCTCATACACAGGTACAGATCCCACGGTGCGGCGTACCTATTACCGACGCTATTTGCCAAACGCCTTGTCCCGCGTGGTGGAGTGCCTGTTCCCTGGAAGACGCTTTGACGGTGCCGTGCCCTTATTGGTCATGGGTGACCTGCCCATTCGTTGCCATGCCCGCCAAACTGTTTTTGTTCAAACGCCGCATCTCTTGCAGCCTGCAAAAAACATCTGGAGTGCGGCGGGCTTGAAGCGCTCGCTGCTCCGATGGGTGTTTCGCCTGAATATTCGCTATGCGCAGGCGTTCATCGTGCAAACCACCTTCATGCGTGACTCATTGATCGCATCGTATCCGTCACTGCATTCCAGAGTGCACATTGTCGCGCAGCCTGTTCCGGCCTGGCTGCTGAGGTCGGGCTTGAAACGGACCCGGCGCGAGGGAGAGCATCACGCACCGCTTCATTTGATTTATCCGGCGGCCGGTTATCCGCATAAAAACCATCGTTTGCTGGGCACTATAGCTCCAGACGATGTCGCGAACTGGCCCATCTCCAGCTTGGAGATCACGCTGGCAGAAACCAGTAATCCTGCGGCACATATCCCCTGGCTACGCTGTGTCGACCGCCTCGCGTCACCCCGGATGCTTGAGGCTTATGGCCGTGTGGACGGTTTACTGTTTCTCTCCAGAGATGAGAGCTATGGTTTCCCCTTGGTCGAGGCGATGTTTGCCGGTTTGCCGATCATTTGCCCGGACTTGCCATATGCGCGAGTCTTGTGCGGAAACGAAGCCATATACTTTCAAGTGGATGATGCAGGCTCTTTGAAGCAGGCAGTGAATAAACTGCATGAAAAACTTTCTACCGGTTATTGGCCGAATTGGAGCGAGCAGTTGAAAGCGATTCCCAAAGATTGGGAAACGGTAGCGCAATCGATGCTGGACATCGCTGCTTCTCCCGCTGCCGAGGCCCCCAATGAATTGAATGCAAGGGACCATAAATGTTGATTCCGGTAATTATGGCCGGTGGCTCTGGCTCTCGCCTCTGGCCGCTTTCGCGCCAGCTCAATCCCAAGCAGTTTCTTTGCCTGGCCGACAGCGAATTGTCGATGCTGCAGGCCACGATCAGGCGGCTGGAAGGGCTCGATGTCGCCCTGCCACGTCTTATCTGTAACGAAGAGCATCGTTTTCTTGCAGCGGAGCAGCTAAGGCGCCTGGGTCTTGAGAATACCAATATCCTGTTGGAACCCATGGGCCGTAATACCGCGCCTGCTGTTGCCCTGGCCGCCCTGCAGGCGAGCAGCGAAGAGCAGGACCCCGTGTTGCTGGTATTGGCCGCGGACCATCTGATCAGAGACGTCGCTGCATTTCAGGAAAGCATCCGGCAGGCATTGCCGTTGGCGCTAGCCGGAAAACTCGTTACCTTCGGTATTGTTCCGACACAGGCAGAAACGGGCTATGGCTACATTGAAAAGGGTAAGGCTCTCAACGCTGGTGGATTCGAAGTCGCCCGCTTTGTAGAAAAGCCGGATGAAGAAACCGCACGAGCCTATCTGGCCAGTGGTCACTACCTCTGGAACAGCGGCATGTTTATGTTCCGCGCCCATCGTTATCTGGATGAACTGGAAAAATTCCGCCCTGATATTCTCGCGGCTTGTCGTAGCGCTCTCGCCGAAGGCGAGCAGGACATGCATTTTACCCGCATAGGGCGCGAGGAATTTGCTCAGTGTCCTTCGGAGTCTATCGACTATGCCGTTATGGAAAAGACGGCGGATGCCGTGGTTGTTCCACTGGATGCGGGTTGGAGCGATATCGGTTCCTGGTCGGCGTTGTGGGAGGTCGGCAACAAGGATGGCCAGGGAAATCTATGCCATGGTGATGTGCTGGTCGAACAGACAAGCAATACCCTCATTCACTCACAGAGCCGCCTGGTCAGTACGGTGGGTGTCGACGACCTGATCATCGTGGAAACCAAGGACGCCGTGTTGGTGGCCCATAAAGACCACGTGCAAGATGTGAAGAAAATTGTCGACAGATTGAAGAGCGAGGGGCGCGGAGAGTCGATTGATCACCGTGAGGTCTACCGGCCTTGGGGCGTCTATGACTCGATCGACAAAGGCAGCCGTTATCAGGTCAAGCGAATTAGTGTCAAACCAGGTGCGAAACTTTCATTGCAGATGCACCATCATCGCGCGGAACATTGGGTGGTGGTCAGTGGTACGGCCAAAGTGACCAATGGTGATAAAACCTATCTGGTCACCGAAAACCAGTCCACTTATATTCCGATAGGACAGGTTCATACACTGGAGAATCCAGGTGTTATTCCACTGGAACTTATCGAGGTCCAGTCAGGTTCTTATCTGGGGGAAGATGACATCGTGCGCTTCGAAGATGTCTATGGCCGTAAATAAGAGGCAGTCTTGAAGTTATCAATTATTACGGTCTGCTATAACAGTGCAGCGACGATTCGAGACACGATAGAGTCTGTTCTGTCGCAGGATTATGCCGACATTGAATATATTGTGGTCGATGGCGGTTCGAAGGATGGTACGCAGGCGATTGTCGAGTCTTACGGGCACCGTATCAGTACCTTCGTCAGCGAGCCGGACAAGGGGATTTACGACGCCATGAACAAGGGCGTTGCATTGGCTGGCGGGGATATCGTCGGTATCCTGAACTCCGACGACTTTTATGAAGGGCCTGGGGTTATATCTTCCGTTGTCGAGGCATTCCAGCGTTGCGCAGACAGCGATGTGATTTTTGGCGATGTTGTTTTCGTCAACGCGCCTAACCTTCAGAAAATAACGCGCTTTTACCGTGGTAATCGCTTCGCGCCCTGGAAGTTACGCTTCGGCTGGATGCCACCTCACCCTGCGAGTTTCATTCGCCGGGCCGCCTACCAACGAGTGGGTTCATATTCCTTGAAGTACAGGATATCTGCCGATTACGAATTTTTTGTCCGGTTCTTCCTGATTCACCGCCTCAGGTACTCGTATCTGAGCCAAGTATTGGTCCGTATGCGCTCGGGAGGCGCGAGCACGGCTGGCCCGAGAAGCAACATGAGGCTTAATCTGGAAATAGTGAACGCTTGTCGAAGCAACGGTGTGTACACCAACCTGTTTATGCTGCTCTTCAAGTTACCGTTCAAGCTCTATGAGCTGTGTAAACGCCCCAAGGACGCCTCTTGATGCGCGCGGTTTTTCTTACCGGGGGGACCGGTTTCGTGGGCGGTGCTGTTTTACGATACTTGAGTCGTAACGCAAGCCTCCGGCTTATCGCCGGGGTACGCAAACACAGCAGTCATATCCCCGAGTCGGTTACCCAGGTCGTAGGGGAGCAAAACAGTCTTTGCTTTACGGCCTCGGACCTGTCCGATATCGATGTCGTGATTCACGCAGCCGCTCGCGTGCATATCATGAATGAGGAAGGTGATGACGCCTTGGCGGCATTTCGCAAGGTCAATACTGACGTTACCTTGGCCCTTGCTCGTGAGGCCGCTCACGCAGGTGTCAGGCGCTTTGTGTTCATCAGCTCGATCAAGGTCAACGGTGAGGGTACTCTGCTTGGAAGCCCTTATCGTGCAGATGATCCTCCTGCCCCCATGGATGCCTATGGCATTTCGAAACTTGAAGCCGAGCAAGGTCTACTGGCCTTGGCGTCAGAGACGGGCATGGAAGTCGTCATTATCCGTCCTGTCCTGGTCTATGGGCCAGGAGTGAAAGCCAATTTCCGAACCATGATGAATTGGCTGTACAAAGGCCTGCCGTTGCCCTTTGGCTCTGTCACCAACAAGCGCAGTCTGGTGGCCCTGGACAACCTGGTTGACCTGATTGTGACCTGTATCGATCATCCGGCCGCGGCCAATCAGGTATTTCTTGTCAGTGATGGCGAGGACCTGTCCACTACCTCTCTTCTTTTACGTATGGGGCAGGCTCTCGGGAAACCGACAAGACTGCTTCCGGTTCCAATAGGGTTATTGACCGTCCTTGCAACGACGTTGGGAAAGAAGGCAGTATCGCAACGTCTGCTTGGATCATTGCAAGTGGACATTGAGAAAACGAGGCAGTTACTCAGTTGGGCGCCCGTAACGAGTGTCAACAAGGCGTTGGCGCAGACAGCTGAAGATTTTCTCCGTCGGTCGGGTAAAGCCTCTGATTGAGGCAGATTGCGCGATGGCCAATCGCTCATTTGTCAGCGTGAGCTTGATAATTTATTCTGCTCGCATTGGGTAGCATCCTATGGCCCGTCCACAAAAAATAGGCACGCAATTAAAATGCAGGATCAGTATTTGAAACCGACAGCGTCAACGGCTCAGCAGTGCCGGCTTTGCCGGGGGACACTGCGACCGATGTTTAAATCGGTGCTGCTGAAAAAATACGAAATTGAATATTTCAAGTGCGCTGAATGCTACTCCTTGCAAACCGAAGCGCCTTACTGGTTGGACGAGGCATATGGGGAAAATCTCTCAAACCTGGATACCGGAGCCGCTCAGCGCAATATTCACAATTGGGCTGCTTGTTATGTGATTTCAAAATTGTTTGGTGTGAAGAATGTCATCGATATGGGCGGTGGTGATGGCTTGCTTTGTAGGTTGTTACGTGATCACGGCATAAATTGTTACGTCAAGGATCGATATGCTTCCCCTTCCTATGCCCAAGGTTTCACCGAGCCGAATTTCGATACTCCAGATTTGGTTCTTGGTTTCGAAGTGTTGGAGCACTTTGCGAGTCCTGCGCAGGATCTGAATGATATTTTCAAATATAACTCAAGGGTTGTCCTTTTGAGTACCGAGCTTTATGCCGCGCAAACAAAAGAATGGTGGTATCTGACTCCAGACTCTGGGCAGCATATTTTCTTTTATAGTCAGCAGGCTATTATGCTGATTGCGAAGCAATATGGCTATTCTCTGGTTGTTAGTGGTGGATTTATACTTTTTATCAGAGGTGATGTTTCCCCGGTAAAAAAAATCATCGCCAGGTTTTTATTGAAAGCACGGATCTGTCGTCTTTTGAAACCGCTGGTGGTCATGTTGCCCTGCCCTGGTGTGGGGTCGGATCATGCCCTTCAGATTGAAAAGACGAAAGAAACCTCGTAGTTGATATTTTACAAAAAGACAGACTGCACGGGTATGTATATGGCCAGCTATCCTGGTCATAAGCGCAACCCGTGACAGTCTTAATGCCCTCAGTGCAACTTCAAGCGCGGATCCGTCCCTCGCCCGATCCGGCTGCCCAACATCAGCATCAGGGTGCGGAAGGTGCCATACAGTGCCATCTGGTGCATCCGGTACAGCGACACATAGAACATCCGCGCCAGCCAGCCTTCCAGCATCACGCTACCGGTCAGGTTACCCATCAGGTTGCCGACAGCGGAAAACCGCGACAGCGAAATCAGCGAGCCGTAGTCGGTATAGCGATACTCCGGCAAGGTCTTGCCTTCGATGCGAAGTTTCAGCGACTTGGCCAGCAACGATGCCTGCTGATGGGCCGCCTGTGCCCGTGGCGGCACATTGCGGTCGGTCCCCGGCTGCGGGCAGGCTGCGCAATCGCCGAAGGCAAAGATATTCTCGTCGCGGGTGGTCTGCAGTGTCGGCAATACCTGGAGCTGATTGATCCGGTTGGTTTCCAGGCCATCGATATCCTTGAGAAAGCCCGGTGCGCGGATCCCCGCGGCCCAGACCTTGAGGCTCGCGGCAATCACCTGGCCATCGGCGGTCACCAGGTTGTCCGCGGTCACTTCGCTGACGGAGGCGTTGGTCATGACCCGGACCCCGAGTTTTTCCAGTGTCTTGTGCACGGGGCCGCCGATGCGCTCCGGCAAGGCCGGCAATACGCGAGGGCCGGCCTCGATCAGGGTGATATGCATGTTTTCCGGTTTGATCCGGTCCAGGCCATAGGCCGCCAGCTCGTGAGCGGCGTTATGCAGCTCGGCCGCCAGCTCCACGCCCGTGGCACCGGCGCCGACAATGGCCACGCTGATCTGCTCGACCGTATCGGTCTGCCCGGCATGGGCGCGCAGGTAGTGGTTGAGCAACTGCTGATGGAAGCGCTCGGCCTGTTTGCGGGTGTCGAGGAACAGGCAGTGCTGCGCCGCGCCCTGGGTGCCGAAATCGTTGGTGGTGCTGCCCACCGCGATCACCAGGGAGTCGTAGCCCAGTTCCCGGGCAGGCAGCAGCTCGACGCCGTTTTCGTCGTAGGTGGCGGCCAGCTGGATCTTTTTCTGCTCGCGGTCGAGCCCGCTCATGCGCCCCAGCTGGAACTCGAAGTGGTTCCATTTCGCCTGGGCGACATAGTTGAGCTCGTCAGCCGAAGAATTGAGGGAACCGGCCGCCACTTCATGCAGCAGGGGTTTCCAGATATGGGTCAGGTTCGAGTCGACCAGCATGACACTGGCAATGCCGCGTTTACCCAGGGTCTTACCCAGGCGGGTCGCTAGTTCCAGGCCGCCGGCGCCGCCGCCGACGATCACGATACGATGGTTCATGGGGATATCTCGCAAGGCTAAAGGAAATCTGTGCCTGCGTTATCCGGGCGAGCGCCAGGCAGCTCATAGCACCAGGTAACTCAGGAAACGGCTCAACAGGCCAAGGCCGATGACGACGGCGAGCACCACCACCAGGAGCATCCACGGCCGAAAAGGCCGGCGCTCGACTTGGTGTTGGGGAAGCTGCAGGTACTGATCGACATGCTGCTGGTCGTCGGGGTTCAGGCGGCTGGTCATGGGAGCCTCGTCAGGTAGACGTCACTAAGATGCTTTGTATCACTGGTGCAGTGATTACGCCATGGGCTTACAAGCTGATACCAACATCGAAAACAATGCTGCGCCCCAGATTGCCCCGCAGGAAGTCCGGGGCATCAGGGTGGGCGAATAGCACCCGGGCGAAGGTCGGCCCCACCAGCGACAGTGAGCGCCAGCCCTGGCGCAGGTATTCGGTTGGGGGCGGGAAGTGGCTGTTGAGGTCCAGCACTTCGCGCTTGAGGCTGGCGAAGGCGATGATATCCAGCTCGCCCAGGTCCAGCCCGCGCTCCTGGTAGTTGTGGGCTTTCTTGCGTAGGGTCGGGGCCAGCCGCTGGAGCAGCTCGGAGGCGGGAATTCGCCTGGGTTTGGCCTCGCGGCGCACCAGCTGGCTGAGGGAAAAGGCGCTGCGCCGGCGCTGCAACTCTTCGCGCCACTCGTCGTTGAGCCGTCGGCCTTCGTCGAGGACAAAAAACACCTCGAAGCAGGCGTCGCGAAACAAAACGTCCGGCGGCTCCTGCCCGGCGGGTTGGAAGTCTTCGGCGCGATAGCTGATGTTCAGCCCTTGCAGCAGGCGCTGGCAGACCCAACGCTCACGCTCCCATTTGCGGGCATTGGAAAGAAACGTGTTGGCTTGCTCCGCCTGGATGGTCAGCAAGCGTAAAAAATCTGAGTCGTCCATGGCCCAAGCTTAGCGTCGAAACTGCGAGGCCTGGAAGTCTGGAGCCATTTTTGTCGACGGGGTGTGTCGTAACGGGCGGTGTAGACTTCAGGACCAAGTGTTATCGAGTCCACGGAGGGGGATGTTTTTATGATCGGCGCGCAACTGCTGTCGCCCGCCAGCCTGGCTGTCGGTTGGCTGATCTATCTGCCGGCGGTGGCCTGGGCGATCTGGCGTTCACCCTGGGTCGAGCTGTTCACCGACAGTCGCCGCCAGCACCTGCTGTTCGGGACGGTCTTCGCCCTGTTCCTGCTCTGGCTGGTGCGGCGTGACTTCGATACCGGGGTGTCCTATCACTTTATCGGCCTGACGGCGGTGACCCTGCTGCTGGACTGGCCGCTGGCGATTGTCGGTGGGCTGGTGGCGCAGCTCGGTCTGGTACTGCTGGGGCGCCAGGATCTGGTGGCGCTCGGTGTCAACGGCAGCTTGCTGATCCTGCTGCCGGTGCTGGTGACGGAGATCTGCGCGATCCTGGTGGAGCGGGCGCAGCCGCGTAATCCCTTTGTGTATATCTTCTGCTCGGGCTTTTTCGCCGCCGCCCTGGCGGCTTTGCTCTGCCTGCTGGCGAGCCTGGGCCTGCTGTGGTTCGACGGGCGTTTCGCCCTACCGGAGTGGCTGGAGGATTTTGTCGGTTACCTGTGGCTGATCATTTTCCCCGAAGCCTTTATCAACGGCATGGTGGTCACTGCGCTGGTGGTGTTCTGTCCGGAGTGGCTGGAAACCTTCAACCGCACCCGCTACCTGTCGGCACCCTGGAAGGACAATGAGCCCCGTTGACCTGGGTCAACCCCGCCGGATTGACTCGCGACCATGCTGCGGAAAAACCGGGAGCAAGGTCATGAGTGTTTACGAATGGGCGCGTCAGGAAGTGCAGGCCAGCCTGGAGGCGGCGCAAGCGGAAGGGTTCGAGCCGGGGCTGGGCTTGCGCGCCTTGCTCAGCGCGGTGGTGCAGCAGAGCAAGGCGTTGCGCAGTGCGGAGGATCTGGCGGACGAACTGCAATTTCTCGCCGAGAACCTCGATGACGGGCAGGACTACGGCTTTATGCGGCCCTGATCCCCTGGTGATCAGTGGGCGCGGGGCGGCAGATCGTCGGAGAACAGGTCGTCCTCGGCGTCTGGGCTGACGGGAATCTTGTGTTCTTCCGAGGCCCAGGCGCCGAGGTCGATCAGTTTGCAGCGGTCGGAGCAGAACGGCCGCTGGATATTGGCGGCGGTCCATTCCACGGGGGCGCCGCAGGTCGGGCATTCAACGGTCAAGGGTTGGCTCATGAGTGGCCTCCACGCAAAGTCAGATAAAAGTGATGCAGACGCTCGACCTCGCTACATAGCCAGGCCTGGTCGCGGTCGTTGACCAGCACATCGTCGGCATGGCGCAGGCGTTCTTCGCGGCTGGCCTGGACCTTGAGGATGGCCTGCACCTGCTGCTCGCTGGTCTGGTCCCGTTGCTGGGTGCGCTGGATCTGCAACGCTTGCGGGGCGTCGATCACCAGCACGCGCTGGGTGTTCTTGTATTGTCCCGATTCGATCAGCAACGGCGAGACCAGGATCGCATAGGGCGATTGTGCCCGAGCCAGGTGGCTGGCGATCTCTTCGCCGATCAGCGGATGCAGCAGGGCTTCGAGCCAGCGGCGTTGTTCCGGGGCTTCGAAGATCAGCGTGCGCAGGGCGGCGCGGTCCAGTTGGCCGTCGGCTTGCAGCACGCCGGGGCCGAAGTGCTCGACGATCTTCGCCAGCGCCGGGCGACCGGGCTCCACCACCCAGCGGGCGGCGTGATCGGCGTCCACGGTGTGGATGCCCAGGTCGATAAAGTGTTGGGCCGCTGCGCTCTTGCCGCTACCGATGCCGCCGGTAAGGCCGAGAATCCAGGGTGTTGAAACGGCTGTGGTCATTTGAAACCGGCAAACTGCAGATAGGAAGCGGTTATTTGACCACCCCAGAGCAAGGCAATCCAGCCGGCAATCGCCAGATAAGGGCCAAAGGGGATCGGCGTCGAGGTCTGGGCGTTGCGCAGGCGCAACAGAATCAGGCCCAGCACGGCGCCCACCAGGGATGACAGCAGGATGGTCAGCGGCAGGATCTGCCAGCCGCCCCAGGCGCCGAGCATCGCCAGCAGCTTGAAGTCGCCATGGCCCATGCCTTCCTTGCCGGTGAGCAGTTTGAACAGCCAGTAGACCGACCAGAGGCTCAGGTAACCGGCCACGGCGCCCCACAGGGCGTCGTCCAGGTCGGTGAAGAAACCGAAGTGGTTGGCGATCAGGCCGAGCCAGAGCAGTGGCAGGACCAGAGCGTCAGGCAGGAGCTGGTGATCGGCGTCGATCAGGCTCATGGCCAGCAGGCCCCAGGTCAGTACCAGCATCAGGGCGGCGGGCCAGCCGAAGCCGAAATGCCAGGCGACAAAGGCCGAGAGCAGGCCGCAGGCCAGTTCGGTGAGCGGGTAGCGCTTGCTGATGGGAGTCTTGCAACTGGAGCATTTGCCGCGTAGCAGGGTATAGCTGATCAGGGGCAGGTTTTCCCATGCTCGGAGTTGGTGATTGCAGTGCGGGCAATGGGAGTGGGGCAGTAGCAGGTTGTAGGTCGGATCGGGCGCGGGTTGAGGCAGGCCGAGGACTTCGTGGGCCTGGGTGCGCCAGTCGCGTTGGAGCATTTTCGGCAGACGCCAGACCACGACGTTGAGGAAGCTGCCGACGATCAGTCCGAGGAGCAGGGCGAAAAAAACAAAGGCCAGCGGGTGGCTGGCCAGGAAGTCGGGTAGGGGCATGTTCAGATGACGGATCCGAGTTTGAAGATAGGCAGGTACATGGCGATCACCAAGCCCCCTACAATGATGCCCAGCACGGTCATGATGATGGGCTCCATCAGGCTCGTGAGGCTGTCGACCATGTTGTCGACTTCGGCTTCGTAGTAGTTCGCTACTTTGTCGAGCATGTCGTCCAGGGCGCCGGACTCTTCACCAATCGCCGTCATCTGGATGGCCATGTTCGGGAATACGCCTGTAGTCCGCATGGAGAAGTTCAACTGCATACCAGTGGAGACGTCCTGCTTGATGCGGTTGACGGCATTCTTGAAGACGATATTGCCGGTAGCGCCGGCCACGGAATCAAGGGCTTCGACGAGCGGCACGCCTGCGGCGAATGTGGTGGAGAGGGTGCGGGCATAGCGGGCCACGGCGGATTTATAGAGTAATGGGCCGATGATCGGGATTTTCAGTAGCGTCCTGTCCATCCAGTTGCGAAAACGCTCGGATGTCTTGTGTGCCCGTCTCAGGCAGTAGATACCTCCAACCAGCGCCAGAATAATGATCCACCACCACTCCTGCACGATGTTGGATAGTCCGATTACCATCAGGGTGAAGGCTGGAAGTTCCGCGCCAAAACCTTTGAAAATCGCCTGGAACTGCGGCACGACCTTGATCAACAGGATCCCGGAAACGATGATCGCTACCAGCACGACAGCAATCGGGTAGTTCATTGCCTTCTTGATCTTGGCTTTCAGGGCTTCGGTTTTCTCCTTGTAGGTCGCCACCCGTTCAAGCAGACTTTCCAGCGCACCAGCCTGTTCGCCTGCATCCACCAGGTTGCAATACAGGTCGTCGAAATATTCCGGTTGCTTGCGCAAAGCCGTCGCAAAGCTGTTGCCGGCGGCGACTTCTTGCTTGATATCGTCCACCAGCTTGCGCATGTTCGGGTTTTCGAAACCCTCGCCGATGATGTCGAAGGACAGCAGCAACGGCACGCCGGCCTTCATCATCGTTGCCATCTGGCGGGTGAACAGTGCAATGTCCAAGGGCTTGATGCGCTTGCCCTTGCTGAAGATCGAGTTGCTTTTTTTCCGCACTTTGCCAGGGTTGATACCTTGCTTGCGCAGTTGTGCCTTGACCAGTGCCGGATTGTGCCCGGTGAGTTCTCCGGCCATTTTATTGCCTTTCTTGTCGGTCCCTTCCCAGGCATAAAGGCTGACTTTGACTGCTTTGGTCGCCATGGTTTAGTCCTTGGTCACGCGGTTGACTTCTTCCAGGCTGGTCAGCCCTTGCATGGCCTTCTGCAGGCCGGAGGTGCGCAGGTCATTGAAACCGTCCTTGCGCATCTGGGCGGCGATCTCGATCGAGTTGCCTTCGGCCATGATCAGCCGTTGCAGGTCCGGGGTGTTCTTGACCACTTCGTAGATGCCGATCCGGCCTTTGTAGCCACCGTTACACTGTTCGCAGCCGACGGGCTCGTAGATCTTGAAGGTGCCGATTTTATCCGCTGGGAAACCCTCTTTGATCAGGGCTTCCTCGGGGATATCGATTTCCTTCTTGCAGTAACTGCACAGTTTACGCGCGAGTCGCTGGGCGATGATCAGGTTTATTGAGGTAGCAATGTTGAAACCGGGAATGCCCATATTGTGCAGGCGGGTCAGGGTTTCCGCCGCGCTGTTGGTGTGCAGGGTGGAGAGAACCATGTGGCCGGTCTGGGCGGCCTTGATGGCGATTTCGGCGGTTTCCAGGTCGCGGATCTCACCCACCATGATCACGTCTGGGTCCTGACGCAGGAATGAGCGTAGCGCCTGGGCAAAGTCCAACCCTTGTTTCGGGTTGACGTTGACCTGGTTGATGCCTTCCATATTGATTTCCACCGGGTCCTCGGCGGTGGAGATGTTGATGTCCACGGTATTGAGGATATTCAGGCCGGTGTAGAGCGAAACGGTTTTACCCGAGCCGGTGGGGCCGGTGACCAGGATCATGCCCTGCGGCTGTTTCAGGGCCTCCATATAGAGAATCTTCTGATCCGGTTCATATCCGAGCGCGTCAATACCCATTTGTGCGCTCGAAGGGTCGAGGATCCGCATCACGACCTTCTCGCCCCACAGTGTCGGCAGGGTGTTGACCCGGAAGTCGATGGCCTTGGTCTTCGAGATACGCATCTTGATGCGCCCGTCCTGGGGTTTGCGGCGCTCGGAGATATCCATGCTGGCCATGACTTTCAGGCGGGCAGCGATGCGGCTGGCGAGATGGATCGGTGGTCTTGCGACCTCACGCAGGATGCCGTCGGTACGCAGGCGAACGCGGTAGATCTTTTCATAGGGTTCGAAATGCAAGTCCGAGGAACCGCCCTTGATGGCGTCCAGCAACATCTTGTTGACGAAGCGCACCACGGGGGCATCGTCAGCATCCTGGCCGGCGATCTGTTCGTGCTTCCTGTCATCGACCGACTCGATATCCAGGCCTTCGAGGTCGACGTCCCCCATCTCTTCAAGGCCGGTGGAGTTGTTGTCGAAGAACTTGTCGATAGCGTCGGCGAGCTTGTCGTCCTCCACCAGGATGGCCTCGGTCGTGAGACCGGTGCTGAACTGGATATCGGTAATCGCCTGATGATTACTGGGGTCGGAGATACCGACAAACAATTTATTGCCACGCCGCCAGAGTGGCAGGACATGGTGCTGGCGGATCAGCTTTTCGCTGACCAGGCCTTTGGGCTGGCTTTCCTTGTCGAGGCAGCTCAGGTCGAGCAAGGCGACACCGAAATGCTCCGAAGCGATTTCCGCGACCTGGCGACTTTTGACCAGTTTGTTCTGGACCAGATAGCTGACGAGGGACACCCGATTGCGCTGGGCCTGTTGATACGCCTGCTGAGCGTTCTTGTCGGTAATCAGCTCGGCGGCAACCAGTTGCTTGGCCAGACCGGAAAGGGCGATATCGTTCATTTGAGCACCAAACGCAAACAGTCGGAGTCTTATAGCGTAGTCGGGCGATGGTGCCAAATTGGGGGAGGGTAGGTGACAAAAAATGTCAGTTTTTGTTGTTCTGAAGCAGCATTCCGAGCGTGGAAGGGTATTTCAACAGATGCTGAGCCGGACTGTGGGGCATGGCACGGGCTGTGCTAATCGTTACGGGAGTCATCACGCCTTTGCTCACGTTTGGAGACGAAATATGAATGCTCAGAAGGGTTTCACCTTGATCGAACTGATGATCGTTGTGGCGATCATCGGTATTTTGGCGGCGATTGCCTTGCCTGCTTACAACTCCTACACACAGAAAGCTCGTTTTTCTGAAGTGAATACGTTGGCCGATTCCTATAAAACGGCTGTGGCGATCTGTATCAATGATCTTGCCTCCACTACCAACTGTACAGCGGGTACCAATGGTGTTCCTTCAATGCCATCAGGAACGGCCAACTTCAACCCTACTGGTTCTAGTGTGAGTGGCGGTACAATTATTCTGGTAGGCACCACCGCGGCCGGTGGCGTCAATACTAACCTTGTTCCTATCACTTCTGGTGGTTCCGTTACTTGGACACAGACAGGCAGCTGTTTGACGAATGGCTTCTGCAAACCGTAATTATTTGAGGGCTGAAATTTTCAGTCTTTAAGTGGGGCGGCACTCCTCCTCAGGGGGGGAGCGCCGAGCTTCATGAATATGGAATTTTTAAAGCAACGAATATAGAGATCTCTATGATATCGCGTCGATTGGTTTTTTTGCTGCTCGCCGTGTTGTCAGCCGGTTTGTTGTTGGTGCTCTGCTTCCACTTTCTGAATAATCCCCTGATTTTTGACGATGAGCCCTTTTTCCGGGAAGGCGCTCCCGCCGCCCTGCTATCCATGGGCTTTAGCTTGACCCCACGGTTATGGGTACACGACTCCATGGCCGCTACCCTCGTCTATCTCAGTGACAAGGTCATCTGGTTGCGAGTGGAGAACCTCATTCTTCACGCTTGCGCGGCCCTGGTGCTCTTCGGTTTTGTTCGCCAACTCCTCAACAGCCTGGAGAGACGCACCACTTTTTTTCTGAATACGGATACAGCGGCCTTTATCGTCGCTTTTTTATTCGCTATCCATCCGTTGGCCATTCTGACCCAGGGTTACCTGATTCAGCGCACCATCGTTTGTGCCACCCTTTTTGGCCTGTTGGGGCTATGGGCTTTCTGGCAGGGGCTTTGTGGTAAGCGCTGGGCTCTTTGGGCGTCCTGCCTCTGTATCCTGCTGTCGCTTTATGCCAAAGAGCATGCGGTGATGTTACCGGCGTTGTGTTTCCTGTTGTGGGTATTGCATCGCCGTAGCCGGCTTCCTTCGTCGTTCGGCACCGGGGAGATTTTTTCAGTACTGGCGGTTCAGGCAATTATGGCCATGTCCGTCGTACTCTGGGCCAAGGGCTTGATCGGTCATGTCTATGAGCTTAAAAGTGAAGAAGTGCTCAGCGATGAGGTGTTCCAGCCGAATGGCTCGCTGTATGTGTTGAGCGTGCTGAATCAGATGGGATTGTTCTTCAAGTACCTGCTGGTTCTGATCTTGCCTCAGGGCCGGACCATGGGCCTTGATCTTCGGGTACCCTTTCCCCTGAGTTACGGTGTCTGGTGGGTTTGGGCCGGTCTGATGGCCTTTATTACCTATGGTCTGGCAGCCTTCATATTGCTGTTGCGTGGGGCGAGCAAAGGTCTCCTGGGATTCGCGTTGCTGTTCCCATGGGTGATGTTTACCACGGAGTTGGTGTCGGTTCGATTGCAGGAACCCTTTGTACTGTATCGCAGCTATATCTGGATACCTGGGTTGTTCATTGCCTTGGCACTGGGGCTGCGACGGCTCAAGAAGATTTATCTGGTGACGCTGGTTCCCGTTTTTGGGCTTTACCTGTTTGGACTTTCCTATGATCGCTTGATGACATTGTCCGAACCGGTATTTGTGTGGAAGGAAGCGGTTGACTACTATGAGGCCCAGGGCGACACGCCGGGTCTGTTTGGTGGTTACCGGGTTTACTACAATTTGGGGGTCACCTACCTGGATGCGGGTTTTGTTGATATGGCGTTGGGTAACATTGATAAAACCATAGGCATGAAACCGAAATATGAATATGCGTACTATCAACGTGGCAAGATTTTTCTTCTGCGTGGAAAGGCGGAAGAAGCCAAGTCGGAGTTTGAGCACGCCATAAACCTTAAGCCTAGCTACGCAAGGCCTTACGTCGGCATGGCCGACGCCTTGAAAATCCTGGGGCAAGCTGACGAATCCCAGCGCTACCTGGAGCTTGGATGTAGCAAAGGCAGTCAGCCTGCCTGCGACCGCGCGCACCCCAAGGCTGCTCTGATGTTGGCCCCGAAAGCCTGATGCGTCTGTAAACTGCCTGAATATGGACATTTCGAGGTCGTAATGGGCGCAGCCTGGACTGGGCGAACAAAGACTTGGCTGGTCTTCACGCTGTTGGTCGCTGCCGTGATGGTCCTTGGGCACGGTCTGGGCGGGCATATGCTTCAGCGTCTAGGGCAACTCCTCGTTGCCAGCACGGCAGTCGTTTTCCTTCTTTGCTGCCGAACTTCTTATGTGTTTGCTCTTGTTGATCGGCCTGCGCTCCTGGCCTGCGGGCTGATCTTGCTGGGAGGCATCGTCTCCGCCCTGTGTGCGGATCAGCCACTCTGGGCATTCACAGAGATCGCCTTGACCGTTGCTTGTTGCTGCTGCGCTGAGGCCTTTGCCTGTACACGCCGATCCAATGGGGCCTCCGCTGATCGATTGTTGATGCTGTTTGTCGTGTTTATCTGCGCCTTCAAGAGCTTTGACTTTCTGATATCTGCATTCCATTCGCTTTTCGCAGGCACAGGCATGCTGGATACCAGCGGGCTTTTGAGCGGGTTTTCCAACAAGCGCTTCTACGGCCAATTCCAGACCTTCACCTTGCCGCTTTTAACGCTCCCACTTTTGTTGTCTACCACCAAGCGTTCATCCCAAGCCTGGGTTTTCTCGCTCTTGAGTCTCTGGTGGTTGATCGCGGTGATGGGTGGTACTCGCGGCACCTGGCTGGGCATGGGGGTAGCCGCCGGTGCGCTGTTCTTCTGTAGTCACTCCGGCAGGCGCTGGATCATGTGGCAGTTGCTCGCTGTTGTGGTGGGGGTGACTCTCTACTGGCTGTTGTTTAGTGTCCTCTCCGGTTACCTCTGCATGGAGGTAAGCAACGCTGCCAGCGATCGCTTGACCACCACGCTTTCCAACCGAGGTCCGCTCTGGCAACAGGCCTGGGACATGATCCGCGAACGGCCCTGGCTCGGCTTCGGCCCCATGCACTTTGCCGATATCCACAACCCCATCGCCGCCCATCCGCATCAGGCCATTCTGCAATGGGCCAGTGAATGGGGCGTTCCCTCCGCCTTGCTGGTCATGGGGTTGGTCGGACGTGGCCTGTGGGCCACCTTTAGCCTGATCCGCGAACGTTCGACTTCTGATGACCCAACCGATTTATTGCGCCTGTGCCTGTTCGCCAGCCTGATTGGCGCCCTGACCCAATCCATGGTCGACGGGGTGATCGTGATGCCGTACTCCCAGCTCTGGTTGTCGCTGGTGGTCGGCTGGCTTATGGCGTTGCATGTCTGGAAGGGCGAGCCGGCCAAGCCCGATGCCTTTATCCACTGGTCGTGGATGGGCATCAGCACAGCCGCCGTGCTGTTCCTGGTCTATGTGGTGATCCGTGACGTTCCCCATCTGGACGAGCGCAACAACCTCTACCAGCAGCAATACGGCGGCCATTTTCAACCGCGCTTCTGGACCCAGGGCGTGATTGCGATCAAGCCCGAGTAGCTTGCCCGCTGCGGTATCGGATGCTAGCTTTAGCGCCACGCCGGTGTAGCTCAGTCGGTAGAGCAGCGCACTCGTAACGCGAAGGTCGTAGGTTCGATTCCTATCTCCGGCACCAGATCATTGACGTCCGAAAATGGCGAGAACAGCCCCATCACCGGTGCTAGTCTCTGCCCATGAACACGACTATTGCTTCCTCATTCCCCTCGGCCGATATCTGCGAAAAGGCCCGCCTGAGCCGCGATGCGCGCTTCGACGGGGTCTTTTTCACGGCGGTCCTCAGCACCCGTATCTATTGCCGTCCCGTCTGCCCGGCGCGTCCGCCCAAGGTCGAGAATGTGCAGTACTACCCCAGTGCCGCTGCTGCCGAAGCCCTGGGCTTCCGACCCTGCCTGCGTTGCCGCCCCGAACTGGCGCCGGGCAACACTATCTGGCTGCATGGCGAACATCTGGTCGGTCGTGGGCTGAAGTTGATCCACGAAGGTTTTCTCGCCGAACAATCCCTCGACGACCTGGCAGCCCGGCTCGATGTCGGTGCCCGGCAACTACGTCGCCTGTTCGTCAAACACCTTGGCGCTCCGCCTATCGCCGTCCATGCCACCCAGCGCCTGTTGTTCGCCAAGCAACTGCTGACCGAGACCGCGCTGCCGATCACCGAAGTGGCGCTGGCCTCGGGTTTCCAGAGCTTGCGCCGCTTCAACTCGGCCTTTGCCGACGCCAACCATGCGCCGCCCCGGGATTTTCGCCGCAAGCCGTTGGCCAATGCCAACAACGCATTGGTCCTGCGCCTGGGCTATCGACCCCCCTACGATTTCAAGGCTGTGTTGGCGTTCCTCGCCAGTCGTGCCTTACCGGGCATCGAGGTTGTCGACGAGCAAGGCTATCGGCGGGTCTTCGGCAACCACGAATCGCCCAGTTGGCTGCAGGTCAGCACCGGGTCGGATGGCGCTCATGCCTTGAAGCTCGAACTGTTCAATGTCCCGCCCAGCCAGATGCTGCCGGTGGTCACGCGGATTCGTCGGATGTTCGATCTGGATGCCGACCCCCAGGCCATCGCCGCCACTCTGGGCGCGAGTCCGGTGCTTGCGCCGCTGGTTGAGCGTTATCCCGGCCAGCGGCTGCCAGGTGGCTGGGATGGCTTCGAGATTTCGGTGCGGGCGGTGTTGGGGCAGCAGGTCAGTGTGGCGGCGGCACGTACCCTGGCATCACGACTGCTGACCCGCTTTGGCACTGTCATTGAGGTACCGCCGGCACCCGGCCTGGATCGCTTGTTTCCATCTCCAGAGCAGATGGTCGACGCAGACCTGGGCTCAATCGGAGTGATCAGGACACGCACCGCTACCATCCAAGGGATCGCCCAGGCCTTGCTCGATGGTCGGGTGAGTTTTCGTACAGAACAGCGCCTCAATGATTTCGTCAAAAGCTGGGTTGCGCTACCGGGTATTGGCGAATGGACCGCGCACTACATCGCCATGCGCGCGCTCAATCATCCCGATGCCTTTCCGGCGGCGGACCTGATCCTGCGCCGCGAAGTGGTCAGGGATATCCCGCCCTTGAGTACCAAGGCACTGGAGCGGCTCGCCGAAGACTGGCGTCCGTGGCGGGCCTATACGGTGATGTACCTGTGGCGCGGGGCGAGTGAGGCAGAATCGATACGCAGGAGTCAAAAATGACAGCAAGCCCGATTTACTACGACATCATCCCTTCGCCCATCGGCCCCATGATGCTGGTGGCTGACGACGACGGGCTGCGCGAGCTGCGCTTCGAGCTGGACTATCGGCCGCAGACGCCATTGGACGGCTGGGTGCATGCGCCGGAGAAACTGGCGCAGGTGCATACGCAATTGCGGGAGTACTTTGCCGGGGAGCGCGTCGAGTTCGACTTGAAGCTCAATATGCAAGGGACGGACTTCCAGAAAGACGTCTGGCAGGCCCTGGTGACTATTCCTTACGGCGTGACCACCAGCTATGGGGAAATTTCCCAGCAGATCAATCGACCCAAGGCTTCACGGGCGGTCGGGGCGGCCAATGGACGCAATCCGGTGCCGGTGATCGTGCCCTGTCATCGGGTGATCGGCAGCAACGGCAGTCTGACCGGGTTCGGTGGCGGGCTGGCGGCCAAGCAATGGTTGCTGGAGCTGGAGTCGCGGCGCTTTGCATTGCGTTGAGGTGTTTGGCTCTTGCGTCTGTCGCGAGCGTCTTGACCCTGAACACACCGTTGCGACCAATACGATTACTTGTAGGAACCGGCTTGCTGGCGATGGCGGCCGAAAGGTCGATGCAAGGCTTACCGGCCTCATCGCCAGCAAGCCGGCTCCTACAGGGGGGATTCCCAAGCCGGTGTCAGAGGCTTAACCGCATCGACAGATCCACCGCCTTCACATCCTTGGTCATCGCGCCAATGGAGATGTAGTCCACCCCCGTCTCGGCAATCGGCCGCAGGGTGCTTTCATTGATCCCGCCGCTGGCCTCCAGCTTGGCCTTGCCGGCATTCAGGCGCACCGCTTCGCGCATATCGTCCAGGCTCAACTCATCGAGCATGATGATGTCCGCCCCTGCCGCCAGTGCTTCCTTGAGCTCTGAAAGACTCTCCACCTCGATCTCCACCGGCTTGCCCGGTGCGATCTTGTGCGCCGCGTTGATCGCCTGGGCGATCCCACCGCACGCGGCGATATGGTTTTCCTTGATCAGGAACGCGTCGTACAAGCCAATCCGATGGTTATGACAACCGCCGCAGGTCACCGCGTACTTCTGCGCCAGGCGCAAACCCGGCAAGGTCTTGCGGGTATCCAGCAGCTTGACCGCGGTATCGGCGACCTGGTCGGCGTAATAACGCGCATGGGTCGCGACCCCGGAGAGCATCTGGAGGAAATTCAACGCGCAACGTTCGCCGCTGAGCAGCGAGCGCGCCGGGCCTTCCAGGTGGAACAGCGGCTGGTTCGGCTGCACCCGTTCGCCGTCGCGCACCTGCCAATGCACGGCCACCCGCGGGTCGAGCTGGCGGAACACCGCATCGACCCAAGCCGTACCGGCGATGGTCGCCGCGTCGCGGGTAATGATGGTGGCCTTGGCCAGGCGCTCGGCGGGGATCAGCTGGGCGGTGATGTCGCCACTGCCGATGTCTTCGAGCAACGCACGGCGCACGTTGGCTTCGATTTCGGCGGTCAGGTCGGCGAGGCGTAGATTCGGCATAACGGACTCCACAAACAAAGTACCCTGATTATAGGGGCAGGGCGCCGCCCAACCCAAGGCGCGCGGCCGAGACTGGCCGCCCGGATCCTGCCTTTGGTCGATTGTCGCGAGCGTTTTGGCCGTTCGACGGTCTATTTTCATATCGATAGGAAAAGGAATTGCCGAGGCACTAGTAAAAGTGACATCTTTTACAAGATAATCTGCCTTGTAATTGACGTCATAGCTTTGACGTCTCTGTGATTCCCCGATTATCGATAGCCGGCGAGCACCTGAGGTGTTCGCCGAGAAGCGGTTGTGAGCGCTGTTGCCCACCCCCCGCAAACACCGATCTTTCACCCGAACTGACAGAACCGCTGCGGCAGGAGGCTTTGATGCACATTGACGGGAAGGTCGTGCCTTTGCACAAGGCCACCGAAGATCAAGCGACGCGGTCGCCGCTTGCCCGTTTGCCCGTGGTTCTCGTCCAGGTCCGTGACAAGGCTGCATTGCAGCTCAAGCAAGGCTTGCAGGTGCTGTTCGATAACGCCGACGACACCTTGTTCGAAATGGCCGACAAGGCCCAGAACAACGTCGACCAGAACACCTTTTTCGAAGCCATGCGCGACCTGCGCCTCAAGCGCAAGAGTATCGAGCGCGGTTTTCTCGAGCGGTTTTTCGAGGCCTTTGACGGCCTTGGCCAGTACGACATCAGTGAGCCGACACTGTCCTCGGCGGTGTCCTACGAATCCCTTGCACTGGTGCCCAACGATGAGCTCGAACGCACCGTAGCCCTCGATGCCATGGTCGCCAAGGTCCTCAGCCGCGACAGTTTTGCCCTGGGGCAACTCAGCACCCGCCTCAATGCCCTGATCACCCGGCGTGTCGACGATGCGAGCAATCCCATGGGCCCGGCGATGCTCTGTGAGTATTTCCTCGAGGCCGGGCGCAACCTCGGGGTAGAGATCAAGGTCAAGCTGATCATCCTCAAGCTGTTCGAGAAATATGTCCTCAGCGACGCCGACCAGTTGTACGCCGAAGCCAATCAGTTGCTGATCGCCACCGGTGTGTTGCCGGAGCTCAAGGCTGCCCCGGCGCGGCGCGCCAGTGATCGTGTGACCACCAGTACCCGTGGCCATCAGGCGCCGACCGCCAACGCCAAGCCCCTGGATGAAAGCGTGCAGGAGGTGTTCGCCGCCTTGCAGGAACTCCTGCTGCATGTGCGTGGCAGCGTCGCGCCCAAGCTTGAGGCCGGCTCCGAGGTCCAGCCGATTTCCACCAACGACCTGCTGCGCCTGCTCTCGCATCTGCAGCAATATGTGCCGGAGCCCAGCTCGCCGGAAGATTTCGACCTGCGTAATCAGCTGGAACAGCTGTTGACCCGGGTCAGCGTGAAAAGCGGCAAGTCCCGGGTGGTCGGGGGCATGGACGAGGACGTGATCAACCTGATCGCCATGCTCTTCGAATTTATCCTCGATGATCGTGTCCTGCCGGATTCGCTGAAGGCCTTGATCGGTCGCTTGCAGATCCCGATGTTGAAAGTGGCGGTGCTGGACAAGAGCTTCTTCAGCCGTGGCAGTCATCCGGCTCGCCGCCTGTTGAATGAAATCGCCTCCGCTGCCCTGGGCTGGGGGTCACGTGACGACTATCAGCGCGACGTCCTGTACGTGCGCATCGAGCAGATCGTGCAGCGCCTGTTGAATGATTTTGTCGACGATCCGGCGATCTTTGCCGAGCTGCTGGTGGAATTCCTCGCCTTTACCAGCGACGAGCGCCGGCGTAGCGAATTGCTCGAACAGCGTACTCGCGATGCCGAAGAAGGTCGGGCGAAAGCCGAGCAGGCGCGCCAGCGGGTCCAGGAAGTCTTGAACGAACGGTTGTTGGGGCGGACCTTGCCCGAGGTGGTGGTGCGTCTGCTCCAGGAGGCCTGGAGCAAGGTGCTGTTGCTGACCTGGCTCAAGCAGGGCGAAGCGTCCACCGAATGGCAGGCCGGTTTGCAGACCATGGACGATTTGATCTGGAGTGTCGAACCCCAGGACCCGGTGGATGCGCGGCTCAAGCTGCTGGAGCTGGTGCCGGGGTTGCTCAAGTCCCTGCGCGATGGCTTGACCAGCGCCGCCTTCGACCCCTTCGCCACCAGCGAATTTTTCAGCCAGCTGGAAGGCCTGCATGTGCAGGTGCTCCAGCAGCTTGCCAGGAAGAATGCCGAGCCCGTGGTGAGCGCCCAGGCGCCGGCGATGGTTGAAGTGGTGGAAGAGATTGTCCTCAGCGCGCCCCACGAGCCCCTGGTCGAAGACGTCGCCTTCGAGTTGCCGGCCGATGACGCCGCGCTGCTCTGGATCCGGCAATTGCGCATCGGCCAGTGGGTGGAAATCCGTGAGGACGAGGAGAACTGTCTGCGCTGCAAGCTGACGGCAATCATCGAGCCGGGCGGCAAGTACATTTTCGTCAACCGTACCGGCATGAAGGTGCTGGAGCGAACCGCCCAGGCCCTGGCCGTGGAGTTCCGCCGTGGCGCGGTCCGCCTGCTCGACGACGCCTTGCTGTTCGACCGGGCGCTGGCGTCGGTCATCGGCAACCTGCGACGGATGAAGATGCGCTGAGTGCGCTTCGCGTGTCCCGGCGCCGGGCGTTGCTTGAGAAAATTTCCTGTATAAGCGCGGATTGCTGACCCATCCGCGTGCCTATCGCGGCATACTGAGCCTGTCGTTTTGTCTTCGAAGGAATCGGTATGCAGTTGGATCCCGCCAGCGGTTGGTGCCAGGACGTGTGTCACTGTCCGTCGCCCAACTTCAACCAGCGTCCGGCCGAGGAAATTTCCCTACTGGTGATCCACAACATCAGCCTGCCGCCAGGGCAGTTCGCCACGGGCAAGGTGCAGGAGTTCTTCCAGAACCGCCTGGATGTCACGGAACATTCCTACTTTGAAGGCATTGCCGACCTGCGCGTGTCTGCGCATTTTCTGATTGAGCGTGACGGTATAGTCACTCAGTTTGTCTCTTGTCTGGAGCGCGCCTGGCATGCCGGGGTGTCGTCTTTCGAGGGGCGGGAAACCTGTAACGATTTTTCCCTGGGCATCGAACTGGAAGGCACCGATGAGCTGCCTTTCACCGAGGCGCAGTACACGGCGCTGATCGATTTGACCCGACAACTGCGGGCCGCTTACCCGGCCATTACCCCGCAACGGATTTGCGGCCATAGCGATATTGCTCCGGGCCGCAAGACTGATCCGGGGCCGGCGTTCGACTGGGCGCGCTTTCGTGCCGCCGTGCTGGAAAAAGGAGAGTCACAATGAGTTTTCTGGTGTTGCTGCTGGCGGTCTGGGTCGAAAAATTCTCGGCCTTGCGCCAACGGGTCCAACGTGACGGCAGCTGGCTGCGGGAGCTGGCCAAGCTGGAAGCCGCTCCGCGGACGGCTGGGCATCCCTGGCTGGTGCTGGTCCTGCTGGTGCTGTTGCCGGTGGTCGTACTCGGCTTGCTGCTGATGGCCTTGCAACCGCTGGCCTATGGTTTGCTGGCGTTGCCGGTGCACTTGCTGGTGGTGATTTACAGCCTGGGCCGCGGGGATCTGCTGGCGGCCCTCGGACCGTTTCGCGATGCCTGGCGCCGCGGTGATGTGCAGGCGGCCGTGCATGTGGCCAAGCGTGACCTGGATGTTTGCGCCGAAAACGGCGATGACTTGCTGGAGAAGGTCCAGGGCTATCTGTTGTGGCAGGCCTACCAGAGTTTCTTCGTGGTGATTTTCTGGTATTTCCTGCTGGGCCCGGTGGCGGCGCTGAGTTATCGGCTGCTGGCGCTGGCGGCGGAGCATGGCCAGAGCCCGGCGCTGGTGGAGCGCGCGACCTTGCTGCGGCACGCCTTCGACTGGTTGCCGGTGCGCTTGCTGGCGGCCAGCCTGGCGTTGGTGGGCAATTTTGTCGGGGTCAGCCGGGTGATGCTGCATGAGTTGCTCAACTGGGATATCACGGCGCGACAACTGGTGGAAAAGGTGGGTCGCGTCGCCGGGGAAATCCCCGCGCCTGTCGTCGGTGCCGATGGTGTCACCAGCCTGGACAGCCTGTGGGAGCTGCTGCTGCGGGCGGCGGTGCTCTGGTATGCCGGGTTTGCCCTGTGGACCGTACTGATCTGATCCACGGCCGCCCACTGTTCTCGCCAGCACCGCGAACCTTGTAGGAGCCGGCTTGCTGGCGATAGCGGCCGATAAAACGACGCAAGGCTCACTGGCCTCATCGCCAGCAAGCCGGCTTCTGCAGGTCTGTGGCGTTTTCAAAAGCAATGCAGTGTCGACCGCAGGCGGGCGAATCGCCATTAACCTTAAGTTACAAAACTCCCTTCCAAATTAAGTTATACAAGCAGTAGCTGCGGATACTGGCTTTGTGCCTCGCCGTGCCTGCCACTATAAAAATAATACGAAAGGGAGCATTCCAGTGAAGCGCTTGCTATATCCCGCCGTCGCCCTGATGAATCGCATGAGCTTCGGGAAGAAGTTCAGTTTGATCAGTGTGCTGTTCTTCGTACCGATGCTGGTGACCAACTTCTACCTGGTGCACGATTCCTATCGCGAATTCTCCGGCACCCAGATCGAGCTGCAAAGCCTCGACCTGCTGGGCAGCAGCCTGAGCCTGCGACGCGACCTGGAAACCCTGAACAACCAGGTGCAGATCGACGCCGTCCTCGGTCAGTCCGGCAAGGCGGGGGACCTGGAAAGCAAGATCCACACCCTCGAGCAAAGCGTCCTCGCCCGCCTGCAAGGCCTGGCACCGGTGACGATCGATCCCGAGCAGGTCGATGCCTTCAACGCCAAGCGCGATGAAATGATTGGCGCCTTCAAGGCCCAGCAGGCCGAAACCTCCTTGCAAAGCAAAAGCGCACTGATCACCAAGCTGCTGGCCAAGGCGCAGATTTTCAGCCAGATCATCGCCAGCCAGTCGGGGCTCAGCCGCGATAACCAGAGCGATCTGCGGCAGTTGAGCGAGCTGGTGACCAGTGTCACGCCGCAAGTGACGCAGATCCTCGGCGAAGGCCGCTCCATGGGCGCTTATTCCCTGGGCCAGGGCTTTCTCAATTCGGCGTCGAGCACGCGCTTCGACGAGCTGTTGCAACAGATCGAGAAGTTGCAGGCCGAATACGCGCTGAAACTCCAGGATGCCCTGGGCAGCAGCAAAAATGCTCACGCCGCCCTGGATACACAGGCCGCCAGCAGCAAGGCGTCGCTGAAAAAAGGCAGTGAGCTGTTCGAAGAGCAGGTGGTCATGGCCGAAACCCTCGATGCACCCTGGCCGGCTTTCTACGATCAGGTCAGCGTCCTGATGGCGCAGACCTACCAGCTCAATGACGCGACCCTGGCCTATTTCGCTCAGGAGCTTGAACAGCGCCTGGGGCAAAATCGCCTGCACATGCTGTCGCTGGTGGTCGCGCTGGCGGCGGTGTTTTTCTCCATCGTCTACCTGTACGGCGGTTTTTATGCCTCGACCCGGACCACCTTGCGGCGCCTGGGGGAAATGATGAACAAGGTCGCGGCCGGGGACATGACGGTCAATTTCGTCGCCCATAGTCGCGATGAACTGGGGGAGCTGGGCGGCGTGTTCAATGGCACCGTGGCGAAGATCCATGACCTGATCGAGCGGGTCGGGCAGACCGTCAGCGAGGTCGAGCGCCAGGCCGGCCAGGTCGAGTCGGTGTCGGCCCGCAGCAATCAGGCGGTAGCCGGTCAGCGCAGCCAGATCGAGCAGGTGGCAACCGCGATGAACCAGATGTCGGCCACCGCCCAGGAAGTGGCCCGCAGCGCGGCGGCGGCAGTGAGCAGCGCCCATAGCGTCAATGGTGAAACCCTCAGTGGCCGTGGCCTGGTCGAGTCGCAACAGAACAGCATCGTGCAGTTGGCTGGCGAGATCGATCAGTCGGTGCAGGTGATCAATCAACTGGCCACCGACAGCCAGTCCATCAGCCGGGTGCTGGAAGTGATCAAGAGCATCGCCGAGCAGACCAACCTGCTGGCTCTCAACGCGGCCATCGAGGCGGCCCGGGCCGGTGAGCAGGGCCGGGGTTTTGCGGTGGTGGCCGACGAGGTAAGGACCCTGGCCAAGCGCACCCAGCAGTCGACGGGGGAAATCGAGCAGATGATCAGCCGGCTCCACGGTGGCGTGGGCGCGGCGGTGAAAGCCATGGGCATCAGTCATGGGATGGCGAACAGCACGGTGAGCCAGTCGGAAAAGGTCCAGCAGGCGCTGGACAATATCCTCGGCGCGGTGGGCATGATCGTCGACCAGAACCAGCAGATCGCGGCGGCCGTCGAGCAGCAAACCGCGGTGGCCCATGATATCGACCAGAACATCGTCGAGATCAATCGCGCGGGTGAGCGTACGGCCGAAGGCGCGCACCAGACCGAAAGTGCCAGCCGCCTGCTCTCGGTACAGGTGGTGGAGCTGAAGCAATTGATTGGCGCGTTCAGGGTCTGAGGCGGGGAGTTTTCAGAGAGGGCGATGGTGAATGTGACATCGCCATCGCCAGCAATCGAGACATCGGTGCTCAGGCGCCTGCCGGCCAATTGAACAGTGCACAGGCATTGGCCGTGCTGGCGTTCGCCAGGGCTTCCGGGCTCACATTCATCAGCCCGGCCAACGCCGCACAAATCGCCGGCAAATGCTCGGGGCTGTTGCGTTGGCCGGCGAACATCACCGGCGCCATATCCGGTGAATCGGTCTCCAGGACCACGCTGTCCAGCGGCAGGTCGGCGATGACCTTGCTCAGGCGCAAGGCCTGCGGCCAGGTGCCGGCACCGCCCAGGCCCAGCTTGAAACCCAGCTTGATATATTCCCGGGCTTCCTCGCGACTGCCGGCAAACGCATGGATGATGCCGCCGCGGGCCGGGCGAAAACGCTTGAGGGTGGCAATGGTCGCCGCGTGGCTTCTGCGCACATGCAGCAGCGCGGGCAGGGCGAAGTCCACCGCCAGTTTCAACTGGGCGTCGAACAACGCCTGCTGGCGTTCGCGATCCAGCTGCGGCAGAAAATAATCCAGGCCGAGCTCGCCTACCGCGCACAGCTGCGGATGGCCGGCGCAACGCGTCAGCCAGTCGCCCAGTTCGTTGAGATCGGCCAGGCGGTGCTCATCCAGATACACCGGGTGCAAGCCGAACGCCGCGTGCAACCGCGAATCGCTTTGCACCAGGTCCCAGACCCGCTGCCAGTTTTTCTGATAAACCCCCAACACCACCATCCGCCCCACACCCAGGGAGCGGCTGCGTTCAAGAACCTCGCCACGATCAGCATCGAAATCGGCAAAGTCGAGGTGGGTATGGGTGTCGATCAGCTCCACTTTCAGGCCTCGTGGATTCGCTGCTTGAAGGTCCGGGCGATGGCCTGGACGCCGGGTTGGTAGTTCTTGTCCTCGATGGCGGCCAGGGCCAGTTCCAGGGCTTTTTCGGCGATCAGTTGGTGCTGTTGGGCCATGGCGTTGACCGGCAACGGCAGGAAGTCCAGCAACTGGGTATCGCCGAAGGTGCCCAGGCGCAGCGGCTGCGCCTGGAGCGGCTGATCGTGCAGGGCGTCGAACACACCTTGCAGCAGAACATAGGAGGTGGTGATCAGGGCGTCCGGCAGATGGCCGAGGCTTTTGATCAGGCCTTCCATCAACTGGCGACCGCACTCGCGGCTGAAGGCCTCGCCCTGTTCGACCAGCACCTCGCCCTTGAAGCCCTTCAAGGCCTCCTGGAAACCGGCGGCGCGTTGGCGGCTGATGCTCAACTCGGCGCGGGCGCCGATCAGGGCGATATGCCGCGGCAACGGCTGCAGCAGGCTGCGGGTCAGTTGCAGGCTGGCCTGACGGTCGTCACTGACCACCGAGCAGAAGTGCGCCGGCTCCATTTCCCGGTCAATGGCAATTACCGGTGTCCCCAGCGCCTGCAACTCGCGATAGCTGTCGTCATCGGCGGGCAGGCAACTGGCGACGAACAGTGCATCGCAGCGCCGCGCGCGGAACAGTTGCAGCAATTGCCGCTCGCTGTCGGGAGCGTCGTCGGAACTGGCGATCAGCAACTGATAGCCACGGGCGCGGGCGCCTTGCTCCAGCAGCTTGGCGATGCGCGCGTAACTGGGGTTTTCCAGGTCCGGCAGAATGAAACCCAGGGTCCGCGTCTTGCGACTGCGCAGCCCGGCAGCCTGGGGGTTGGGCGTGAAGCCATGCTGCTCGACCACCGCCCGCACCCGTTCGACGGTGCTGCTGCTGATACGCTGTTGCGCGGCCTTGCCGTTGATCACGTAGCTGGCGGTGGTGACGGACACACCGGCCAGTTGGGCGATATCACTGAGTTTCAAGCGGGGAGTTCCTTATTTTGCTGCAGCGTTCATGTCTGCATTTTCGCTGATCGTATCCTATTCCAGCAGCCGACCTTCGTCGCCCAGTTGTCAAAAGACGACGGAGTTTCAGATGTCAGGCTGTATACAACCCGGATGTCGGAGCCTTGGGGCTGTCAAACGCTTCGACGGCCCGTCATGGTCCAGCGGTTTATCCCCGGACTTTCAAGACGTCGTGGGGCTTCAACACCGAACAATAATCGAGTAACGTGACCAACACTCTAGATTAAACGTTTCAGCAAGCGTATTTTTGGGACATTCGGCCCGTGTCACGGTCCTGCCGGAAGACCGTTGCACATTGTTCGGGCCACCCGCCTAAGCTGACTCATTCAAAACAATACCTAGCGTCCTTATGACGCTGAATAGGAGAAAGGCATGCTCGAGCTCACCGTAGAGCAGATTTCCATGGGCCAGTCGGCCGTGGACAAATCTGCAGCCCTGCAACTGCTCGCGAACAGACTGGTGGCTGACGGCCTGGTGGCCGAGGGTTACCTGGTGGGTTTGCAGGCGCGTGAGGCCCAGGGCTCGACCTTTCTCGGCCAAGGTATTGCGATTCCCCACGGCACGCCGGAAACCCGCGACCAGGTGTTCGCCACCGGGGTGCGCCTGCTGCAATTTCCCGAAGGTGTGGACTGGGGCGACGGCCAGATCGTCTACCTGGCCATCGGTATCGCTGCGCGTTCCGATGAGCACTTGCGCTTGCTGCAACTGCTGACCCGGGCCCTCGGTGAAACCGATCTGGGCCAGGCCCTGCGTCGCGCCAGTTCCGCTGAAGCGTTGCTCAAGCTGCTGCAAGGCGCACCGCAGGAGCTGGCGCTGGATGCACAGATGATCGGCCTGGGGGTGGCCGCGGATGATTTCGAAGAACTGGTCTGGCGCGGTGCGCGCCTGTTGCGCCAGGCCGATTGTGTCAGCAATGGTTTTGCCGCCGTGTTGCAGCAGGTCGAAGCCTTGCCCCTGGGCGACGGCCTCTGGTGGTTGCACAGCGAGCAGACGGTCAAGCGTCCTGGCCTGGCCTTTGTCACCCCGAACAAACCGATGCGCTACCTTGGACAGCCCCTGAGCGGCCTGTTCTGCCTGGCCAGTCTCGGCGAAGCGCACCAGGCTCTGCTCGAGCGCCTGTGTGCGCTGCTGATCGAAGGCCGTGGTCACGAACTGGGCCGCGCCACCAGCAGCCGGGCGGTGCTCGAAGTGCTGGGCGGCGAGTTGCCGGCCGATTGGCCGAGCGCGCGGATTGCCCTGGCCAATGCCCATGGGCTGCATGCCCGGCCGGCGAAGGTCCTGGCGCAATTGGCGAAAAATTTCGAAGGCGATATCCGGGTGCGCATCGTCGATGGCACGGGCGGTGCCGTGTCGGTCAAAAGCCTGAGCAAGTTGCTCAGCCTCGGCGCCCGGCGCGCCCAGGTACTGGAATTTATCGCTGAACCGAGCATTGCCGCCGATGCCTTGCCCGCGCTTCTGGCGGCGGTGGAAGAAGGCCTTGGCGAGGAAGTCGAGCCATTGCCGGCGATCAGTGCCGCGAGCCCTGCGCCGGAAGAAGTACTGGTGCCCCTGGTGGCGCCGAGTGCCGGCAGCCAGCTCCAGGCTATCGCCGCCGCACCGGGAATCGCCATCGGCCCGGCCCATGTCCAGGTGCTGGCGCAGTTCGAGTACCCGCTGCGCGGCGAGTCCGCGCTGGTTGAGCGTCAGCGTCTGCAACAGGCCCTGGATCTTGTGCGCGCGGACATTGAAGGCTTGATCCAGCGCAGCAAGGCCAAGGCCATCCGGGAAATTTTCATTACCCATCAGGAAATGCTCGATGACCCGGAACTGAGCGACGACGTCGAAGCCCGTCTCAAGCAGGGCGAAAGCGCCGAGGCCGGCTGGATGGCCGTGATCGAGGCGGCGGCCCGTCAGCAGGAGGCGTTGCAGGATGCCTTGCTGGCCGAACGCGCGGCGGATCTGCGGGATGTCGGCCGGCGAGTGCTGGCGCAACTCTGTGGCGTCGAAACCCTGGCCGAGCCCGACCAGCCGTATGTGCTGGTGATGGATGAAGTCGGTCCTTCGGATGTGGCTCGATTGGACCCGGCGCGGGTTGCCGGGATTCTCACCGCCCGCGGCGGCGCCACGGCCCACAGCGCGATCGTGGCCCGGGCCCTGGGCATCCCCGCCCTGGTCGGTGCCGGTGCGGCGGTGTTGCTGCTGGCGCCGGGCACGCCGTTGCTGATCGACGGGCAGCGCGGCCGCCTGCATGTGTCGCCGGATGACGCGACCTTGCAGCGCGCCTTGCAGGAACGTGACACCCGTGAGCAACGCCTGCGCCTGGCCTCGGAGCAACGCCACGAGCTGGCGCTGACCCGCGATGGTCACGCGGTCGAGGTGTTCGCCAATATCGGCGAAAGCGCCGGGGTTGCCAGTGCGGTGGAGCAGGGTGCCGAAGGCATCGGCCTGCTGCGCACCGAACTGATTTTCATGGCCCATCAGCAGGCGCCGGACGAGGCGACCCAGGAAGCCGAATACCGTCGGGTCCTCGATGGCCTGGCGGGTCGCCCGCTGGTGGTGCGGACCCTTGATGTGGGCGGCGACAAACCGCTGCCGTACTGGCCGATCGCCAAGGAGGAAAACCCCTTCCTCGGTGTGCGCGGCATTCGCCTGACCCTGCAACGTCCGCAGATCATGGAAGGGCAACTGCGTGCCTTGCTCCGTGCCGCCGACAACCGTCCGTTGCGGATCATGTTCCCGATGGTCGGCAGCGTCTCCGAGTGGCGCCAGGCGCGGGAGATGACCGAACGTCTGCGGCTGGAAATCCCGGTGGCCGATCTGCAACTGGGGATCATGATCGAGGTGCCGTCGGCGGCGTTGCTGGCGCCGGTGCTGGCCAAGGAAGTGGACTTCTTCAGCGTCGGCACCAACGACCTGACCCAATACACCCTGGCCATCGACCGTGGTCACCCGACCCTTTCGGCCCAGGCAGATGGCCTGCACCCGGCGGTGCTGCAACTGATCGATATCACCGTGCGCGCGGCCCATGCCCATGGCAAGTGGGTCGGCGTGTGCGGCGAACTGGCGGCTGATCCTTTGGCGGTGCCGGTGCTGGTAGGGCTGGGTGTGGATGAACTGAGCGTTTCGGCGCGCAGCATTCCCGAGGTCAAGGCGCGGGTCCGCGAGTTGAGCCTGCCTGAAGCGCAAGCGCTGGCCCAGGCCGCCCTGGCGGTGGGCAGCGGCGATGAAGTCCGTGCCCTGGTGGAGGCTTTGTAATGGCGCGGATTCTGACCCTGACCCTGAACCCGGCGCTGGACCTGACCGTACAGTTGGCGCGGCTGGAGCCCGGCCAGGTCAATCGCAGCGAAGCGATGCAGACCCACGCCGCCGGCAAAGGGGTGAATGTCGCCCAGGTGCTGGCGGACCTGGGGCATCAACTGACCGTGGGTGGCTTTCTCGGCGACAGCAATCCGCAAGCGTTCGAGGCCCTGATGGCGCGTCGCGGTTTTGTCGACGCCTTTGTCCGGGTGCCGGGCGAAACCCGCAGCAATATCAAGCTGGCCGAACACGACGGGCGGATCACCGATCTCAATGGCCCGGGGCCCCTGGTCAGCGAACAGGCGCGGCAAGCGCTGCTGGACAAACTCGACCTGATCGCCCCGGGGCACGACGCCGTGGTGGTCGCCGGCAGCCTGCCGCAAGGGGTGAGCCCCGAGTGGTTGCAGGCGCTGCTGCTGCGCTTGAAAAACCTTGGCCTGAAAGTCGCCCTGGACACCAGCGGTGCGGCATTGCGCGCCGGTCTTGCGGCAACGCCCTGGCTGATCAAACCCAATGGCGAGGAGCTGGCCGAAGCCTTGCAGACTCCGGTGACCTCGTTGCAGGGCCAGGCCGAAACCGCCGCGCGACTGCAGGCCCAGGGGATCGAACACGTGGTGATTTCCCACGGTGCCGAAGGGGTGAACTGGTTTTCCAGCGCGCCGGCTTTGCAGGCCTTGCCGCCGAAGGTGAAGGTCGCCAGCACGGTCGGTGCCGGCGACTCGTTGCTGGCCGGCATGCTGCACGGGTTGCTCAGCGGTCACTCCGCCGAGCAGACCCTGCGCACCGCCACCGCGATTGCCGCCCAGGCGGTGACCCAGATCGGTTTCGGCATCAGTGACAAGGCGCAGTTGGCGCAGCTTGAAAGCGGCGTCCGCGTGCACGCCCTGACAGAACAATAAGAGGGAAAGTGATGAAATTAGCCATTGTTACCGCCTGCCCGAACGGCATGGTCACCAGTGTGCTCTGCGCCCGCCTGCTCGATGCGGCGGCCCAGCGCCAGGGTTGGAGCACCAGCGTCGAAGTCCACGACAACCAGCACCCGGAGCGCCAGTTGTCGGCGGCGACGGTCGATGCCGCCGAATGGGTCCTGCTGGTCAGCAGCGTGCCGGTGGAGATGTCGCGATTTATCGGCAAGCGGGTTTTTCAAAGCACCCCGGCCCAGGCGTTGCAGGATGTCGAGGCGGTGTTGCGTCGTGGTGCCGAAGAGGCCCGGGTGTTTGTTGCGCCAGCAGTGGCGACCGAACCGGTTGCGGCCGCCAAGCGCGCACCGCGCCTGGTGGCGGTGACCGCCTGCCCGACCGGCGTGGCCCACACTTTTATGGCCGCCGAAGCCTTGCAGCAGTCGGCCAAGCGCCTGGGTTATGACCTGCAGGTGGAAACCCAGGGCTCCGTCGGCGCCCGCAACCCGCTGAGCGCAGCGGCGATTGCCGAGGCCGATGTGGTGCTGCTGGCGACGGATATCGACGTCTCCACCGAGCGTTTCGCCGGCAAGAAAATCTACCGTTGCGGTACCGGCATTGCCTTGAAGCAGCCGGACGCGACCCTCAACAAGGCACTGGCCGAAGGTCATCCGGAGCAGGCAGCGTCGGGCAACGCGGGGCCCTCGGTCAAGCAGGAAAAGACCGGTGTCTACAAGCACCTGCTGACCGGTGTCTCGTTCATGTTGCCGATGGTGGTGGCGGGCGGCCTGATGATCGCCTTGTCGTTTGTCTTCGGCATCACCGCCTTCAAGGAACCCGGCACGTTGGCGGCGGCCTTGATGCAGATCGGTGGCGAAAGCGCGTTCAAGTTGATGGTACCGCTGCTGGCCGGCTATATCGCCTACTCGATTGCCGACCGTCCGGGCCTGGCGCCGGGGATGATCGGTGGCCTGTTGGCGAGCACCCTGGGTGCGGGTTTTATTGGCGGGATCGTCGCCGGTTTTCTTGCCGGCTACAGCGCCAAGGCGATCAATCGTTATGCGCGGCTGCCCAGCAGCCTTGAGGCGTTGAAACCGATCCTGATCATTCCGTTGCTGGCGAGCCTGTTCACCGGTCTGGTGATGATCTACGTGGTGGGCAAACCGGTGGCGGGGATGCTCGAAGGGCTGACCCATTTCCTCGACAGCATGGGCACCACCAACGCCATTCTGCTCGGGGTGTTGCTGGGCGGGATGATGTGTGTCGACCTCGGAGGACCGATCAACAAGGCGGCCTATGCGTTCTCGGTCGGGCTGCTGGCGTCGCAGAGTTATGCGCCGATGGCGGCGACCATGGCGGCGGGGATGGTACCGCCGATCGGCCTGGGGATTGCCACCCTGATTGCGCGGCACAAGTTTGCCCAGAGTGAGCGCGAGGCGGGCAAGGCGGCGTTTGTGCTGGGGTTGTGCTTTATCTCCGAGGGGGCGATTCCGTTTGCCGCCAAGGACCCGTTGCGGGTGATTCCGGCGAGCATTGCCGGTGGTGCGCTGACCGGTGCCTTGTCGATGTATTTCGGCTGCAAGCTGATGGCGCCCCACGGCGGCCTGTTCGTGATGCTGATCCCGAATGCGATCAACCATACCTTGCTGTACTTGCTGGCGATTGTCGCCGGCAGCCTGCTGACGGCGCTGGCCTATGCCGTGCTCAAGCGGCCGGAAGTCGTCGAGTTGGCGGTGGAGCCGGTGCGAGCTTGATTGCATTCGGCCTCAGATCCGCGGCGGTAGTTGCACCGCGATCGTCAGCAAGCCGGCTCCTGCAGTATGTGGCCGAGCGCAAACCTTGCGTACGACATAAAACCTGTAGGGGCCGGCTTGCTGGCGATCGCGTTCGTATAAGCTGCGCAAGGCTCAAGGGCCTCTTCGCGGGCAAGCCCAGCTCCTACAGTACGTCGTCGTTCACTGACCTTGTGTACGACACAAAACTGTAGGAGCTGGGCTCGCCCGCGAAAGCGTCGGCATCTGACGATGCGAGGCTCAAGGGCCTCACCGCTGGCAAGCCGGGGCGTCGAGTGGGCCTCAGTACACATCCCGCCGATAACGCCCTTGCTCGATCAATTGCTCGACGGCCTCGGCCCCGAGCAACTCCAGCAGCACCTGATCGACCCCCGTCGCCATCCCCTGCAAGCTGCCGCAGATATAGATCGCCGCACCGTTCGCCAGCCATTGGCGCAGTTCATCCGCCGCTGCGCGCAGGCGATCCTGGACATAGATCTTTTCTGCCTGGTCACGGGAAAACGCCAGGTCCAGGCGCGCCAGGTCACCGCTGGCCAGCCAGCCTTTCAGTTCTTCCCCGCAGTGGAAGTCATGGGCGATATTGCGCTCGCCGAACAACAACCAGTTGTCCCTCTGGCCATCGGCAATGCGCGCCTTGAGCAAGCTGCGCAAGCCCGCCAGGCCCGTACCGTTGCCCAGCAGAATCAACGGGCACGGCGCCGTCGGCAAATGGAAACCACTGTTGCGCCGCAGCCGCAGGCTGATACCGGCGCCCGGCGCCGCATGCTCGGTCAACCACCCGGAACCCAGGCCCAGGCTGCCATCGGCGTGGCGCTCCTGGCGCACGATCAACTCCAGTTGCCCATCGCTTTCAATGGAGGCGATGGAGTATTCGCGCGGGCTCAGCGGTATCAGCGCATCCACCAGGGCCTGGGCATGCAGGCCGACCAGATGAGCCCGGTTCTCCGGCAACTGGCGTGCTCCCAGGGCCTGGGCGAGGCTTTCCTGCAAACCGTCGAGTTGTACCGGAGTGTCGGCGTCAAGTCCGAGTCCGGCGAGGAAGCGTTCCACTGCCAGGGCACTCTGGCGTGGGAGGATTTCCACCAGGTCACCGGCTTGCCATGGGGTCGCCGTCTCGGCCGTCAGGCCCAGCAGGTAGACGGCGGAACCGGCGCTGCCCGGGTTGAGCAGGTCGCGCTGGCGCAAGGTCCAGTTGGCGAAATCCGGTGCCTGCCAGGCCACCGGAGGCGTGCCGCCGGTCAGTTGGTTGAGTTGCTGTTGCCAATAGCGCAGGGCGTAGGGATCGCCGTTGTCGACTTCGACCGGGGCGAACAGGGTATTGCCGCCACGCGCTTCCAGCCACCGATGCAGGCGTCGGGCGAAACCGCAGAAGTGTTGGTATTGCCGGTCGCCCAGGGCCAGTACCGAATAGTTCAGGGTGCCGAGGGGCAGCGGCTGGCCGAGTACCTTGCGTTCGAAACCGCGCGCACTGTCCGGTGCCTCGCCGTCGCCGAAGGTGCTGACGACAAACAGCGCATGCTGCGACTCGCGCAGGTCCCGCTCATTGATGTCGGCCAGCGGGCTGACCCGCACTGGCACGCCGGCGGCCTGCAACTGACCGGCGCTCTGCCAGGCCATCTGTTCGGCGAAACCGCTCTGGCTGGCGAAACCGATCAGCCAGGCGGAGGCCTCGCCGTGTTGTGGCTCCAGGTCCAGGCGGGCTTGCTTGACCTGGCGTTTCTTGCGCCGCCGATCGAGGTACAGCAGCCAGCCGGTGACGAAGAACAGCGGCATGGCCAGGCTCGACAGGGTCAGCAGGACTCGCCCGGTGATCCCGAAGTAGCCGCCGGTGTGCAGCGCGTAGAGGCTGGTCAGCAACTGTGCCTTGAAGCTTTGGTCGGCGTAGCGCAACTGGTCGCTGATCACCCCCGTGGCCGGGTCCAGGTTGATCTGGTTGAGGGCGCGCTCATGGGGCGAATCCTTGAGCAGGTAGTAGACCGTCGCCGGTTGCCCGGCCACCGCCGGCATGCGGATGTTGTAGGCGCTGACGTCAGGGCCCGTGGCCCGCTGGATACTGGCCCAGATCGCGTCGTAGTCGGCGCTCGGCGCCGGGCCGCCGGGTGCCGGCTTGCGTTGTCCGCCGCCGCGATGCTGGATCGGTGAGTCGGCCAGCAGTTTGTTCAGGCCGTCGCTGTACCATTCGTAGGACCAGAACAGGCCGGTCAGCGCCGACAGCAGGTAGAGCAGCAGGCACCAGGTGCCGGCGACCGCGTGCAGGTTCCAGTTGAAGGCGCGACCTTTTTTCGCCCAGTCGAGTGTCAGCCAGACCCGCCAGTTCAGGGCCTGGCGCGGCCAGCGCAGATAGAGCCCGGAGAGGCAGAAGAACAGCAGCATCAGGGTGCACGCGCCGGTGATCTGCCGGCCGGTATCGCCCAGGGCGAGAAAACGGTGCAGTTGCAATACCAGGGCGAAGAAGTCCTGTCCTTGTGCCTCACCCTGGTACTCGCCGGTGTAGGGGTCGAAATAGCGCATCTGCCCACGGCGTTCACCGGGCGCAGGTGTGAAGGCGACCCGCGCGGCGTTGTCGCCATGGGGGGAAACCCAGAGCATGGCGACGGTCTTGCCTTCGCGGGCTTCGAGCCTGCGCACCAGTTCGGCGGGGGGCAGGGCTTCAGCGTGCTCCGGTACTTCGAGTTGCAGGACGTCGGGGTTGAGCAGGCGTAGCAGTTCGTCCTGGAACGACACCGTGGCTCCGGTAATGCCCATGAAAGCCAGCACCAGCCCGGCAGTAATGCCGAACAGCCAGTGCAATTGGAACAGTGTTTTCTTCAACACGGCGACCGCCTTGCTTTCTCGAAGTGATTCTCACGACGCGCATTATGCCGTGTGTTTGTGAGAATGCGACGAATTCATATTAACGGCGTTTTTTTCGTGTGACAAAACGGACAAAAGCCCCATTCCTGGGCAGGAGCGGGGCTTGGGTCGATGCACGAGCGGGTGGGTTGAAGGCTCAGGCGCCTTGCAATATGCGTAAGGCCGCCGTGGCCAGGAAGCCCGACCGACTCTTCTGCTCGGGATGATTGCGCACGTAAGCGTCGATACGGCTCAACAGGTAACCGGGCAAGGTGATATTGAGTTTTTCCGACTTGCCCAGGTACTGGGTGATATCGATGTCCACCAGTGCCCAGATGCAACCTGCGTAGTCCGGGTTTTTCGCGTGCTGGGTCACGGTGCCCGCCCGAGGGATGGGCGCGTCGTCCTCGGCGAGAATTTCCAGATGTCCTTCGATGGCTTCACGGGCCATGGCCAGGGCATCGTCCAGGTCCTCGCCCGCCGAGAAGCAGCCCGGAATATCCGGAACCTCTACGCCCCAGGCGTGTTGCTCGTCACCGGGTTGAATCGCAATGGGGAAAAGCATGATGGTCTCCTGCTTGCAACTGTGCTTGTTTCAGGATGCTGTTGACTGTCTTGGTCAGTAGGTCTTTCTTCGGATGGGGGATGGTCACCAGCCCTGGCTTGTACAGGTGCTTGAAATGGTGGTGACTGCCCTTGATCCTGACCAGATACCAACCGTCCGCTTCGATAAGCCTGATCAGCTGTCGGCTATTCAAGACGACGTTCCTTGTCGTTGGGGTTTGGTGGTTACTGTACCCACCAAATTCCACAGGGCAACAGTACACCGCTTCGAAAGGTTTTGCAGCATGTGAAATAGAAAAGGCCCGTGAGGGTTCACGGGCCTTTCGGGAGCAACGCGCGGTGTCCGCAAGGCCGCCTTTCAGCGGCCCGGCGCATCACACGTAGAAGGATTTCAGCGGCGGGAAGCCATTGAATTCCACGGCGCTGTAGCTGGTGGTGTAGGCGCCGGTGGACAGCCAGTACAGGCGGTCGCCGATGGCCAGGTTCAGGGGCAGGCCGTACTTGTAGTTTTCATACATGATGTCGGCGCTGTCGCAGGTAGGGCCGGCGATGACCACTTCTTCCATCTCGCCTTTCTTCTCGGTCCAGATCGGAAACTTGATCGCCTCGTCCATGGTTTCGATCAGGCCGGAGAATTTGCCCACGTCGGTGTACACCCATCGCTCGACGGCGGTACGGGATTTACGCGCGACCAGTACCACTTCGCTGACCAGGATGCCGGCGTTGGCGATCAGCGAACGGCCCGGTTCCAGGATGATTTCCGGCAGGTCGTCGCCGAAGTCTTCCTTGAGGAAACGGATGATTTCCTGCGCATAGGTTTCCAGGCTGTTGGTACGGGTGATGTAGTTGGCCGGGAAGCCGCCACCCATGTTGATCAGCTTCAGGTGGATGCCGTCTTCTTCCTTCAGGCGTTCGAAGATCACTTTGACCTTGGCGATCGCCGCGTCCCAGACGCTGATATCGCGCTGTTGCGAACCGACGTGGAAGGACACGCCGTAAGGCACCAGGCCCAGGTCGCGGGCGAGGATCAGCAGGTCCATGGCCATGTCGGTCTGGCAGCCGAACTTGCGCGACAGAGGCCAGTCAGCGGTGGTCGAGCCTTCGGTGAGGATGCGCACATAGACTTTCGAGCCCGGGGCAGCCTTGGCGATATTGCGCAGGTCGGCTTCGGAGTCGGTGGAGAACAGCCGCACGCCCTTCTCGTAGAAGTAGCGGATGTCCCTGGATTTCTTGATGGTGTTGCCGTAGCTGATACGGTCGGGGGTGACGCCCTGGCCCAGGACCTTGTCCAGTTCGTAGATCGACGCGATGTCGAAGCTGGAGCCTTTCTTGTTCAGCAGGTCGATGATCTCGACGGCCGGGTTGGCCTTGACTGCGTAGTAGACTTTGGCGAATTCGAAACCGGCGCGCAGGTCATCGTAGGCCTGGCTGATCATTGCGGTGTCGATCACCACGAACGGGGTTTCTTGCTGGTCGGCGAACGCCTTCATTTTGTCAAAAGTGGCGCGCGCGAAATAGTCTTCGACCTGAATCGACATGCTGGGAACTCCTACTGGCAAACTAGATTGATCAATGGGTGCAAATGAACGTCCTCCGTATCCCCACTTTGGTTCGCCTACTTCCCAAGGCATGTCGCCGAAAGCAAAAAGGCCATGGGAACAACCGCTTCCCTTGGCCTTGCTGTCTCGTCGTCAGTACTTGAGCCGGATGGATCGTTTCCAGCATGGACGTTCGGCGCGAACTTTAGGACTTGAGGGGCTTTAGATCAACTAAAAATGTCGCGTTTTTGCACGCGCCCGTCGCGTAGCCCGGATCAGTCACCTGTTTAACCGACCCGGATGACAGTCTGATGTTCCCGATCACTGACCGATGGTCTCAGGCCATAGCCACTTCAGCGGGCGAGACGATACTGGTCTTGGCCCCGCGCGAGCGCCCGGAACTCAGGTAGGCGGCAATCGACTCCTGGGTCACTTCGCCAAGGAATACCCGCTCGGCGTCCATCACCGGCAGCCACGAACGGTTGAACTCGTACATCCGCGACAACAGGATGCGCAGGTGCTCGTCATAGGCCGCCGTGGCGTTGAACTCGCGCAGAAACTGCGCGCAGGTGCCGGTCTGACGGTGCAGGTCGCGACGTCGTACATAACCCAGCGCCTTGTTCCCGGCATCGGTGACCACCACGTAGCGCCGGTCATGTTCGTCCATCAGCTCCAGGGCATCGGCCACCGGGGTCTCCGGGCTCACCGAGGGCGCGTTGTCCGCCGCGTCTTCGGCCTTCACCAGCAGCAGGCGCTTGAGGGTGCTGTCCTGGCCGACAAAGCTGCTGACGAAGTCGTCGGCCGGGTGGGCCAGCAGGGTGTCCGGGTGGTCGATCTGCAACAGCTTGCCGGCGCGGAAGATGGCGATCTTGTCACCCAGCTTGATGGCTTCGTCGATGTCGTGGCTGACCATGATCACGGTCTTGTTCAACGCCCGCTGCATCTCGAAGAACTCGTTCTGGATCATCTCGCGGTTGATCGGGTCGACCGCGCCGAACGGCTCATCCATCAACAGCAACGGCGCATCGGCCGCCAGGGCGCGGATCACACCGATCCGCTGTTGCTGGCCACCGGACAACTCCCGCGGGTAGCGGTGCAGGTACTGCTTGGGCTCCAGCTTGATCATGCTCATCAACTCGCGGGCGCGGTCGTGGCATTTCTGCTTGTCCCAACCCAGCAGTTTCGGCACCACCACGATGTTTTCCTCGATGGTCATGTTGGGGAACAGGCCGATCTGCTGGATCACATAACCGATGTTGCGGCGCAGGGTCACTTCGTCGAGGTCGGTGGTGTCTTCGCCGTTGATCAGGATCTTGCCCGAGGTGGGCTTGATCAGGCGGTTGATCATCTTCAGCGTGGTGCTCTTGCCGCAACCCGAAGGGCCGAGGAATACACAGATCTCGCCTTCGTTGACGGTCAGGCTTACGGAGTCGACGGCGGTGATGGTCTTGCCGTTGCTTTGAAAGGTCTTGGTCAGGTTTTGAAGTTCGATCATTTGAGTAATCCTTTTGGAGTCAGCGTGCGTTGCAGCCATTGCAGGAGCAGGTCGGCGACGATGGCCAGGAGGCTGACCAGGACGGCGCCGACGATCAGCATCGACATGTCACTGCGGCTGATGGCCGCCAGAATCAGTACCCCCAGGCCGCCGGCGCCGATGGTGGCGGCGATGGTCATGACACCGATGTTCATCACCACGGCGGTGCGGACACCGGCGAGGATCACCGGCACCGCGATGGGCAGCTCGACCATGCGCAGGCGCTGGCCGAAGGTCATGCCGATGCCCCGCGCGGCTTCGCGGATACCCGGCTCGACACCGGTCAGGGCCAGGTAGGTGTTGCGCATGATCGGCAGCAGGGAGTAGAGGAACACGGCAGTGATCGCCGGCAGCGGTCCCAGGCCCTGGCCGAACTTGGAGTAGAACGGCAGCAGCAGGCCGAACAAGGCGATGGACGGCACGGTCAGCAGCACGGTGGCGCTGGCTTGCAGTGGCCCGGCCAGGGTGGGGAAGCGGGTCATCAGCACGCCCAGGGGCACACCGACGACGATCGCGAGAATGACGGCGATGCCCACCAGGGTGATGTGCTGCCAGGTCAGATGCAGGACCTGTGTCCAGTCGAGATGGGAAAAGGCGTTGAGAAATTCCATGTCTTCTCCTCAGTTGATCGGATGTTGGCGCAGGAAGTCGGCGGCCACGGCGGAGGGGCTTTCATGGTCGACATCGACCCGCGCATTCAGCTGGCGCATGGTGTCGTTGTCGAACAGCGCCGCCAGTGGCTTGAGAACGGCGGCCAATTGCGGATGGGCGTCGAGATAGACCTGGCGCACCACCGGCGCGGCGGTGTAGTCCGGGAAGTAATGTTTGTCGTCGTCCAGCAGCTTCAATTTGAAGGCGTTGAGGCGACCGTCGGTGGTGTAGACCAGGCCGGCAAACACCTGGCCGTTACGCAGGGCCGTGTAGACCAGGCCGGCGTCCATCTGCCGGGTGTTCTTGCGGGTCAGGTTCATCTGGTACAGCTTGACCATGCCGGCCATGCCGTCGGAACGGTTGGCGAACTCGGTGTCCAGGGCCACCAGGCGGTTTTCCTGGCGGTCTTCGGCCAGGGCCCGGGTCAGGTCGCTGATGCTGTTGATCTGCGGGTATTGCTTGGCCACCTTCTCCGGCAGGGCCAGGGCGTAGGTGTTGCTGAACTTCGACGGTGCCAGCCAGACCAGGCCTTTTTTCGCATCGAGTTCCTTGACCCTTGCGTAGGACTGTTCGCTGTCGAGTTTCTCGTCGACATGGTTGTAGGCCACCAGCGACACGCCGGTGTATTCCCAGATCAGGTCCAGTTGCCCGCTTTCCTGGGCGCTACGCGCCAGGTTGCTGCCCAGGCCGCCGGTCACCTGGGGGTTATAGCCCTTGGTGCGCAGGTACTGGGCGGTGATTTCCGCCAGCAGGGTCTGTTCGGTGAAGACCCGGGCGCCGATGCGGATCAGCGGTTTTTCAGCGGCCTGCGCAATTCCCGCGGACAGCAGGACGCAGACCAGTATTGCAGTCAGTCTTTTCATATCGATTCCTTTGCCTAGCCTTAAGACGGGCGCAACCCGCGTTCCAGCCAGAGGCGGCTGGTCATGGTCACCAGGCCGTCGAGCAGCAAGGCCAGCAGCGCGGTGCAGGCGGCGCCGAGCAGCAGTTGCGGCTGATTGTTCAGGGCGATGCCGGGGAAGATCAGGCTGCCCAGGCTGTTGGCGCCGATCAGGAACGCCAGGGGCGCGGTGCCGACGTTGATCGCCAGGGCCACCCGCACACCGCCGATGATGATTGGCACGGCGTTGGGCAGTTCCACCTGCCACAACACCTGGCGTGGGGTCATGCCGATGCCGACGGCGGCTTCTTTCAGCGAGCCCTGGACGTTTTTCAGGCCTTCGTAGGTGTTGCGCACGATGGGCAGCAGGGAGGCGAGGAACAGGGCGAAGATCGCCGGGCCGCTGCCGATGCCCAGCACGCCGAGGGCGATGGCCAGTACGGCCAGGGGCGGGACGGTGTTGCCGATATTGAAGATCTGCATGAAGCGTTCCGCGCGCCCGACCATGTTCGGTCGGCTCAGCAGGATACCGGCGGGAATCCCTACGATCAGGGCGGCAAGCATGGAGACAAGAACCAGGATCAGGTGAGCTTGCAGGTAAAACAACAAATCGTCGCGGTACAGTTCGATCGTGTTGATGCCAATCCAGTGGACCAGCAGGGCCAGGAGAGCGACGACAACCGCTCCACCTATCAGCCCTTTGCCATAGCGAATAGCCACAGGCGGACTCCTTTATTTCAGTCGGCGAGCACATTCTGGTGTGGCAAGGCCATTCCTGGCTGCCGGTGAATGTACTCGCGAAATGCAGCTCGCTACTGCCGGCAAAGCGGCAGGCGGTCGAGCCATAAGCGCAGCCTCGTCAGGCTAACTTGCTGATATTTCAGCCCCTGGCACGAGTGAGGTAACAGGGGAGTGGACGCCTCCACCTTTTAAAAGGTTCCATACTTGGCAGCATTTAGCCACCCTTGAAGTCACTGCAAACGGGTGAGCGGTGGTCCGTGGACCTCGGTTTGCGCTATACTCGCCGCCCTTTTTTGACTCACCTGCCAGGCGATTTCCCATGACCCACCAGGCCGCCGAAGTCGCGAAACGCCGCACTTTCGCCATTATTTCCCACCCCGATGCC